>Ga0208197_1000041_pt1 | contig 164252 bp, 113 predicted proteins | sample AD_JPNNA4_MetaG_FD_184444 | JGI IMG/M metagenome (GOLD analysis project Ga0208197, IMG submission 184444) | Active sludge microbial communities of municipal wastewater-treating anaerobic digesters from Japan - AD_JPNNA4_MetaG (SPAdes) (version 2) | ecosystem: Engineered > Bioreactor >...
GCCGTCAAGGTATACGTGATCTGGCTGAAATTGGCCTGCACCACCTTGTTGCCGTTCATCTGGATTGTGTAAATGCCGCCGGTGTTGACGATATCCGCCGCATTCGCCCCGGACCACGAGCTGAACTGGTAGCCCGTATTGGGGTTGGGCGTCAAAGTCACCGTCGTTCCCGAGGCATAGGTCCCGCCCGCAGGATTCAGCGTCACCGTCCCGTGACCGTCATTGTTAGCAGTTAAAGTATAGCTGACCGCAGCCGTAGCAGCTAAAGAAGAAATGACCTGCATGTCGTTCGCCGTATAGGTGCCATTACCCAGTGCAAAACTCGGTGTACCTTCACCCTCCAGATTTACGCTGGCCCGCCAGACCTTCCAGCGCACGGTTTCACCGGTATCCATCCCCGGCAGCACTATCGGCGAGGTATCTTTCCCCATAACAGCAATTTGCCACTGGCTCGGATCGTTACTCCATGCCATGGCACCTACACAGGTAGTGCCATCGGATTTGAAGGCACCAACCTCATCGCCGGCGACCAGGGCTACCCCGTTGAGCGTCGGCGGTGAAGTGAATATCACGGTCATGTTGTTGGAGGTGGTCGTAAAGCTGAAATGACTCTGCGCGGAAGCCAGCGCCGAGAAGGCCAGCACCGCGATGACCAGCAATTTCAACTTGCCGAGATGCATGACTCACTCCTTCCATTTGTTAATAAAGCAATTAGGTTGTCTTACGGATTGAAGGGTACGCTCGACCCGTTCCTGCCGAGGTTTTGCCCCAGAGAACGGGTTATCTGCGATTCCTGTTGTCTCAACAATGATAACGGAAAAGAGAACTGAGAGATAGTATGCCTAATCCGACTATTCCGTCAGATCAACCGTGCTGCCCCAACCCAAGAGAGAAAAGCCCCAAGTTTTCAAACGCAAGAAAACCTTACACACCATAGCACCTGTCGGCGAATATCCTCATGAAAATAAAACCATTCAGGAATTTAAACGACATGAAAAGGTCAATATTTTTGTATTGTAATCCCATTATCACAATAACTTTTATCCTGACGAGACCTGATAATAAAGCCGTTCGAGGTTTTGCAGGATAGGAATGTATTTTATCAGGGCTGCTGCAGCCAGTACATGGTCGCCGGTTCTCGCAGATAGACATAGTAACCCGATCCAGGTTGCATCACCCCGATTGTGTTGATTCCGTACGCCGGCCAATAGACTTTGCCCTGTCCATCCTTCACCAGAACGACTACATCTCTGATACTGCTGAAGGCTGTTTCTACAGCCATAGCGGTATCGCTGAGACATGAAATCAGGTTCCAGCCGTTTTTAAGCGAAACCGCAGCATCATCACCGGTAATGGCCAGGCCTGTCAAGGTCAAATCGACAGGATCCGTCAAATAGATCCAATATCCCTTTCGCCAGTCCCAAAAGTGAAGCATGTCGATCTGGTAGGCCGGCCAGAAGCTATTGCCGTTACCATCCTTGAACAGGACCAGGTTAGACCCAACCGGCGCCAGGAGGTGGCTCAAAAGGCTGTCGGAGGGGGCCACCCAGCTGGAGATCAGATTCCATCCTTTACCAGGATGCAGCCGGGCTGAATCGGGCTTGCTGCTAAGATAGCGTCTATAGAAGGCTCGCGCTTGATCCGTATGTTTTTGCAATTGGGCGAGGTTCACGCCTGCAACCAGTGCAAAGTCCAGGGTAATCGTCGCTTGTGGAGCAATCTGGAAGGGGCCGGCGGCGAGGACCTGCGAGACATCCCCGACCCCAGCCTGGCAGATAGCAGTGCCGTTGCTGATCGCATCCCATTTCTCGGCATCGCTGAATCCGTCATAGATGCCCCAGCCCGGATTGCCGGCGGCGGTTTCATCGTTCAGAATGGCGCGATAGGAAACGGATTTCGATGAAAGCAGGGCACATCCCACAAAAGTCGACGGATTTCCAGTGATGTTATAAATATAACCCAACCGCCGGATGGCGTCATAGGCCGCCTGATCGGTGTCATAATGCTCTTGGTCCACATCCCAATCAAAGAAGAGGCCAAAATGAAACGGATTCAGCGCCGTCGAACCCTGGTTGGTTATTTCATAGTGCAGGAGGATGAAATCTTCATAGCGGTTTGTGCTGGAAGCCAGAGTATGCTGCTTGACTAGAATATTCATAGGATGGCCGGCATTCTGGTCTTGCATGTAAATGAGACTTTCTTCATCCATAATCGGCCCCGGATGCAGGAGAGAGAGAGAAGTGCCGCTGGCCTGGATGAAGTCTTGATCAGGCACTGTAGTCATGCTGCGGGAAGAGCTTGAAATCCGCGAGGGTGAAGTCCCGGCAATGATCGAGCCCTCATAGATCAGATTCGCGCCTTGCTGATAGTGAAATCCGGAACCGCCTGAAGCTTTTGACGGCTGGGCAAATCCAATGCGCCCGATCGGGGTCACCGAGGTCGTTATCTGGTTGATTCCGAGCATAAGGAAATTTTCCGAAACCGTCAAGGCAAAATGATCCCTGTCTGTATAGATTCCGGCATTCAGGTCCAGATCGAAGGTTACGACATGATTCGCCGGCGCCGTCTCGGCAAGAGAGAACTCGAAAGGGATCGACTGGGTTGCCGATTCCATCGTGCCTAGCCCAGCCATCCCCACCTCGCCCCTTGTCAGCGTCAGATAAGCGGAATTGCTGCTCAATCTGAGCGAAACAGGGCCCGAGGGTGTAAGAAAGTTTGTCAGCGTCAGATAGATTCTGCCGCTTTCGCCCGGCCGGAACTGGGTATCCCCGTCATCACTTGAGAAATCTACTGCGACGATCCGGATGGCTGGTGAATTAACCGTCACGCTGTTGAACGCATTAATCCGCCCTTTCCCAAGCAATCCAGCATACGTGCTGTTCAATTGGTCGATCGGATCGGAGGTCACTCGGACCTGTTCAGCGCACTGCAGTCCCGACCAGCCCGGATTTTTCGTCTTGACCAGGGCGATCACCCCCGCCACGAGGGGTGCCGCCATCGAGGTTCCACTATACCGGGCGTAAGTGTTGCGGCTAATGGTGCTGAAAACCTGCATGCCCGGCGCGCTGACATCGACCCAGTTCCCGTAGCTGCTGAAAGACGCCTTTATATCGTAGTCATTGGTCGCAGCGACGGAGAAAACCTTGTCGTAACAGGCGGGGTAATTGGCTGCAGTGGAGTTGGCATTCCCTGCCGAAGCGACGATGATCGCCCCCAGTTCGCTGACATAATTGATCACATCCTGTTCAAAGGCGGAGGCCGATCCGCTACGTCCCCAACTACAGTTGATGATGCGGGCACCATTCTCAGCAGCATAGAGTATTCCGTCATAGCCGAAGGCGATACCCTCCCCATAGGGATCAGCCGCGTTAATGGCCATCAGCTTACAGTTCCAGGCTGCCCCGGCAATTCCATGGCTGTTGTTGGCCACGGCATCGGCAATCCCGGCGGTATGTGTGCCGTGATTGGCAAAATCGGGCTGACTGACGAGTCCAGTGGGATCCCCGCTGTTGTTTGCGAAATTCCAACCATGGATATCATCAATAAACCCATTGCCATCATCGTCCGTGTGGTTGCCAGGAATCTCGGCGCGATTAACCCAGAGATTGTCGCGCAGGTCCTGATGGCTGATTTCTGTGCCCCCATCGACGATGGCCAGGACGGTCGAACCCTGCTCTCCCCGGACCACATCCCACGCATTTGCCAGGTTGATGACCGGGAGATTGGTCTGACGCGCGTAAAGCGAATCATTTGGTGCGGCATCAAGGCTATGATAATAAATAGGTTCTGCGTATTCAATCAAAGGATGGCGCCTGAGCAAGGCCAGAATCCGCTCCCGTTCAGCCGCCGCGGAAAGGTATCCCCAGTATATCCGGCCCATTCGCAACGATGATTTGGCTGGATTGGCCACTTGCAGTCCTTTGATTTCCCGTTTTCCAAGTCGAACCAGACCGCGGTTGCGCACCTGCGGTCCTAACATGCTTAAAAGAAGTTCCGGACTCATATTCACAGCGATGCGGTCGTCCCTGCATTTGATAACAATGCGGCCGGCAACAATCCCTTCCGAATTCTGCACCTGCTGCCCGCTTAGAGCCCGACCGGGAACGAGGGTGAAAAGAAGAAGGAGAACCGTCCGTGCTGTTTTTCTACTGCATCGCATGAACAACCACCACAATCTTCCCGCCCTTCAGGGCAGCTCGCATAGCAAAGCCCATCACTTGATAAAGGACATTTTTATCACTTGACGGAACCCACCCGCTTCGAGACGCACCAGATAGAGACCGCTGGCCACTTTCAGACCCTCCTGATCCCGGCCATCCCAGACCACCTCATGATAACCGGCTTTTTTCTCGCCTTCTACAAGGGTACGGATCGCCTGACCGCGCAGGTTAAAAATTACCAGTTGCACCTTGCTATCCAGCGGCAGTTCAAAGCGGAGGCTGGTACTGGGATTGAAAGGATTGGGAAAATTCTGCTTCAAGGCATAATCTCGGGGCAGAAGCGCGAGATCAGCTATATCAGCAACCTGGATGGCATCACTTTGAAAGGTAAGATCAGCTGGCAGAAGCGTTCCATTCAAGCCATCCGCCAGAGCGGCGATTGCCAATGGCCGTTCCATACCGCCACGCAGTGACCAGAAGACCAGCTTCAAGGGGTCTCCATTTCTGGCGCCATCGATAGCTTTGGTCTGATCATCATCTCCCCAGATGATCACCAGGGCCTGTCCGCCGCGCGCCACGCCGGCGCCCAGGCACTGGCCTTCCGGGCCGAAAGCCGCTACTTCATCGTCATCTTGCAGCGAGGCGGCCCGGACCAGCAAGATCGCACTGCTGCCAGTTTCCTGGTTCGCTACCTTGAAATGCTGCGGAGATTTGGGCACCGTTCCGGCCGCCACTCCCTTTCCCAGCCCAAGGCCATTGGCGGGATAGGTGAGGGTGCACGCACTGGTTACATAGGCCTGATACCCCTGGCCGGGCTGCATGTTGCCGATGGTATTGATGTTATAAAGGGGCCAGTAAACCTGTCCGGCCATGTTCTTGGCAATCGTCAGATAGCTGGAGATCGAGGCCAGGGCAGTCGGGGCGGTGAGTGCAGTGCTGCGCAGATAAGCCACCGTATTCCAGCCAAGGGTCATGTTAATCGGTGTAGATTCCGGCGCCAGTTGGACGCCGGAAAAGATGAGTGTATCCAAAGTGGTAAGGTAGCATTTGTATCCCTGCAGCGGGTTCCATTTGCCAATGGTATTGATGTTATAGGCTGGCCAGTACACTTGTCCGCTGTTATTCTTGGCAATGGTCAGATGGCTCCCCAGCGGCCCCAACAGCAGCGTGGGGAGTGTGGAGTCCGGCGGATTGATATAGGAAGATATCATGTTCCAGCCGGCGGAAAGGAGGATGGTCTGTTGCACGCTGGTCGGATGGATAGAGAAAACATTTTCACTGATATCCGCAAAAGTCCCGCTCGGCAGGGTCGAAATCCTCACCCGGCAGCTGTCACTGTTGACGGCCGGAAGGGTCCAGGCATAGCTTCCCGAAGATATTGGGATGCCCGAGGCAATCGTGGTCCAGCTGTCTCCGGCGCTGGTGCGGTACTGCAGGAGCAGTTCGCCGCTGAGATCACTCCACCAGGAGATGTTGTGAGTTGTGCCGGCCCCCCAGGATTCCCCACCATTCGGGGACTGCAGCGATAAATAGTCGACACTGTGCAAGATGGCACTGCTGCGCCCGACGATGGTCGTATAGGTGCCGGCATGGCTGAGAGCAAAGAGATTGTTCACCGTGCCGCTTGTCTGAGCCGTCCAGGTCAAGCCGCCATCCGTGGTGCGGTAAATCGATCCCATCCAACCGACGGCAATTCCCGCTGTCTCATTATAAAAGTATACATCATACATATCCAGGTCCGGCCAGGTGGTAAGGGTGATCGGGGTCCAGGTGAGTCCGCCGTCCGCTGTCCTCAGCAGATAGGGTTCATCACCGGCGATCACGCCGACCAGGGGCGAGGCAAAGGCAATGCTTCTAAAGACCGTTGAGCGGCTTGTGGTGATCGTCGTCCAGGTTGTGCCGCCATTGATGGTCCGAAGAATGATATTATCTCCCACCACCATGCCTGTATCCGGATTGATGAAATCGATCCCCATTAGTTGTCTGGTGGTCCCGCTGTTTTGGGGTGTCCAGCTGGATCCGCCATCGACAGTTTTAAAGATACCACCGCCATCACCGATGGCCCAGCCAACCTGGGCCGTGATAAAAAAGCCGTTCTTCAGGTAGTAACCGGAGCCGGTGGAGCAGAAAGACCAGGTCAACCCTCCGTTGGTCGTCTTGAGGATGTGATCGTAGCTGCCGAAAGCATAACCCGTGAGTGAATCCGGGAACGAGAGCCCATGCATAAACATCCAGTTCGTGCCCGGGTAAACGGAGGTCCAGGTTGTGCCGCCATCCGTCGTGCGAATCAACAGGCTGTCCCCGGCGATGATGCCGGTGGTACTGTTGACAAACTGGACATCGGCAAATGTCCGGTAAAAGCCGGATATCTTCCTTTCCCATCCTTCCGCAGGCGCAACCGTACTAAACTGGAAGGGGGAGGAGATGGATGTTCCTAGTGCATTGGTGGCTTGAATGCGCATGTAATAAAAGGTGCTCGATAGCAGGTTGGTAACGATGGGCGATTCGATCCAGATGGGCGCTGCGCTGACGAAAGGCCCTCCCACCGGCAAGATAAAAGAGTCAAAGTTACTGTCAAGTCCGTACTCGAATCGGACCGTTGTGGGTAAACCTCCGGTGTCGATATACCCATGAAAGCGGGCCGCATTCCACCAGTAATCGAAACCACCGGCTTGAAGGATCACCGGACCGCCCGGCTGCAGCTTGCGCAAACCAATCGTATAATCGCCGGTCGAGTCCCACTGAATTTTAGCCAGATCCTTGCCCATTTTCAACCATTGATCCTGCTCCAGCCTCTCGACTAACTCGCGGTTGGGGAAGACACCCCAGTTGGAGGTTTCGGAATAGCGAACATAATAGACGCCACTCTGTTGCAGAATCCACACAATCCGTTGATCATACGGCGGATTGACATAGCCGTTATTGGTCGTCAAGCGTGCGCCATCAGCCCGAAACAGCGAGATACGGGCCCCGAGGCCGGAATTGTTGCGTTGATGCCCCCAGATTTCCACCGTGTCGTTCACCGCTCCCCAGAAGCGGTAGTAATCCACATCCCCCAGAGGATCGATCGTTGCAAACAGCGAATCACCGTATTCGATCCAGTTGCCCACAGACGCCAAATTGTTGGATTCGGTCTCCACGGTCTGAACCACCTGGGTGATCGTGAAGGTTGTATCACTTTGATCGAAATCGGCCTCATTGGCAAGGTTGGTCACCTTGACGCGGCAAGCCGTACTTTCAAGAACCGGTACAATCCAGGAATAACTCAGATTCTGGGAGGGAATGGAGGTCGCGATTAGGTTCCAGACTCCGCCTTGGCTGGTCTGGTACTCCAGCCTGACCGTCGTGGTTTCAGGGGTAGTCCAAGTGATCTTCTTGGCGGTTCCTGAACGCCATTGCTCATTCCCATTCGGGGTGAGAACCGTAATCGCTGCGAAAGAAGTGTGCAAAGATAGGATAAACAGTAGGATAATGATGGATCGACCGGCAATTTTCATGGCGTTACCCCTTTATGCCTAATTACTAAGTTGCATAACAAAGAGGGGATGATGATATCGCATACAACTGCAGACATCAGCACCCTACCACCCAGCCCGTCAGCATCCCATGATCTCTGAGGAGTCCGTCGAAGATGACTGAACGACGACCTGTTCACCTTAAATAGGGCAGATCATCTTCCAAAATGGCAGTTGAGTAAGACTAACTATAATAAAATTCGATTGGCTTGATGCCGTATTCGTACTTTTTAATGTATAGAGATAACCTGGGCAGCGCCGTATCGATGCAGATATTATTCGGCACAGATAGGAAGGTCCCCTTGGGATTGATGCCTAACTAACGAAATTTAGCCAATATTAACTATTTTGTCAAGACAATTTTTAACAATCGTACACTATTCTATAAAATATAGCACGCTCTCTGACTCTTAGCAGGGAAAAGCCACCGGCTGCAAGCAGACAAGCAGAAAAGGGGGATCGAGCTGTATAGCGGGAGCAAAGAGGAGGGGCAAGCGTCGAGACATAACGACAAGAAGAGAATAGCCATACTTCCCGCATGGTAAAGCCCGAATCCGCTGGATCCTTGTTTTTTATCAGGATGCGGATCTGTTTCTTTATCCGGCACTGCTGACTCGTTCGGGGCCGTCCTGACTGTCCTAATTTTGCCAGACGATCTCGCCACCGACCATCGTCATGACCACCGAACGCGCTTCATCAAGGATGACCAGATCGGCATCATAGCCCGGGGCGATGCGGCCCTTGCATTCGCCCAGGCCGATCACCTGCGCCGCCTGATGAGTTGCTGCAGCCACCGCCTGGAGGGCCGTGCAACCGGTGAATTTCTGGAAACGCCAGGTCACTTCAGCCAGTCCGAGCGCCGAGCCAATCAGCGTTCCATCGAGGTAGTGCGCCGTGCCTTCGCGCGATTCATATTCGCGGCCGTTGTAGAGATAGCGGCCTTCGGGCAGTCCCATCGCTTGGACTCCGTCGGTGATGGGCACACAGCGCTCCAAACCGATGATCCGGCTAAGCAGGCGCACCATGCCGGGATGGGCATGCACGCCGTCACTGATGATTTGGGCGGTGACATCCGGGTTCTCGAAGATGGCCAGGAGCGGGCCGGGCGCCCGATGGCTCAATCCAGGCATGGCGTTGTAAATATGCGTGACATGCGAGATGCCGGCCTCCAGCCCCGCCGCGGCCTGTTCATAGGTTGCATTGGTGTGGCCCAGGGCGGGCACCACCCCGTTTGCACGCAGGGCGCGGATGAGATCGAGACACCCGGGTATCTCCGGCGCAAGGGTCATCATCCTCAGAGCACCGCCACAGCTTTTTAGCACTGTATCCAACGAGCGCACCGCGGGCGCAAAGATACAGCGCGGCTCAAGCCCGCCCTTCTTGACCGGATTGATATAGGGACCCTCGAGATGGATGCCCAGCAGTTGAGCGCCGCCGAGGTTTCGTCCCAGCGCCTCCGCTGCCAGGCGGAGATGGCGGTTCTCGCCCTCCGGAAAAATCACGGTGGTGGCGAGAAAACCGGTGGTACCCAAGCGGGCAAGCGACCGGGCCATGGTTTGCAGGGCTTCAGGAGTTGCATCGAGAACATCCGCTCCACCAGCGCCCTGGATGTGCAGATCGATAAAGCCAGGGATAACGCGCAGGCCGCCGGTATCGAGAATCCGGCGGGCATCTCCGGGCATGCGGCCGATCGCTTCGATGCGTCCATTGCGGATGGCGAGGTCCGTTGCGGCGCTGCGTTCCAGCAAGCGCACGTCTTTCAGAATCAGATCATAGCGGCTGCTCATAGCCTCCTCATCGGTTGGCGCGCCTGAGCAATGCATCAATCCGCTGAAAGGAATAGCCCTTGCGACGCAGCAGATCGATCAGATCACCGAGACGCAGATAGAACTTGTCGGTCCGGCGCGGATCGGTGCCGACATGTATCAGCAGAATGAAGCCGTTCAGTCCGTGCGGATCCCTCTTTTCATACGCCAGGATAGCCTCCCAAATAGCCTGGGAAGAACGGTATCCCCGCATCTCCGGCGTGGTATAGTCGGCGTTGGATGACGTGCCGGGGGTAAAATTGAAGAGGGTGATCCCTGCGGCAGCAGCCCAGGCCACCTGCTCGCGGTTGTACCATTCATAAGGGGGGATGAAATAACGCTCCGGGTAGTTGGGCAATCCGAAGGGCGCCATGGCGGCATAATTGGCCAGGAGATCCGCGGTGAACTGCTCCCGCGTCACCAGGGAGGAATCCCGCTTTTCCCATGCAGCGTAGAGCAGATGCTGGTCGGAGTGGGGGCCAAGATAATGGCCGTCACGGATCAGCGCCCGGATAAGTTCCGATTTGGCGGGATCACGGTAGAAATCCCCGGTGAAAAAAAAACCCGCCTGAATCCCTTTGTCCGCCAGAGTCTGGCGGATGAAGGGGCCGCCGTCGGCGAAATCACCGCCGGTGAAAATCAGGGCCAGCGCGCGCCGGCCGGTATCGCCGCGGATGAGGGCGCCATGATCGCGGAGGGAGGCCGGCGGCGCCGGTTTGCAATCGAACAAGGCGAGAAGCAACACCCCGGCGAAGATCCGAACCCGGCGCGTAACCGCCACAACCCTGCGCCGGTGCTCAATATCCATTATGCGCGCCTGCACGCAGGAAGTGCGTCTCGAAATGACTCTTCAGGGTCTGAAAGGCCGTCTCCACATTGTCCACCTTGTGAAAAAGCTCCAGGTCATCGGGCGAGACCACCCCCCAATCGACCATCCGGTCAAAGTTCAGCACCTCATCCCAGTATTCGCTGCCAAACATGACAATACAGAGGGTCTTGTGGATCTTGCCGGTCTGAACCAGGGTCAGCAGTTCGAAGAGCTCGTCCATGGTGCCGAAGCCGCCAGGGAAGACCACCAGGGCCTTGGCCAGATAGACGAACCAGAATTTGCGCATGAAAAAGTAGTGGAATTCAAAAGAGAGGTCTTCGCTGATGTAGGGATTGGGTTCTTGTTCAAAGGGCAGGCTGATATTCATACCGATGGTGAGACCGCCCGCTTCGGTGGCGCCACGGTTAGCGGCCTCCATGATGCCGGGGCCGCCGCCGGAGCAGACGATGAAGCGCTCGCGGGCGCTGAGGGTGGCCGACCATTCGGTGAGCTTGAAGGCCAGTTCACGCGCGGCCTCGTAATAATGGGCCAGTTTAACGGCATGGCTGGCTTTATCGAATTCCCGCTGGAATTCCTCGGCGGCACTGCCGTTGCGCTGCGACTGGGCCAGTACACCTTTGAGCTGCTTTTGTGCGACATCGAGGGGAAGAACCCGCGCCGAGCCGTAAAAGACCACGGTATTCTTGATATGCCTGCGGCGCAAGCGCATTTGGGGTTCCAGATATTCAGCGAGGATGCGAATGGTCCGGGCATCGGCGCTGTTTAAAAACTCTTCATTGGCATAGGCCTTGACGGGAAGCGGCTTGAGGGAAAGGTGTTTGTGGTTTTTTCTATCATTTTCAGGCATGGATGACCTCGGATATGGAGCGGATTAAAGGTTGCGTTTGAGCCAGATCAGACTCTGCCGGATGACCTGATGACGGTGGGCCGGGAGGCTGAAGGTATGGCTGGCTGCGGGAATTTCCATAAAATCAGCCGGGGGTTGGACCAGGTCGCGGAATGCGGCGAATCCCTCGACGAAGACCGGGGCATCACCGGTTCCCTGGACGATGAATTTGGGCACGGTGATCCGGCTCAGGGCCGCCTTGATGTCGTAACGCAGCGCCTCTTCCCAGAAATTTCTGCGGATCACCCAGCCGTCATGGACATACTCCTCCACCTGGGTGGCGATTTCGTCGAGATTGCCGACATAGCTGAGGAAGGTTTGCTGCATGTCGGGAACAGCCGACCAGGTGATCAGGGCATCGGCCGGGGTCTCCGCCAGGGTGAGGATGGCAACGGCGCCGCCCATGCTCAGCCCCAGCACGGCAATCTGGTCATAGCCATGGCGGCGGCCCCACTCGATTGCGTCGCGTAGATTGGCGATGTAGCGGCTGACCAGGGAATCACAAAAGGCGCCGGCGCTGTCGCCCGATCCGTAAAAATCAAAACGCAGGGCATCAAGGCCCTCAGCAGCGAAAGCCCGCGCCGTCTCGACAAAGAGCCGCCGGCAGTCGTTTTTAGAACTCAGAAAGCCATGGCAAAGGATGACCAGGCGGGCCCCTTTTCCCTGGTGCAGCATGCCGACGATCTGGGACTCCTGGCTGAGGAAGGTAACGGGAATTTCAGGTGGCGATTTGTGCATGGATGGGATCCTGGAAAAGAGTTGGGTTGTCTGACTGCACCCTCGTGGCCGCATGCACCATCACCGGAGATGATCGCAGCGGGTCGGCGTGACGAAAAAAATAGCGCTGACATGACGTCAGCGCTATAAAGGGTGTTGTCCCATCACTACACATCACTACCCACACCCGACACTGTGCCTTTCGGCACACTATTAAGTTAAGAATATTGAACTCAAAGTCAAGTGATTTCTTGGTAAGAGCCAAAATTGGCCAAAAAATGACCAGCCGGCAAGGGCAGGTCTTAAAGTGTCCCTGCCGCGGCCGTTTTTGCGTAAAAAAAAGCCCCCTTGCGGGGGCTTGGTGAATATTAGTACATATCGGAGCCGGGAGGCATCGGCGGGGTAGCCGGTTTTGGCTCCGGTTTTTCCGCGATAGCACACTCGGTCATCAGGAAAAGGCTCGCCACCGAGGCGGCATTTTCCAAAGCAATCCGCGACACCTTGGTCGGGTCGATGACGCCGGCCTTGTAGAGATCCTCGAAGGTCTCGCTCTCGGCATTGAAGCCGAAGGCTCCGTCGGTCTCGCGTACTTTCTGAACCACGATCGAGCCTTCCCAGCCGGCATTCTCGGAAATCAGGCGAATGGGCTCTTCCAGGGCGCGGCGCAGGATGGCAACGCCGATCTTCTCATCCCCATTGACCTGAAGCTTGTCCAGCGCCGGCAGAGCGCGCAGATAGGCGATACCGCCGCCGGGTACGATACCTTCCTCAACGGCCGCACGGGTGGCGTGCAGGGCATCCTCGACGCGGGCCTTTTTCTCCTTCATCTCAACCTCGGTGGCTGCACCGACCTGGAGGACCGCAACGCCGCCGGCCAGTTTGGCCAGGCGTTCCTGCAGTTTCTCCTTGTCGTAATCGGAGGTCGAGGTCTCAATCTGCTTCTTGATCTGGGCGATGCGACCCTTGATGTCCTCGGTTTTGCCGGCACCCTCGACGATGGTGGTGTTGTCTTTGTCGATCGTAATGCGCTTGGCTTTGCCGAGATCGCTCATGGTGGTATTCTCGAGTTTGAAACCGGCCTCCTCGGAGATCACGCGACCTCCGGTGAGGACGGCGATATCTTCGAGCATGGCCTTGCGGCGATCGCCGAAACCCGGGGCCTTGACGGCGGCGATGCGCAGCGTGCCGCGAATCTTATTGACCACGAGGGTAGCCAGGGCCTCGCCTTCAATATCTTCAGCAATAATCAGCATCGGACGCCCGGTCTGGGCCACTTTTTCCAGGATCGGGAGGAGATCCTTCATGGCGCTGATCTTCTTGTCATAGATGAGCACCATGACCTCTTCAAGGACCGCTTCCATGGTGTCCGGATTGGTCACAAAATAGGGAGAGATATAGCCGCGGTCGAACTGCATGCCCTCGACTACCTCGAGGCTGGTATCGGTGCTTTTGGCTTCCTCGACGGTGATGACGCCGTCTTTACCCACCTTCTCCATGGCATCCGCGATCAGTTCGCCGATGGCCTTGTCGTTGTTGGCGGAGATGGCGCCAACCTGGGCGATTTCGGTCTTACCGGGGATCGGCTTGCTCAACTTGCGCAACTCCTCGACAACCGTCTTGACGCCCTTCTCGATGCCGCGTTTCAGGGCCATCGGATTGGAGCCGGCGGTGACATTCTTCAAACCTTCACGCACGATCGCCTGCGCCAGGACCGTCGCCGTCGTGGTGCCGTCACCGGCGACATCGCTGGTCTTGGAAGCGACTTCGCGTACCATCTGGGCGCCCATGTTTTCCAAGGGATCCTCGAGCTCAACCTCTTTGGCTACCGTCACACCGTCCTTGGTCACGGTGGGAGCGCCGAATTTTTTGTCAATCACGACATTGCGGCCTTTGGGACCGAGGGTTGCGCCAACCGCTTTGGCCAGCTTGTCGACACCGACCTTCATGGCGTTGCGCGCTTCTACATTAAATTCAATAATCTTTGCCATATGGTTAAAACCTCCTGATAAGATGGCTGATGCTATCGGGTAGCTTGATTAAATAATGGCGAAAATGTCGCTTTCGCGCATGATCAGATACTCTTCCTTGTCGATGGTCACCTCGGTGCCGCTGTACTTGCCATAGAGCACCTTGTCACCCACCTTCACGCTCATCTCGATTTTGGCGCCGTTTTCCGAAATCTTGCCCGGACCAACGGCAACAATGGTGCCCTGCATCGGCTTCTCTTTCGCCGTGTCGGGGATAATGATGCTGCCCTGCTTGACCTCTTGCTCTTCGACCGGCTTGACGACCACGCGATCGGCTAACGGTTTGATGGTCATATGATAGCCTCCAATACGATTAATTGATTATTATTACTTATCCTTGTTAGCACTCACCTGAGTCGAGTGCTAACAAACTATAATTTACACTTTTTATAATCCCAGTCAAGCTTTTTTTATTCCCCTGCGCGCCGTCCCTTCCTGTCCGCTGATGTAGAATACATTTCCGGCTATTTTTCGCTTGACATTGGCCATGCCAGTAGATATATTTAAATTGAGGTAAATTCAATCGTTCTTTGCATTTTACGCAACAAAAGAAGGCAGCAGCACCCAATCCACGGTCTGATCTACGCATTTAGCTTGCAGGAAGGGGCGACTGGATGAAAGAATTTGTCGAGTACATCGTCAAGCATTTGGTCGATAATCCGGACGAGGTCAAGGTCTCCGAGGTATTCGGCGAAACCACGGTGGTCTACGAACTCCGCGTCTCCCAGCCCGATATGGGGAAGGTTATCGGTAAGAATGGCCGGACGGCCCATGCCATCCGTGTGCTTTTAAGCGCGGTTTCGCGCAAAGCGGGCAAACACGCGACCCTCGAAATCCTGGAGTAGTTTTTCAATAAACAAGAAAATTGCCGAGGGGGCAAGCCCGTACCACTATCAGCACGGTACAGGCGTGAAGCGGCAGTCATCCGGTTTGATGGGACCGTGCGATAATCATCGGCGGTCCTTTTTATTTATGGTAGCCCTCACCATGCAGGATCGTGAAGGCGCGGTAGATCTGTTCGAGCAGGAAGGTGAGCGCCAATTCATGCGCCAGGGTCATTCGCGAGAGCGATAACTGCTGATTGGCCCGCTCCAGCACCGATTCTCCGAGACCATAAGGCCCACCCACGCAAAAAAGCAGTGTCTTCCGTCCCGACACCTGCTGCCGCGCCAACTCGCGGCTGAAGGACTCGGAATCCATCATGCGCCCCGTGCTGGTCAGCGCCACGCACCAATCCTGCGGCGCAATCTTGTCCAGAAGCAAAACCGCCTCGCGCGCGCGGATTTCCCCAATCGGGAGATCCCCGCGGGCAGGGCGGACCTGAAGATAATCGATGGGCGTATAATGCCGGATGCGACCCAGATAGGTCTCGCTCAAGGCAAGATAATGGGGGTCACCAGGCTTACCCACGCTGAGGATCTTGATTTTCATGACGACAGACCATCAAAATGCCGGCGTCAGCAGCAGCCGGATCAAATTCTGCGATCTCCGCTGCGAGCACGCCGCCTTTGCAGCCGAGGAACACCTCGACGGTGCCAACAGCTGCCGCACCTTCGCCGCCCTCTGGTGCCGGGCCCTGCAGCAGATCGTTACCAAAAACGCCCCCTGCGCCCTGCTCTTCGGGTCGCGCCGTCCCAAATCCAACCTCTAGATCCGCGAGAGGCCGCAGGTTATGGCCGTCTCTAAAACGGCGGTATGGCCCTGGGTGCCGGTCCTGTGCCGGCCAGCACCGGTTGCAGCGCCTTGCCCCGCACCGGCGCCGCCGCGAGCAGGGCCAGCTGCGCGGCCTTGACCGTCTCAAAACGCGCCATTTCCGCGGCAGGAATCGGATCGCCGGATGAGTTCTTAATCTTCAGGGGATTGACCGGGCGGCCGTTCTCATAGAAACAGTAATGCAGGTGCGGGCCGGTGGCCAGCCCGGTTCGGCCAACGTAGCCTATGACATCGCGCTGCGCCACCATTTTCCCGGCAGTCAGACCGGCGGCGAAACCGCTCAGATGGCCATACACTGTGACAAAACGCGGATTCTTGTGCCGTATCTTGATGAAATTGCCCAAGCCCCCGCCTTCATACCCCATTTCCAGGACTGTCCCGTCGGCGGCTGCGGAAACCGGTGTGCCCGCAGCCGCAACAAAATCAACCCCGTAATGCGGTCGTACGATTTTGAGGATAGGATGCCGCCGGCCGCCGCTGAAGAGGGAACTGATCCGCCGGTAGTTGAGCGGAGATTTTAGAAAGGTTTTCTGGAAAGAGCGACCTTCGAGGTCGTAATAGCCCGGCTGCTCCCCCTGTTGATAAAAGATGGCGCTGCGCAACACCCCGCTGCAGCGATATTGTCCCGAGAGGACCCGCCCGTATCGTATGAAATCGCCCAGGCTGTCGGGCCGGGACGGATCGCGTACATAGTCGGCCTCATACACCATGCGGAATTCATCCCCGGGCTGGGGATCGACGAAAAAATCGATGTCCCACTGGAATAGGTCGCTGAAGGCGATGATCAGTTCATCGCTCTCGCCCATTTGCCGCACCGCATCGTACAGGGTGGTCTTGACCTCACCGCTTAGGGTGAAGATTTTGCGGATCAAAGGGAGCTGCACCACGTGCGGCTGTAGCACCCCGAGCGAATCCCGGACCACCCTGATGGTCTTGTCCTCCTCCGGGTAGTACTCGAACCCGTGAACGGTCCCCAACGAATCGGTCAGGATACTGTAGCCCCGTTCGCCGCGGATCTTGCGCACATCGAATACCCGCGCGAAAGTGGTAACCAACTCACGGGTGAGGACGCGATCATAAAGGTCGCGGAGCAGGACCTTCTCCAAGGTCTCGCCGTGGCGGAAGGTCCCTTCCTTGCGCAGGAGGATCTTTTCCCGCGGTTTGAGCTCTGCTGTATGTGGCGTATCAGGCGCTTTGCGGCAGCAGTTCCAGAGCGCGCCGGCGGCTAGGAGCAGGAGGAGGAAAGGCCGGGAGTGGGGGCTTGGCATTTTTTTCATGGGGTACTTCCAAAATGCGCTTTGCTTCTTGCGCGTATTTTCATTAACTTGAGCCGGAACTGAAAAGGAGGCGCTATGCCCGACCTGCTGCTGACCGGCGCGAGCGGTTTTCTCGGCGGTCATCTCTATGCAAAGGCCCAAACCCGCTGGCGGGTCACCGCTACCAGCCACCGTCATCCCCTCCCCGGCACCCTTGCTCTCGATCTTGGTGATGTCGATGCCTGCCTATCCCTGGTCCGGTCATTGCGGCCGCGGGTCATCCTGCACGCCGCAGCCAAGGCCAACCTGGATGTCTGCGAGCGCGATCCCGCAGCGGCCCGGGCGATCAATACCACGGCCGTCGCCCATCTCCTCGATGCAGCCGCTGAGGTGGGCGCGCGTCTGATCCTGGTCTCGAGTGATATGGTTTTCGACGGCCGCCAAGGCCTCTATACGGAAGCTGCAGCGGTTCATCCCCTTTCGGTTTACGGGGAAACCAAGGCCGCCGCCGAGGCGCTGGTGCTTCAGGCCGGCGGAAATCACCTGGTCGCCCGCGCCGCGCTGATCTACGGGCGTCCCCGCCTCCTCGGCACCTCGTTCTCCGAATGGATCGAGCGGCGACTCCGCATCGGAGAGCCGGTACCCCTTTATACCGATCAGTTCCGCTCCCCCATCTGGGTTGAGAACCTCGCGGACGCCTTGCTCGAATTGGCGGAATCGGAGATCACCGGTCTGCTGCATCTCGGTGGCGCAAACCGCATCGACCGCTACCGCTTTGCACAGCAGCTCTGTCGTGTGACCCGATACGACAGCTCGCTGTTGCAGCCCACCTCGATGCAAGGGGCGGTCAGCGACGCCCCGCGTCCGGTAGATGTCTCCCTGGATAGCAGCAAGGCCGCCGCCCTGCTACATACGCTTCTGCTCGATACGCAGACGGGACTGGAGCGTATGGTCAGAGGCGATGGCAGATCTTGAGCCATTTCAGCTTCCATACCATGCCGACCGCCTCGTAGATGATCTTTTTGGACATCTTGGAAGCGCCCGCAGCGCGGTCGACGAAGACGATGGGGATTTCCTGGATGCGGAAGCCATGAACCCAGGCACGGAAATTCATCTCGATCTGGAAAGAATAGCCGTCGGAGCGGACGCGGTCCAGATCGATGTGCTCGAGAACCTCGCGCCGGAAACATTTAAATCCGGCGGTGCAGTCGCGCAGAGGCAGGCCGGTGATGATCCGCGTATAATAGCTGGCGAACATACTCAGCAGCAGTCGCCGCAGCGGCCAGTTGACGACATTGACTCCGGTGATATACCGGGAACCGATGACGATATCGGCTTCGTCACTGGCCTCGAGGAGGCGTTTCAGGTCCCGCGGGTCGTGTGAAAAATCGGCATCCATTTCGATCACCCGGTCAAAGTCGTGCGCCAGCGCGAACCGGAAGCCAGCCACATAGGCCGTGCCAAGGCCCATCTTCCGTTCCCTGCTTAACAGATGGAGTCTCGGCTCACGTTCCATCATCGCCGCCACCAGCGCCCCTGTGCCATCGGGTGAGCCATCATCGACGATCAGGATCTCGATTCCGGGGATCTCCTGGGCCAGGATGGCCTGGATGATCGCCTCGATATTCTGCTTTTCATTATAGGTGGGAATGATCACGAGGCTCTTCAAGATCGGCTCCTTCGGATTCAATCAACCGCGCTCAGCAGCTGTTTCAGTTTTACCAGCCCCCCCTTCGCATCGCTCAGCTCCAATCCCAACTCGCGCAGCGCCTTCTCGACAATCAATCCCGACCGCATCGGTCGCGGTGCCTCCTGGTTCAATTCGGCTGTGGTGATCGGTGCGATCAGGCGGTCGTCAAGATCGAAGACGGCCGCGATCTTGAGGGCGAAGGTGAACCGGTCGATGATCTCCGTCCCGGCGATGTGATAGAATCCCTGCGCCTCGCATTCGACCATACGCCATATACCTTCTGCCAATTCGTCGGCGAAAGTGGTATTGCCGAATTGGTCGGTGACGATCCGCACCGGGCGGCCCTGTCGCAGGGAATCGATCATCCAGGAGACAAAATCGGGCTTGACCCGGCGCGCATGGCCGTAGAGGACCATGGTCCGGGCCACGGCAAAGGGGATTTCCGAGCCATGCAGGATGTTTTCAGCCGCCAGCTTGGACTTGCCGTAATAGCCGATCGGATGCGGCAAGTCCTCTTCGCGGTAAGGGCCGTGCTGGCCGTCAAAGATGTAATCGGTGGAGACATGTGCCAGACGGCAATGGTATTTACGGCAAGCGATGGCCAGGTTTTCCACACCCGTGACATTGGCGCGCCAGCAGAGTTCCCGCTCCACCTCAGCGCGGTTGACGTTGGTGTAGGCGGCCGCATTGAGAATCCAATCGGGGACGAAGGTGCGGACGCAGGCCTCCACCTCCTTGCGCGCTCCGAGATCCAGCCGCTGGTACCGCTCCGGCGGCAGGGCAACCGGCTCTTCGCCCAGATCGATGCCCATGATCTCGGCCTGGGTTGGCGCCAGATGAATCAGCCGCTGTCCGAGCAGGCCGTTGCAGCCCGTGATCAAAATCCGCATACGGGCCTCACAGAACGCAGCCATTCTTGCGGAATTGCACCAGCTTTTCGCGAATCTGCGGATCGCGGCCGGCGAGCAGTTCGGCTACAAAGATCGCCGCATTGGCGGCGCCGGCTTTGCCGATCGCCATCGTCGCGACGGGCACCCCCTTGGGCATCTGCACCATGGAGTAGAGCGCATCGACACCGGTCAGGGCCGATCCCGAGAGGGGAACGCCGATGACCGGCAGCAGGGTATGGCTGGCGACGACCCCCGCAAGGTGGGCCGCCATCCCGGCGCCGGCAATGATCGCACAATAGCCATTGGCTTCAGCGGATTTGGCGAACTCGGCGGTCGCATCCGGCGTCCGGTGCGCAGAGAGTATTCTGGTCTCCCAGGCGATGCCGAAATGGTCCAGGAAGGCATGGGCTGCGGCCATAACCTCCTGATCGGATTCCGAACCCATCATGATCGCTACCTTGTACATGTTCTCCTCACTGCAAGATTCTAGGACTCCACCGGCTGTGCCGGCCCGGATTGAACCCTCCCCTGGTCCTCGCGCCGCAAGGCGAAGATAATGCCGCCGGGAATGCTCGCCAGAATGCCCACCACGTAAGCAATAAACTCAAATGCGACGATCTTAGCCGCGGGGATCCCGAGAGGGCTGAAGAGGGCAACTGCGCTTTGCTCGCGTACGCCCAGTCCGCCCAGCGAGATCGGCAGGCTTGCGACCAGTGCCACCACCGGGATGAATAGAAAGAAAAAATTGACCCGGACATCGACGCCGAGGCTGCGGGCGGCGTAAAAGTGGGTCAGGATCCGCAGGGTCTGCACCAACAGGGAGAGGCCCAGAAGGTTCAGGAGCAGCAGTTTCTGGCGGCGGAAGCCATGCAGGCTGTAGTAGAAGGATTTGACCCGGACGTGCAGGGAGGCTGGCAGCAGCAGCCGGAAGATCCCGGAAAACTTTTTGGCGAAGGGCTCATAAAAAAGAAAGGCGAGAGCCAGCAGCCAGGCGCCAAAGATGAAAAGCACCGACTCCAGCGCCGAGGCGTGGACCATCTCGCGGGCGGCGAGAAAAATCGCGACCAGCGCCAGCGTCGACATCGCAAAAAAGCCGATGAAACGGTCAAAAAAGACCGTCGACAAGGCCTCCCGCGTATCGCCCGAGATCCGCCGGATATCGAAGACCCGGAAGGCATCCCCACCGACATTACCGATGAGGAAATTATTGAAAAACAATCCCACATGGTAGTACGCCAGGATGCGCATGAAGGGCAACCGGATCTGCCGGCTCACTAGCAGCAGATGCCACTGCAGCGCGCCAAGCACGTTGCTCACAACGAAAAACCCGAGGGCCAACGCGAGGCTGCCCCAGCGCGCCTCCCCGAACTGGGCCCGGATCGGAGCCCAGCCGATGCCCCGCAACAGCAGGAAGACCAGGATGACGCTGACGCCCACCTTGAGCAGGCTGGCTGCCAGGGGGCGCCAGCCTTGCTCCCGGGGTTTCTTTTTCACAACCGGCACGTGCGCTACCGCTACCGTCCGCCCGCGATCTGAGCCCGCTCCTGCTCGAGGCGCGATTCGGCTTCCTTGTCGTCGGGATGACGCTTCACCCAGTCCGCAAGCAGCTCCGCCGCCCGCTGGTGGTTACCGGCACGGCTCAGACTGGCCACCAGATAGCCATAGACCATGGCGTTGTCGGGCTGTTCCTTGATGACCACTTCCGCTCGACGGATCAGCTCATCGGTCTTGCCCGCCAGGTCGTACAGTTGGCCTATTCGCATCGAGAGCCGGTAATCAGGCACCGGGATTACGGTTTCGGGGATGACCTTTTCCATCCGGTCAAGGCACTCGATCACCTTGGGATTGTTCTGCTGGGTAAGGTATTCCTGGGCGAGTCGCAAAAAGCCGGCCCGGTAATTCTGCAGCAGCCCGATGACGTTGTCATCGTAGGTGACGCTCTTGTCATCGAGTCCGCGATACTTGAAGACCTCAAAAAGATTCTTGTGCAAGCGTTCGCGCGCCAACACCTCGCCATTCATGGGCACCAGCTTGAAGACCAGCCCATCCATGCGCAGGTAGGGATCGAGATTGACTTTGTTGTCATCAGAAACCGTGACCGCAAAGGTGATCGGCTTCTTCCACTGATTGGCATAAATGATGTTCAGGATCATGAAATCCTGCACCCGCAGCGCTCGGCCGAAAACCGTGGGCTGGACGTTAACCTCAAGTTCCTTGAGCGGTTCCGCAGCGGCCTGAGAGGCAATATTAACCTCACCCAGAACTTCGTTGCGGGCGTATTCAGGCACGGGGATTTTCAGCTTCTGCGCCTCCCAGGGAATCAGCTGCAGCTGTTCGATCTGGCTGTCGGTCAGGCTGATGGGCACCTTCGGCTCCTGGTTCTTGAGCTGTTTGATGTACCAATCGGTGTTGAGAAGGCTCAGGTTGACCACCCGCACATCGGGACGAATGTTATAGACAAACTGCAGGAACCAGAGTGGGAAGGTATCGTTATCGCCGTTGGTGAAGAGAATGCTGTTTTTCTCGCAGGATTGCAGAATATTATAGGAGTAATCATAGGCGACGTAATTGCCACTGCGGTCATGGTCATGAAAATTGAAGCTGAGCAGATTGACCGGCAGGGCCAGCACCAGCAGCACGGCAGCCGCGGCGCTGAGCGCCATGTAGAGGGTGCTTTTTCGCTTTTCGCTGCCCGGTTGGGTGATCAGATAGTAGCGTCCCTTGATCCACTCAAAAATCGCCGAAGCCCCGATGCCGATCCACAGGGCGAAGGCGAAAAAGGAGCCAACGAAAACGTAATCCCGTTCGCGCGGCTGCGGGTTCTCCTGGTTGAGATAGAGGACAATGGCTACGCCGGTGGCGAGGAAGAGCAGCATGATGGAGGTGGCGTGATGCCAATCCTTGCGAAAGTGGTAGAACATGCCGATGAGCCCGACAAGGAAGGGCAGCATGTAGAGTCCGCGCGTTGTAAAGTTCTCGGCAATGAAACCGTCCTGACCGCGGGTATTCCCCTTGCCGATGAACTGCCAGGCAAAATAACGCAGATACATCTTTTTGATCTGGTAATCCCAGAGGAATCCCATTTGCTTCGACCACTGCCAGGTCTTGTAGTTTTCGCCGGGATGCTCCTGATTGAACTGCCACTCCATCGGCAATCCGGGGAAACGGCGGGGAAAGGTGCCCCAGTCGCCATACTGCTCGCGATTGAGATAGCGCACCATGCCGGCGGCGGTTTCGGGATCATTCTCGTCAATGACCGGATCGAGACCCGAGCGAATCATAATCATGGTATAGGTGGAGTAGCCGAGGAGAACGAGGAACATGCCCGTGAGCACCAGGCTGGCCAACCGCTGGCGGTTGGCTATGGCATACCACGCGGCTCCAAGAATGAGGATGTAAAGGAGCAGCACCGCCCACAAGCCGAGGTTGCCGGCAAGATCCGGGATGTATTTAACGATTCCTGGATAGATGCCGAAAAAGATGACGGCGGTGATACCGAGAAAGATCAGAAGCTTGGAGAGCTGCGACTTTTTGCCATTTTTGCGCAGCCAATGGAAGTAGACGATCAGGGCAATGGCGGGCACCGCCAGAACCGCGAGCAGATGGACGCCCAAGGAGAGGCCGATCAGGTAGGCGATGAGGAGCAAATACCGTTCGGCACCGGCTTCGTCGGCTTTTTCAAGCCACACCAGAGCGACATAGACGACCGCGGCGGTCAGCGCGAGCGAGAAAGCATAAACCTCCGCTTCCACGCCGTTGAACCAGATGGCGTCGGTGAAGGCAAAGGCCAGGGCGCCGAGGAGACCGGAAGCGATGAGAATGAAGCCATCAGCTCCATCCTTGGGCTCGCCCCGCCACTGTTTGATCAGACGGACGATAATCAGATAGGTCAGCAGGATAGTTGCGGCGGTGGCCAGAGAGGACATCAGATTGACGCGCAGGCCGATATCCGCCGTCCAGGGTAGCATGCTCGCCAAACGGCCGAGGAGGAGATAAAACGGCGCGCCGGGGGGATGCGGCACCGCCAGCAGGTAGGAGCAGGCGATGAACTCGCCGCAATCCCAGAATGAGACCGTTGGGGCGATGGTCCGCAGATAGACCGCAAGGGAGATCAGGAAAGCGGCGGCAGCGGCGATGCGGTGATAGAGCTTGAATTTAGGCATGACGCGACTCCATTTGGTTAGCTCCTGCAACTGAAAACTCGAATCAGAGGATATGCTCAGAGCATCCCCCAGCCGGCCCGCCCCGTGACCGGTAGAGACGCTCCATGATCTCAACCGCCTGCCTGGCGGAATGATCCCAGGTGAAGCTGCCCGCCCAGACGCGGGCAGCGGCGCCCATCTTTTCGCGCAAGGGGGCCTCCTGCAGCAGCCGGATCAGATCCGCGGCCAGCTGCTCCACCTCCCCATAGGGATAGAGCAGTCCAGTCTCCCCTGCGCGCACAGAATCGCGCAGCCCCGGCGAATCAGCGGCTACCACCGGCACCCCGCAGGCGTTGGCTTCGATTACGGTCAAGCCCCATCCCTCCTTGGGGGAGGGATTGACGGCCACCCAGCTGCGCTGCAGCCACTGCACCTTCTCCTCATGGCTGACCTTGCCGGTGAACTGGACCGCCTCCCCCAAGCCGAGCTCTGCCGTCAGCGCCTCCAGCGCCGCGCGATGATCGCCGTCGCCGACGACTACCAGCTTCGCCTGTGGCACGGCCTGACGCACCCGGGGCAGGGCCTGCAGCAGATGTTCAACACTCTTGTACCGTTTCAGCCGCCCGAGATGGCAGATCAGGGGCGTGGCGCTCTTGCTGCCACCGGCGTGGTAACGCACCGGATCGACGGCATTGGGAAGCAGATCGATGGACGCCCGGATCCCCAGCCGCAGCAATTCCTGCCGGGTGCTCTCGGAGACCACGGCAAAGGAGGTGTGGCGATAGAGCCGCACCGCCAACCGTTCGGCCAGCCAGACGTAGGCAGCTGGGAAAAATGAGGTCTCAATGAAAATGCTCTTGCCAAAAAGATGGTGAACGATGGTGAGCAAGGGCTCCCGGACAAAGCAGGGGGAGTAAAAGGGTATCTTGTTCAAATCATCGATCACGATATCGTAAACCTGCTCCCGGCGCAGACGCCGATAGGCGGCTGGAACCGCATAATTGAAGAGCAGACGCGAACCGCTGCGGATGATCCGGATGCCGTCCAGGATCTCCTCGCGGGGCGCTCCCGGAAAGGTGGAGCAAAGCAAGGTCACCTGGTGGCCCATGGCAGCGACGCGGCTGAAAATTTCGTGACAATGCACTTCCGCACCCCCCGAGAAGGGATTGCGGATGTCCTGCCAATTGATCACCAGGATCCTCATGCCGCTCACCGCGCCGTTCCAGCCGGCTTGCGGCCGATTGCGCCGATATCCATCACTGTCAACAGATGCCAGGCGCGGCGTTTGAGGGCGCGGCGCAAGACGGCGCGGACCCGCCCCGCCAGGGGCAGCGACGGCGGATAAAGCGGCAGGCGCAGGTGCACCTTTTTCAACGCCTCGCGTGAGGCGCGATAGAGAAAGCTGGGCCGCATCCAGTCGCCATAAAATTCGATCCGCTCGAAACCGGTATCCGCGAAAAGCCGGCCGAGCTGGGTGCGGCTGAACTCGGTCTCCCACCCTGCAAACCAGCGGTTGCAGCGGATGAGCAGGTGCTTCACCAGGGTATACAAATGATAGCGCTGCGGCACATCCGCCAGCGCCGCGCCGCCGGGACGCAGGACGCGCAGATTTTCTGCGAGAATCCCTTGCGGGCAAGTAAAATGCTCCAGCAGCCCCTGATGGAAGACCAGATCGAGTGCGCCGCTGCGGAAGGGCAGATGAAAGGCGTCACCGCGCACGAGATGGACCGGGGCGGCGGTGTTCTGCGCCAGATTTTGCATAACCCGCAGGGCCGGGGCCGAATAATCGAGCATGATAACCCGGGCACCCCGACCGGCCAGAGAAAAACTGTCACGCCCCGAACCCGCGCCAACCTCGAGCACCCAGCGGCCGGCGGGATCACCAAGGCGCAGCAACTGATCGATCACACGGCCGGAGTTGGAGTAGACCTCGCCGATCTCCTCTCGGTCGCTCCAGAACTGGTCCCAGACTTCACGCCGATGCTGTGCGGTCTTCTGCACTCTGACTCCCGGCCTTATCGGCAGCACCACCCGTTTCGCTGCCGGCGGCCTCGGATCCGGCTTTGGCCTTGTCCTTGTTCACCTCATCGATGTAATTGAGTTTGAGCTCACTGATGACATGGGCGACGAATTTGGCCTCGTCCTCGCCGAGGTTGCCGGCGGTCTTTGCCTGGAGCATATCCAACATATCGATGGAGAGCCGCGCCTGCTCCATGTTGCGCTCGATCGCGTCGGTCATGGGATTTTTGAGCTTGCCCATTTGCTGCATTGCCGCCGATTGGAACATCATAACCAGATTGAAGAAAAGTGCGGCATGGTGTTTATTCTGTTCGTCCATATCTGCGCCTCACTGTGACGGGTTAATCCTGGAAGGGCCTGCGCAGGGGTTCATCCCACCCAGGCCAGCCCGAAACGTTCCTGATAATTTCTCAAAAAGTAGTGCCGGGTGCCAAGACACTCCTCGCTGAGCAACTGCGGATCCTCCGCCACCAGGCGGAAGGCTTCGTCCCGCGCGCGATGCAGCAGCTGTACATCCCGGCTCGGATCGGCCAGCCGCAACTCCGGCAGCCCGTGCTGCCGCGTGCCGAAAAACTCGCCCGGCCCACGCAGTTGGAGATCCACCTCAGCGATCCTGAAACCGTCCGTGGTGGAGACCAGGGTATTCAGCCGGGTGCGCGCTTCTTCGGTCACCGCGCCGTAGCTGATGAGGATGCAATATGACTGCCGGGATCCTCGGCCGACACGGCCGCGCAGCTGGTGCAACTGCGTCAATCCGAAGCGCTCGGCATGCTCGATGACCATGATCGAGGCGTTGGGCACGTCGACACCGACCTCGATGACCGTTGTGCTGACCAGGATCTGGATCTCATGGCGTTTGAAGGCCGTCATGGTCTGCTCCTTCTCGGCCGGTTTCATGCGGCCATGCAGCAGACCGAGGCGAAACTCCTTGAAAAAGGTTTCGCACATCACCTTGTAACTCGCAACCGCAGCCTTGAGATCCGACTTTTCCGATTCCTCGACAAGGGGGAATACGATATAGGCCTGTGCCCCATCGGCGACCTTGTTCCGTAAAAAATGGTAGACCTTGCTGCGCCTCTGCTCCTCCCGCCAGAAGGTCCGGACCGGCTTGCGGTTGGCCGGCAGTTCGTCAATGACCGAGACATCGAGGTCGCCATAGACTGTCATTGTCAGGGTGCGCGGGATCGGTGTGGCGGTCATCACCAGCACATCGGGATTAAGCCCCTTGTCGCGTAGGGTGGCCCGTTGCATCACGCCGAAACGGTGCTGCTCGTCGATCACCGCCAGACCGAGCTGTTGAAAATCAACCCCCTCCTGGATCAGGGCGTGGGTGCCGACGATGATCCGCGCCTGGCCGGTGGCAATCCGCTCGAGGATCTGCTCGCGCTCGCTGCGGCCCTGCCCGCCGACCAGCAACACCACCTCGACGCCCAGGCTCTCGAGCAGGGCATGAAGGGTGAGGTAATGTTGCTCGGCTAGGATCTCGGTCGGCGCCATCAACGCCGCCTGGTAGCCGTTCTCCACCGCGATCAGCATGGCGATCAGGGCGACCACCGTCTTGCCCGATCCCACATCCCCTTGCAGCAGCCGGTTCATCGGCCTCGCGCTCTTCATATCCGCGCGGATCTGGCGCAGCACCCGTTTTTGCGCACCGGTCAGCTCGAAGGGGAGCGACGCCACCAGACGACGTGTGAGTTCACCCACGGCCTCAAAGCGGATGCCGCCGGTGCTCTCCTGCTGATGATGGCGGCGCAGGGCCACCAGCAATTCCATGAAAAAGAGCTCATCGAATTTGAGCCGCATTTGCGCCGCCTGCAGGCTGGCGTAATCGGCCGGAAAATGAATCGCCGCAAGCGCCTGGCGCAGCGACATCATTCCCAGCCGCCCGACCAGGGTCTCGGGAATGCTCTCCCGGATCTGCTCCCCGTACGCTTTCAGGACCCCATGGATGATGCGGCGGAAGCCGCGACTGTCGAATCCCGCCTCCCCCAGAGACTCATTGGAGGGGTAGAGCGGGATGATCTTGCCGGTATGCACCAGCTCACCTTCGCCGCTCATCCCGAGCCGGTCAAACTCGGGATGGGTCATCTGCAGACCTTTGAAAAAGCCCACCTTGCCGCTCAGGGCAAGCCACTCGCCCGGCTTGAACATCTTGTACCACCAGGTGAGCCGCGAGAACCAGATGCAATGCAGAAATCCGGTGCCGTCGCCCACGAGCAGCACGAAGCGGCTGCGCCGCCCCTTCTGCACAGTGAACTGCATCACCTTGGCCACGACGGTGACCTCCTGGTCCGGTTTGAGCCGGTTGATCGGTGTCACCGTCGAGCGGTCGAGGTACCGGCGCGGAAAGTAGTACAGGAGATCACCAATCGTATAGACGCCGGCGTTTTGCAGCGCGGTCACCCGCTTGGGACCGATTCCGGCGGCGCGGTCGACCGGCCACTCCAGGGCGGTTTTCGCGGGCATATTCACCATGGAACCTTCAGACGGGTTGCGGGTGGGTTACTTGTAGAGCACGGTGTATTCGAAAGAACTCTCCTGATCCGCCGCGACCCGGAGCTGGAACTCCGCCTTGGACGCTTCCTGGAGGACAACCGTCGGGGTCTTGCCGATAAAGCTCCAGTCGCCGGAAAAATGCTCAATCACATTGATCGTGACCGCTTCGCTCTTGTGGTTGCGCAGCTTGATCTGCACCGTCTCCTGGCGTGAAGTGCGCGAAACCTCGCGCACATCCTTGACCACGCGCTCGCCGACGATGTCAAAGGCGTTGCCAAGGCGGAGGCGCACCTTCTCATCCTTGGGGGTATGGTTGAGGCGATCCTCACCAATGAACTCCTGGGCGCCATCAACGTCCTGCTTGTAAACGCGCACCTTGCCCTTGGGCAGCGGCATGCCTAGACCATTGGCCTGGCTGTTCTTGAACTCCAGGGAGACCCGCACCTTGCTCCCGTCCATCGCGCCGTCATAGGAATAAAGCTTGGTCACACTGGCCTGGGCGGCGGAGAAGAGCGATAACTGTTTGATTTGCTTGTCCCTTAGGGTGGCCGGCCGTTGCAGGGTGTAAAGATGGTATTCGAAAAGGGCCTTTTCCTCGAACTGGGAATCCATGGCCATCGCCGCTTCCGCCCGATAGAGTGCGCGCACCGGTTTTTCCTCCCCGACGCGGTTGACATCTCCGGCGATCAGCTTGATCCGGGCGTTGGCGAAAGTGGCGCCCGACTGGTTGTCGATCGAAACCCAGCCGTTCAACTGAGCGGAACTCTCGCCGGCATTCAGAACCGCCACATATTCAGCGTGCCAGCTCAGTCCTCCGGTCAGATAGCTGATCTCCGCTTCGTGGTCCCCCGCCTTGGCGCATTCCAGCTGCCAGACCAGGGTCGGCCGTGTGCGCAACCCCTCGGGCAGCGAGGGAAATTCGATGCTCTGCAATTTTGCTGCCTTGAGCGCCTGGACCTTGCCGTCTGGATCGAGGAGGACCACGTCGCCATCCTGTGCACTCATCAGGGTTCCGCTGTGCACCGCGCCGTTCTCGGCGGTCACGATGACCTGCTCATCAATATACTTTTGCAGCAGCCGCTCGGTTCCCACCAAATCGAATTCATAGTCCTGTTCGAGCAGGGTTATGCCGGCGGCGCTATCAACAGCGCGAAAATGAACCGAGGTGGCGTCAATCTGCGCGGCGACTCCACTGAAGGCATAATCCTGCACCCCCTTGACCAGCTTGAGCGTTCGCGTTTCGCGGATCAGTGCCAGATCCTCGTTGTACACGGTAACCGCAATTTTAGGTTCTGCCGCGACAGCCAGCAGGGGAAGCAGGACGAGCAAAGAGACCAGCCAAAGATGATGTTCCATAGATACCTCCTGTGCACAAAAAGCCGGATCGGAGAAATCCTCCCTTGCAGCGCTCATTCTCCGGCGAAGCTCTGCAGGCTTGCCCGCAGCTTCTCGAGGGTTTGGGTGAAATCGCTGCGCTTCTTCTCTTCCTTCTCAATCACCTCCCGGGGCGCTCTGGCGATGAAATCGCGATTCATCAGTTTCTGGGTCAGACCGACGACCTGGGCTTCCAGCCGCGTGATCTCCTTCTCCAGCCGTTTTTTCTCCACCGCTACATCGATCAGATCGGCCAGGGGGACGAGAATCTCCACCCCCTGGACCACGGCACTCGCGGTGGCAGCCGGCCGCGATTGATTGTAGCGGATGTCGCGAACGCGAGCGAGCTTGTGCAGATAGGTTTCGTTGCGGGCGATCAGGTCCAGAGCGGCCGGATCGGTGCTGTTGAGGATAAGATCGGCCTCCCTGGCCGGCGGGATGTTCATCTCGCCGCGAATGTTGCGGACCGCGCCAATCACCTGTTGCAGCAGGGCCATCTCCGCTTCCACCCTGCTGTCGAGGCGGTCGGGATCGGTTTGGGGATAGGGCTGCAGCATGATGGAGCGCACAGCGGCGGGCTGCTGATAAATTTCGGGCAGATTCTGCCAGATCTCCTCGGTGATAAAGGGCATGAAGGGATGCAACAGGCGCACACTGTTCTCAAGAAGATACGTGGCCAACGAGCGGGCAACCCGCCGCCCTTCGGGATCGGCCGCATCATAGAGGCGTTTCTTGATCAGCTCGACGTACCAGTCGCAGTATTCGCCCCAGATGAAATCATAAACCGCCCGGGTGGCATCGTTGAACCGGAATTCCTGCAGCGCTTTGTCCACCTCCGCCAGTGCCTGGTGGAAGCGGCTGAGGATCCAGCGGTCGGCCAGTTCGAGCCGTTCCTCTGCAATCGCTTCGATGGGCAGCAGGGCTTCTCCCTCCTCCAGATTCATCAGCACAAAGCGGGCGGCGTTCCAGAGTTTGTTGGAGAATTTCTGCCCCATCTCGACCAAGGTATGATCGAAGCGGACATCGCCGCCGAGCGGTGTCAGATAGACCATAGTCAAGCGGATGGCATCGGCGCCGTAAGCGGGCACACCGTTCTTGTAGGTAGCGTTGGACTTGCCGAACGCGCCGATCTCGTCAACGCTGGCGCCGCGGATGAGCCAGAGCGGATCGGGCGAGTTGCCCAGGGATTTGGACATCTTGCGGCCGTCGAGATCGCGGATCATGCCGTTGAAATAGACCTCCCGGAAGGGAACATCGCCCATGAACTCGAGGGAGGCCATGATCATCCGCGCCACCCAGAAAAAGATGATATCCGGCCCCGTCACCAGGGTGTCGGTCGGGAAGAATTTTTCGAGATCCGCTGTCCGGGCCGGCCAACCCAGCGTGCTGAAAGGCCAGAGCCAAGAGCTGAACCAGGTGTCGAGCACATCCTCGTCTTGCCGTAGTGCGGCACTGCCGCATTCGGGACAGACCGTCGGGGTTTCCCGGCGCACCAGGGTATGGCCCTTTTCGCAGTACCAGACCGGCACACGGTGCCCCCACCAGATCTGCCGGCTGATGCACCAGTCGCGGATATTGGTCATCCAGTGGAAATAGGTCTCCTCCCAGTGGCGGGGATAGAATCGGACGCGGCCGTCGCGCACCGCCTCCAGGGCGGGGGCGGCAAGGGGCGCCATGCGGACGTACCACTGCTCCGACAGATAGGGTTCGATCACATCTCCCGAACGGTAGCAGTGCGGCACCGGGATGATTTTTTGGGTCTCGCCGCGCAGCAAGCCCTGCTGCTGCAAATCCTCAAGGATCTGTTTGCGCGCCATGAAACGGTCGAGTCCCGCGTAGGCTCCCGCATGGGTGTTCATCTTGCCATCCGGACCGATGACCGCCACCAGCTCCAGGCCGTGGCGCTGGCCGACCTCGAAGTCGTTGAAATCATGTGCGGGGGTGATCTTGACTGCGCCGCTGCCAAAGGCGGGATCGGCATGTTCGTCGGCGATGATCGGGATGGCCCGGCCGACCAGGGGCAGAACCACCCTATTGCCGATGCGTTGCTGATAGCGCTCATCGGCGGGATTAACGGCGACGGCGGTATCGCCCAGCATCGTCTCGGGCCGGGTGGTGGCGACGATGATCTCGCCGCTTCCGTCCTCCAGCGGATAGGCGATATTCCAGAGTTTGCCCTCCTCGTCGATCGAATTGACCTCCTCGTCGGCCAATGCGGTATGGCAGCTGGGGCACCAGTTGATCAGACGGTTGCCTTTGTAGATCAATCCCTTTTCGTAGAGGCTGACGAAGACCTCGCGCACCGCCGCGCTCAGCCCCTCATCCATAGTGAAGGACTCGCGCTCCCAATCGCAGGCGGCGCCGAGCTTGCGCAACTGCTGAAAGATGATGCCGCCGAATTTTTCGCGCCATTCCCAGACCCGCTCGAGAAATTTCTCCCGGCCGAGGGTATGGCGGCTCTCGCCCTCCTGGCGCAGGGCGGCTTCCACCTTGTTCTGGGTGGCGATACCGGCATGATCGGTGCCGGGCATCCACAAGGTCTCGTACCCCTGCATCTTCTTCCAGCGGATGAGCAGATCCTGGATGGTGTTGTTGAGGATATGCCCCATGGTCAGCATGCCGGTCACGTTGGGCGGCGGGATCATGATGGTATAGGTCGGTTTGGTGGAAGCGGCATCGGCATGAAAGAGATGGTGCTCCTCCCACCAGGCATACCAACGGTCCTCAACCAGGGTGGGGTCGTACACTTTATCGAGTTCGCGAGGGCTCATCGAGACCACAGTACCTTTCTTTAGCTTTGCAGGGCGAGACTGAATGCGGTGGTGAGTTTCAGCACATCCTGGTTGGTCCGTTCGAGATGGACCACCAGGGTTTTGGCGATATTGAGCAGCACCTTGTAGCCGAGTGCGGTATCCGATTCGCAGAGCCGGGTGAAGGCGTCGTGGTGGAGGACGCCGACGCGGCATTCGGCAACGGCCTGGACGGTGGCGGTGCGGAGGCTGTCGGCTTTGAGCAGGGCCATCTCGCCAAAATAGGGCGCCTGATCGGCGCGCAGGGCCACCAGCGATTTCTCACGGGCATCCAGACCCCCATGCCCCAGATTGAGGGTGAGGTTCTTGCGCACCTCGACCCGGCCATCCAGGAGCAAATATAGCGCATCGCCGATTTCGCCCTCCCGAATGATCGACTCTCCAGCGGCAACCCGTTGTTCGCCGACGATAGCGAGGATTTTATCGACCTGTTCCGCCGTGAGGCCGTCGAAAATGGGAAAAGGGGCCAATTCCTGACGCGTGATCGCCATGCTTTCCTCCTTCACAGACGCTCGAGTACGATGGCGATATCCTGTGCACCGACCAGATATTCCGGTCCGGGCGAAAGGTTGATATCAAGCCGTGCGGCCTTGCTCAACCCCTTGCCGGCATGGGCCAACTTTTCCCGGATGAACCGATCCACCGCCGAATAGTCATCCGAGAGGATATCGTCGAGCTTGAATCCCTCCTCCTCACGCAAGAAGCCGATGAGGACAGCATGCTCCTCCGAGAGGAAATGGGCGCTGGCGGCGGCGAAGCTTTTGCCAACCAGAGAATTGGGCATTTTACGCCGGGCGAACCGGACACCCGCGCTGCCGGTGAAAAGCCGGTCGATCATCTCCGGGACCCCCGGAGAAGTGACATGGGCGCCGAGCAGATAACCGCTGTAGCGATCGCTCACCACGATGCGGTCGGCATTGGCGCGGCGAAGGTGGGCCTCATTCTGGCTGTCAAGGATATGCGCGATCACCTTGACCCGGGGCTCAATCGCCTTGACCGAGAGGGTGGTCAGGATGGTGTGCTCGTCCGATTTCGGACGTTGCGGTGCGGATTCATCCGGGATGATCAGGGCGGCATAGGCCGTCCCGATGGAGGCGCGGTGCAGGACCTCCTCATCGGTGCAGTCGCCGCTGACGAATTTGATGTGCAGATCCGGGTAGCGGCCGATAATGGCCTCAGCCTGGTCCGGGTCGAGCTGGCTGATGAGGACCAGCGCCCGGTTTTCGCGGATCATTCCTTCACGGATGGAGCCGATGATCTCGTAACCGGCTGGATTCCAGCCCAGCAAGGCAATATGATTTTTCAGGTTCACTTTCTTAAGGCCCTTGCCCTCTTTGAGGCGGTTGGTGAGGACCCTGGTGGAAACCGCCGCGGTGAAAAGCGACAGCACCCCCATGCCGGAAAGCATCACGAAGGCGCCAAGAACGCGGCCGAGGCCGCTCTGCGGAACAATATCGCCATAGCCGACGGTGGTCATGGTGACAATAGCCCACCACATAGCCGAGGTCACACGCGCAAACTGCGGATTGCTGCCGCGCTCGAGATAGGAGACCGCGACGGCGGCAATAAAGACCAGGAGAAGGACGGCTGCAAGCGTCTTGATCAATTCATCATGCCGGATCCGATACTGCAGGCGCCGCAGCAAGGGCAATACCCTCCCGCGAAGCTGTAAATATCGAAATAATTTGACCATAACTAAAAATATAGTCAATTACCTGTAAATAGTCAACGGTTTTATCGGCAGGGGCGGGACGGGCGAGGAATTGCCAGGCCGGGGAGGATCAGTCGAAGAGGCTGAACTGGAGATCGGGGCGGCTCGAACCGGAGCGCTTGCTCACCTCGCGGATGCGCTCCTCGAGTGCCATGATAATCTGCATCTGGTCGCCGCTGAGCAGCTTGCAGCCGGTGTTCCGTTCGATCTCGAGGAGGGTGTCATCGAGATTGAAGGAAAAGGACTCGAGTTCGTCGAGGTCGTCGTACTGGTCCCAGTAGGCAGCCCAATTGGTGCGATAGGATTTGGTCATAGCCGGTTCCTTGCCTTAATTCAATCCTGGCGCTCCCTCAGGCCGCCGCAGAGGCCGGGCCCGGCGGGAGGGGCTGGCAGGTGCTTCCCAGCGGCAGTGCGAAATCACTCTCGATCTGGAAGCCAAAGCGCAGGCGCACCAGGGCCAGGGCGGCGTGAAGCAGGGAGAGCCATGCATGGAGGTTGCGCCGCCAGAGCCGGTAATCGGCGCTGTCGAGCACGCCCTCGAGATAGCGGCCGTAAATATCGTCATCCACTGCGGCGCGCAGGGTTTCTAGTTTTTCCCGGACCGCGGGTTCGTGTGTGGCGAGAAACTCCATCACCTCGGCGGCGGTGATATGATGCTGTTCCTCGAGCTGGGCGAACCATTTGCCGGCGCGCCGGCTGGCCGCGCTCATGACCAGAGCGGGATCCGGGATGGCCGGGCGCACCCGCGCGGACAGCTGGATATGCGGGGTGTGAATCAGTGTCTGCATAATTATTCCGCCTTTTAGTGATATCGGCGCAGTAGGCCTTTGACTTTGCCGATGATGCGAAAACCAGGATCATCGGCGGGGATATAGATCGGCTGCATCGTCTGGTTTTCCGGCTGCAGCCGCACGCGGTCCTTCTCCCGGTACAAGCGCTTGACCGTAGCCTCATCGTCGAGAAGAGCGATGATAATATCGCCGTTTCGGCAGCTCTGGGTCATTTGCACCACCAGGAGGTCGCCGTCGCGGATGTCTGCGTCAATCATGCTGTGACCGCGGACCTTGAGGAGGAAAATGTCTTCCTTGCCGACCCATTCGGAATCGAGATAGAGATCACCCTCGCGTTCCTCAAGGGCCAGTTCGGGCATGCCGGCGACCACCTCACCGATGATCGGGCAGGCGCGCGCGCGTTGGCTGTAGCCCTCAGGCTGCTCTTCGCCGATGATGTGATAGGAGCGGGATTTGCCGCTTTCATGCCGACTGAGCGCGCCCTTCTCCTGTAAGGTTATTAGGATCTTGTGGATCCCCGCGGCCGAGACCTGGCCTAAAAGTTCCGCTAGCTCGCGCACTGTGGGCGGATAGCCCTTCTCCTGCTGGAAGTTCCGGATGGCGTCCAGGACCTGGCGCTGTTTGGGTGTCAAGGAATCGTGCATGGGTGAACTCTTATTCACTTTGAACGAACATTTGTACACATTAATATAGTAAATCTTCGTTCTTTTGTCAAGTCTTTTTTCAGTTTAAAACAAATGTTCACTTTTCAGCGGAAACGCCCCCTCGGCCCTGCAGGATAAAGAAAAAGATTGTTCCTGTCGGAGAATTTTGCTACACTATACCCCGAAACTAAAGTGGTACTTGAGCAGGAGCCCCATGTCCGAAACCCTGGAAAACCGCTTCGCGCCGATCCGCGAGCAGATCATCGGCGGTAATCAGACCTTCACGACGCCCTACGGGGAGCAACGGATCGTTTATGCCGACTGGACCGCGAGCGGACGTCTGTATGCCCCGATCGAAGAGGCCCTGAGCCAACGTTTCGGCCCCTTTGTCGGCAACACCCACTCGGAGGCGAGTGTGACCGGCAGCAGCATGACGCGGGCCTACCACCTGGCGCACGAGATCATCAAGCGCCACGTCCACGCCGGTCCTGACGATGTAATCATCACAACCGGATCGGGAATGACGGCAGCGGTGAATAAATGGCAGCGGATTCTCGGCTTGCGCGTGCCGGAACAGCTGGCCGATCATCTCTATCTGCCCGACGAGGAGCGGCCGGTGGTCTTTCTCACCCACATGGAGCATCACTCCAACCAGACCTCCTGGCTCGAAACCATCGCCGACGTCGAGGTGATCGAACCCGACGACCGAGGTCTGGTCGATCTCGACAACCTGCGGCGGCTGCTCCGTATCTATCGCGACCGGCCGATGAAGATCGGCACCTTCACCGCCTGCTCGAATGTCACCGGCATCTGCACCCCCTATCATGCCCTGGCCCGGATCATGCACGAAAACGGCGGCTTTTGTTTCGTCGATTTCGCCGCCTCAGCGCCTTACGTCTCCATCGATATGCACCCCCAGGATCCCCTGGAGCGGCTCGATGCCATCTATTTTTCGCCGCACAAATTTCTCGGCGGACCAGGCAGCGCCGGAGTCCTCATCTTCGCTTCCAGTCTGTACACCCTGCGCGTCCCCGACCAACCCGGCGGGGGCACGGTAAACTGGACCAATCCCTGGGGCGAGCACCGTTTCATCAACAACATCGAGGCCCGGGAGGATGGCGGCACCCCCGGCTTTCTACAGGCCATTCGCGCCGCCCTGAGCATCGAGCTCAAGGAACACATGGGAGTGCCGGATATGCTGGCACGCGAAGAGGAATTGAAGCGCCGCCTCTTCGCCGGTCTGCGCGCACTGCCGGAGCTGCACCTGCTCGCCGATCATATCGAGGATCGCCTCGGTATTTTTTCCTTCTACTCCGACCGGATCCATTACAACCTTTTTGTCAAGCTGCTCAATGACCACTTCGGGATCCAGGTTCGCGGCGGCTGCTCCTGCGCCGGCACCTACGGCCATTATCTCCTGCACGTCGATCCCAACCGCTCGCACCAGATCGCCGAGCACATTGACCGTGGCGATCTTTCCGACAAACCGGGTTGGGTCCGCCTCTCCATCCATCCCACCATGACCAACGCGGAGGTCGACTTCATCCTGGAAGGCCTCGGGGAGACCATCCGGCACGCTGCGGCGTGGGGGAAAGAGTACCGCTACGCGCCGGCGACGAACGAATTTCACTGCCTCCGCGCCGGATGCGACAGTACGCCGGATATCGCCTCCTGGTTTTCTTTGCGCAGCTGAATGGGCCTTCCGGTCAACCCGCTGCGGGAGAGGCCACTCTAGCACGACCCATCCGGCCCGCCCCATCCCGCGATTCGTTAACCCTTTGTTCACAGGAAGTCCATGTCCACCGCATTCCATGCCAAATTTTTCGCTCATGCCTTGTCGCAGCACTATCACGGCGACCTCCTCGGCAAGATCTCCCACTCCCTCTTTGATGCACGGGTCGACCTCAATCCCCACCAGCTCGAAGCCGCTCTCTTCGCCTTGCGCTCTCCCCTCAGCAAGGGAGTGATCCTGGCCGACGAAGTGGGGCTCGGTAAAACGATCGAGGCGGGGCTGGTGCTCTGCCAGTACTGGGCCGAGCGCCGCCGTCGACTGCTGATCATCGCGCCCGCCGCATTGCGGGTGCAATGGAGCCTGGAATTGACCGAAAAATTTCATCTTCCCAACCAGCTGATCGACGCCCGCACTCTGCGCCAGGTTCAACGTGAGGGACGGGCCAACCCCTTCGATCAGCCCCAGGTCGTCATCACCTCCATCCACTTCGCCAGCCGCCATGGAGCACTCCTGCGGACGGTTCCCTGGGACCTGGTCGTCATCGATGAGGCCCACAAGCTCCGCAATGTGTACCAGCAGGGCAACAAGATGGCGCAGGAGATCAACTGGGCCCTCGAAGGCCGGCAAAAATTATTGCTCACCGCCACGCCATTGCAGAACTCGCTGCAGGAGCTCTACGGCCTGGCCACCCTCATCGATCCCCACATTTTTGGCGACCTCGGGGCGTTCCGCGCCCGTTTCGAAGGGCCCCGGCCGGACCATGACGAGCTGCGCAAGCGTCTCGCTTCCTTTTGCAAGCGCACGCTGCGCAGCCAGGTTTCCGAGTACATCCAGTATACCGAGCGCCGCGCCATCACCCTCCCCTTCACCCCGAGCGATGCGGAGCAGCAGTTTTACGAGGCCATCTCCGAATACCTCGCCCGTGAGGATACCCTGGCGGTCCCGGTGCGGCAGCGCCATCTGCTCAGTCTGATCCTGCGCAAACTGCTCGCCTCCTCCGCTTACGCAATCCGCTTCACCCTGACGACCATGCGCAACCGCTTGCTGCTTTTACAGCGCGGCCAGCAGCCCGAAGGGAACTTTATCGACGGTCTGATTGCGGGGGAGGAGGTCGAGAGCGATTATCTGGAGGACTCCGATTTAGCAGAAAGCGAGGGAGAGGCAGAAGGCGAGGTCGATCCGGTGCAGCTGGAGCAAGAGATCCGCCTGCTCGACGGTTTCATCCAGGCGGCCGGAGCGATCGTGCTCGAGTCCAAGGCAGAGCGCCTTGAACAGGCTCTCGAGACGGGTTTCGCGGAAATGAGAAGGATGGGTGCCCCCGAAAAGGCGTTGATCTTCACCGAATCGCGCCGCACCCAGGAGTACATTGACCGGCACCTGCGCCGGATCGGCTATGAGGGCCAGATCGTCCTTTTCAACGGCACCAACGCCGACCCCGAGTCGGCCGCCATCTATCAGGAGTGGATCGGTCGCAACGCCGGTTCCGGCCGCAGCAGTGGTTCGCGTCCGGCTGACATCCGCACCGCGCTGGTCGACCACTTCCGCGATCGCGGCCGAATCATGATCGCCACCGAGGCGGCCGCCGAGGGGCTCAACCTGCAATTCTGCAGTCTGGTGATCAACTACGATTTGCCATGGAATCCGCAACGCATTGAACAGCGCATCGGCCGCTGCCACCGTTATGGCCAGAAGTACGATGTAGTGGTGATCAATTTTCTCAACACCCAGAACCAGGCGGACCAGCGGGTCTATGAGCTCCTCGAACACAAGTTCGCCCTCTTCAACGGCCTCTTTGGCGCCTCCGACGAGATCCTTGGGCAGATCGAATCGGGGGTCGATTTCGAGGCACGCATCCTCGATCTGTATCAGCGCTGCCGCAGCCGCGAAGAGATCGATGCGGCCTTCGCCGCCCTGCAGCAGGAGATGGAAGAGAGCATCACCCACCGGCTCGACAAGACCCGCCGTCTTCTCCTCGAACACTTCGACCAGGATGTTCAGGCACGGCTGCGCATGCGCCTCGATGCCGCCCGCCAGCAGCTCAATCGTATCGGCCTTTTCTTCTGGGAGCTGACCCGGTATCAGCTCGCCGACCAGGCGCAGTTCGACGAGGCCGCGCTGCACTTCGATCTGGTGCGGTCCCCCTTGCCGCAGATACCGCCGGGGCGCTATACCCTGGTCTCGCGTAGCCGCCAGCCCGTGATTGATGAAGCCCTCTACCGCCTCTCCCACCCTCTCGGTGAGTACGTCATTGCTGCCGGCCAGCGCCATGCGACGCCCACCGCCCACCTCTTTTTTGACATCAGCCACCACCCGAGCCGCATCTCAATGATCGAAAACCTCAAAGGCCGCAGCGGCTGGCTCACGCTCCATTGGCTGCGGATCGATGCCCTCGATCGCGAGGATCATCTGATCTTCGCTGCCTTTGACGATCAGGGTCGGCATCTCGACAGCGAACTCTGTGAGCATCTGTTTTACTGCCAAGGGGCGGTGCGTCCGGTTCAACCCCCACCGGAGGCGACGCTGAAAAAACTGGCTCGGGAGAGCGAAAAACAGATCAAAGCCCTGACCCAGCGCTCCCTGGACTGGAACAATGCGCTTTTTTATGAGGAGTGCGACCGGCTCGATACCTGGTCCGAGGAGGCCGCCGGGGCGGTGGAGAACGAGCTGAATGCCGTGAAAAAGGAGATCCGGCAGCTCAGCCGCCTCTCGCGGCGGAGCACCATGGCGGTCGAGCAGCATCAGATCCATCGCCAGCTGCAGGAACTGGAACAGAAAAAACGCCGGTTGCGGCAGAGGATCTTCCAGGTCGAGGACGAGATCGGCGCCCGGCGCGACGCCCTGATCGCCATGCTCGAACAACGCGTGGCGCAAAAAAGCGAGGTCAAGGAACTCTTCACCCTCCGCTGGAGCGTGATCTAGGAGCGGGGGCAAAAAAAAACCGGGCGTTTCGCGCCCGGTCGCAGAAGCAGCATCGGCTACTCCTCGAAATCCTCGCCATGGACATGTCCGTGTTCGAGTTCCGCCGGAGTTGCCGGTCGGACGCCGATCAGTTCCACATCGAAGTGCAGGGTCTTCCCGGCGAGAGGATGGTTGAAATCGAGGGTGATCTGGTCGCCGTCGATTTTGCTGATGAAACAGGATAGCTGCTCGTCCTCATCCTCTTCATCATTCTCATCCACTTCCGCCAGCAGCTCGGCGCCAATCTCCAGTTCGATGTCATCGGGCAGCTCGTTGCGCTGGACGACCTGAATGTCCTCAGGATCGTAATCGCCATAGGCCTCATCCGGCCGGAGGACGACTTTCTTCTTGCTCTTCATCGGCATCGTGAGAATCTCGTCTTCCAGCTTGGCGAGGATTTGCTCGGCGCCGGAGATGAATTCCAGGGGATCTTCATCATAGGTGGTATCCAGCAGATTCCCGTCGCTATCGGTGAGCGTGTAATGAACCGTGACAACCTGATCGTTCGGTATAGGCACAATAACCTCCGTGGTCTCGATGATGTGGCAACGCCAATTAATTGACTACATTATACATAAAAAAAAGGAATAACCAAAGCAAAAAACAGCCGGTCCAGGGCAAGCCCTGCTCCGGCTGAATGGACTCAACCTGCACCACCCCCACCACCTCCCGCTCCGCCCCCTCCTCCAGCGCTCGCGCCACCGCCGATGCCGCCGGAAGAACTCATCGTCGTTGTCATCGCAGCAAACGCCTGGGCGAAGGCGACCGGCGCGGCTGCTCCAGGACCGCCGGCTGAGTATACGAACCAGGGGATGTAATGGGCGCTCTGATCAACGGGGATCACCTCAGCCAGCGCCCGATAGTGCCTCGGCCCCGCACCTAAAGCCGATGCGTAGACCATGTAGCGGTCGATGTTGCCAAGCAGGGAGGCGCGCTCCGACTGCTCAAAACGGCCGCGGCGGAGATAGCGGGAGAGCGCTTTCCAGCGCCGGAACTGCACCTCCCCCTCCTCTGTGCGATGCCGGATGGCGACCGCCCCGATGAGCAGGATAAAAAAGAGGCCCGCAGCGGCCCCCGGCCAGGGTGCGTACCAGATCAGCAGCAGCAAACTCACCAGGATGCCCACGCCAAAAACGAGCATCGCGCGGTACATACCGTGCTCGCTCCGCTTGTCATAATAGCCGCGACTCTCGGCCATTTTACTAACGGATTTTTGCCAGCCCCGGAAAAAACTCGCCATCTTGTGAGCCTGCTTGCCAATGTCGTGCATGCGCAGCCGCGGTTCGCCCCCGGACAACTCCCGGAAGAGAAAATCGAGCAAATCGGACTCGTATACCATCAACTCCTGCCGGCGCTGCCGCAAAACCTCGGTCTGCAACTCGAGCAGATAGTCCTGCTTCGCCCCGAAGAATCGGTTGCGCTTTTCCGGCTCTACAGCCGAAATCCGCAGGAAACCGCGCCGCGCCAGATCGTATAGAGTCGCCTGCAAGGCGCCACCAGTGACCATCTGCATCGTCAGCAGATAGCTAACCAGAGCGGGCGGCGTTTCATCCGGAATATCCGGACTCTGGGCCGGGATGTATTCATGCACCGCCGGACGCTTGCCGTAGAGGCGGTAAAAATACCACCAGGCCGCAACACCGATCACGGCCAGAAAGCCCGCATAATAGACGCCCTGGCGGCTGCGTTCGTGCCGCATCGCCTGTTTTTCCTTTTCAGCGCTGCGTAGGCGGTTGGCCTCCGCCGCCCAGCGTTCTTCCTCATCCAGGATGCCGGGGCGGACCGTACCGTCCGCAACCGCCATGCCCGCGAACCACGCCGGCGGATAAAGCGCGCGTACCTCCAGATAGGTCCGCGCCGGCAGCTCCGCACAAAGGGCTGTTATCCGCCCGGAGGGCTGAATGGCCGATCGGGCCCAGAGCGGTCCATGCAGCCAGTGCAGTACCTTCCCTTCCTCTCCCTCCTGCGGTGGATGCAGGATCAGGGTCACATCGCTCTGCTTATGGCTCCAGTCGGTTCCAATGAACTGGTAATATAAAACCGCCGCATCTTCATGGCGAGCCACCGCACCCATCACGCGATAACGAAAGACAAAGGTTCGTTTTTCATTGCGGGCACTGAAATACCAGCGCACCTCCAAGGCCTGTTTCTCTTCGCGGACTGCGAAGCAGCCCGGATCCTTTGCCGGTTTCTCGATGAAGGCCTGACCGCCCTCGAAGACGGCAAAATCGCCGTAATGCACACCCTCGCGCAGCGGCAGCGAACGGTAGGCATAATGGAACGACCCGGTGAAATCGTAGGTCCGCCGCTCTTCCACGGTCAGCCCGCCGGCATCATCCAGCCAAGCCTCGATCTCAACCGGACCGATGCGGTAGGATTGAGCCGCGCGCACCGGTCCGGCCAGAGCCAGGATCAGGAGCAGCAGCCGCAGGAGATCCGGATGGCGCGGCATCAGAAGGTTCATCAGTTCCTCCGGATATAAATAAGCCTGCTCGAGGCAGGCTTTAAGTGTCAAGTCAGACCTCCTTAAAAAGTATAGGAGGCATTCAGCACCAGGCCGGCCAGCCGCTGCGCATACTCGAATTCGTCCGAAGCCTCATTCCCATAGAGGTCGCCACGATAACCGAGATTGAGCCCGAATCCACTCGGGAAGCGGTACCCCATGCCCAGCGTCAGGGCGAAAAGATGGGTATCGTCTTCAGTGTCCCACGAGGAGTAGCCGTTGGGATTGACATCGGTGGATTTGAGGTTATTCTCGGTTTTCAAGGTCCCGAGAAGATAGGCCATGGAGCCGTAGGCGTAGAGATTGGAACCGCCAAAAGGGACCACCAGCGAAACACCCGCCCCGTACATGGCGCCCGAGACCGTCGCATCATACTTGTCGTACCAGTCGATGTAATCCCCGGTGTCGACGCTATAGCCTGTCCAGTACCAGGAGTCGGCGGTTTGGTCTTCCTTGAGGTATTTTAGGCCTATAAAGGCGTTGCCGCTGAGGGAGGTGGTGCTGATGAGACGGTAACCCAGGGTGAAGTTAAGATCGGTCCGTTTGGCCTCCAGGCCTTGCCAGGCATATTCCTGATCATCGGCCTTGAGGGTACCGATGAGCATCGAGGCGCCGAAATTCCAGCGGCCGGAATTGACGGCCAGATAGGGTCCGAAATAAGAGCCATTGCCCAGTTCATAATCATCCATCCCGCTCTCGTTGCCGGTGTAAACCCAGGAATAGGCGGGCATCCACATCCCGGCACCGACCGTGTAGGTGGTCTTGGTCTGAGCCAAGCTGAGGCCTGCCGTCAAGAGCAGGAGCAGTCCGGCCACCAGTAGAAACGTTTGTTTCATACGACTCCCTCCTGTTGGTTTAAAAAACGGGGGGCGTATCGACCGCTTTCCCCTGATCGCCCTCTTTTTTTGGTTTCTCTTTCTTGCGGACCACCGGTTTTTCCGGCGTCGTCTCCACTATAGCAGCGGCCACGCGTACCTTGTCGCCCACCCTGAAGGGCAGCTTAACCATCCCGACCCGGGCCTCCGAATAGTCGGCCTTCACCGCTGTGAGCAGGAGTGTGCCGATTCTATCCTCCGCCTGGCCGATCACGGTGCCGCCCAGATCGGTGACGACATCGCCTAGCCGGACCACGCTGAGTTCCTGACCCTCGGCCACACCGTGATTTAGGCCAAGATCGACCAGAATCACCTCCCCTTTGATGCGGATCACGGAGCCCTCGACCTGTATCTTTTCGCTCATCTTGGCGACCAGATCATTGATCGCCTCGGTCAAACCCTCTTCCCCCCGTTTGCTGGTGGCATTCTGGGCCAGCTCGAGCGCTCCGGTCTTGACATTGACGAGGCGCGTATTGATGATATAGTTGTCACCCAGCCGGCTGACGCTGCCGATCAGGATCTTCTCCACATTGAGGATCTTGCCGATCTCGACCGCCTGGCTCATGTCGGTCACCCCGGTCATTTGCAGCTTTTGCTCGTCGAGTATCCGCAGAATAGCCTGGCGTTCGATCACCTTGAACCGCTGCGAATTGAAGAGTTCAGTGCTGAGGATATCCGACACCGCGTCGGCGGTCTCTTGGCCAACATTCTTGGCCTCGAGCGTGAGCACTGCAATAGTGGGTTTGGCTTGGGGGTGCAGCAGGTTGGGTTGGCAAACGATCCCGAGCAGCAGGAAGAGTGCAAAGGCCTTATTCATATCTACCCTCAAAGGCGCGTGAAAAGTCGCATGGTTAATAATTCAATGTACTCAGGGAAGCCCTATTTGTCAAGGCCTATTTTTATTAACAGGTCGCTCAGTGGCTGTATTCCGCCAAACGATCGCGGAGGAAAAGGCGGGCACGGTGCAGATTGGTTTTGACGGCGGCGAGCGAGAGGCCGAGCATTTCAGCGATCTCCTTGAGAGAGAATCCTTCGATATCCTTGAGAACAAAGACCGAGCGGAATTTTGCGGGCAACGCGGCGATCGCGGCCTCCATCGCCTGGCGCAGTTCCTGGTTCATGATGGCTTGAAGGGGATTGTTGCCGACGGAGCGATTGAAGGCTTCGAGCGCCTCCTGACTCACCCGGCTCTCGGCCTCATCCAGAGAGCCCCCCTCCTTTTTGCGCGAGCGCAGCCGCATCAGGGCATAGTTGGTGGCGATTCGGAAAATCCAGGTCGAGAGCGACGAGCCGCCCTTGAATTCAGGGAGCGCCTGAACAACCTTGAGGAAGGTCTCCTGCAAGACACATTCGGCCTCGACCGGATCGGTGAGCAGGCGCAGGGCCGTGTTGTAAACCATGCGCTCATTCTGTGTGACAATCCGGGTCATGGCTTCGTGGTCGCCGTTGACCGCCCGGGCCACCAGGGCGGTCTCGCTCTCTTGTGCCTGGTTCATGGTTTGCTCGCTGGGTTCCAAACGGATTCGCCCCGGGGGCGAGGATGGCTACAACTTAACCATTATCTTATAGAGTATCAAGAGTTTTATTGCAGGAAAACGCCGCCGGGAGGGTGTCCCGGCGGCGTCCAAGGGGGCAATCAGGGAAGAAAAGCCACCAGCCGCAAGGGCGGCGGCGCGGCGAGACTGCGGTTTAGCGCCGGCCCTCCTTTCCGGGCCGGATATCGTACTCCACCCGCACTTCGGCCGCCTTGCGCAGCATCGCCGAAACAGAGCAATACTTTTCATTAGAGAGGGCGATGGCGCGCTCGACCGCCTCGACAGGAATATTATCGCCATAAAAGATAAACCGGATATGGATCCGCGTAAAGATCCTGGGATGTTCCTCGGCGCGCTCCGCCTCGACCTGACATTCGTATTCCTGGAGAGTAACGCGCTTTTTAGCCAGGATCGAGAGCACATCCATCGAGGTACAGCCTCCGAGCGCTATCAACACCAACTCCATCGGACTGGCGCCAGCTTCGTTGCCGCCGCCAGCCAGGCTGGTATCCATGCTCACCCAATGGTCAGAATCGGCCTTGCCGGCTAGACTCAGCCCGGCGATCCGTTTGATAATGGCTTGCATCTCTCATCTCCCGCGTCACCGCAGCCGGCCTTAAAGTTTAAGCAGCGCCTTGATATCGCCTTCGAACACCGATTTGTCGCGATAGCCGGTATAGGATTTGTAGATCCGCCCCTGCTGGTCGATGACAAACGTCGTAGGGATACCGTCGATCGGACCATAGGCGTCAAGGAAGGCATCGGTTGAATAGGCGTTGGTGTAATTGATCTTGTTGGATTGGATGAAATCCAGCACCTTTTGCTTGCCTTCGCGTCCCAGAACGACGCCAAGCATCTCGAATCCCTTGCTCTTGTATTGGGAATAGAGTTCGATGAAATGGGGAATCTCCATACGGCACGGAGGACACCAGGTATCCCAGAAATCGACAATCACCACCTTGCCGCGGTAATCGGCCAGGGTGATTTTTTTCCCCTCGGTACTCATCAGTTCAAAGGCCGGGGCTTTTTTCAGGGATGTATTTTTATCCCTCTGCTGGGTGCATCCGGTTTGTACGCCAGCGCCCAGAATCAATGCCGCCAGGGCCAATACAATCTGCTTTTTCATCTCGCCTCCAATATCGGTTCGTGCTGTTTTTATCAACGGGTCGTTCGCTGAGAGAATTGATCAGGGCATGCAGCGTTCGCTGCCCGCCTTGTGTTTTATTTAGATGCCGCAATCATCCGAAAGTTTCATGCCGGGGCAGTGCGGAGCGGTTTTCGTACTATTTTCTTGTTTTTAAGACCCTGATTTAATAACTTTGCAGGGTTCAGTGCTGCTGTGAATAGTACTGCCCGGAGCTGCAGGGCCACTCCGGGCAGCAAGGTCAGAAGAAAGGAATCGATATGAGAACCGCTTGGATCCGGACGATGGCAACCACTGCCCTTTTGCTGGTCACCAGTGATAGTGGCGCGCAATCGACGCCGGTGCTGACCAGCCCGGCCGTACGCGAAGAGCTGACCCGGATTCTGCGCGAGATCGGTGACTGGGCTATTCAGGTCGGGCTGCGCACCGGTGAACTCAAGATCCAGGAAAAACGCCGGACTTCGATCTTTATCAACAGCAACCTCGCCCGCGTCCTGCTTGCGGGGTACCAGCTCCATGGCGGGGAGGCCTATCTTGAGGAGGCCCTGGCCTGGTTCGACCGCCTCGTCGCCCTGCAACAGGTGACGGTCTCCTCCAGGGGTGATTCGGTCGGCTGGTGGGGTGATTTTTCTCCTGCCGCAAACATCTATCTAGGCGATGCCGGGACCTCAGCCACGGCTCTGGCCGGTGCGGTCCGCTTCGCCACAGGGCCGCGGCGCCAGGCCTATCTTCAAGCCTTGCAGCGCTATGCCGCCTTTGTGCGTTTCGGCTGCGCGGACGACCCCCAGGGTCAAGGGCGTGGTGGTTCGCCCGGCTGGGTCATCACCGAAGGCCCGGATCGCGGGGCTCTCGGCACCGGTTACTACAAGGGCAAACTGGCAATCGCTCCTTACACCATCGCCACCTCCGTGACCGGATGCGGCTTTTTCTCGGCGCTCTACGGCCTCACCCGTGATCCTGACTATCTCGAAATTGCCGAGGCGGCCGGCACCTGGCTTCTCAAAAAAAGCGCCCCCGATGGACACATGCCCTATACCATCGAGGGCCGTCTCCATGAAGAGTGGCCGATCAATACCTTGAGCTACGTCAGCGACGGCCTTATTGGCCTCTACCGCCGTACCCCCCATGAGGCGATGCGCACGGCGATTGCCTCCTCGATCAACCGCAACGTCAACTGGCTTCTCAACCAGCAGAACGGGCAAGGCCTCTGGGGCAAGCTGCGCAGCGAGGACCAGCAGCGCAGCCAGGGAGCCGTCAATCTGATCGTCCTCTATTATAACGAAATCTCTCCCGAACCCATGGTGCTAGCGAGCCTCGAACGCAACTACCGGTTCTTCCTCACCCCCGGAAATTTGCAGCGATACGGGGTTTTCGAACTCTCGATCAGCACCGGATTCGTCGGCTTGAGTATCGCCGAAATGCTCGAGCCTGGCATCACCTATCGCATCGATTAGCCAGCGGCCGGGCGAGCTCCGAAGCCGGCTGCAGCGCCAACAACCGTCAGGATGGAACCATGGGCAAGGATAAAAAAGATTTCGTCATCGGCATCGATCTGGGTGGGACCAAAATCTATGCCGCGGTGATCGACCGCAAAGGGAAAATCCTTGGCAGCGAGCGAAAAAAAACCAAAGCGGAGCTCGGTTTCCATACGACTGTTGCCCGGATGGCCGTTTGCGCGCAGGCTGCTGCAACCGCCGCCGGCATCCCCTGGGAGGCGATCCGGGGCATCGGGGTGGGCTCCCCCGGCCCCCTCGACCTGAAGCAGGGCATGATCATTGAGACCCCCAACCTTGCCTGGAGAGAAGCACCGTTGCGTAAGGAGCTCAAAAAGCTGCTGAAAAAGCCGGTTTATGTCGATAACGATTGCAACGTTGGTTTGCTGGGTGAGTATACCTACGGCGCCGCACAAGGCGCGCGGGATGTGGTGGGCTTTTTTATCGGCACCGGGATCGGCGGAGGCATCATCATCGGGGGCAAGCTGTTGCACGGCTTCAACGAAAATGCCGGTGAACTGGGTCATGTCATCCTCGATCCCCAGGGCCCGGCCTGCGGCTGCGGCAACAAGGGCTGTCTGGAGGCCTTCGCCAGCCGTACAGCCATCGAACGGACGATCCGCGCCGCGATTGACGCCGGCACCCCCTCCGCTGTGCTGGAAGGCGCCGAAACGGGACCCATCCGCAGCCGGCGCCTGCTCGAAGCCTATATGGCAAACGACGCGGCCGTGGTCCCGGCCATCAACCGTTCCGCCGAATACCTCGGTTACGCCACCGCGGGCATGCTCAATATTTTCAATCCGGAGGTGGTGGTGATCGGCGGCGGTGTCGTCGAGGCTCTCGGCGACCTCTATGTCGATCGCGCGCGCGAAACAGCGGTGAAGAACTGCTTCAAGATCGCCTCCCGCAATGTGCGCATTACCCCCGCCGCCCTCAAGGACGACTCAGGCGTCCTCGGCGCTGCAGTCCTCGCCTGGTCTCATCTTCGTTAACCACCCGCCTCAGCATTTTTCGTTTCGGCCGAGCCGGGGCGGTGTGCATCCTGCACACCGCCCGGCACCTTTTACGCATCCGGGGGTCTTCGTCCCTACTCTCTATATTCCAACGCAGTAACCCCTCCCCGGCGAATCGACATACTTGTTGCAGTTGTGGTTTATTTTTAGTATCTTAGGTAGAGAATTTCTTGTGAGCACTCTTATGAATGCCAAAGACCAAAAGACCCAGGAATATACCCTTCAGCTGAACGAAATCTCCGAGACCCTGCAGAGCCTGGTCTGGAAGATGATCAACGAGCTGCGTGAATCGGAACAGCGCTACCGCTATATCGTCGAATTCGCGGCCGACGCCATCATCACCATGTCCAAAGATACACACGTTACTTCATGGAACAAGGGGGCAACCGCCATCTTCGGCTACAGCGAGGAAGAAGCGGTCGGTAAACCGATTGACACCCTCATTGCCAAGAACGGGGTCTCGCAGGAAGCTGCCCGTCTCTCTTCCCAGGTCCTCCAGGGCATCGTGCTGAAAAGTCTCGAGGCCATGCGCTACACCAAGGAGGGCGAACCCCGCCACGTCCTGATCTCCGCCGCTCCAATCACCAACGATGACGGCGAGGTTGAGGAGGTCTCGCTCATTTACAAGGATATCACTGAACTCAAGCAGGCCCACGAACAGCTGGTGCGCACCGAGAAACAAGCCACCTTGGGCATCATCGCCGGCAGCATTGGCCACGAGCTGAATAACCTCGTCGGCGGCCTGCTGCTCCACGCCCGCCTGCTCAAGGAGATGGCCGGCGAAAATGAAAAGATCCGTGAGATCGCCGACCTCTTTTGCACCAACCTGGAAAAGGTAGCCTTGCACGGCAAGAACCTCCTCTCCCTGAGCCGGCCGACCAAACCCCGCTTTGAGCCCATGGATCTCAACACCGTGATCAACGAAACCACCGACACCCTGATCCTCACCGGGTTGCTCAAACATTTCAAGGTGGACCGCCTGCTTTGCAACGAAAGCAGTTATGTGTATGGCGATCGCAACCTGCTCGAACAGTTGATCCGCAACCTCGAAATCAACGCGGCCCATGCCATGCAGCCCGGCGGCCGGCTCATCATCCAGACCCGGATGCTGAAGGATAAAACCTTCTGCGAGGTCACCATCGCCGACACCGGCTGCGGTATTCCCGCGGACGCCATGGAAAAAATCTTCCAGCCCTTCTATACCACCAAATCGGAAGGCCAGGGCACCGGTCTTGGGCTGCCCATCGTCAAGGATATCGTCGAAAAGCACAACGGGACGATACGTCTCGAGAGCGAGGTCGGCAAGGGGACCCGGGTCGTGATCACACTGCCCGTGGCCAACGATATCTCCTTCACCCAGGGCCTCAGCATCTGACCCCGGCTTCCCCCGCAGCGATCCGATTCAGCCTGCTTCCTAGCGCAGCACCACCATTTTATGGGCCGCGACTGCCGCGCCTGAGGAAAGTCGCGCCCAATATACGCCAGCGGCCACCGGCCGCTCCTGACTGTCGCGCGCATTCCAGGGCAGGAGATGCCTGCCCCGCGGGTAAAACCCCTCCGCCAGGGTTCTGACCCGACGGCCTCGCACGTCGAGAACCTCCAGCCGGATCGCTCCCGGCTGCGGCAGCGCAAAGACCACCTCCGTCGCTGGATTGAAGGGATTAGGATAATTACCCTCCAGTCCGAACTTCATCTCTCCTCTCTTCCCCGCATCCGCATCCTTTTGACTCTTCCCCGGCTTGACGCCGTCCGTCTGCTCCGGCACAGCCACTCCCAGAACCGCACAGATCGCCTCGGCGATCATGCGTTCTGCTGTCACGCTGGGATGGAGGCCATCCGGAACCAGATCGGTCAATTCCTTACCTTGCACATTGGCATAACTGATAAAGCGGCCGTAGAGATCCACCAGTTGCACCGCTTCGGCGACGGCCACCTCGCGCAAGGCAGCGTTGTACCGGCTTTGCACGGTATTTAGCCCGAAGGGATCTCCGGTATGGAAGGGAGAACCAGTGAGCGGCAGGCCATAGCGTGACACAGTGCTGTCGCCCCACGCAAGCGGCGGAGCGGTTACCAGGAGCGGGCGGATGCCCAACGCCTTGAGCTGCCGCACCATCGCAGTCATGTTGCAGACGAAACGGTCCAGCGGCACCTGCGGCGTCCATCCAGTCGGAGTCTGCCCGAATTGCACACGGGCGTCCTCGCCGCCAAACTGGAGGAGCACCAGATCAGGATGGAGCGCGAGCACCACCTCCTGGAAGCGTCGCAGCCCCGCATCGCTGGTAGTGCCAACAGCACCGCGGTTGAACACGGTGGCAGCCATCCCGATCCGGTCCAGATCCCCGGCGAGCCGCCCGGTATAGCCGGGCAGGATTTCGGCACCGAGCGGTTGCGGCGCGAGGGTGCCATCACCATAGACGACGATCCGGCAGGGTTGGACCGGCAGCGGCGTGAAGCGCTGCTCCAGCTCCTGCGGCATGAATCGGGTACTGACAATAAAGGGCTGCTCACCCTCCAGCCAGTGTCCATAGGTGGTGACGACCAACATACCCAAGGGCAAGCATTCGACACCGGGATAAGCGGTATCGGAACCACCGGTATTCTTCTTGAGTCGGATGCGATACTGCCCTTCGCGGCCATGGATGATATCCTCATAGGTCCCCAGCCAGCCCACCCAGTCGCCCCAGGTCGGACTGCCCTTAGCCATGTCGCGAAAGGATATGAACAGCCGGCCGTCTTTGGTGTATTGCGCGGTGTGGCGATCGCCGGTGAGGGCTGCCGGCAGCTCGATCAGCGGCGACCAACTCTCACCCTCATCATTGCTGGTGATGCAGAACGAGTTGAAGGCCCGGCTGTTCTCGCGCAACAGGACCAGCAGCTGGTTACCGTCCGGCGAGCGCACAATGCCCGGCTCGCAGGGATCCGCCCAGTCGCATTCGATCAGGGCCTCCGGATAGCTCCAGGTCAAGCCGCCGTCCGGCGAAAGGGTTTTATAGACCGTGAAGGTATCCCCGGCTTTGCCGCCGCCGGCGATAAAACGTCCGTCGTCATGAAAAAGCGCCATATAGCGGCCGTCACGGAGACGGATCGCTCCGCCCATGACGACGATTCCCCCCCAATCTCCCACCGGCTCCAGTTCGCTCCAGGTGACGCCGTTATCCGCAGACCAAGCGCGCCGCGCCGGATAGAGCCCCGAAAAGAGGATCAGGCGCTCAACTCCCTGCGGATCGGTCATCCGGAAGAGGGTCGGCACCTCCTTGGAGGTCGCCCAGCTCGGCGGCGTCGCGAGCGCGCGGCTCCAGGTCACGCCGCCGTCAAAACTGCGTTTGTAGACGATCATGCCACTGCCATGACCCTTGGGATAGACGGCCAATAGGGTGGTGCTGTCGGCGAGAAGGACGGTAGTGACATGTCCCAAATACTGACCGGGCTGTCGGTCGACCACCACCTGACGGTCGGGCTGGTCGAGATCCCGCATCGGGATTGTGAAAGCCTCGGCCTGGAGGTGTTTGGTATCGTTCTCATGAATGCGCACCCGGAGGTCGGGGAGCGGCGCGTGGTCGAAGAGAGGGTCTGCACTGGTGAGGAGATGCCGGATGGTGGCGCGCTTCAGCAGATCGCGATCGCTGTTGTCGAAGGCCGCCACCCGGATCGGCAGGGGAACCCCGGCTTCGGCGGGCGTCACCGTGAGCAGTAGGGGCGAAGCGGCGCTCTCGTTGACGCGCAGCCGCCGGGGATCGAAGTACAGTGCGAGCTGCACCGGGTGATCGGGAAGCAGACCCAACTCGACTGTATAGACATCGGCGGTGGAGCCCTCCTCCCACACTTCGGTAGTGCCGCCGGTCTCGACCCGGCGCACCACCTCGTCGTTGTCGATCACGAAAACCGTAAGGGTTTCCTCGAGGCTGTCAAAGCGGGCGTCGCTGCTGCGGCTCAGGCATTGAACAATCGAGCTGTGAAGCCATTCTTTCAGAGTGTCATCGACTGCGGACACGGTAACCATACGCGGTACCTGCCAATCGGCCGGTGAGATCTGAAGCGTGAGCGGCTGACCGGGGCCAGCGCCCAAATCAATATCCTCCGCCCGGCTCGCCCCGAATCCCGGCGTAAAGGTGATCGCCACCGGCGCTGCTGGCGTCTGCGAGAGGACAACCGTGAACGTATCGCTCTTCGCCCCCTTTTCGCACACCCGGGTCACGGAGCCGCTTTCGCTGATGAGCAGCAGGGACTGCGCCGGCGCATACGGCCCCGTGGGGTCCCAGCGAATATAGTCGATCTCGGCCGAGCCGGCCACGCGTCCGCTCAAAGAGCCCACGAGTAGAAAACTGGGCTGATTGACCATATAGTAAGGGAAACTGGTGGATCCGAGATAGCAGCCGTCCCGCCAGGCATGGACCGTACGGCTTCCCGGTCCCTCGGCGATGCGGAAGGTGTGAAAACCGTCGTCGTTGCGGCTGCTGTCGACGACCGCTCCGTCAAGGCAGAACTGGGTGCGGGCGGCATGAATTTGCAGGCCGCTGAGGACGCCGGGCTGCCCCGGCTCGTCATCGACGGCCATCGAGAGGGTGCCGCGCTGCCCGGTCTGCTCAAGGATGCGGAGGCGGACCTCGAGCGTCCAGCCCTTCTGATGGTCGAGCTCAGCCAAAAGCGCCGGCGTCAGGCGCCAATAGCGGTTCATCGTCACGTGGACGTCGATCACGCCGGGTTCAAAGGCCAGCCGCTCGGGCGCAAAATAGGGCGATTCCCACTCGCCGGGAGCTTCAGTGAGCGGATCGCCTGCGACGGCTTCGTAGCGATGCAAAAAGGCCGAGGAGGCACGCGGTGCGAAGTCGGGATCCTGAGCGGATGCTGCCGCCACAGCCGCTAGGCACAAGATTAGCCATTTTTGCATTACCCACCTCCATGTCAAGTTAGTTTTTTTTGTGATAAAAATTACTAAATATTCGCGAGAATACAAGTTTTTTTTTAATAGGAGGGGCGGATAGAGAGGAAAAGAGGAGGGCGAACGGGCGCCGGGGCTTGGGCGTTCTCCTGCAGATCCCGCCGCGCGGTGGACCAGGCTATTCAATCACCCGCATCTCTCGCCATGGCCCGTGCAGAAAGCGGCGGTAAAATAAAATTCCCAGTCCGACGACATAGAGGGTGACAAAGACCCAGAGAGCGTAGATGGAGGGCGGCAGCACATACCACCAGAGCAGCGAGGGCAGAACCATCACCAGCCAGGAGAGCCGGATGGTGGTGACCGCGACATATCGGGTATCCCCCGCCCCCTTGATCGCGGCCGAAAAGATCATGTTCATGGCATCGAAGAGACTGTAGAACGCTACGAAGCGCAACAAAATCACACTCACCCGGCTGATTTCAAGGAAATCAGCACTCCGGGCGTTGCGGAAAAAAGGCCACAGCAGCACCTGCGGCACCAACACATAGCCGACGCTCAGGCCTACGTAAAAAAGCATACAGATATGCAGAGCGGACCAGGTGTAGCGTTCCGCGAGAGCAGGGCGGCTGCTCCCCAACGCCTGTCCCACAAGGGCGCTGACCGCAGTCATCATCCCCAGCATCGGCGTGAAGGCAAGCGAGTTGATGTTGAAGGCCAGTGTGGTTGCGGCGAGCTCGGTTGTGCCGATCTTTCCAGCGATGACGAGAAAAATGGTAAAAGCCAGAACCTCAAGGAACACCTGCAGGCCGCTGGGTGCCCCGAAGCGCAGCAGCCGGCGGAAAAGCCCGGGGTCAAACCGCCAGCTGCGCCGCGTGCCGAAGGCCCGTGCATTGCGCGGCGAAAAGAAAATCAGCATGAAAACCAGGGTCGGGAAGATGCCGGCTGCAACCGTCGCCCAGGCGGCGCCGGCGATCCCGAGCGCCGGGAATCCCGCTTTGCCGAAGATCAGCAGATAGTCAAAGACGACATTGATCAGCGTGGCGGTAAAATTGACCCAGAAGATGGTCCAGGTCCGGCCGAGTCCGCTGAAAAAACTCGAGAGGGCATTGGAGATTACCACCGCGGGGGCGCCAAGGAGCAGAATGCGGAAATAGATGATCTCCATCTCCCGCACATCCGGCGCATGACCGAAAAGCCGGAAGAGGTCATCGGTGAGCGGCCATATCGCCAGGACCAGCAGCAGCGCAAAAAAACTGAAATAGATCCCCTGCCAGACCGAGCGGCCGATGCGCTCCGGCCGGCCGGCGCCATGATATTGCGCCACAAAGGTATTGACATAGCTGGCAATACCGATCATCAGGCTGAACAGGGTAAAATTGGCCATGCCGGAAGGGGAGGCTGCTGCCAGGGCGGCCGGCGAATACCAGGTCAGAAAGATCCGGTCGATGAAGGTCTGTAGACTCCAGGCCCCGGTGCTGAAAATCAGGGGCAGGGCGACCCGCATGACCTCCCGATACCCGCCTTCATCTTTCCAGCGCGCGGCGAATTGGCCGGCGAAGCGCATCAGGCCTCCCGCGCCCTGCGGCGGAGTTGATTGCGCAGGAGTTCGGGATCGGCGACGCGCAGCAGGAAAGTCAGAGCCACATAGAGGAAGCTGTAGGGAGCGAGGACGAAGAGGGCTGTAAGGACCGGATGCAGCGTTGGCAGCAGCAAGCGTAGACCCCACCCTGCAGCAGCGGCCAGTGCAGCGGCCAGCCAGAGTCGCAGGGTATAGCTGATGGGAAGGCCGGTGCGGCCGATGCGGCGGTTCAAATTGCGGCGCAGCAACAGGAACTCGACCCAGCCGGCAATCCCCGCCGAGATGGTCAAGCCTGCCACGCCCCAGCGCGTCTGGATCCCGAGCCACCCGGGCAGGTGCAAGGCGAACAGATAACCCAGGGTCGCTGTAAGAAAAACGCGGACCATGGCAAAACGCAGGGGTGTTCGGGTGTCCCGCAGGGCATAGTAGGTGGAGGAGTAAAGCCGGCCCAGGGTTTGCGCCAGCAAACCGACGGTAGCGCCGGCGAGACAGCCCCAGACATAGACCACATCGCCGCGTCCGAAGCGCCCGGTCTGGTAGATGGCGGCGACGATGACATCCCCGAGGGTCAAGAAGGCCATGCCCGCGGCGATGATGAAATAGGCGATGCGGCGCAATCCGCTGTTAAGGCGCTTGTGGAGGAAAGCGGCGATCTCGCCTTCATCCCCGACGGCGCTGGACATTGCCGGCAGCTCCGCCGCCGAAACCGACATGCCGAAGAGGCTGACGGGCAGGAGATAGAGCGTCTGGGCGTAGCTGAAGGCGGCAAAGGCGCCGGTGGGCAGGAGGCTGGCCAGCAGCTCGTCGACATAGCTGCTGATCTGAATGACGCCGCGTCCAAAAAAGACCGGAAAAAAATTGTGCACGACGGTGCGCACCTCGGCCATGCGCAGATCGAGGCGAATGCGCAAGGGCCGCGCCAGCCGCAGGACCATCGGCAGCTGCAGAAATAATTGGGCTCCGCTGCCGGCCACCGAGGCCCAGGCGATGAGTTCCGCCAGCGGGAACTGCTCCCGTCGCGGTCCCCAGATCAGCAGCGCGGCGATCATCACGGCATTCCAGCCGATCGGCGCGGCATAGGAGAGGAAAAATCGCCGGTGACTGTTGAGGATGCCGAGACACCAGGAGGAGAGGACCAGGATGCCCGCGCCGGGGAAGAGGATGCGCACCAGCTGGATGGTCAGTTCGCGCTTGGCGCCTGTGAATCCCGGGGCGATCACCGCGATCAGCCAGGGCGTGATGAGGATGCCCAGCAGCACGCACAGAGAGACCACGATGGCCAGGAGGGCAGCGATGGCGCCCGCCACACGGCCGGCCTCCTCCTCTTTTTGCTCCGCCAGTAGCCGGGCATAGACCGGGATGAAGGAGGCCGAGAGGGTGCCTTCGCCAAAAAGATTCTGGAGAAAATTGGGTATACGGAAGGCCGCCTTGAAGGCGTCGGCGGCCGCCGAGCTGCCGAAAAAATGGGCGAAGACGCGATCCCGGATCAGCCCGGCGATGCGGCTCAGAAAAACCCCCGTTGCGACGAGGATGGCGCCACCGCCGGAGCGGGGTGCACGGGGCCGGGCAGCTGCACCGCCGGATATGTCGGTTTCGATTTGTGCCACTTACTTCCCTGTGGAGAACCGGAATTCAGACAAGAGGTACGGAGGCTCGGAAAAGCAGCGCCCCGGTGGAGCTTCTAAGATGCCATGGCGCGTTGGCCGCTGCCAGCAGAATCCCGCCGCGCTCCAGCGGTTGCTCATCCCCTCCTGCTGCCACGGTGGCTCTTCCCTCCACCACGATCAGGATATCCGGGCCGTGCGATGTCGCACTCCGGTATTCGGTGCCCTCTGTCACGGCGATCCGCGAGAGCTGAAAATCCTCCACCGGGGTGCGATAAATCAGTTCACCGGGGGCCGGGGATACCACGTCAAGCAGCTCCGGTTGGCCGCCGAGGAAACGGATGGTTTTCAGGAGTTCCGACACATCCACATGTTTAGGTGTTAACCCGCCGCGCAGGACGTTGTCCGAGTTCGCCATCAGCTCAACCGTCACCCCCTCCAGATAGGCGTGCGGTACCCCCGCCCCCTGAAAGGTCCCCTGCCCCGGCTGCAGCTCAAGCAGATTAAGCAGATAGATCGAGAACAGGCCGCGATCGATCCCGCCGCCCGGCAGGGGAAAGGCGCGCGCCGCCTTGACCGCCCAGTAATCGGGATGGTTCTTCTTAAGGAGACCACGATCGAAGAGCGGCTCGATCCTGGCAAGCAGACTGCCGAGCACGCGGTCGACCTCGGGCTGCGGCAGCGTCATGAGATGCTCATAGAGCCGGCGCAGCAGCTGCTCCTGGCCGGCTGGATCCGCGTCGGCCTCGAGTAACGCAAGGGGGAACCAGGGGGAGATTCCGGCGAAGGCGGGGATGCCGGTCAGGAGATCAGCGATCTCATCCAGCGGTCGGAAGCCGTGCAGCATCCAGAAGGGGGTCAGCGCGACATGAACCTCGGGCTTGTGATTGCTGTCGCGATAATTGCGCTGCGGCGCATCCTGAGGTACGCCGGCGGCCTCCTCGGCAGCGAATCCCGCCACCGCCTGCTGCCGCGAGGGATGCACCTGGATCGAGAGCATCTCGCGCGCATCAAGGATCTTGAAGAGAAAGGGAAGTTCGGCGCCAAAACGAGCATGAACTGCGGCGCCCAGGATCGCTTCGGGATTGCGGCGCACCAGTTCGTCAAGTCCCATGCGACCGCCGTGGACCTGGACCTCGCTGGGGGCCTGGGGGTGCGTCCCCATCCAGAGCTCGGCAAACGGCTTGCGCGCGGGATTGGGCACGCCGAGGAGCCCGGGGATATAGTCGTAGCCGCCCCAGGGATAGTGCTGCACACGGCCGTGCAGCCGGTAGAGGGTCGAGGCGGCGTTCAAGCGGCGCAGGCCTTGAGAATGGCGGTGATCTCCTGAGCGCCCAGATCACGGTGCTCCCCGATCCTACCGTCGCGCGCTTCGATGCGTGGTCCAATAGCCGCAAGCCCCGCAGCATCGTCGATGCCATATTCTGCAAGGCGGGTTTTCACGCCCAGCGAGCGGAAAAATTCCTCGGTCCGGGCGATTGCCTGCTCCGCTCTCTCTGTGGCGCTGCCGCCGTTGATCCCCCAAATCCGCTCACCGAACTGGAGCAGCTTGGTCTGTTTCTGCTGGTGTTGATGCCGCAGCAACGCCGGGAGGACGACCGCCAGAGTCTGAGCATGATCGAGACCGTACGCCGCGGTGATCTCGTGACCGATGGTATGGGTGGCCCAGTCCTGCGGGACACCGCAGCCGATCAGGCCGTTGAGGGCCTGGGTGGCCGCCCACATCAGGGTGGCCCGGTTGTCGTAGTCTGCCGGATGGGCCAGCAGGTGCGGTCCGACTTCGACCAGGGTCATCAGGATCGCTTCGGCCTGGCGGTCCTGCAGGGGTGCTGCCACCGGCCAGGTCATGTACTGTTCGCAGACGTGCACAAAGGCATCGACCACACCGTTGGCGGTCTGTCGCGGCGGCAGGCTCATGGTAGTTTCGGGATCAAGGATCGAGAAGAGGGGATAGAGCAGCGGAGAGCTGAAAGCGCGCTTTTCGCGGGTCGATTCGCGCGAAACCACCGCATTGCTGTTCATCTCCGAGCCTGTGGCGGGGAGTGTGAGGACGCAGCCCAGGGGGAGTGCAGCAGCCACGGGTGCACGGCGACTCAGGATCTCCCAGGGATCCGCGCCGGCGAAGGGAACGGCCGCGGCAATAAATTTGGTGCCGTCCAGTACAGAGCCGCCACCGGTGGAGAGAAGGAAGTCAATCTTTTCGCGGCGTGCGATCTCCACCGCGCGCATCAGGGTCTCATAGCGCGGATTGGCTTCGATCCCGCCGAATTCGATCACCGCATGGCCCCTCAATCCCTGCACCACCTGATCGTAAACACCATTGCGTTTTATGGAGCCGCCGCCATAGGTTAAAAGAATTTTGGCGCCTGCGGGAATATGCTCTTGTAGCCTGGCGATGCTGCCCTTGCCGAAAATCACACGCACCGGATTGCGGTAGGTAAAATTGTACATGATTTCTCCTGGAGGCAAGACAAATAAAAAAATGCGACGCAGCGATGTCATGCGTCGCACGACCTGATTAAACGATGAGGGGGAAATGCCGGGCGGTCATTGCAGTTTGATCATCTTCCGAACCAGGCGCATCTCGGGTGAAGAGAGGATGTACATATAGACGCCGGAGCCTGTCAAGAGCCCCTGGTCATCGCGACCATCCCAGTTCCTGTGATAATAGCCGGCTTGCGCCTCCTCCTCTACCAGCTTACGGATCCGCCGCCCGAGCAGGTCGTAGATGGTAAGATCGACAATCCCCTTGCTGCCGGCGGGAATCTGGTAGGTGATGGTCGTCGCCGGGTTGAAGGGATTGGGGAAATTCTGCGCCAGCGCCCAGAAGGCCGGAGCCGCAAAGGTGATCACGACGGGATCGGACCAGCTAAAACTGCCGTTAAGATCGATCTGTCTGAGACGGTATTCGATGCGGCCGGGCTTGGCGTCGGCATCGCTGTATCGGTAGTTCTGAGCGATGTTGGTGGTTCCGTGGCCCTTGACGAAGGCGATCTGCCGCCATTCCGCTTCTTGCTCGAGCCGGCGTTCCAGCGCAAAACCATAATTACTGCTTTCGCTGGCTGTGCGCCACATCAGTTCGATCCGCTGTTCCTGCACGGCCGCTTTAAAGGCGGTGAGTTCGACCGGCGTGGTGACGCTGGTGACCATGGCGATGGAGGGCGCAAAGTTGTTGGCTTCGTCATAGGCATTGACGGCAAAATAGTACTGGCGTTCCGGTACCAGACCTTTGATCGTGAAAAACTCCTTCGCTGAAGGGGCACGTGGAGTCGGCGCCGGCTCGATCAGTTTGGCGGCGTCCCACCACGACCAGTCCCGGTTGCCGGTCGGGGTATTCTCGCTGTATCGGATCTCGTACCGGGTTGCCGCGCGCACCCGGGTGCAATCGTCGCCCACTGCGGTCCAGGTGAGGGTGATCGAGGAATCCGCCCGGCTGGCAATCTGCAGGTCGCGGATGGTGCCGGGAGGTATGATGTCAAACATCTGTTTGGTCGCCGAAATCTTAAGCGGCGTCTTGTAGGTTTCAAACAGGGCCGCCAGACCATTGTAATCGTAGACACGTGGCAGGACATATTGGCGCAAAGTCAGGACAAGAGGGATCGTACTGGGCAGGCCGGTGCTCTGTTCGAGCTGGATGCCATTTAAGCCATTGACTGAGGGGGTATCCTCCGCATCTCCATCATTGTAACGGATATATTGTGCCTTGAGGGGAACCGAACCGCGCAGGTCTGCAATAGTGAAAAGCGTGGCATTTTTCACCGGGCTGTCAGCCCCCACGGTGTCGGCCACCAACCCCCACCAATGTTTTGCAGGCCACTCCCCGGGGACTAAATCTGAAACCGGGCCATAGGTTCCGGTATCGGATTTGCCATCAATTTTGAGTCCTTTCAGCCGCGCGTCCTGTGTTGCCAGGCGTGGGGTGTAGTAGCGCATCCCCATGCCATTACTGTTGAGGGTGGAGCAGAGCAGGATCTTGGAGTTTTTCAAGGTAACCCCATATTTCTCCATCCCGGTCAACGATTTACTGAGATCGATCACAATGCTGTCGAAAGGCATTTCGTAAAAATCGGGATAAAACTTGTAACCTATCGGAAGCAAAATGGTCTGATTGAAATTGAACTCGAAGACTCCGGAGATCTTGCCATAGCCCGAGAGGACCACTTTCAGGTAATTGGTACGAATGACGCGGATGGGCCCCACCAATTGGTCAAAATGGCTGTGCCCGGCATCAATATCAATCTCGCCGATCTTGCCGCCGAGTGCGGTTTTGAGATCATATTTTTTATTGCGCCACTGTTCGCGGATATAGAGCGTCAGCTCTTGGGTCGCGCTGTGATCGGCAGTCGTCTGGATCCGCAGACGCTGCTCATCAAAGAGATCGAGTCCGTCACCTCCCGCCTTGACGGGAATCACCAGATCGGTCAGCAACCCGCCTGCCTTGATGGTATCCTGGCCGGCTTCGTATGTGGGAGCGTAGACCGTCTCGTTGGTATAATTCATGTAAGAGACGCTGCTCCTGGGCAGATCGGGTGAATAGTAGAGATAGAGATAGCCCGTGGTACCGCTGGCGGGATTCTGAACAGCAATTTCGTAGCGCGGGTTTTGTACAGCCGTCGCCTCTTCGTTCCATACCCTCTCCCCTGCCCGATCGCCCAAATCCCTGGCCATGAAGATCAGTTCATCCTTGGGATCGAGGATGGTGTTGGAGATGCCATAGTAGCTGCCGTTGACATCCTCGTCAACCTGGAAGGGCACGGGATGCCAGCTGATCTCCCCGGCATCAAAGGCATAGACACGGAAGGCGATGATGTCTTTGCCCAGCAGAGAGGGCAGATCCTGTCCTTTGAGGATCACCGGATCGAGGTTGCGGCCGATGTCCGCCGCGAATAAAAGAGTGCCCCAGAGAGTAAGAACCATTCCCATCCAGGGCACTCGTTTCATGCACCATCTCTCACATACAGATGGCATACTGCATCCTTTCAACGGATCGCCAACAGGGCCTGCTATTTGAATGCCGTGACAGCCTCTTCCACGCTATCAAAGGTATCAAATATCGTGACCAGCTTGGTGATCACAAAAAGATTTTCGACATTCTCGGTGATACGGGCCAGTTTCAGATCGCCGCCGGCATTACGGAGCGAACTCATCGCGCCGATCAGCGCACCCAGTCCGGTGCTGTTCATCCAGGTCACTTTATTGACATCGGCGACCACCTTTTTGGCGCCCTGACCGATCAGCTGTTTGACCTTATCATGAATTTCAACCGTCTCGGGACCTCCCATCAGTTTGCCCTTGAGTTCGAGAACTGCGACATCTCCGTGCATGACTTCACTTAACGCCATAACGACCTCCTGTTGATATCAATCGGATGTGGGCATATTCTTTTTTTAAAATAGGGCTTTTTACCAAAGAATGCAACGCTATTTTACATCGAGCAGCAAGTTTTGCGCCTTCTGGTTGCCCGGATTGATCCGTAGCGCTTCCTGCAGGCATTTGCGCCCCCCCTCCTCCCAGCCGCTATTCAGGCAAAACTTGGCCGCCAGAAGATAGGCCTTGTCAATCTGCCGGCCGTGCATCCGCCGGAGCAAGGTATCCAGATCCTCACCGAAGACAAAACGGATGTAATGCTCATTGGTGATCATGTAATTAAGAAGAACCTCATTATCGCGATAGTCATGAAGCAGCTTGGTGATGATCGCCAGCCCCTGCTGGAAAAGAGCCCGAATCTTGTCAATATAGGAATTCATATTGGCGCGGGTTGCGCTGCCATCCGAGCTCGCGTCGGAATAGTGCTCCAGGATGTAGGCCTGCTCGCGCAAAACCATGGCTTTATGGAAAAGGAGACCAACATTGTTGATAAGCTCCACTTCAAGGCTGTTGGGCTGTACCTTTTCATAATCATTCCCGGCACCCTGCTTGCCCGGCCAGCTGCGCTGAAAAAGGAGGTGCATATCCTGCTTGATGACATAGAGCACATTGGAAAGCTTCAGAATACGGTCAAACTCGACATCGTGTCCGGATTGCACTTCGCGATCGATATTGGCAAAAGTGTTCTTGGCACGGAAATAAGTGACCAGAATTTTCTTGATCATCCATTGCTTGTTGATGGCCAGGAATGGCCGTATCTTTTCTGCCATAGCCCCTCCCATTTGGCGGGTTATGTATTAACAACACCGGATGGCCTTGAAATCATTCCCACCGTAAAATCAGGGACAGACGGCCTCGCTGGCTGCGCTGAGCAGCAGGCCGTTGAAGAGCGCCTTGAAAGTGGCGCGGGTTTCGGCACGGAACTGGGGACGGAAACCCACCAGTTCGACATGCCCCTCTCCCCGGGGCACCCACGCCAATGCCGCCCGGCCGATAAGCAGTCCCTCACCCCGGGCAAACCCATCCTGCAACAGACGCTCGTTGGGGTAGACCAGCACGGCTTCACCGCTTTCCACCACAAAAGCAGGACTAAAATGATTAAAGATATTCAGATCGGTCGGCAGGCCGTACCCCAGCGGATGTCCCCCTTGAAAGGTCGCACGCAGGAACGCACCCGGCACAAAAAGCTCCTGTTGACTTAGACTGGCCGTGACATCCCGCACCGGGAGATCCCACCTCAGCGGCACACCGCACGCCTGATTAAGCGCGATCAGGGTGCCACCACTCTCCACGAACCGGCGCAGTTCCTGATTTCCGGAGGCGCCAATTCCCCCGCCGAACAGCTCGGGCATTTGTCCTGGCTGCGCACCCTCGAGGATATCGGCCGCCGGCTGAGAGGGCAGGATGATCACATCATACTGCCGGCGCAAATCACCGCGCTGCACGGTCGGATTGATGATGCGGTCATAGTGAAATTCATTGGTTTCCAGGACGTAGCGAGTCCAACCCTCATCGCTCTCGGCCAGATAGCTGGTGTACAGACCGATGCGCGGCGTCCGCAGCCGCCAGGCCGGTTGTGGCGCGCGCAGCTTGCCGGCCGTAAAGGTGACATGATAGATGCGCGAGAGGTCCTGCAGCAATTTGAGCGAATCCGTCACGATCCAGCAACTGCCCACAGGCCAGACCTCCCTAGCGGTGCGCTGCAGCTCCTTGAGCCAGAAAACCGGAACCCCTGCTGCAAGCAGGCGGTTTACCACCCGATTGGCGGCCTGGGTGCGATAATCGAGAAAAAAACCGGTGTGTTCCGGCAGGTCGTTCACCCCCGAGACCGGAAAGGGAAGCCTGCCCACCTTTTCGAAATCGCCCAGAATCTCGCCGCGTCCTTCGAGCACTTTGACGCCAAAGGCATAGGCAAGGTTGTAACTGCTGACATCGTAAGGCGTTTCGGTGCCGGACCGATTGACATAGAGCCGCGTCTGCAGCAGGGTGCGCACATAAGCACCATTGGGCTGATCGGTCGGAATCAGGTAACTCTCCTCCGGGTAAAGGGTGCCGGCGACCGCCACCTTGCTACGCGCCTGATACACTTCCACCTGCCCTGTCTGCAGCAGCGAGAGCAGATCATACTGCGCATGCGCATCAAATGGGCGCGGCGGTAGGATGAAGACTTCACGATCATCTCCGGGCAGGACGGCATCGCTCTGAACCTTCCAGCTCCGTTCCAACCAGCCTTCGCGGTCGCGAGCAGCTAGGCTGAGGAGAGCCCTGCTGGCTTGCTCCGCGTATTCAACGATATGACCGAGCCGCCAGACCCCTCCCTTCCAGGGAAGCGGCTGCTGCCAGGAACGCCGGAGCGGGGCAATTTCACTGTCACCCGCTAGATCGCTGGGCGTGAGGGTCAACGGCGTGGCGAGCCGAGCGGAAGCGATCTCGCCGAGCAGCCGGATGCCGCCGTGGTAATAGACATAGGCGCGGCTCGAGGCAAAGGCATCGAAGTAAAACGCATGTGCGACGCCTGCCATCCCCGCTGCGGTCATCTCCGCCGCTATTGCGGTGCCCAGGGCGTTGGTCTGCGCCTGGAGGAGCGGCGAAATGTTGTCATCGGAGGGATCACGGTAGGGCGGTAGAAACATCCGCGGGCCGGTGTATCCCATCTGGTGCAGATCGAAAACCACGTGAGGGTGCCAGACGCTATAGACCTTCTCGACCGTCAGCCGCGTCTCTTTCTGGCTGAGTACCACCCAATCGCGGTTGATGTCATGCCCCGCGTAGGGATGGTCCAGGAAGGGGACAGGCCCGCCGGCGAAAGGCGTATCCCGGTACTTTTTATACCACTCGACGACGGCATCGAGTCCGTCCGGGTTGTGCGTCGGGATGAGCAGGAGAATGACGCGGTCGAGGATGGTGCGCGTCTCCTCCGAGTTATCCGAAACCAGATGGTAAGCCAGATTCATGGACATTTGCGCCGGACCAATCTCGATGGGATGGATCGAGCAGGCGATGCAAACAACGGCGCGGGCATCGCGCATCAGCCGGCGCGCCTGGGCCGGAACCATCTCCCGCGGATCGGCCAGCTGCGCTTGCAACTGGATCAAGGTCTCCTGATTCGCCAGATTCTCGGGTGAGGAGATCACCGCCATCCAGAAGGTCCGGCCTTGCGTGGTCTGCCCCAGGCGCTGCACTTGCAGGCGAGGACTCTGGCGATCCAACAGCCGGAAATAGGCCAGAATGGTACCGGCATCCGCCAGGCGGAAATCCTCTCCCGGTGTGAAACCGAGAAAGCCGGCGGGCGAGGTGATAGCTGGTGGCGTCTGCGCCGGCAGGCCTACGGCCAGCATCAGCGCGCAGCCCATCAGCAAAAAACCTCGCGTCCTTTTATCCCCGCACCGGGCTGTCATGGACTCTACCTTATCCGATTTCCTGTTCAGCGGCCGCCGGTAGGATCACCCGCGCGGCGCTCCCTCATGTAAAAATAACCTGGTCCTGCCAATCCGTCAACCGTAAGCGATACTCCTCGATCAACCGCACCGTCTCTGCCGGCGAAGCGCTCTTGCGCAGATCGACGCCGGGGACTGGCGCCGCCTGATCGCCGAGCCAGGACCAGGCGATCTCCGCCGCATCGGTTTGGCCCTGCCCCGCGGTATCCCAGTAAAAGCCCTGCAAAGCCTGCGTCAGCGCGGCCCGGCTGCGCAACAGCCAGTCCTCAGCCGCATCCCCCTCCGGGCCGCTCTCCTGCCAGGCCGCATGACAAGGTGGCGGGGGGCCCGGCTGCTCATAGTCGCGCGCCAGCCAGAAGGAGGCCAGCCCTCGCTGCGGATCCAGAAAGAAGAGCTGCAGCCACTCCGGCACGGCGGAGGGCAGCACGAGGACCCGCGGAAAACGGGCGCGCCGGCGATGAGGCCTCTCCTGCACCTGTAGCTGCCGGTTGATATCCGGATCGAAGTGGCGGATGAAGCGCTGTTCGAGCAGCAAGGCCGCAAGTTCAGAACCCACCTCACGGATTTCAAGCTGGTGGAGCCGGCGGCGGATCTGCTCGAGCTTGGCATCCGGCACCATTCCGGGAATGAAGTAGCTCTTGACGCGCCGGGCCAGGCTGCCGGCCTTGCCGATATAGATCACGGCACCGTCCTGGTCGCGCATCAAATAGACGCCGGGCCTATCCGGCAGCGAGCGGATGAATCCGGCATCGAAGGCATAGGGCGTCCAGTCCATGGCCGCCTCCTCAACCGCCATGAAATCGGTGAGTTGCGCATCCGTCGCAATGCCGCGCGCCGCGAGGTGATGAACCACCTGCTCCCAGATGGCAGCGAGCTGGGCCAGCGTCGCCTCAATCTCCGCGTCGCTCCAGGCCGGCAGCCCAAGCAGGGCTGCGAGATCCTCCGGCCCCGCCAGGAGGGCGTCGGGATAAAGTCTCCCGGCGAGAGGCCGCATCGCCAGCATGGAGTGCGGCATGGCGCCCGGCAAGAGGTCCGCCGCTGCCCTGCGAAAGTGGGAGATCTGATTACCGAAGCCGGAGAAAACCAGCGTCTGATCGGCAGCCTCCTGCGCCAGATGCTGCAAAAAACGGGAGATCTGCCCGGACCAATCCGTCTTATCGGCTGTGATCAAGTCAAAGGGCTGGATTTGTTCCGCGCACACCCGCGCACACGCCAGCGCTCGCCAATCGAGCCAATGGTTAACCCGCTCCGGCAGGGCACAGCACACCATCCAACTGCGCGCCACCAGTGGAACCTCCGCAGCGCTCCGGTAGCAGTAGCGGTCTTCGCCGACGCGATCGACCCGTTCCTCGCCGGCGAGAAGAGAATCGATGAGCCGGGCTGCGACCGCAGCAGGCACATGCTGCAGCTTGAGCACCTCGGCGGCGAGTTCTGCGGCAGCGACGGGTTCGTGACGTTGCCGCAGGTAGGCCAGCAAATGTTCACTCATGGAAGGATCGGCAAGATGGTCTGGTTTTGATTACTTTAAAGATACGATTTTTTGCGGTGGGAATGAAAGGCTTTTTTTGCCGGGGCGCGAGGCTCGCCATCCCAGGCGGCGCCGGGAGCACACCCATGCAGTCCCGGCGCCTTGGAAGGATTTACCCCTTGGCCGGCTTGGGATACTTGCTCAGCATAGCAATCGATTTGGCTATCTCCTCCTCAGGAAGCGGATAATTGACCAGATTGCCGCGGAAATAGGAATCATATCCCGTGAGATCCATCAAGCCGTGACCGCTGAGGTTGAAGAGGATGACCCGCTCCATGCCCTCTTCCCTGGCCAGGTTGGCCTCTTGGATGGCCGCCGCGATGGCGTGCGAGCTTTCCGGAGCCGGGATGATACCCTCGCAGCGGGCGAAGAGGACACCGGCATCGTACACGTCGAGCTGATCCACCGCCCGCGGGTTCGCCAGGCCGAGGTTGATGGCATGGCTGACCAGCGGAGCGACACCGTGATAGCGCAGACCGCCGGCGTGGATCGGGGGCGGAACGAAGGTGTGGCCGAGCGAATGCATCGCCAGCAGCGGCGTCATCTCCGCCAGATCGCCATGATCATAGCCGAAGGGGGCTCGGGTCATGCTCGGACAAGAGCTCGGTTCGACGGGAATGATCTCGATATCAGCGCCGTTGATCTTGTCGAGCATAAAAGGAAAGGCGATGCCGGCGAAATTGCTGCCACCGCCGACGCAGCCGATCACCTTGTCGACGCGCTTTTCACCCGCCTTGGCCAGTTGTACCTTGGCCTCCAGCCCGATAACCGTCTGGAAGAGCAGCACGTGGTTAAGGACGCTACCGAGCGAATAGCGGGTGGCGCCGGTGGGATCGGATACCGCATCCTCCACCGCCTCGCTGATCGCGCCGCCGAGACTGCCCGGGGTTTCGGGGTTATCTTGCAGCATCCGCCGCCCGGCCTGGGTGTCGCTGCTGGGGCTGGCGACGCACTGGGCACCCCAGGTTTCCATCATCAAGCGGCGGAACGGCTTCTGCTCAAAACTGACCCGCACCATATAGACCTTGCATTCCAGCTTCATCAGTACGCAGGCAAACGAAAGAGCACAGCCCCATTGACCGGCACCGGTTTCGGTGGTAAGACGCTTGATCCCCGCCACCTTGTTGTAATAGGCCTGGGGCACCGCGGCGTTGGGCTTATGACTGCCGGCCGGACTGACACTCTCATTCTTGTAATAGATGCGCGCCGGGGTGCCCAGGGCTTTCTCCAGACCGTAAGCTCGAACCAGCGGGGAGGGCCGCCACATTTTATAGATCGCCTGCACCTCCTCGGGAATGTCAATCCAGCGCTGTGTGCTCATCTCCAACTCGATCAGATTCATCGGGAAAACCGGAGCGAGCATCTCGGGAGCGATCGGCTTGCCGTCCAGGCCCAGCGGCGGAGAGGGGGGTTTGGGGAAATCGGCAGCGATGTTGTAGTACCGGCGCGGCATTTCACTTTCATCGAGCAGGATCTTGGTGGCTTGCATGACATTCCTCCATGGGGTTAGGCACATAAAAAAAGCCCGCTGCTTGTTAAGTACGCAGCGGGCTGAAATTAGCCGACAGGTGGTGAGGCTTGACTAGCGATGCACCTCCATCCCGCTCCGTACAATCATAGGCCACCACCACCAGCTCGTGCTGGTCTGGATGTTGGACAGGATGCGGGAATAGATACTTTGCATAGGTTCCTCTAAATGATCAAAAAAAATATATGGATTAAATCTTTCTCTGTCAAGGGAAAATTTGCCCAAGGTACCCTCAAATCTGGTGTCTGCCGAGCACCTCGCGCCTCGTGCCACAATCACTCTGTTCTATTTCCAGCAAAGAGGTTTCCTTTTTGTATTGTTACCCACTTTTTTTCACCCGTAGCCCCCTGATTTTTAGTTAATGATATCCCGGTGGGACTCTACTTTTGGGGGCATCAAGAAAAGGTGCTGTGAATCCGTCCTGGTTCGGATATAAATATCTACGGCCTCCTTGAGAGCCCAGCAAAATCGATCTGTCCACTCTCTCTCCCTCATTCTCTTTTCCTCTTCTCGATTCACCAGGATGCCGCATTCGATTAAGACCGCGGGCAGCCGGGCATTCCGCAGCAGCGCAAGCTCATCGAATTGGTATATCCCCAACGAATCCAGCAGGATCCTGTTCTCCCCCACGATTTTCTCAGCATGGTGATAGCTGGGATGAAAACCTTGGGCTGACAAGACCTTGCCGATGCACATCGCCAGCTTGAAATTAGCTGCCGCGAAGGGTTCTGCCTGCGAAATAAAAAGAGAGTATCCCGTATACCGATCGCAAAAATGATATAAAGTGTCATTGGATCTGTGATGCAGGAGATAGTGGGGTTGAACTGAATCATGATGGAGTGAGAGTAGAAGATCTGCTTTTTGATCAAAGGCATTTCGGGCTCTTTTCGCCAGCGGCAAATTTTCCCCGTTGGGATTGATGATGAAAGCCTTGGCACCCTCTTCACGCTTGAAAAGATCCTTTAGCCGCTCGGCCACCCTCCGGTTATACTCATACTCCTTTAATCCGGTGCAGCTGACTGCCCCCGAATGGGCTTTTGAATGCCCGATATCAATCGCGACCATAAACTGGTGGTGGTCCAGGGCATCGGCAAAAACCAGGCTGATCAATACGGCACTCCAGGGGAGCATAAAGGGAGCCATTTTCTAATCAGGGATCTTTCGTGAGGTCAGATTCTTTTGTTTTTCATCAAGAATGCGCAGGCCATTTGCGGTCATGGCGATCTTGAGCGTGTCCGTGGCGATCCCCTCGATGGTCAGTTTTCTTCTCGCGCTGTGGACCGAAAAACCTAACCTGAATTGGACCTTTCTAACACCGGAGTCGAGTGCCGGAAAATGGGTGATCTCTCCGTCGAGCCAGTAATGAACACGATCAAATCCGCTGAAATAGCTGATCTTGTCCTTGCGGATGAAATCCTTGGACACCACACCCTTGCCAAAGTAGTTGGTAAAGTCGTCATAGCAGTTGAGCAGCCCTTGGATATCCTTGCGGTTCGAGAGGCTGATAACGTTTTGCACAAAATCGGCGATACTTCTTTCTTCAGCTGCTCGCGCATCATGGTTGTTTCTGGAGGAACGGGTGTCCGTGTTTGTAAACTGTTGGAATTTTTCTACTCTTTGTTCCTGACGCAGGAGCAAGAAACCACCACTGCCCAGAAGAATAACCAAGCCCGCAATAAGCGCCGCCCACAGAGTCTTATGTTTGCTGAATGAAACAGTGGATTTGGGCTCTTCCGCTCGGGCTTCCCGCTGCGTCAGTGGAGTTGCCATTTTTGCAGCAGCATCCTCCACGAAGGACCAGCGCTCCGGTGAAGTACCTTGCATAAACTGCAATATCTCATTGCACCCCTGGAATCGCTCCCCCCGGTTTTTCGCCGTGCATCTGCGTACGAGTTCAACCGTTGTGTGCGAAAGGTCCGGATTGAATTCGCGTGGATCGATCACCTCTCCGATGACTATTTCCCGCATCAGTTCGAAATCGCTCTCGCCCGTTTCATGATAGGGTGCCCGACCTGTAAGCATTTCATACAAGGTGATCCCGAGACTGTAGATATCTGTTCGGTGGTCGATATCCTTTTCGGCCCGCACCTGTTCAGGGCTCATATAGATAACGGTTCCCACTTTGGCGCCGGTGCGGGTCATCCCCTTGTCCCCCAGGACCTTGGCAATGCCGAAATCCATCACCTTGATCATGTCCGAGTCATCGACAATGATGTTTCCCGGTTTTATATCCCGATGAATGATGTTCTTGCCATGCGCGTACCCAACTCCCTGGAGCATTTGCCCGAACATCGACAAGGCCCTGGTCTCGCCAAGTGGACCCTCCTTCTCCAGCAGCTCCTTCAGAGTTATGCCGCGGGCATATTCAAGCGCCATGCAGTAGGTCGTATCTTCCTGGAAAAAATCGTACAACGCCACAATGTGCGGATGGATGAGGCTGGCTTGCACCCTCGCCTCCTGGCGGAATCTGCTGACCAGCTGATCGTCCTGCGCGAACTGAAAACTCAATGTTTTTATCGCGACGTGCCTCTCCAGCAGTGTATCTTCCGCAAGATAAACGATACCCATTCCCCCTTCACCCAATTTCTGGAGGATTTTGTAGTTGCGGATCATGGATCCGATGATTAACATAGCGCCGCCTGTCGGCATTCATTTCGTTCTGGAGATGATCTTCCTAAGTATCTCTTGTCGCGGGCACCTTGGGCGCCCTTGTGTTTTTCAGTCATGATCCTCTCCTCGCGTGGCCATCGAGCTGGTGGAATATTCTTGCAAGGCCTCGACAATGGCCTTTGCCATTTTCTCGCGGTATTCAGCTTTCCGCAATTGCTTTTCATCGCGGCTGTTCATGAGGATGCCGTATTCTATCCGCACTACGGGCACGCTCGCCTGCTTCAAGATCTCCAACTCATTATGCCGATAGACGCCGTCATTATTCAGCATGCGGCGGTTGGTGCTGTTCATCTTTGCGCTCTCCAAGAAAGGCGCCAGATGGGCCTCTCGCAAATGGCGGCCAATCAGCTGGCCCAACTTGCTATTTTGGGCGGCCAGGAGAGAATCCTTATCCGAGATTACAATAGCATAGCCAGAGCATTCCTCAAGAATCCGTTTTTTTTCATCCGAAGTTTTTCTTGCCCATCCGCTCGGCTGGATCGTTCCGGTGCGCAAGGAAAGCATCAGATATACGTTGCGCGCACGAGCCGCTGCAAGTCTGGACCGAACGGAAGGATTTCCCGCTTCTGTTGGGATAATAAATGAGCTGTCAAAGCCAGCCTCTTTGAGCTGATTCACGAGGGTGCGGGCCAACTCCTTGCTGTAATACGCCTCGTTCTGGCCGCTGTAGCTTTTTTCATCGCTGCCGCTCTCGGCATGACCGATATCGATGGCGATGATTGGTGTCCCGGCCTTGGATAAAACGGGTCGGCCTATGGCTCTCTTCCCACCCGGGAGGGTTTCCTGCTTTTCAATGCCGCTTGTGGAATCGCTCGCTGTTTCCCCATCGCTGACCCTTTTCTCACTGGAGTAGGTGCCCGTGAATAGGTAACTCAGCCCGACACCGCTGGCGATCAGCGCCGCGGCCAGTGCCAGTCGCGCCAGCGCTTTCCTGGTACTCTGGCTCATCGGGGGATGTTTGCCCTTGACGACCCGCACCACCTGAACAGTGATATTATCTGCCCCACCTCGCTGTTTGGCCATTTCCACCAAAAGCTCGGCCGCTTTTTGCGGCGGGTGCTCGGAGGTGATCCGGATCATTTCCGCCTCGATGACATAATCGAGTAAGCCGTCTGTACAAAGGAGAAAGGTATCCCCCTGGAAGATGGAAATGGCCTGGGAGACCTCCGGTTCCCCTTTCTTATTCGCTCCCAATGCCCGGGTGATGATATTCTTTTGCGGATGGCTTCGGGCATCGGCTGCCGAGATCATATTGGCATCGATCATCTGCTGTACTAATGAATGATCTTTGGTCAGTTGATAGATCTGCTGTTTGCGAACCAGATAGATCCGGCTGTCGCCGATATGGGCGGCATAGGCCTGCTCATCCCGCAGCAACAACACCACAGCCGTCGAACCCATATCCAACAGTTCAGAAGTTTCGGCAGCCATCGCCGTGATCCGACGGTTGGCCTCGTGGAGCGATTGCGCCAGTTCAACGCGCGGGGTGAATTCTGCTGGCAGCCCTGCAAAATGGTCCCTGACACCCTCCACCGTCAGCCTGGAGGCGGCTTCACCTCCTTCGTGGCCGCCCATACCATCAGCGACGATGATCAAGGAACCATACTTCCCCTCATAGGCGCCATAATAGTCTTGATTCTGTGATCGCACCATCCCGACGTCGGTGCAATTGCCGATTTCAATGGATCTGTTTTTCAAACACTTCTCCTGATTCCTGGTTTAGCAGCGCCGTTAATAAAGCCGGAATATCCCCTCCACACGCCCGATCTTAAAGGTGTCGCCGTCCGCGATCATCGATCGCGTAATCCGTTGGCCATTGACGAAGGTGCCGTTGGATGAATCGAGATCTTCTATCTGGAAACCCCGCCCATAACTTATCCGGGCGTGATGCCCCGACACCGTATTCTCCGGCAGGACGATAGTATTGTCTTTTGCCCTGCCAATGGTCGCCCCTGAGCGGTTGATATCAATCCGGGCGCCCTGCAAATCTCCCACCATGATCTCGACCCGCAATCCGTCACACTCTCGCGCGGGGGAGGCGGAATTACTCAGGATCATGGTCTTATCGCGATTGGGTCTGATCTCTGCTTGGGGTCTTTCTTCAGCAATCGGCCGTCCGCGCTTTTCGGCCTCCAGATGGGCGGAGATGATTTTTCTTTCCAGATCCTCCCTCCGGTTGCGTTCGTCGGCGAGTTCCCGCTGATGCTCTTCCTCAGCCGCGGCTCTGGCACGCTCCTCTTCTATGCGCCGGTTCTTGCGTTTCTTGACAAACCAGAAGAGGGATCCCGCCGCCAGGAGCAGCAGCACGCCGCCTGCCAGGGCATATAGCCACCATGGACGGGTCACCCGGGGCATCGCAATGTAGGGCGCTGTGAACGCCGTTTGCACCGTCCGCTTGATCCCCCCCTCGTTGATAGTCAACACAGCCGTATGCGAAAGACCATCGGTCGGTGTGTCGGCTGCCAAGTAATCGAGGATGTAGACCTTTTTGAGCTGGTCATACAATTTCTGCTGTTGGGTTTCTAACTCCGATTCTGCGGCAGTCGCGTAATAATTCCCCCCGCTCTTCTCGGCCATGCGTTCCAGGGAACGCAGATAAGAAGGATCGATCTTCGAGAAGCCGATCGCAAAAATCGGGATACCTTGCTTTTGCGCCAGCTCAATAACATCATTTTCCGAATAGGAGCTGGCAGGATCTTCGTTTTTACCGTCGCTGATCAGGATCAAGGCCCTGCCCGGCTTGTCCGTTTTTTCGCTCAAGCGTTTTAGACCATCATTGAGGCCGTAATAGAGCAGGGAATGGGTCCCGGTCGCAGTCAGGGAGTTGATTTTTTCGCGGAGGTAATCCTGATCGCTGCTGAAATCACTGATCAGCGTTACCTTGTCAGCAAGTCCGATGATGGCCAGATCATCCTCATTTCGTAGACTCGTAATGAAGGCTGTCGCGCTCTTTTTCAGTGTCGCCAGCGGCGAGCCGGTCATCGAACCGGATACATCCGCACACAGCAGGATATGATACCCGGCGCCCGATTTTTCTGCAGTCGTGACTGAAACCGCTGTCACCGGCTTCGCATCGACGGCCACAGTGAACTGGGACGCAGTCAAAGAACCCATCGCTTCCCTTTTTTCATTATAGACCAAAAGCCTGGTCGTCATCCGGGGGAAATGGCTGGCGTCGGTCTGCATCGGACGCAGCTGAAAATCAGCTGCCACAGCTGCGTTGATGATGAATAGGATCATAGTAATATGTCTTGAGCATCGCATTTTTATTCTCCTGCTTTTCATTGCTGCCAAAATCCGGATGACGGATTCGTCTGGCCCTCGGTCAGAACGGGCCGACAACCTTGAATTTAAGGGCAACGCTCCCGACCTTGAGCACATCATTTTCCTGGAGCGTCACTTTATCCTCGATCGAGGTGCCGTTCACAAAAGTGCCGTTGGTCGACAATTGATCCTGGAGATAGAACTTGTTATCGCGAAACAGGAGCAGACAGTGTTCTTCCGAAACGCCCGGGCGGTCGATGACGATATCGTTGCTGGCGCTTTTGCCGATCTTGTTGCGACCCTCGACCACGCGGAAATCGGTACCGCTGGGCTGGAGGTCATACGTTACCAGCCAGCCGACTAGTTTGTGGGCGGACTGCATGGAAGGGCCACCTGCAGGGCCTAGCGCGCTAGGAGAATCCATGATCACCGTTTTGTCCGGCCGTCCGCCCATACCATCCCTCCTCACCAGCGTCGGGCCGGCGTTGTCGATCACCGTCCGGTCACCGCGTATCGTGCCGCGGGGGTTGGCCGGTGTGAAGGGATCAATTACCGTGTCAGAATGGGTGGGTCCGGGGCTCTCCGCGTCATTCCGTTCGAGGAGTGTGCGCTTGTCGTTGGTTTCGACCAGTGTGCGTCCGCTGTCCGCTTCGGGGCAATAGGGGCAGCGGCTCAGGGCGGAATCATAATTATGGCCGTTGGCGCAGGTTCGCAAGGCATCGCCCAGTGCTTTGCCGCAGTATTTGCAGAACCGCATGCCGGCGGGATTTTCCTTGTTGCACGATTTGCAGACCATGAAGACCTCCACCTGTTTATCGCCAAATCGTCGTTTTTCATTGGATATTCTGGTTAACTGTAAGGGACCTCGATCGTCACGCCTGTTGCCGCTCTTTCAGCATAAACACAAGCAGTGCCGATGCCCATACGCACCTTATCCCGGGGAGCACAAATGACACCATTTGGTTTTCTGAGTTCAGCAAATTTCCCGCAAAAGGCGTGGAGTACGCCAGCAAAACCAGCCCCAGGATGATGGTCGCAATGGAGAGAAAATCCGACATAGGTTCAGCAGCTCGCATTGCAACCCCCAACCAGATTAGCCATACCGCAGAAAGCAGGGTAAAACTGAAGCCGAACAGTGTCAGCGTACGATAGACCTCATAAGAATCCAGAAACGATCCCAAACCAGAGAATATCCCGACCATAGCAGCGGCCAGGCCCCAGAGAGAGATCAACCGGATAAGCTTCACTCGTCCGGCGAGCAGGTTGTGCAGGCAAATAACCAGACCAAGCTGTGATAAGGCGAACAGAAGCTGATACACCGTCAAAAAACCGTACATGAGCGAACGTTTGACCAGCATGATAACCGAAACGCCCAGATAGACCGCAGCATACCAGACGGCAAATCGATCTGCAAAAATCCTGTTCCCGAACACCCCCCGGAAGACCCTGTCGGCCCCCTCTTCGCGATCGAGGGCCATGCCGGTAAGAATAAAAATGGCGATACCCGCCCCCAATCCGATGAATAACTGAAGCAAGTCCTCATCCTCAAAGAATGAGTATGCAGCATATTTAAACAGCAGTGGCACTCCTAATAAGATTAAGCCGGTTCCAGCGCCAAGGGCAGCCTGGTAGAGCCATTTTCGGCTGCGATCAACACCTGTGATCAAGCCGGATCCTAGCAGGAGGTCCGCCAACAGCCAGCAGGAGAACAGGATCATCGCGAAGACGACTTTGAAGGGCAAGTCGATCAAGTCATTCGACATAATCAGGATCAGGGCGACTGCAGCCAAAATGATCAGGGCTTTTCTATTGGCTATAAAGGATGAGAATTGCTCCTTGGATTGCAGCACACTGCGGATCTGGTCCGTAGTAGACAGTACGGGCGCTGCTGCGCTCAGGCCAATTCCCCGAGCGGCCGAGCTGGAAGCCGACTGCCCCAACACAGCCGCTTCCCCATAAGTATTGGCTACCCGTTTTGATTTGGCAAAATAGGAGTTCCAGATAATAAAATAGACGATATTGCTAACCGCCCCGAACGACAGAATTCCAAAAATCTGATCCCAGCTCCCGGATTTTATTTTTAGAAAAAACAAAGGCATGAGGCTTGCCAAGATCGAGAGAATCATGTTCATTTTCAAAAAAGTCCTGACCCGCTGCACCGCTCCAGCGGCTCGCCGCCATAATCCTATCCCAGTAAAAAGCCCCCAGACCGCCAAGCCGGCCATGACGATCATCTGCAGCCGTACAGGCAGGTAGACGTTTTCGCTGCTTTCCGGAGTAAAGTGATCCCAGAGCTCGAAACTGGCCTTGAAATTAATAATCCCGATAAGCACCTGCAGTGGTACCAGAAGAGTGAGAATGATGCAGAAAAACAAAAGCCAGCCATTCACTCCAGTCAGTTCGGCATTTGGAATAAAAGGGGCTCCGGCTGAAGTGCTTGGACGTATACGATTGCTCGCATCGCTCTGGAATGCCGGTTGCCGCTCCGCTGCTGGAAACGAGTGCTGCTGGTTAGGGGGTGGCAGTCTCCCCGCAAGCGCATTCATGAATGCCTGGCAATTCTGCAGCCGGGCTTCGCGATCCTTGGCAGCCGCGGCCACCAGCGCGGCCTCCGTGGCACGGCTCACTTCCGGCGCTAGTTGCTCGAGAGGGGGGATCTCCCGCTCCACGATTTCCTGCATGACCTCGAAATCACTCTCGGTGTCGGCATTAAAAGGCAACCGCTTGGTCAACATCTCGTACAGAATAATAGCAAGACTGTAGATATCCGATCTCTGATCGATGTCCTTCTGGGCTCTCACCTGTTCGGGACTCATATAATAGAGCGTCCCAATCTTCGCGCCCGTGCGGGTCAATCCTTTCTCGCCTAGGATCTTGGCAATACCGAAATCCATCACTTTGACATGATCATCGGCATCGACAATGATGTTGCTGGGTTTCAGATCACGATGGACGATCCCTTTGCTGTGCGCATACCCGACAGCCTGCAGAATCTGGTCGAAGATCCGCAAGGCTCTCTCCTCCGGCATCCGCCCCAAGAGGTTCTCGATCAGGGTTTTCAGCGTCTGCCCTTCCGCATACTCCATGACGATGCAGTAGCAGCCCTCCTCAATGAAAAAGGTATGCAGCGAAGCGATATGGGGGTGTACGAGCCTGGACTGCACCTTGGCTTCGCTGCGAAAACGCTCGACAAACTGTGGATCCTCGGTGAGGACGGGGTTAAGGATCTTGATCGCCACCTTCCGCTCCAGCATAGTATCCTCGGCCAGATAGACCGTACCCATTCCACCCTCGCCCAATTTGCGTAAAATGCGGTAGTCTCGAATCATGCTGTTGGCTTCAATATTCATTCCAGCTCCCTATTTTCATCGTCACAAGGTTGCACAGCGCTGGCGCAAGCTGGGTTGCATAGATCGATCTCATCGCGCTGGTTGCTAGATGCGAACGCCTCCCTGGTCATCATTCACCATTCAGGTAGTGCTGCCAGATCGTGTCGGCTAAGAGGATCACACCCGCGGCATATTCCTCGCTGGGATTATAGCGCAGCAAGGCTTTGGTACGTGAGGCCTCATCTGGGGCATAATGGCCTACTATTTTTAAGTAGTTCGCTGCGCTCATGATGGCATCCGGCCATTGATACAGGTTGATGAGGCCATCCCCGTCGGCGTCGACGGCATATTTCATGCTGGCCGGCATGAATTGCACAAAGCCCATCGCGCCTCCCCATGAGCCTTTCATGGTGAACGGATCCTGGCCCTCTTTTTTGCAGTAGCGCAAAAGCGTGGCCAGATAGGCGACCGCCGATTTTTTCCGCTTGTCCAAACGGATTCTCTCCTTCCGGGCAAAGACCGGATCATCCAGGGGATTTGGCTCGCCGGCAGCGACCATCTGCTCCACCGCCTCTCTCTGCGCAGCATCGAGAAAAAGGATCTGGCCGAGGAAAACGTTAACTTCCAGAAAATCCCCCGTATACTTTCCCAGCCCGGATTCCCAGATCAAGGTGGCGACAATGTCCTTCCGCAGCACGCCATATTGATCCTCCGCTTGTTGCAAAATCTCCTGATGGCTATGCAGGAAGGCGACGCCGGCTTCTAGATAATGTTGAAGAAAATACTTGGTATAATTTTTATGCTCCTCTTTCTGAATAGCCAAGCTGGCCGGGGTCGCCACTTTCATGATCTTTTCGTAATAAACATCCGCGGCCTCCGGTCGGGAAAGTAGCGTCATCAGCTCGTGTCTGCTCACCGGCAAGCCTTCCCCGCCCTCTAACTCTAGCGCTGCGATCAGCTGCGCGGCCTCCGGCGTGAGCGGCTCTCCTGCCGGAGAAAAAAGCATACTGGGATCGACCTTCCAGCGTGTGGATCCTGCTGTTTGTCCGGTTGATCCTGTCCGTTGTGATGCCGCTTCTAGCCCCGGACACGCGCCGATTTCGCCTGAGGCCGGCTGCAATGCTGTCGCTTCAGCTAACATCAGCATGGGCCAAAGTTCCAAAATCAGCAGCCCGATCCCGAACACCAGCTGGCTAAAATCTGGCCGGCTGACATGCATGAATTTGCGTATCCCTGTGCGTGCCATTTCGCAGTCCTTTTCCGTTGATTAAACCGCAACAAGAATCCCATAGCGGTGCTATGGATCCGTCTGGATGTTCCGCGACCCGCCTTCCATTCCTTCGAGCCTAACGCAACCGGATCCTGGAGCCAAAAAGGCCAGGCAGCTGCATATGACAATACGGCCGTTACTAGTTCGTAAAGTCCTTCTCTAAAAATCTTGAGTTGGCCCAGCCTCTGTAGCCATTGTATTCCAGATAATGCCAAACCGCTCCATTCACTTGTTTGCTTTCTCCAAGATAGCTGACCTTTATACCATTCCTGGGGATTTGCACTACTTTTGCGCTGGAAAAATCGGGTTTCTCCTGCAAATTCAACGGCTGATTAGGGTTCAGATTAGCTACCCTGAATGTTACCGAATAAGACTCCATGCCCCCAGATTCTCCCGATTCCGCTTGCCCGAGCTGGGCTATCCTGTATTCTGCCTGCACTTTGTGGCGGCCTTCCGGGAACTCATTGAGATATTGCTGAATGGCATCCGGAGTATCGGCTTGGCTTGCCTGCTGCCAACTCGCGTCATCATACAAGTTGTGTGCTTCCTCGAAGTGTTCGCCGTTTGGAAATTCCTGCAAATAGGAGGCATAAGCCTCGCGTGAATTCTGAGATTTGGTCTCATCCCATCTCGCCTGCGTATAGGCGCGATTCACTTCAACAGCTCCAGGGTAACTGCTGAATCGATGGCGATAATCCAGCATGTCCTGCATGGAGTGATTCTTCTCAATTCTTTGCCGCAGCAGAGACTCGATCTTATGTTTAGCCTCCTCAGCGTGCGCCCCCGTCTCGTACTTTTTTATATAGGTTTCATAAGACCCGATGTCATTGTTGTCCTGCATCTTCCAGAAGCTGGCTTCCTGAAGCCGCTGCGCCTCTGCCGAGAATTTACTATCCGGATGTTTCTCTAAAAACGTCTGATAGGATTGATATGTATTCGTGGTCTTCGCCAGATTCCAGGCGCCGGAAAGCTGCAGATACTTCAAGAGCCATATCGAGAATATGGTCAGGATCAGCGTAATACAGGCCGCCCAAGCCAAACCATGCTGCACCTTTTTTGTCTTCTGGAATTGATCCAGATCTTTTTCCAGATCCACTCGCTGGCCTTCACGCTGAAGCATCACTTCTCGGACCGTTTTGCAGGGCGGGGAGAGAATTCGCAGTGCGTAGGCGCCGGGGATGAGCTCCAGGCTCTTAATGCCGGTGATCTCCTCCTTGAGAATAATCCCCGCGTCCTGATGGGTGATTTCCAGTTCAGTCTGGTACCGTCCCGTATTGATTTCAAGTTGGACCTTGTCCTGAATCGTGTCAAAGTCGAGGACCTTTTTTTCGCCCGGCTGCAGCTCAAATACGGCTGGTTTGAGGTAAGCCAGATCTGGCTCGATGGTGTAGGTCCCGGGCATCAGCCGGTTCGCCTGGTTCAACAGAACAGGATCCCCGTTTATCCTCAGATTGAGGCCGCGATGCGCCGTTTTGACGGTGATCCAGCCATAGGCGATCAGTGCTGGTTGAACTTTCACCAGTTGTCCCGGCCGGGAGATCTCGACCTCCACCGGTTCACTGAAGTGACTTTTACCATCGACACGCAAGGTATATTTGCCGAACTCCAATTCTTTAATTTCACAGGGCGTTCTCATGCCGATGCGTTTACCATTCAGCAGAACGCTCATGCCCTCATCAGCTGTCACCACGATGCAGCCTTTTCCTGATCCCATCCGGCTGACGGCTGCGCCGGGTTGCCCAGCATGGGCGCTTCCCAGGCCCAAGGCCTCAAGAAACTGGCCGGCATCCGCGAACCGCTCCTCGCGTTTTTTCCGCACAGCCATAGCAATGGCCTGATTGCACCTTTGCGAGATCGTGGGATTATGGTGTATCGGATCGGGCCATTCCTCCGCAATGATCTGCTTCATGATCTCGAAATCGCTCTCGGTGTCCGAATTGAGGGGCAACACACCGGTGAGCATTTCATAAAGCATCATGCCCAGGCTGTAAATATCCGTTCTATGATCGATATCTTTTTGGGCGCGGATTTGTTCGGGGCTCATATAATAAATCGTGCCAAGCTTCGCGCCGGTGCGCGTCATCCCGGCATCCCCCATCATCTTGGCGATCCCAAAATCCATAACCTTGACCTGATCCTCATCTGAAACGAGGATGTTTCCCGGCTTCAAGTCGCGATGCACCACGCCCCTACTATGCGCGTACTCGACAGCATGTAAAATCTGCACAAAAAGAGGAATAGCGCGATCCTCCGCCAATGCCCCCTCTTCGGTGATCAACTGGCGGAGGGTTCTTCCTGGCGCATATTCCATCACCATGCAATACTGCCCGGCATCAAAGAAAAACGTAAACAGGGAGACAATATGGGGGTGGATGAGTGTTGACTGAATCTTGGCCTCGCGCCGGAACCGTTCGACGAACTGCTCATCTTGAGTTAGCGTGGGGTTGAGCACCTTGATCGCTACCTGCCGCTCAAGCAGGGAGTCTTCCGCCAGATAGACCGTCCCCATACCGCCGCTGCCCAGCGGGTGTAAGATTTTATAATCTCGAATAACGTCCGATGGATTCATCGTTTCTGATACTCCTAGTTCGTATGTTCATGATCCTAAAGTGCACCAGCATTCAGCGATAAAGATGAATTCCCAATCCAAGAATTATCATCAATATCAGGAGCGGCAAAGCGATATGCACCACCAGCAGGGTCGTCAGGCAGCCGTATCCAGGCGGATTCGAACCAATCAATCTCTTGGTTCGATTGGCATCGCTCAAAAAGATGATGTTGGATATGAATCCAAGGAACCAAAATCCCACGTAGTACAGAAGAAGCGAAAGGAAGGCCTTTCCAGTGAAGGATTTGTTGGCATGGAGGGCAAAAGCCATCTCACTTCCCAGGCCGGCGTAGGCATTTGGACGAGCCTGCCCGGGGGCCAGGCTCTGCGCCGGGGATTGCGGCGCTGGTTGCGCAGGAGCAGACTGTCGCGCCACCACCGGCACAGATGGAGCGACGGTTTGCACGACAGGCCGATCGAACGGGATGGGGCGGGCCGATGCCAGCAATTTTTCAAATTCCTGCCAATCCAGCGAAACATGCTGGCCGAAGGTGACCAAGTCGCGGCGGGAGACGGCATGAATGATGATTTTTTTGCCATTCACATAAGTGCCGTTGCTGGAGTTCAGGTCTTCGAGAACGATCGTATTCCCTTCGACGCGGAGCTGCGCATGGTGCGCAGAGACCCCGGGATGATCGATGATCAAGGTATTATCGGGTGAACGGCCAACCGTAATGATCCAGGCGCCGGATCCATTCCCGGAGGCCGCCATCCTACAACCGCAGGCGCCGCAAAAACGGGCATCCGTCTCGATATGCGCATTACAGGAGGGACATTTCATTAGGTATCCAGCCTTTTCTCTTTCACGGAATCAAGTCAAGGGGATTAAATCCTTCCTTGAACCTATCAGTGGCGTCCTTTATATTATAGATAATTTCACACTTGTAGGAACAGAATCCTTCGGTCCGATCTTCGTCCCGTTTCTCTTCCCGGCGCGGCGCCGAGTGTTGCTCTCTGCCGTACACGGTGCCGCACTCCTTGCAATGCAAACTGACGGTGTAGGGCACTTGCACCATCCCGCAGGATTCACAATACCCTTGATCATGGGTGACCGAATAGTTGTTTTTCTCAAGGAAGGAGACATGATGGGAGGTCACCGTATTCGTAACCTCTTTATTGCATATTTTGCAAGTGGTTATTTGACCACTTTGAACGGCATAAAATGGCAGGAAGAAAATCATGAGCAGGACAAAAACAAATACACCCCCTCCGATCAGCAGGGGATAGAGATAGGGAGAACGGATTGTTGGCTTGGCGGAGGCAGGCAACGGTACATTGGCTGTGGAGGGGGGCGTATATTGGGGCGGCAGGACAATAGGGTGGGATGCAGTACTTTCGAAAAACTGGAATTCGCTGGCACCGATTCTGAAAGTGTCGTACGAACGGAGGTGGACCAATTTTATACTGGTGTTGCCCAGATAGGTGCCGTTGGTGCTGCCAGCATCCTCGAGATAGAATCCTTTGCTCCGCTGAATGATCCGGGCATGACGTTTCGACACTTTCATGTCCGGAAGGACGATGTCGTTGGCGTGGCTTCTGCCAATCGTCGTTTCGGCAGCGGTCAATACAAATAAGCGCCTCGCACCGGTCATCTCTACTAGTTTTGCTGGCATGAGAACCTCTCGAGATAATCTCCTGGTTCACTGATCACCCCCACCACGCCCCACACGGCCAGGCATATCCCGGGTGCGCGGTTTGGCTTGGCTAGCTGGATCGGCCAGCGGCGCCGTATCTACGTCCCGGCCCGCGACTGGGCCTGCGGTATGCTCATCCAGGACAGATCCCGCCACATCAGCTCTTGTTCTTATTATAGGCGCAACCGAGCGGAAAATAGAAAATTTTAATACTTTTTTTCCAAATTTGGAGATTTTCCCCCATGCGGGTATAAAGGCATGACGCTCCATAGGACCGGAAGAGAAGCGTCGGGACAGGTGGGCTGCAAAAAGTGGGAGGCCAGTGGTTCGGATGATTGGGCGGGGACGGCCGGGATGAAAGTGGGAGAGCCGTAGGGCAACCGCCCTGGCGCCCGCATAAACGCCAGGGCTACGCTGCATTCTTTACATCACGATGAATTTATCCCGGCTGGTGCCGCAGATCTCGCATTTTTCATCGCCATCCTCGCCGATCTCGACATTACCACAAACCGGGCAAAGATAGATCTTGGCAGTGCTCAGATCCTTGCCCGCCTTGAGCGCTTCGACCGCTTTGAGGTAGAGTTCATTGTGGATCCTTTCGGCCTTCATGGCAAAGGTGAAGCTGGAGATCGCCGCTTTGTTCCCTTCGGCCTCGGCATCCTTGAGGAACTCGGGGTAAATGCTTTTGAATTCATAAGCCTCGCCGTCGGCTGCAACCTGAAGATTCTCCAGAGTGGATTTAACCCGTCCCAGAACACGCAAATGCGCATGGGCGTGGATCGTTTCCGCTTCGGCCGCCGCGCGAAAAAGCTTGGCGATCATCGGGTACCCCTCGGCATCGGCCTTTTTGGCGAAGGCGAGATAGGTGCGGTTGGCCTGGCTTTCCCCGGCGAATGCATCCTGGAGATTTTTTTCTGTTTTCATTTCTTGCCTTTCTAATTATTATTAATTGAGTTAGCTGATTATCAGCGTACCGTTCCGCCTTATCCATATCGTGCCGCTGCCAGTAAGGCTTCGATCAGGCTGGTGGGATTAGCCTGATTCTTGCCCGCGATGGCGAAGGCCGTGCCGTGATCCGGTGTGGTACGCAGAAACGGCAGACCGAGGGTGAAGGAGACTGTACGGTGAAAATCAAGGGTCTTGGCGGCAATGTGGCCCTGGTCGTGATAAAGTGAGAGCACGGCCGTATACCCTCCCTCGCGGCAAAGGTGAAAGACCGAATCCGCCGGTATCGGTCCGCATACATCGAGCCCGAGGCGGCACGCCTCCGCCACCGCGGGCGCCAGGATGAGCGCCTCTTCATCGCCGAAGAGCCCCGCATCGCTCGCATGGGGATTGAGGGCAGCCAGCGCGATCCGCCGCCGCTGGAAACCGAGCTGCTTCAGGCCGCGATCGCTCTCAACCAGCCCTTCGACCACGCTGGATGATGTCAGGGCATCCGCAACCCGCCGCAGCGGGATGTGCTTGGTGAGAAAAAAGATACGCAGATTGTCCACCACGAACAAGGTCATCGGCTTCAGGCTGGTGGTTAGCCCCGCCAGTATTTCAGTATGGTCGATGTAGGGCACGCCGCCCTGCTGCAGCGAAGCCTTGTTGATCGGGGCGGTCACCAGGGCTTGAATCGACCCCTTTAGGGCCCAGTCAATGGCGATGCGGATGTAGCTAAAAGCCGCCCGGCCGCAAGCGCCGTCCACGCACCCCATTTCGACGGGCCGCCGGATCTCGCCGGCATCCACCAGCTGAACCGCCGGCAACGCCAGACCGGTCTGCGCCCTGGCCTGCTCGATCACCGACCGGTCGCCGAAGAGAATCGGCTGCAGCGCCTGCTGCACACGCGGATCCTGGAGCGCCTTGAGGACGATCTCGGGACCGATACCGGCCGGATCGCCGAGGGTGACGCCGATCCGCGGTTTCACATCACCCCCGCCTGCTGCAACACCCCGACACCCTGGAGCAGCTCCTCGAGCGTGACCGGTTGATGCGCCTCGATGATCCGCAGACTTTCTTCATCCAGGTACGGCACCAGGCGCTTAAAATCAAAGGTCCCCATGCCCGGGGCCAGATGATCCTTGAAACCGCGAATGTCATGGAGGTGCATGCCCGCCAGCTGGCCCTTGAACCGCTCGAGAAAATCACGTTCGTGATCCAGCAACCCCAGCCGGGCAAATATCTCGGCATGGCCAACGTCATGCCAATAACGCAGCTGCCCACCGGCAAACTCACGGAACAGGATATCAAATTCAGCGCCGATGGGGATCTGGGAGAGGCGGTACCGGTTCTCGACGCCGATTAAAATGCCGAGCCGGACCGCCTCACGGTGCAGGGCTTCGACCGTGCGCAGCAGGGGCGAGAGATAGGGGGTGATTCTGGAGTCCCGCTCGGCTTGCAATTCCGCGATCCGGCTTTGGAAATCCCCGGAATCCTCGCCGGCGGCATCATGCAAGGTGAAAAGTTCCGCCATCTTGAAGTCCATAGGTATTACACCGAGATGAAAGACGGCAAGAGCAGCCCCCAGCTCGGCGGCAGTTTGCAATGATTTCAGCCCGAATTCCACCGCCTGCTTGCGCTCCTGCTCGTCCAACGAGGCGGGATTGAACAATGCGGCGACATTGGGATGTCCCTCATAGCCGGGTGGCGTCGGGCAGTAATTATGGACGCTGTAGACGGTGAATTCACCCCGGCGCAGCCGCGGCAGCATTTGCTCCAGTGTTGCGCGGCTGACGCGATAATCAATTTCCAGCCCTGTGAGTCCTGCAGCGCCGAGGGCGTCGAGCAGTGCATGGCCGTCGAGGATCCGCGAAGAGAGCCAGGAGGTAGAAAGACCGCATTTCATTACGCATCATGTCCTTGTGTTGATTCGGCAGCCAATCCGGCCGGAGCCATCACTCCCGGAACCGCCGTAGTCCCTCGGCATAAGCGGCAAGCCGGGCGTCCACCCGCCCGAAGATAGTTTCTGGGGGATAGAGGCCGTGGGCGTCGCGCACGCCGGCGGGCATGCCGGTCAGGATCTCGATCCCCTCTTCGATCCGCTCCACCGCATAGATCACAAACTGGCCGGCGCGCGCTGCTTCGATGAGATCATTCTTCAGCATCAGGTCCGGCACATTTTGTTTGGGGATGATCACCCCCTGGCTTCCGGTCAGGCCGCGCATCCGGCAGATCTCGTAAAATCCCTCGATCTTCTCGTTGACCCCGCCGATCGGCTGAATCTCGCCATTCTGGTTGACCGAGCCGGTGACCGCGAGGTCCTGGCGGATGGGCAGGTCGGCCAGCCGCGAGAGCAGGGCGTAGATCTCGGCGGAAGAGGCGCTGTCCCCGTCGATGCCGCCGTAAGACTGCTCGAAGCAGAGAGAGGCATTGATCGAGAGCGGCCGGTCCTGGCTGAACTTGCCCTGGAGGTAGCCGGAGATGATCAGCACCCCTTTGTCGTGGGTCGGGCCGCTCATGGCCACCTCGCGCTCGATATTGATAATCCCCTCCCGCCCCATCGAACTCCGCGCCGTGATCCGTACCGGCATGCCAAAATGATAATCCCCCATGCTCAGGACGGTCAGGCCGTTCACCTGGCCCACCCGGGCCCCATCGGTGTCGATCAGGATAAACCCCTCCCGGATGTTCTCGCGGATCTTTTCCTCGATGAGATTCAGCCGTTGATCCGCCGCAGCAAGGGCTTGCTCGACATGGCGGTGGGAGACGATATCCTGCTTGTCCGCCCGGGCAAAATAATCAGCCTCGCGCAGCAAATCGTTGATATAGGTGAAGCGGGTGGTCAGTTTGTTCTGCCGGCCGGCCAGGCGCACCCCGTATTCGGCCACCTCGGCCACCGCCGTGGCATCAAAGGGCTGCAACTCCTGCTCCTCGCACATCCGCTTGATGAATTCGGCATAACGGCGTAGATTGGTGGCGTCGTTGGGCATCTCCGAATCGAATTCGGCCTTGATCTTGAAGATCTTGCGGAAATCATCGTCCGCCGCATAGAGCAGCTGATAGAGATAGGGGTCGCCCAGCAGGATCACCTTGACGCGGAGGGCGATCGGCTGCGGTTTCATCGCCGTGACGGCAAAGAGGAGCGCCGGATCATTGGCATTGATCTCGGTCTCGCCGTTCTTGAGCATACGTTTGAGATTCGACCAGACGCCCTCCTCGAGCAAGAGGTCCCGCGCGTGCAACACGAGAAAGCCGCCGTTGGCCTGGAGCAGCGAGCCGGCCCGGATATGGGTGAAATCGGTGCGCCACTGTCCATTGCGATCCATCAGGCGTTCGATGCTGCCAAAGAGCCTGCCATGGGTGGGCGAGTTCTCAAAAATGATCGGTGCAAAAGCCTTGCCCTCGTTATTCACTAGGACGTTGACGCGGTACTCAAGGAAGGGGTCCACCGCGGCATCTGAGCGGGCAGTCCCTTCCCCTTCCTCGCCATCGGGCTTGCGCTGGAATTTGCCAAGGTTTTCCAGGAGGCTCTTGAGCACTGCATCGAGATACTCGCTCACCGGTGCGACGGCGAAGGCCGTCCGCACCTCATCGAGCGCCTCCGCGATCACCGGCTTGACCGCATCGTGCTCAAGTTCGGCCAATCGGGTCTGTTTTTCACGCTGCAATTTTTGGTTGAGCTGAATAAGCCGGGCGAGCTCTTTGTTCAGCTCAATGTACTGTTGCTGGATCACGGCGACCTGGCGATCATCGAGCTTGCCCTGGCCTACCAATTCGCCCAGGCTCTCCAGGGGGACCGGCTGCCCGTCGATCAGCGGTAAAACATCGGGTTTGGCAAAAGGACCCACCTGCACCTGAACCAGGGTGAATTTATCCTGCTGCGCCCGTTTCTCGAACTGCTGCAGATTCTCGGCCTGCTGCAGCGCATATCGTTCAAGCAGGGTTTCACGCCTCTTCCGGATCCGCTCGCTCTCCAGGACCGCCGGCACGGCAACCTTGAGCTGGTTGATGCAATCCTCCATGGCTTTGCGGAACCGCACGCCTTCACCCGCCGCAAGCTGGATCACCCTCGGCTGGTCGGGCAGCGTAAAATTGTAAATGTAGCAAATATCTTCCGGCACGGGCTTGCGAAATCGCGGATCATGCAGCATCAGATGCACCGTCGTCCGCCGGCCGGTCCCGGTCTCGCCGGAGACGAAAATATTGTAGCCGGGATAATCCATTTCAAGCCCCAGCGTCAGGGCGCGCAGAGCTCGCTCCTGGCCAAGGATTGTGCGGTAACTCTCCAGTTCGGCCGTCGACTGAAAGCTCCGGACATATTCATCGCATTCCCATCGGAGCTGTTCCACAGGAAGCGGTTTGGAAAAGGGACTCATGGCATACTCCTCGTGGATCGGCCGCTCACTCCATCCGGATTCATAGCGGCCGGTTTACTCGAAAGCAAACTCGATCTGTTCCAGCCGTTTGCGTTCCTCGACCACCTCACGGTACTCCTGCAGGAGCGCCTCCTCCACCCGTTCGCCGCCTTTCATGCGGACACGCAGGATTTCGATGCGGGCATTGAGCTCGGCAATACGGATGGTGTTGAGACAATCGAAGGCATAGCGCTCGGGATGCAGCGGTTTTTGCTGAAGCTGCAGGGCGCGGGTGATGCGCTCCGCCACGGCCGGCTCGCGGATCAGGGCGAGCATGCGCTGCAGATCGAAGGGTACACCCTCAAGGGCGTCGAGCTCACAGGCCTGAAAGACAGTGCGAACATCGGCATGGAGGAACTTGTCGGCGGTGATCAGCGCGAGAATCCGCGGCAGGAATTCCGGCCGGGTCAGCGCCACTTCGAGCAACCCCAGTTCGGCTGCACCGCGCTTGCTTTCAAGATAGCGGTCGCCCATGACCGGCTGGGCGCCGCGCTCCTCCGGCCGGACCTGGAGGCGCGTGCGCCGCTCGAGCTTGTGGACCTCGGCCCAGAGCACCGCCTCCTCTACGTTCAGCTTCTCAGCCAGGTCGCGCAGCAAAAAGGATTTCTGGATGACATCAGTGACCCGGGCGATCGAGGCAAGCAGTTCCCGCGTCGATTCCGCCTTCTGGGTAGGCGTCCGCAGCAATCCTTTCTGCTCCAGGCTCTTCATCTTGAAATCGATGAGCGGCATCCCCTGCTGCAGTTGCTGGCGCACGGCCTCCGCGCCGTTCCGGCGCACAAATTCGTCGGGATCCTGGCCCCCGGGCAGGAGGCAAATCCGGACGTCAAACCCATGGGCCAGAAGGATCTCGGCACCTCGCAGCGAAGCAGCGGCACCGGCGGAATCCCCGTCATAAAGGATGACGGCGCGGGCGGTATAACGGCGCAACAACCGCGCGTGCTCCTCGGTCATCGCCGTCCCCGAAGTAGCAACCACCTCCTCGATTCCGGACAGGTGCAGGCTGATCAGATCGGTATAGCCCTCGACGATCACCACGCAGTCCGCCTGGCGCACGGCCTCACGGGCGAGGTCGAGGCCATAGAGGATGAAGCGTTTCTGATAGACCGGCGTCTCGGGCGAGTTGATGTATTTGGGCGAGGAATCCTCGATGATCCGGCGCGCCCCGAAGGCCACCACCTGCTTGCTGAGCGAACGGATGGCGAAGGTAACCCGCCCGCGGAAGCGGTCATAGATCCCGCCCCCCTCCTTTTGCAGCACCAATCCGGCTTTAAGCAGCAGTTCGGGATTGACCGACCTGGCACGGGCATGCAGCAGCAGCCCATCCCACTTGTTCAGGCTGTAGCCGATGCCAAACCGGCTAAACAGCTCCGGCGTCAGACCGCGCGACGCCAGATAGCGACGCGCCGGCTCGGCCTCCGCTTCGCGGAGCAGGTTGGCCATGAAAAACTCATTCGCCAGCTGGTTGGCGTAAAAAAGGGCCTCCTTCTCCTGCAGCTGGCTGAGATCCTCTTCCTCCTCGGGTAGAACTATTCCGGCAGCCTTGGCCAGCAGGCGCACACTTTCGGGAAAGGTGAGGCTTTCCACGCGCATGATAAAGGTGAAGACATTACCACCTGCGCCACAGCCGAAGCAGTGAAAGATCTGCAGGTCGGGGTTGACGCTGAACGAAGCGGTCTTTTCCGGATGAAAGGGGCAGAGGCCGAAGTAATTCTTGCCGCGCTTTTTCAGCGTGACATAGCCGGAGACCACATCGGCGATATCACTCGCCAATCGCACTTGATCTATTTTATCCTGGGGGATCGCCACCAGAAATGCCTGTCCAATTTTTTAACAGAATTCGCTTGACTTTTTGGCCATTTGTTAATATGATGATAGATAGCGCAGCAAACCGAATCCTCCCGTTCCGGATGCGGGGCAACGTGCGGGAGTCCCTTGTATAGCTGATCAAAAAGGAGTGATGCATCGTGTCTAAAAGGACTCTGCCGTATCTCTTGGAACAGAGCGTGGAAAAGTACCCGGATAATATCCTGCTCTGGGAAAAAATGGGAAGCCGCTATGAGGGCACCACCTACCGTGAGGCCCGCCAGCAGGTCCAGCTTTTCGCGGCGGGATTGCTGAGTCTCGGCATCCAGAAGGGCGACCGCATCGCCCTGATCTCGGAAGGCCGTAACGCATGGGTCATCGCTGAACTCGGTATCCTCTACACCGGGGCGATCAATGTGCCCATCTCGGTTAAAGTGGACGAACTCGCGGATCTTAAATTCCGCATCAGCCATTCTGGATGCCGCATGGCTGTGGTGTCGGGAAGCCAGGCCCACAAGATCAAGGCTATCAAAAACGATCTTCCCGTACTGGAAAAGGTGATCCTCTTCGATGAGAACGGCACCCATGACCCGGATGAAATTACATTACAAAATCTGCTGCAAAAAGGCAAGGAATATCTCGAACGCAGCCCCCGACTCTTCGAAGAGAGCTGGCAGGCGGTTGAGGAAAACGATGCCGCCAACATCTGCTACACTTCCGGCACCACCGCCGATCCCAAAGGCATCATCCTCACCCACCGTAACTACACCGCCAACGTCGAACAGGCCTGCTCACTGCTGCCCATCCCCGAATGGTACACCTCCTTGCTCATTCTGCCCTGGGATCACAGCTTTGCCCATACCGCCGGCATCTATACCCTGATGAAAAACGGCGCCAGCATAGCTTCAGTCCAGGTGGGCAAGACGGCCATCGAGACCCTGAAGAATATCCCGATCAACATCAAGGAAACCCGGCCGGTCTTCCTTCTGAGTGTGCCCTCGCTAGCGCAAAATTTCCGCAAGAACATCGAGAAAGGCATCCGCCAGAAAGGCCCCAGGGTCGAGGCCCTCTTCAACAAAGCCCTCAAGACCGCCTATGTTTACAACGGCCTCGGCTGCGACCGCGGCAAGGGCTGGCGCGCCGTTTACAAACCCCTGGTGCTCTTGTATGACAAGCTCCTCTTCAAAAAGGTGCGCGAAAACTTTGGCGGGCGGCTCGAGTTCTTCATTGGCGGCGGCGCCCTTCTCGACATCGAACTGCAACGGTTCTTCTATGCCATCGGCATCCCGATGTTCCAGGGCTATGGACTGAGTGAGGCCGCGCCAATCATCTCGGCCAACGTGCCTCGTAAACACAAACTGGGTTCATCGGGTTCGATTGTCGCCAACCTGGAGGTCCGTATCGGTGACGAAAAAGGGGCGGACCTGCCCCGGGGCGAAAAGGGCGAGATCATTGTGCGCGGGGAAAATGTGATGGCGGGCTACTGGAAGAATGAAAAGGCGACCAGCGAGGCGCTACGCGACGGCTGGCTCTACACAGGCGACCTGGGTTACATTGATGAGGAGGGTTTTCTTTACGTGCTCGGGCGTTTTAAAAGCCTGCTGATCTCCAACGACGGCGAAAAATACAGCCCGGAGGGGATCGAGGAGGCGATCTGCTCGACCTCCAAGCTGATCGACCAGATCATGCTTTACAATAACCAGTCCCCTTATACGGTCGCTTTGGTGGCGCCGAACAAGGAGGCCCTGCTGCGCCAGCTCCGTTCGAAAAACCTGTCACCCCAGAGCGATATGGGGCAGCGCGAAGCCTTGAAGGCGATTGAAGCGGAAATCGCCCGCTACCGTGAGGGCGGTGAATATGCCGGGATGTTCCCGGGCAAGTGGCTGCCGGCTGCGATCGCGGTGCTCGGAGAGGGCTTTACCGAGCAGAATCATCTGCTCAACAGCACCCTCAAGATGGTACGCGGCAAAATCGTCGAGACCTACCGCCCGCGGCTGGAGTATCTCTTCACCGCGGAGGCAAAGGATATCTGCAACAAACAGAACCTTACGATCATCTCGCGCCTGGAGGAGTAACGCCGGATCTGTCGGCTGAATGACAAGCGTGGGGGGGTCGCTCCCACTCTCACACCCACCCCGCGCTCCTCTCACATCCACCGGCTTCCCCGAAAAAAATAGGTGCAGAACGCCCGCTAGGCTCTTTCCCACCGGCTTACCCAAAAAAAAAGGGCAGCGCTGTGCTCAGTCGCTGCCCCAGAGGCAATGGAAAGGAAGGAAGGAGGGATTCCATGCTGAAAACGGACATCCTGGCGTCGATCACACCTGAACCGGCACAACCGCCCTGCTTGCTCCACCGGTCCGGTTCGCTGCTCGTTCCCTTTCACCGCATCGGGTTCTGATCGTGTACCGCGCCGGGTCGCCCCCCCGAAGGCTGCAACCCGAAGCCACGGCCAGTGCCATCTCTATACAACCCCTCGTCCTGGACACGGACAAAACCGCTGCCTTGCATTGTTGCCAAATCGCTCCATGCTGCCCACAGACCCTCCAGGAGCCGTTTTCATTCTCTTGCTCAGCAAAAGCCGTGCCAACAGAAAAACTCCGGCACGGGCTTTTGTACGCTTGAACCGGGCATACGTTGCACCCGATAGTGCAGCTGGTTTGTTTTAAAGTGAGACAGAAAGGCCGAATTGACTCAGGGCGGAGCAGCCGCGCGTCCAAGGGTTCGGGTGGGCACGAGAGGAACATCGGATTGGCGCGAGGTCGTGAGCGCTGGGTCGACACGAGAGGAGTGCCGGGTGGGAGCGAGAAGCAGTTGCCGCGCAAACGCCTCACAAGGCGCGCTGCACGCGGCGGACCAGTTTTTCCTGCAGTTCGGCCAATGCCTCTCCTTGTGGCCGCTTGCGCCGCCAATCCTTCATCGCCGCAGCAACCGATCCTAACACCTCCGCTTCGAGCTCACTGCGCAGCTTCACCCAGGGCCTGCGTCCACCGGCCAGCCGGTCGGTGTCGAGGTAGGACGCCAGGGCTTTCTCGGGATAGAGCCGGGCGCGGATGCGTGTAAAGTCCTGATTCAGCCGCGAACCGCCCGATCCATCGAAGCAATCGGGAACCTGGCCGCTCGCCGGCCACAGCGGCAGGGCGACTGCGGCTACCGGTTCTCCGAGCAGCAGCCACATCGTCGCCAGCGCCGGATCCTCACCTGCTTTGACCCCTTGAAAAAGAGCGCACGCGACCGTGCGGTAACGGTTGATGGTACTCTGGGTGGGGATGAAGCCTTGCGGCGCGCCCTCCGTGGCGCCTTTGAAAGGCAGAGGATAGGGATCAAGCTCATCGCTGGTGAGATCGCGCACCACGCGACTGAGCAGGAAGGGCAGATCGATCTTGCCGGCGGTGAGGCGTCCCGCCAAGAGGCTGCGGGCGCGATGATAGCGCCAACAGCCATAGGCCTCATCGCCCTTGCCCGTCATGGAGAAATTGGCACGCACAAGCAGGCCGGCGGGAACCAGCCCGGAGTCCTGCGGTGTGAAGCGGGTGTGGCGGAAATTTCCCGTTTCAAAAAAGGCCGCTCCGCCGAAGGCATCGATGCAGCCGAAATTGGCGCGGGTGCCGCGCCCCGCCAGGGCGGTCTGGCGCAGCAGGGCATCCAACTCCTCGACGCGCGCACAGCAGCCAAGAGCCTGCTTCATGAAATAGCCCTCGGCATCGGCGCTGTCGCCATCCTGATCCATCGATTCGGAGTTCATCAGCGCAAAACCAGCGGTGTTCATCCCCATCCAGACCTGGGTGGTATCGCCACTGTTGATCACGCCGATAAAGTCATAGCGGGGTCCATGAAAAAAGTGCGCCGAATTCTCGCGGGTGCTGCTGTCGCGGTTCTTCCAGAGGAGCGGGCGGCCGTCGGCCGTCACCGCGCCGCTGATCACCGCCACGGTGCACTCCTCCTGCGCCAGGGCTGACACCGCCCACAGCAAGAGGATGAAAAGACCTTTTCGCAACCGGACATCGTTCACGCCACGCTCCTCTCCCCCTTGGGCAGGGTCTGATTGAAGGTCTGATAGAGAAAAAGACGCAGATTATCCAGCGAGAGGTCATACTTCAAGGTCCCTTCCACGGCCACCGAGATCCGACCGGTCTCCTCGGAGACGACTATGACGACCGCATCGCTGTCCTCGGAAAGACCGACTGCAGCGCGATGCCGCGTGCCGAGGTTGAGCTGCGGATCGGTGTTCTCGCTCAGGGGGAGGATGCATCGGGCGGTGTCGATGACATCATTGATGATGATCACCGCCCCATCGTGCAGGGGCGACCGCGGATTGAAAATGGAGACGAGCAGCGCGGCCGAAACCTCCGCCTGGATGCTCACTCCGGTCTCGGTGACCATCTTCATGCCGGTCTCGCGCCCCATCACAATCAATGCCCCATAGCCGCGCTGCTGCAGCTGCTCGGTTGCATCCACAACCTCATCGATCACCTTGCTGCCGCTCACCTTGACAAAATAGCGAATCACCCGGCTTTGACCCACCGAGAGCAGGATGCGGCGCAATTCCGGCTGAAACAGGATGACGAAAGCCACCAGCCAGACGGTGCGCAAATTCTGGAAGATCCAGCTGATGCCACGCATTTGCAGGAGCGGGGTGAGGATCGAGAAGAGGAGGATGATGATCAGGCCCGCGAGCATCTGGGCTGCGCGCGTGCCGCGGATGAAGGCATAACTGCGGTAAAGGACAAAAGACATGATGAGGATGTCGGCGATATCCATCACCGTGACCGGGATGAAACCGATTTTGAAGAGGGTCAGGGGCATCGGTCACTGCTCGGAAAAGGAATCATTCAATTGCGGCCCGGACTCCCGGTTACCGGGGAGGAGGGCGCCTGCTCAGGGCTCGAGGCGACCACAGCGGATGGCATCCGCAACGCGCACCACCCGGGCCATCGGCCGGACATCATGGACGCGAACCAGCCGGGCGCCGTTGAGGATGGCGGCCGTCACCGCGGCGGCGGTGCCTTCCACCCGTTCGCTGACCGGCAGATCGAGGATCCGGCCGATGAAGGATTTACGCGAAGGCCCGACCAGCAGTGGCAGACCCAGCGACTCGAAGCAGCCCAGATCACGCAGAAGGATCAGATTATCTTCAAGACGCTTGCCGAAGCCGATGCCAGGGTCGAGGACGATCTGATCGCGCCCCACCCCGGCCGCCTCAGCCATCGCGAGCTGGTGCTTGAGAAACCGGCTGACCTCCGCAATCACATCCTCATACCAGGGATTCAGCTGCATGTCGCGGGGCGTGCCCTGGATATGCATCAGGACCAGTCCGGCGCCGCTGCGGGCGACCAGAGCGGCCATCCCGGCGTCGAAGGTCAACCCGCTGATATCATTGATGATGTCCGCCCCCGCCGCCAGGGCGGCTTCGGCGACTGCTGCTTTGTAGGTATCGACGGAGAGAGGGATGTCCAGATTACGGCGCAAGGTAGTCAGGACCGGGAGGATGCGTTCCATCTCTTCCTCCACGCTGACCGGGACCGAGCCCGGCCGCGTGGATTCGCCGCCCACGTCGAGGATATCAGCGCCGGCTGCGACCAGCTCCCTGGCCCCCGCCAGGGCGGCGGCGCCGGAAAAATAACGCCCGCCATCGGAGAACGAGTCGGGCGTAATATTGAGAATGCCCATGATCAGGGTGCGCCGGCCCAGCTCGATCCGGCGGCCGCGGCAGCGCCACAGGTACGAGGCCACGGGATCAGGCCTGGGGTTTGCTGGCTTCACCCTTAGACCGGATTCGGGAGGAGCGGGCGGATGCGGCGGTCTGGGGCGACGCGTCCGAATCTGATGAGGTGCGCCTCCCGGATTTGCGCCCGCTTCCGCCGGTGGTCTTGTTGGGGCGTTTGAGCTTGGGGAGCGCTACCCCGTTCATGATCTTGTCGATCTCCTCGCCGTCGAGCATCTCGCGCTCGAGCAGCGCCCCGGCGATGGCATGGAGTAGATCCACTTTCTCGCGGAGCAGCCTGGCGACATCCGCCGCAGCGGTTTCCACCAGGTCGCGGATCTCCTGATCGATCAGGTGAGCCGTGGCTTCGCTGTAATCGCGATGCTGCGCGATCTCGCGCCCGAGAAAAATCTCCTCCTGTTTCTCGCCGAAGGTGAGTGGTCCCAACTTTTCGCTCATGCCCCACTCACAGACCATCTTGCGCGCCAGTTCGGTGACCCGTTTGATGTCATCTCCGGCCCCGGTGGTCAACTCGTTGAGGATCAGCTGCTCGGCAGCACGGCCGCCCAGAAGCTGGCGCATCAGCGCCAGACAGTAGGTGCGGCTGTAGTTGTGCTTCTCATCCATCGGTAGCATCGTCGTTATACCCAGCGCCCGGCCGCGCGGGATGATGCTCACCTTGTGCACGGGATCGGAACCCGGCGTTAGCCGGGCGACCAGCACATGCCCCGCCTCATGATAAGCGGTACTGCGTTTTTCATCCTCGCTGATCAGCAGACTCTTGCGCTCGATGCCCATCAGCACCTTGTCCTTGGCCTCTTCAAAATCGACCGCCTCGACCTGGGTCTTGTCCTTGCGCGCCGCCAGCAGGGCGGCCTCATTGACCATGTTTGCCAGGTCGGCGCCGGAAAAGCCGGGCGTGCCCTTGGCCAGGATGGCGAGATCGACGCTTTTGGCCAGCGGGATCTTTTTAGTATGAACCTTGAGAATGCCCTCGCGGCCGCGCACATCGGGACGGTCGACGACGATCTGGCGGTCGAAGCGTCCAGGACGCAGCAGCGCCGAATCGAGCACATCAGGGCGGTTGGTCGCAGCAATGAGAATCACCCCCTCATTGCTGTCGAAGCCGTCCATCTCGACCAGCAGTTGGTTCAGGGTCTGCTCGCGCTCGTCATGGCCGCCGCCGAGGCCGGCGCCGCGGTGGCGGCCGACCGCATCGAGCTCATCGATGAAGATGATACACGGGGCGTTGTGTTTGCCCTGCTCGAAAAGATCGCGGACGCGGGAGGCGCCAACCCCAACGAACATCTCGACAAAGTCGGCCCCGGACATGCTGAAAAAGGGGACCCCCGCCTCTCCGGCCACAGCCTTGGCCAGAAGGGTTTTGCCCGTGCCCGGAGGCCCGAGCAGCAGGGCGCCTTTGGGGATCTTGCCGCCCAGGCGCTGGAATTTCTCCGGCTCGCGCAGAAACTCGATGATCTCGCGCAGTTCCTGTTTGGCCTCATCGGCCCCTGCCACGTCGGCAAAGGTCACGTGCGGCATGTTGTCGGTCCACATCCGCGCCCGGGATTTGCCAAAGGCGAAGATACCCTTGTTATTGGCGCCCTGCATCCGGCGCATGAAAAAAATCCAGATGCCGATGAAGAGCACCCACGGCAAAATATAGATCAGCGAGCCCCAGATGCTCGGCCCGCTCTCCTTGAAAAGGATTTCGACCTCATACTTCTTGATCCACTCGTCGAAGGTCTCGAGGTTGGCCCGCGGCGGCAGGATCACCTGGAAGGCACGCTGCCCCTCGAGGGCGGCACTGGCCCGCAGCTGGCCGTGGACGGTATTCTCCTCGACCGTGATTGATTCGATCTTGCCTGCTTCGAGATATTGCTTGAAGCTGTCATAGGTGAGCGTCCGCGCCTTGGGGGTTTGTTTGGCAAATTGCTGCGAAATCGCCAGGGCGAGAAAAATCAGCCCCATCCAGATCACCAGAGGCCGCACCATCCGTCCCCATTGCGGGCCGTCAGGCTGGTTGCGCTGGGGGCCGCCGGAACGCCGCGGCTGCGGATTGGGCCGGCGCGACGGACGGCCGCCATCGCCCGGCTCGTTCTGGTTCAGGTTGCTGCTCTTTTTATCATCAGGGTAGGACAAGAGAGGTACCTCGGTTAATCCATCACATAGACCGCCGGCAGGTTGCGCAGGATCTGTTTATAATCAAGCCCATAGCCGACGACAAATTCATTGGGGATACTGAAACCGACGTAATCGATCGGGATGTCGGTTTCGACATTTTCCGGCTTGATCAACAGGGTCACGAAACGGAGCGAAGCGGGCTCAAGAGCCATGAACTTTTCGTGCAGGAACTTGATCGAGCCGCCGGTATCGACAATGTCCTCCACCAGAAGGATATCTCGTCCCTTGACCTCGGCATTGATGTCCTTGAGCATCCGCACGACGCCGGAGCTGACCTTGGCATTGCCATAGCTGGAGATCTTGATAAAATCGACTTCCAGATCGATCTCGACATGGCGGATGAGATCGGCCATGAAAAGGAAGGCGCCGTTGAGCACACCGATCATGATTGGTTGCTTGCCACGGTACGCTTCGGTGATCTGGCGGCCCATCTCGGCGATGCGCGCCATAATGGTCTCGCGGCTCAACAGGGTGCGGAAACCACCGTCGTAGACTACTTTTTCAAATTCAGAGCGTTCCATCAGGGTTGCGTTCCATTTTCAGCTGTAAGACACTTGTCGTCTCTGCTGTTACGCGAAAGGGTTCGCCGGAGCGGATGCCGCATACCCAAACCACTTGCTCTCCGCACCACAGCAGGGGGACACGGCTGCGTTCATAGACCGGCGTGCCCGCTTCTGCGAGCAAGTCAGCGACCTTTTTATGTCCGTGCAGGCCGAGAGGATGAATGCGGTCGCCGGCCCTCAGGCTGCGCACCCAGAGGGTGCCGTTGAGTCGGTCGCCGTCGATCCAGGCCAGGCGGGGATCGCGGTTTTTCGCTATCTGCTCTAACGGCAGGTCCGTCGCTTTTATTTCAAGCGTCCAGCCGTCCCACAACGAGGTGCGTCCTGGAAAGGCCGGATAGATTGGGCCGTGGCCGCCACGCTGAGCCGACAGCAGCACCAGCCGGTGTTCGGTCTGCCAGAGTTCGGCGCCGCCGACGCTGAACGCGCGATCGGTGCGGCCGGCGGCGATAAAGCGATGCCAGCCTTTCCAAAAGGCGGCATCGAGGTCACCGGTTCCGCCGCTGATACGGCGCCAGGCCTCCTGAAGAGCATATTTCTGAAGAATAATAAAATACGATAAAAAGGGCTCTTTTTCAATAACAATTTTGCCCCAGCTCTCCTCCACCCTGCAGCGGTCCAGAGCCTCTCGGGCCGCAGAGCAAAGGAAGGCCTCCGTTTCGCGGAGATGGTCTGCCGTGCGGCAGAGGGCGGATTCGATGCGGGGATTATAGGTCTGCAGCAGTGGCAGGAGTTCATGGCGGATGCGGTTACGGCGGATGCGGCGGTCGCGGTTACTGGCGTCCTCGCGCCAGGTGAGGCCGCGGGCCTCCGCCCAGACGGTGATGGCCGTCCGGCTGGCGAAGAGCAGGGGACGGATGAGCCAGAGCGGCTCCGGCTCGGAAGCGGCCGCATCCGCCGGTTCTCTGGCTGACGCAGCGGGGCTGCGCGGGGCGATACCCGCGAGGCCGCGGGCCCCGGCGCCGCGGATCAGGCGGTCGAGCACGGTTTCGGCCTGGTCTCCGGCATGGTGCCCGGTGGCGATGACCGTGCAGCCGCGGCGACGGGCGGTCTCCTGCAGAAAAGCGTAGCGCAGCGTGCGTCCGGCGGTCTCAAGACTAAGGCGATGCTGGCGGGCCCAGGCGCGCACCTCGCCGCGGCCTGTCTCGCAGGGAATCGCGCGTTCGGCACAAAGCGCATGGACAAAGGCTTCGTCGCCGTCGGAGTCGGCGCCGCGCAGCTGATGGTTATAGTGCGCTGCATAGAGCTCGAGCCGCCATTCCGGGGCCAGCTGCGCGAGGAGGTCTACCAGGACGACCGAGTCGATCCCGCCCGAAACGGCGACCAGAATCCGCGTCCCCGACCGGAACAAATCGTGCTCACGGATATAGGCGATGAATTGTTCGATCATGCTTCCTCGCATCGCTGCTGCGGCCGCCTCCGCACCCGCCCGCTGTCATTTCTTGAGCGCCGAGGTCAGGAACACCACGCCGACTGAAACCGAGGTTTGCTGCTCTTTTTTCCAGAAGAGATTCATGCCAATCAGCGCCGAACCCACCAGGAGAAACGTCAGGCGGCTGCCCGCGACCTTCTTCATCGTCTTCTTCACCTTGCGCGGCAGCGAGCGCGTTCGGTCAATCTCGTGCTCCACCGCCGCAACGGTTTCGGTGAGGCGGGCAACCAGGGAGCCGGGCATCGCAAAGAGGTCGGTGAGGTCCGTGGCGCCCTCACAGGTTTTGAACACCTTGTAGAGCCGCTGCAACTGCAGCAGGTCCCGGGCGGTCAGCCCGTATTTTTTCAGCAGTCCCGCCTCGGTGGGCGCCAGGGATTCCATTCTCCCCAGATCGGCCATCTCGAGGCCGGCCAGATAGTCGGCCACCTGGCTGAAAAAGTCCTGCCACTCCGGCCCCTCAAGCAGTCTGCTCAGCCGGTCCAGCGCCGTATCGATCACCTGACTGCCATTCTGACGGCGGCCCTTGAGGTAAAGATCCAGCCCCCGCTGCACCTCTCCGAGGGCGAGCAATGCGGCATGAAATTCCTGATCCAACCCTGCACCTCCTTCACCGGCACCCTGCGAAGAGGCCTCCTCCCCTCCTCGCGGCCCACCGTCTAGTCGAAAATCTGGTTGCGCACCATCTTCTCCACATCCCAGGGCGCCGGATCCCCGCCCAGATAGCGGTGAAACCAGTCGAGATGAGCAGTATAATAGAGCGGCATCGATTTGAGGCCATCCGGCCAGTGGCCGTCGTTCTCAAAAACAATCAGCCTGGAGGGCACGCCCTGTTTTTGCAGGGCCGTGAAAAACTCGAGGCTCTGGGTATAGGGGACGCGAAAATCCTTCTCCCCGGTGATGACCAGACAGGGGGTCTTGAACCGGGCGGCATAGATATGGGGCGAAAGTGTGTCATAGAGCGGCGACTGCCAAGGGGTCCCGCCGAGGTCGAACTCGGGGAACCAGAGCTCCTCGGTCGCGCCGTACATGGCGGGCAGGTCGTAGACCCCCATCATCGCCGCGATGGCCTTGAAACGGTCGGTGTGCCCCTCCAGCCACATCATCATGTACCCCCCATAGGACCAGCCCATGGCCCCCAGCCGCCCGGCATCGATGTAAGGCAGCCGCGCCAGAGAATCGGTCACCGCCATGACATCCTCAAAGACCTTCCCACCCCAGTCTTTGGAGATGGCCAGGGTGAACTCCTGGCCGTAGCCGGTCGAGCCATGCGGATTGGGAAAGGCGACGACATAACCCGCCCCGGGATAGACCTGCCAGTCACCGCGAAAAGCGTCCGCCCATTGCATCTGGGGACCGCCATGGACGTTGAGGATGAGCGGGTACTTTTTCACGGGATCAAAATTGTGGGGTTTGACCACGAAGGTATGGATGCGCTTGCCCGTGGGCGAGGCGATCCAGAGTTCCTCGGCCGGCCGGATATCCACGGCCTCGGCGATCGGCTGATTGAAAGCGGTCAGGCGCCGAATCTGGTCACCCTTGGGCAGGCTGGCGCGCCAGATCTCGGCCGGTTCGCCGACGCTGCGGCGGATGCAAAAGACGCTGCGGCCATCCGGTGCAATCTGGAAATTGTCGATACTCTTGAGATCAAGGAGTCGGCGGAGGGTTCCCTTCTGCACATCGACCTGATAGAGCGGGACATGGCCCTGCACATCAGCGGTGAAATAGAGACTGCGGCTGTCAGCGGCCCACTGAAAGGTGCCGACCCAAAAGTCGAAGGCCTCGGTCAAAATGCGGCGTTCGCCGGTCTGGCGGTCATGGAGGGCCAGGCGTTTGCGGTCCGATTCGTAGCCAGGGACCTCCTGCAGAATATAGGCGATATAGCGGCCGTCCGGTGACCAGGCGGGTTCGGCATCATAGGCGGGATTGTCGGCGGTGATGTTGAGCGAGTCCCCGCCGCCGAGAGGCTGCAGCCAGAGATCCTTGTCGGTGGTCTCGTAATCATTGCGGTCGGGATTAACCGCGAGGCAGAGGGTCCTGCCGTCCGGCGAGAGGCTGTAGCCGGCGGTGCCGCTGGCACCGGCATCGGCCGGCCGGTCGATGGCGCCGGGGGTGAGATCCGTCAGCTGGCTGTCCGCGAGGGCGTACCGGAAGGTATGGATGACACGGCCGTCACGCCACCAGGTCCAGTGACGGTAGAAAAGGCGGTCGGCAAGGTGCGCCTGCACCGGCCCTTTTTCCATGGTCTCGAGGATCTTGTGCGTGGCGTGGTCATCGGCGCCGCATTCGGGAAAGACCTCGCTGGTGAACAAAAAGCCGCTGCCGTCCGGCAGCCACTTGAGATCCGACGGAGTAATGGCCAGGTCGGTGACGCGGCGCGCCTCGCCGCCGTCCACCGGCAACAGCCAGATCTGGGTTCCCGATGCGCGGCCGGAAAGAAAAGCGATCTGCCGGCCATCGGGGGACCAGCGCGGCTGGTAATCACCGCCGGGGCTGAAGGTGAGCTGACGTAAGCCGCTGCCGTCGGCGGCCATGATCCAGATATCGCTGTTGCGTTCCGACTTGGCCAAGTCCTGCGTGCCCACCACAAAAAGGAGGTGCCGGCCGTCGGGGGCGATCTGGAGATCGCTGATGGATTTCAGGGCGTAGAGATCGGAGATCTGAAAGGCGCGTTTCTCCGCTGCGGTGAGGAGCACCGGCAGGAACAAGAAGAGCAGCCCAAAGCGTTTTTGCATTCGGTTATCCTTTATACCATTCTTTTTTAGGTTGGTAGCTGGTACGCAACGCCCGCCGCCGCTGGTGACGCTGGAGGGCAAGGTCAATCAGTTCGTCGAGCAGAGCGCTGTAGGGCAGTCCCGAAGCCTCCCACATCTTGGGATACATGCTGATGCGCGTGAAGCCAGGGATGGTATTAAGTTCACTGAGGAAGAAGCGGCCGGTCGTCTTTTCCATGAGGAAATCGGCACGGGCCATCCCCTCGCATTCGGTGGCAACGTAGGCGCGGATGGCGGTCTCCTGCAGATCGCGCAGTTGCCCGGGACTGAGGCGGGCCGGGATCTGCAGATCGCTGTTGTCGTCGACGTATTTGGCGTCATAATCGTAGAATTCATTGCCGGGGAAGACCTCTCCGGCGACCGAGGCGCGGGGGTGTTCGTTGCCGAGGAGGCTGATCTCGAGCTCACGTGGCTGGACAACGGCCTTTTCGACCAGCACCTTGCGGTCGTACTGCAGAGCCTCCTCGATCGCGTTAAAAAGCTCGCGGCGGTCATGGGCCTTGCTGATGCCTAGGCTCGAGCCCAGGTTGGGCGGTTTGACGAAGAGGGGCAGGCCGAGGGCGTCGATCAGGGAGCCGACGATCTCCTCCCGGGAACGGTTGGCGAGCTGATCCGGAAGCGCCGGAAAGGGTTCATTGCCGCCCTCGGAGCGCCAGTCAATGTCGCGGAACCAGAGGAAATCGACCGTGGGGATGCCCTGCTGGCGGCAGATGTGTTTCTGGACGATCTTGTCCATGGCCATGGCCGAACCGAGCACGCCAGCGCCGACATAGGGGATATCCATGAGTTCGAGCAGTCCCTGCAGGGTGCCATCTTCCCCGAAGGGGCCATGCAGAGCGGGAAAGACCACATCGAGCTTTTGTGCCGGCAAGAAGCCAGCGGCGCTCTTCGAAACCAGAAGATGGTGGTTTCCGGCGTCGTTGGAGAGCTGGGCGGCGAGGCCCATGCGGTGCTGCTTCAGGTTTTCCAGCACCTCCGCGCCCGCCAGCCATGCCCCTTGCTTGCTGATGCCGATCGGGACGATCTCGTATTTGGACTTGTCCAGGGCTGCAATGATAGAACCGGCGGTGACCAGAGAGACTTCATGCTCGCCTGATCGCCCTCCGCAGATGATGCCGACGCGCAGTTTCGCCAAATGCCACCTCCCTATTACGCGGCTTTTAGGATATGCCTTGGGTAAACCTATTTAAAAACAGCGAAAAAAACAAGGGAATTATCGGAACTCCGGGCTCCGGGCGAAGAAAAGAGCTTGTAATTGAATGCTATAGGGAGTATATTTCGCCAATGCGAATGGCATTACCTTGCAGGATTATTAAAAAGGAGCAATCATGTCGTCCAAATCCCTTAGCGCTCTGGACCAGGCCCGGCGGCTGGCTGTGCTGGCGCCGCGCATCATGGGCGCCTTCCACAGCCTTAACCGTCAGCATCCCGTCGGGACTCCGGTCACCATGCGGCAGTATCAGACCCTGATCCTGCTCTCGGTGCACGAACCCCTCACCGTCACGGAGCTGTGTGACAAGCTGATGCTGGCGGCATCGACAGGGACCGAATTGGTCAACCGGCTGCTGCAGCTCCAGCTGGTGGAGAAGCACACGGCGGAAACGGACCGCCGGCAGGTGGGCATCCGGCTCACCGAGACCGGACGGGAGGTAATGGAACAGCGGCAGCGGGATATGGTGGCGATGTTTGAGCATCTTCTGGCCGAATTCGGTCCCGCCGAAGCGGCGGAGCTGATGGCGGCCTTTGAAAAGATCGACGGCCTGCTGCAGGCCCACCTCCATCCCTCGCAGCAACCGCAGGCGCCGCCCGCACCGGGCCAAAAGGCTGACGTGTAAAAGCCCTCGAGAGCATCTTGAGGGCTTGTTCGTTTCCGGGGTGGTCCGGGAGCGGTCTTGAATCCTCTGGCCGGGTGGGGAAAATAAAAAAAGCCCCGGGACAAACCCGGGGCTCAATAAAAATCCGGCGATTACCTACTCTCCCATACGGTCTCCCGAATAGTACCATCGGCGCTGAAGGGCTTAACTTCCGAGTTCGGAATGGGATCGGGTGTAACACCTTCGCTATGATCACCGGAATATCCTGACAACTTGAAATTGAGTTAACACATTGTATTGCTACTTTTATTGGAGCAGATAACCATCTGCTGCAGATATAAAAGTTTGGTTAAGCCGCACGGCTTATTAGTACCACTCGGCTGAACATGTTACCATGCTTACACCTGTGGCCTATCGACCTCGTCATCTACGAGGAGCCTTTAGCGCCTTGCGGCGGGGATATCTAATCTTGGGATTGGCTTCGCGCTTAGATGCTTTCAGCGCTTATCCGTTCCGAACTTGGCTACCCAGCCATGCCGCTGGAGCGACAACTGGTGCACCAGAGGTTCGTCCACTCCGGTCCTCTCGTACTAAGAGCAGCTTCCCTCAAATATCCTACGCCCACGACAGATAGAGACCGAACTGTCTCGCGACGTTCTAAACCCAGCTCACGTACCGCTTTAATTGGCGAACAGCCAAACCCTTGGGACCTTATCCAGCCCCAGGATGCGATGAGCCGACATCGAGGTGCCAAACCGGGTCGTCGATGTGAACTCTTGGACCCGATAAGCCTGTTATCCCCGGAGTACCTTTTATCCTTTGAGCGACGGCAATTCCACTTTCAACCGCCGGATCACTAAGCCCTGCTTTCGCATCTGCTCGACTTGTTTGTCTCACAGTTAAGCTTCCTTATGCCTTTACACTCTACGCACGATTACCGACCGTGCTGAGGAAACCTTTGGGAGCCTCCGTTACATTTTGGGAGGCGACCGCCCCAGTCAAACTACCCACCAAACAATGTCCCTGGCCCGGATTCACGGGTCGAGGTTAGAATTTCAACAGTACAAGGGTGGTATTTCAAGGTTGACTCCACGACCACTAGCGTGGCCGCTTCAACGTCTCCCACCTATCCTACACATGCAATGTCAAAACTCAATGCTAAGTTATAGTAAAGGTTCACGGGGTCTTTCCGTCCCGTCGTGGGTAACCGGCATCTTCACCGGTGCTACAATTTCGCCGAGCCGCTAGTTAAGACAGCGCCCAAGTCGTTATACCATTCGTGCAGGTCGGAACTTACCCGACAAGGAATTTCGCTACCTTAGGACCGTTATAGTTACGGCCGCCGTTTACTGGGGCTTCAGTTCTGAGCTTCTCAGGATTGCTCCCGATGACCCATCCCCTTAACCTTCCAGCACCGGGCAGGTATCAGTCCCTATACATCGCCTTACGGCTTAGCAGAGACATGTGTTTTTAGTAAACAGTCGCCCAGGCCAATTCTCTGCGGCCTCTTTCAGCTCGATTTGTACAATCTTACTTACTTGAGGCACTCCTTCTTCCGAAGTTACGGAGCTATTTTGCCTAGTTCCTTAACTAACGCTCACTCGAGCACCTTAGGATCTTCTCCCCATCTACCTGTGTCGGTTTGCGGTACGGGCACCTGTGTATCTCACATAGAGGTTTTTCTTGGCAGCCTGCTTAGGGTCAATTTATGGGCTAGGCCCTCTCATTCGTGTCTCGGAGTAGTGAACGAACGGATTTTCCTGCTCGTTCCTCCTACGCACTTAGACCGGCAATCCAGAGTCCGGCTGACCTTTCACTTCTGCGTCACCCCATAGTGTCTTAATCGACACACCGGTGGTACAGGAATATTAAACCTGTTTTCCATCACCTACGCCTTTCGGCCTCGGCTTAGGGTCCGACTAACCCTGAGAAGATTAACTTTACTCAGGAAACCTTAGATTTTCGGTGACTCTGTTTCTCACAGAGTTTCTCGCTACTCATGCTGGCATAATCGCTTCCATTTCGTCCACATACGCTCGCACGTACGCTTCGACCTACCATGGAACGCTCCCCTACCGATCCTCCGAAGAGAATCCCGTAATTTCGGCGACAGGCTTGAGCCCCAATTATTATCGGCGCGACACCACTTGACTAGTGAGCAATTACGCACTCTTTAAATGATGGCTGCTTCTAAGCCAACATCCTAGTTGTCTATGCAACGTCACATCCTTTTTCACTTAGCCTGTACTTAAGGGCCTTAATTGTCGGTCTGGGTTGTTTCCCTCTTGGGAATGAAGCTTATCCCCCACTCCCTAACTCCCGTACATCGATATGTTGGAATTCGGAGTTTGATTGGGGTTGGTACCCTTGTAAGAGCCCTAATCCATTCAGTGCTCTACCTCCAACACTCTAATACGAGGCTAACCCTAAAGTTATTTCGGGGAGAACGAGCTATCACCGAGTTTGATTAGCCTTTCACCCCTATGCACAGCTCATCCCCCAAATTTTCAACTTTGGTGGGTTCGGACCTCCACGAACTATTACATTCGCTTCATCCTGGCCATGCATAGATCACCCGGTTTCGCGTCTACCGCACGTTACTGGTCGCCCTATTCAGACTTGCTTTCGCTGCGGTTGCGGTGCTGAACACCTTAACCTCGCAACGTACGAGTAACTCGCCAGCTCATTAAACAAAAGGCACGCCGTCATTCTGACAAGTCAGAACTCCGACTGCTTGTAGGCTTATGATTTCAGGTACTATTTCACTCCGGTTCCCCGGTTCTTTTCACCTTTCCCTCACGGTACTAGTTCACTATCGGTCACGAGAGAGTATTTAGTCTTGGAAGGTGGTCCTCCCGAATTCCCGCAAGATTCCACGTGTCCCGCGGTACTTGGGTACTTTGGTAGCAGATCAGTTGTTTTCGCCTACCGGACTATCACCGTCTTTGGTCCTCTCTTTCCAGAGAGATTCGGCTAACACCTGATTTTTTGACTGCTTGGCTGTTCTGGACAACAGCCGCCCAAAGCCCCGCGACCCCTGTTTTACAACGCGACCAGGCTTTAACATAAAACAGGTTTAGACTCTTCCCTTTTCGCTCGCCGCTACTCGGGGAATCGCGTTTGCTTTCTCTTCCAGAGGGTACTGAGATGTTTCACTTCCCCTCGTTCGCTCTACCCTGCCTATGTGTTCAGCAGGGAGTCGTCCGGCATTACCCGGACGGGGTTGCCCCATTCGGAGATCCCCGGGTCTGAGGTTGTTTGCACCTACCCGAGGCTTATCGCAGCTTGCCACGTCCTTCATCGCCTTCTCGTGCCAAGGCATCCGTCATAAGCCCTTAGTAACTTAACCAAACATCTATGGTCCACAGCAGATGGTTATCATCTCCAACTGTGTTTCGTTTTAAGGTTGTTTGCCTTTGTTACCACGATCGATTCAATTTCAAGTTGTCAAAGAACAACGCAAGGCGGACTTGCGTAGCGGAGAGCGATGGAATCGCACCATCCACCCGGCCGCAAGCGGCGGGTGATCGCTGGATGAACTCCCTATGTAAAGAACGAAAGGCTCCGAGTGGAGCTAACCGGGATCGAACCGGTGGCCTCCTGGTTGCAAACCAGGCGCTCTCCCAGCTGAGCTATAGCCCCAGGTAAAGCGCGCTGCTGTCTGACAGCGGCCGACAGCGCCGGGTTCGTGTGGGCCTAAGTGGAATTGAACCACTGACCTCACGCTTATCAGGCGTGCGCTCTAACCAAACTGAGCTATAGGCCCAAGGTGAGAGGGCCCGATGGGTCTCCCAGTGGCCCTAGACACCAAAGATTCGGAGCCCGGTCCGGACTCCGAATCTTCAGTAAAAATAAAAAATAGCGTGCAGGCCCAAAGTCTTTTCAAGGTCATGAGATCTGCCTCTCCCGTGAAGAGAGGCGATTCTCCATAGAAAGGAGGTGATCCAGCCGCACCTTCCGATACGGCTACCTTGTTACGACTTCGCCCCAGTCACCGATCTCACCTTAGACGGCTCCCTCCCGAAGGTTGGGCCACCGGCTTTGGGTGCTACCGGCTTCCATGGCGTGACGGGCGGTGTGTACAAGGCCCGGGAACGTATTCACCGCGGCATGCTGATCCGCGATTACTAGCGATTCCGACTTCATGCAGTCGAGTTGCAGACTGCAATCTGAACTGAGGCCGGTTTTGAGGATTTGCTCCACCTCGCGGTATTGCTTCCCACTGTACCGACCATTGTAGCACGTGTGTAGCCCTGGACGTAAGGGCCATGATGACTTGACGTCGTCCCCACCTTCCTCCCCATTGTCTGGGGCAGTCCCCCTAGAGTTCCCAGCATAACCTGTTGGCAACTAAGGGCAAGGGTTGCGCTCGTTGCGGGACTTAACCCAACACCTCACGGCACGAGCTGACGACAGCCATGCAGCACCTCTATGGCCGTCCCGAAGGAGGACTCACTTTCATGAGTTTGCGACCACAGTTCAAGCCCAGGTAAGGTTTTTCGCGTTGCATCGAATTAAACCACATGCTCCACCGCTTGTGCGGGCCCCCGTCAATTCCTTTGAGTTTCAACCTTGCGGTCGTACTCCCCAGGCGGGACACTTAATGCGTTAGCTGCGGCGCTGATCTCATAGAGACCAACACCTAGTGTCCAACGTTTACTGTGCGGACTACCAGGGTATCTAATCCTGTTTGCTCCCCGCACTTTCGCGCCTCAGTGTCAGTATCGGACCAGGTAGCCGCCTTCGCCACCGGTGTTCTTCCTGATATCTACGCATTTCACCGCTACACCAGGAATTCCACTACCCTCTTCCGAACTCAAGAACAGTAGTATCCAAGGCAAGCTTACAGTTAAGCCGTAAGATTGCACCTCAGACTTGCTGTCCCACCTACGCGCCCTTTACGCCCAATAATTCCGGACAACGCTTGCCCCCCCCGTGTTACCGCGGCTGCTGGCACGGAGTTAGCCGGGGCTTTCTCTGAAGGTACCGTCACGGCGGCTGCCTGTTCGACAACCACCCGTTCTTTCCTTCTAACAGAGGTTTACATACCGAAGTACTTCATCCCTCACGCGGCGTTGCTGCGTCAGTCTTGCGACCATTGCGCAATATTCCTCACTGCTGCCTCCCGTAGGAGTCTGGGCCGTATCTCAGTCCCAGTGTGGCCGATCACCCTCTCAGGCCGGCTACCCATCGTGGTCTTGGTGGGCCGTTACCCCGCCAACTAACTAATGGGACGCAAGTCCATCCTGAAGCGCTAGCTTTCATGAAGAGGCCAGCTTTAACAACATATCCATGCGGATCCGCTGCATTATCCGGTATTAGCACCGCGTTAGCAGTGTTATCCCCGTCTCCAGGGCAGGTTACTTACGTGTTACTCACCCGTTCGCCAGTTTACTATGGATTCCGAAGAAACCAATTCTCCTGGACTTGCATGTGTTAGGCACGCCGCCAGCGTTCGTCCTGAGCCAGGATCAAACTCTTCATTGTAATATAGTTCATTTTCAATTAACGAGATGAATCTGGCCTTGAATTGACGATAGAGCCTTGCACGCTATTTTCAAAGAACACTTGCCGATTACTGGCCGAAACTTTGATGTTTCGTTTTCAGCCATATAAAGTACAAAACTTTATGATTCGAGTCAAGCACTTTTTTGTATTTTTCAGAACTTTTTCAGCGCTTGATCCGCCGTAGCAGATTGCCGCGCAAAATGGCACATAATATAAGACTTTCCTGGGAAAAAGCAAGGACTTTTTTGCGTCGCACCCGCTTTTTTTGAATTTCTCGCACGGGCCGGCCCCTCCCCTGCGCCCCTCAATCTGCAATCACCAGCTGATGATACCGCTTCTTTCCCAGCCGCAGCACGATCCGCCCTTCTGCGGCCAGGGCTGGCGTCAGGGCAAAGAGGATATCCTCGACCCGCTGCTCATTGACCGTCACCCCGCCCCCCTGAATCAGTCGCTTGGCCTCCCCTTTCGACGCCACCAGGCCGAGTTCCACCAGCAGGTCGGCCAGACGCGGCCCCGCCGCCAGCCGGGATGCGAACAGGACACTTCCCGGCATGGCGCCCTGCGCGGCGGACACGGATCCGCGCGGCACGGTGCTGGAGGGGAGCAGGCTGGCAGGGATCTCCCGTCCGCCAAAGGCAGCCGCTGCAGCGCGCAAGGCCTGGTGCGCCGCCTCCTCGCCGTGGGTGATGCGCGTGGTCTCGAAGGCGAGGATGGTCTTGGCCATATTGAGCTCAGCACCTTCCAGCGTCCGCACCGGTTCAATCTCCGACATCGGAAGAAAGGTGAAAAAAGCGAGAAAGCGGGCGACATCGCGGTCGTCGCTGTTGTACCAATACTGGTAATACTCGTACGGGGTCGTCTTTTCCGGGTCGAGCCAGACCGCGCCCGACTCGGTCTTGCCCATTTTCTTGCCCGCCGCGGTGGCCAGCAGGGGAAAGGTGAGACCGTAGGCGTCGCTCTCTTCGACGCGCCGGATCAGGTCGGCGCCGGCCAGGATATTGGCCCATTGGTCGTCGCCACCCAGCTGCAACCGGCAGCCGTGGTTCTTGTAGAGCATGAGAAAGTCATAGGCCTGCAGCAGCTGGTAATTGAACTCGAGAAAGGAGAGCCCCTTCTCCATGCGGATCTTGTAGGTTTCGTAGGTCAGCATGCGATTGACGCTGAAGTGGCGGCCGATATCGCGCAGGAATTCGATATACTTCAGTTCCCCAAGCCAGTCGTAATTATCAACCATCAGCGCCTGACCAGGGCCAAAATCGAGATAGCGGCTAAGCTGGGCCCTGAAGCGTTCGCCGTTGGCGACGATCTGCTCACGCGTGAGCATCTTGCGCATCTCGGTTTTGCCGCTCGGATCGCCGACCATGGCGGTGCCGCCGCCGATGATGGCAATGGGGCGATGGCCGAAACGCTGCAGCTGCGACATGCCCATGATGGCCATCAAATGGCCCACATGCAGGCTGTCGGCGGTGGGATCGAATCCCACATAAAAGGTCACCGGCTCCCGTTCGAGCAGCGCCTGCAACGGCTCGGGCTCGGTCACCTGCTGAATGAATCCCCGCCGGCTCAATTCCTCATAGACGCGCTTTTTCACCGCAATTACTCCCTCTGGTTCAGTTCCGCTGCCGTTCTTTCAGTTCGCGCTCGATGTCCCGGTTCACGTCGCGTTTGGCGATCTCGGCGCGTTTGTCGTAGCTCTTGCGTCCGCGTCCGAGGCCCAGCTCCACTTTGACCTTGCCGTTCTTGAAATAGAGGCTGAGGGGGACCAGGGTCATGCCCTGCTCCTCGGTCTTTCCGGTCAGGCGTTTGATCTCGCGGCGATGGAGCAGCAGCTTGCGGTTGCGCGCAGGATCGTGGTTCCAGACCGTGCCGTGGTCGTATTCGTTGATGTGCAGATTGACCACCCATAGCTCGCCATCGATGACCCGGGCGTAACTGTCCTTGAAGCTCACCTTGCCGGCGCGCACCGACTTGACCTCGGTCCCCTGCAGGGCGATCCCGGCCTCGAATTTCTCGATGATCTCGTAGTCGTGGTATGCCTTGCGGTTGAGCAGTTGAAAGACACTTTTTTCTTTTTTGGCCATAGATAATAAGATAAAAATTTCTGGCCATAAAAACAAGCAACAAAAAGCCCTTCAAGATACCTCCCCGAATCTCGTTCCCATCCGGGCAATCCCCAAAATCTCGCGCCCACCCGAAACAACCTTTATTACCAGTTTTTCTCGCCCGCAGCCCTTTCATTGTAAGTTATCTATATCCGAGTATGACTCACTCTGGGGGTAAGCTAAAAAGTTCAAGGATTAATCCTTGTTTTTTGCGACCTATTTCCACGATTCGATGGGATTTCTGCCGGTATCGCCTATTTTCAGGCCACTCAATGGACTAAAATGCCCCCACCATTGCGGGCCCGCAATTGCCCCGCGATACGCATCCCGCGAACCTTGTACCTCGATTCCGCAGTGCCCGGCCTCCCAATCAAACAGACCTCTTCCCCATTAGCCGGATCGATTCGCAGTTGACCGGAGGTTTTGCTTGTACTCAAGGTTCTCCCGGGATCGAATAGAACCGAAGCCGAAGTATTCACAGTCAAGGTCCGGCCGCCAGGTACGATCACATCACTGGAAATCCGGTAACGCTTGGATCCCGTCAGGGGGCCGCCGCTTCCATCATAGGCTGCAGTGGCCACGATATGATTATAGGCACCGCCCACACGCAAGGAAGGATCACCGAAAAGCACAAATTTTTGCGGCTCATCGAACTTGTGGCCTTCATCCCATTTCTCTGGGCCATAATTCCATGTAGAACTGGCGTTCAGCTGATGCGCCCAATAGTAATCCTTGATCATTCCCTGCCACATCTTGCCCAGAGTCGTGCCAGCAAGATAGTTTTTAAAAAAATACTCCGTCAACTGATTACCCCAGTCCCGCCCGGCGGATCTCTCACCCAGATAGGCGATGGCGCCGTTACTGCCGGAGGAACCGGAGAGAAACATGAAATCCTCCCCGATGCAGCCGGGACTCCCTGAAGCCTGCAACGCCCGCGGATACGCATAATCCGGATATTCCGGAGGTCCGGGGAAGCGTTGACAATCCGAATTAACACCGGTATGAAAGGTATCATTAATATCGGTATAGGCTTCACCTGGCGGAATGGGTGCAAACTGGCTGGTGAAGCAGGCGCCTGCGACAATGATGGGCAACATCCTGGAATTGGTCAATTTGGTCTTGACTTCAGAATCCGTAAAGCTGATGCAAGCCCAGGAGCCGGTGTTGCCATGTCCGAGATAATTGATAAATCCGGCCCCTTGGTTAATATCATTGACCACCACCGCCCGCCTCTGGGTATCGTTCAGGTTTTTAAAGGTCCCATTCCAGGTACGATTATGCACGGTGAACTGATCGGGCAATCCCTTGAAAAAATTCTCGATATTAGACTGATATCCCGCGCCTCCAGTCGTACCTTCATAGAGATCGACGGTTCTGAACCAGTTGTCCGTCTGTTGAGTGGCGGTCTCGTACCAAATGACTTTTTTCACGTAGGCTTCAACCTGACTTACGTCGTAGGCGGGAAGGCGGCCAACCGCAATATCCGGTAAAAAATCAATGTGATCATTATTAAGGACTGCACCAGGATATTGCGCCAGCTTAAATTCGATTTCGCCAAAGAGATTTTTATTCAAACCTGTTTTATTCCAATTCCAATCATCAAAGGCGCCGCTGCTGGTATAAAGATCAGCATAATAGAGGTCACTCACCGACCAGTTGCGTTCGTTCATGGTAGGTGCATCAATGAAGCCGTTAGCGACCCCATCATTGAAATTTTCGTCCCATAGCGTGTTGTTATCATGGGTCACCTTTAGATTATCGAAGGAACAGTGGCAACAATACGATCCGAAGCCGATTTTTCCCCGCCCGCCCAGGTTCAGTTTATCTAGTGCCGCTCTGATCTGCGGGGTATTATTAATGGAAACCACGATACTGTCTTCTTTCACTTCCGCTTTGAGGTGATAACTCTGGCTCAGAGTAAACTTGTAATTGACCGATTTGCTGCTGCAGGCATTTAGCCGCAGCGTGTTGCGCATGATATCGATGCGGTGCGAATTGTCGGCTCGATCGGCATCGGCATAAAGAATGCGTACCTCCCAGTCAACGGAATCGCTGCTAACGGGTGTACAGTCCACCTCCATCGTATAGGCTTGGTGCGTACCTATATCCAACCAGGCGGCGTAGGGCAGTTCCTTATTGGCCTCAGTCTGGTGATAACTTCCGTTAATGACAGACCACTTGCCAGTAAAATAAGGATCGCGAGGCATCCAGCGCCCCCACCAACGCCAGCGCACGGGAAACTTGTTCACATCACCGACGAGCAGAACCGAGGTGACTCCTTTGGCTTTTTGGTAGTGCTCGATACAGCGTTTGATTTGTTCTGGATTATCTACGCCACTGAAGGTATAATAGATCTCGCTCAAACCAACCAGATAAGTCGGCCGATTGCTGCACGCTTTAAAGCGTGCAAGCGGATAAAGCGCGGCCAGATAGTCATCTGGCGCCAGAATCAAGCATGCATCCTGTGCAATGGCTGCATTAATAGTGATCTGGCCTATGAGCAGCGGAATCAACAGTAATAGAGATCTCATGTGAGGCCTCCCTTCTCACTGCAAAGTGACCAGAACAAGGATTTGCCCCTTGTGTCCGGCAGCTAGATTCTGCATCGCCTTGCCGAGAATGGTGCCGTGTGCTTTTTCATAATCTCTAACCACCATGGCAAAGCCGGGCGTCGGCGAGGTTGTGAGGAGATCGCCGGGTGCCACCGCGCCAAAAGTCGCATCCACATTGCAGTAGACCCGGCCAGCCAAGGCGACATCCCTTCCGTGTTGCCCTTTGCCGAGACGAACGCCGGAACCCAGCCCATTTGCTCCGGGCACGATACCCGCCACTCTGCTGTCATAAGCCCTGTCGCTAATTCGAAGCGTGCCTGGGTGCTCCGGATCGATCACTAGAACAGTGCCAGGAAGAGCCGCCTCTTTCCCGGTGACCTCGAATCCCTCGGCATAATCCAATCCTTCTCCCAATTCCAGTACAGTCTCATCACTGTCACGGCTTTTAATCTCCACATTGCCCTTGAAGAGGGCGGCGGCGCCGACCTTATCCGAAGTCGGCCCTTCGGCATACAATCCATAAGAGTAATTCCCCGAGGCGACAAAGCTTCCGGCGAACGAGAAATCCCCGGATGATGTGGCATACACCCCATAATTTAATCCACCTGTCGCCTCGAAATGTCCTGCATGAAAAACCGCTTTGCTCCAGCCGAACACACCGTGCATCCCCCCTAAATACCCATAACTGGTCGTGCTCTTGTTGCGGCCAAAAACACCAAAAGCCTCGCTGTTATCGGTTTGGCCATAGATCCCGCTTCTGTTAGCCGCACTGGTCAAGCCGCTGACGCCATCATGATTAGTGCTGACACTCATAATACCACGACCATCCGCAGCCAGACAGTACAGTGCATTACCATCCCCCTTATTCTCGAGGAGCATAACGGGATCGCTGCTTTGAATACTTGAAGTATCCGCTTTATCCTTTAAAAGGTAGTTGCCTGAACCAGCGCTGCCGGTCAGTACGCTGGATGGGAACTTGCCATATCGGTCCAATGGCAGCAATTTGCCCGCAGCCGGTCTTGTGCTCACCTCAACACCTGACAACCGATCGGCATCATCCGCTCTCAAGCTGTAGGCCGAACTCTGCAACGGCATGCGTGGGCTCAGTTCGGCATCATTTCCGACTTTGATGCCAAGCCAATACGGTTTGTCAAACGGCAGGTTTAAAGGGACTATCGTACCCAGTGCAACCTGCAAGAGCCCCCCACTGATAATGACTTGAGGTTGCACCTCGCTCCAAAGTGATGTGCCGTTGGCGTCATAAAGGGTAAAACTCAGGCTATAGGTACCCTCCGGAACGGGCTTTCCATCATTCCCTGTTAAAAGACCTTGATAGTTCAGAATCCTCGGTACCTGGGCAACTCCCGCGAATGCCAGGAAAATCAAGGCCAACACAATCCAGTTCGTCCGCATGTTTTTCATGAAAGCCTCCATGCATTACAAATGCCAGACGCAGCTAGGACACTCAACTCACACAAGTGTCATTTATTTTATAAGGAGGATCTTGATACTCTTTTCGATTACTTTTACCGGACCACCGTCAGCACTTCGGGTCTCTTCTGCCCGAAGAATAAACAGATAAACACCCGAGCCCATTGGGTGTCCGGCATCGTCCTTGGCATCCCAGACCATCTGATAATGCCCAGCTTGTCTCATTTCAGCATTAAAATGTCGAACCGTCTGCCCGACGGAATTAACGATTTCAGCGCAAACCAGGGTCTCTTTTCCAAGATCATACATAAAAGTTGTCTGGGGATTGAAGGGATTGGGATAATTCTGATAGAGACGGAAGATCAGGGGATTTTCCTCGATCTCACTTATGGGTACAGAGACCGCTTCAGCCGTCGAGAGCGAATTCCAGTATCCTGCCTGCATGCGGTAGTTAAGTCCTGAGGAGGTGCTAATCCATCCTTCTCCTGAAGTCGAATGGAGGAGGAATGTCTCATTACTTGAGGTGAGTCCGCCGCTCCCCATCACGAAACGGCGCAGCAGGAAAGTGGCGGGAGCAGACTGTTCGCCAGGGAAGGAAAAGGCCGTATCCAAATAGCCTGAGGCCAAAGAAGCAGTCAGATAAAGGGCCGATGCGGACAACAGAGCGATTTGAATCAGATAACGGATTTTTTCACTCATAGAATTTGCCCCTCCAATAGGATCCATTTGCGTAAAGCAGTATTTGATAGGGATGAAGCAATCGGGATTTGCAGGTCCGATGAGACGTGGCAGTACCATTTCCTCTCCTTTTTCAGCAAGCACTGTCAGGATACCGGTCCTGCCTGGCTCGCCATAATGCCCAGAAAGCCCATCAGGATGGGTATTGGAGGATGGGAAGAGAAGGGGAGCAAGGAATGATTTCAAGAAGTTCAGGGCATCTTAACGAATAACGATATATTTAGTATACCGAATTGGACTCATTCAGTCAAGCAAATAGTCGAAACCGATACCGATTTTCAATCCGGGAGCGCATGCCATTCATAACAATGAGTTTGGTGAGCCGGTTTTTAGGCGATGCCCGGACAAAAGGCCTTGACAATCAGCCGAAAAATGTGTATATTTTAGTCCGGCATAATGCCGAAGTGGTGAAACTGGCAGACGCGCACGGTTCAGGGCCGTGTGGGCATACGCCCGTGTGGGTTCAACTCCCACCTTCGGCACCCGTAAAAGCCGCGAAGAGATTCGCGGCTTTTTTATTTAGCCCCATCCGCGCATTGGCCTTGACCTTTACCCCCCGGCTGCGTATATTATCCAACTCCTTCATAAAACACCCTTCTCTGTAAGGACGGATACCATGGAACTTGTTGACGGCAAACCCCTTCACAGCCGCGCCTTCCGCTGGCGCCGCTTTCTGAACTGGTTCCCCCTCGGCCTCACCTACGCCTTTCTCTACATGGGGCGCTACAACCTCACCGTCTCCAAAAATGCCCTGGGCGAGCTGATGACCAAAGCTGACTTCGGCACCATCTTCGGAGCCGGAACCCTGACCTACGCCTTCTCCTTTCTCCTCAATGGCCCCCTCACCGATCGCATCGGCGGCAAGCGCGCCATGCTCATCGGCTCCGCCGGGGCGGCGCTGATGAACGTCGCCATGGGCATACTCACCTGGCTTCTCCTCACCGGCGGAGTGCAGTTCAACATGGTCCTCTGGTTTTCGCTCCTCTATGCCGCCAATATGTATTTCCAGAGCTTCGGCGCCGTCGCCATCGTCAAGACCAACTCCAACTGGTTCCATATCCGCGAGCGCGGCACCTTCGGCGGCATCTTTGGTATCCTCATCTCCCTCGGCCTCTATTTCGCCTTCGATTGGGGCCAGTTCATCGTCAACGCCACCGTCGCCAATCCGCAAAAGCTCAGCTTCCTGCAGCGCGGGCTCCGCAGCCTCCTGGCCGTTGACGGCTCGAGCGGCATTGACCAGACGTGGTGGCTCTTTTTCGTTCCGGCCATCGTCCTTGGGATCTTTTTCCTTCTCGACCTCCTCATCCTGCGCGAAAAACCCTCAGGCGCCGGCTTTGCCGATTTCAACACCGGTGATGCCACCAGCGGTGAGGGCGACCGCCACTACTCCACCTGGCAAATCATTATCAAGGTCCTGACCAATCCGATCCTGATCACCATCGCCTGTATCGAGTTCTGCTCCGGGGTGATGCGCAACGGCATCATGCACTGGTATCTGATCTTCACCGCGGATATGGGCTATGCCAAGGACTTTTATATTACGGCGAATTGGGGATTTTTGCTGATGATCGCCGGCGTCTTTGGCGGCATCCTCGCTGGCTGGATCTCCGACAAGGTCTTCGGCTCACGCCGCGGCCCGGTCGCCGCCCTGCTCTATGGTGTTTTGCTCCTCAGCACCCTGGCGATGTGGCCTTTCGTCACCCGCACGAACAACGGTGTAGCCGATACTCTGCAGTTGACCATCCAGCCGAAGCAGATTGCCAAATACGCCGCGGTGCTGCCCCTCTCCCTCGGCCAAATCGAGGAGAAGGTAGCGGCGCGTTACACCCTGGAAAAAGTCGATAGCCTCATCTGGAAGATTCATGCCGCCGACAAGAGCAGTCTGACCGCCTCGCGGATCGCCGACATCCCGCTCGCCGAATACCAGCGCTTCAACAAGTACAAGAACAAGAACGAAACCATGAGGATCCAAGTCAAAGAGATCGGCACCGTCCAGGGGGCTCCGGTCGACACCCGCGCTTACGCGCTCGGCTTCATCGTCGTCCTGATGTCTCTGGCGGTCATCGGCGTCCATGGCATGCTCTCCGGCACCTCGACCATGGATTTCGGCGGCACCCGGGGTGCGGCGACCGCAACCGGTTTGATCGACGGTTTTGTCTATCTCGGCACCGGTGTCCAGTCCCTCTCCCTCGGTTTTCTCACCAGCCACAGCTGGAACTACTGGCCCCCCTTTCTGGTGCCTTTCGCCCTGATAGGCCTGGTGCTGGCGATTCGCATCTGGCACGCCTTTCCCGACGCCAAACGCAAAGCCCATTAACGAACAGGAGTTCGTATGCCCCGCAACCATTTTGATATTCTCATCCTCCTCGGCCGGCCCGCCTCGGGCAAGTCCGAGATCATGGATTTTCTCAACAAAACCGGCCCGATCGAGCGGACTGAGCGCTTTCACGTCGGCCTGATCGACATGATCGATGATTTCCCGATGCTCTGGACCTGGTTCGAGGAGGATGCCATCCTCGAGAAGATCATGAACAAGCCACGGGTGCAGAGCGACAAGGAAGGCTACTTTCTCCACCAGTACCAGTGGGATCTGCTGATCGAACGGATTTGCATGGAGTACAAGAAACACCAGCGCGATTATACCGACTATCATGCCGAGCATACAACCCTGATCGAATTCTCGCGCGGCAGCGAGCATGGCGGTTATGCCTCCGCCTTTCAGCATCTCTCCACGGAGGTGCTCGAGCGTGCCGCCATACTTTATGTCGATGTCAGCTATGAAGAGTCACTGCGCAAGAATCGCCGCCGCTTCAATCCCGAGCGCCCCGACAGCATCCTCGAACACGGTTTGCCGGATCACAAACTCGAGCGGCTCTACAAAAAGGTGGACTGGGAAGAGGTGACCGCCGGCCATAGCGAGTATCTGCCCATCCAGGGGCACCGCGTTCCCATAGTGGTGCTGAAAAATGAGCCGGAACTGACCAACGATTTTGCCAAACTGGCCCCGGCCCTGGAGGCCGCGCTGGCAAAGCTATGGAGCCTCTACTCCCGCAAATAATGGATCTGCCGGAGTATATCGCCGCCCTGCCTTCAGGGCCGGGGCAGCCGGATCCTTTCGCCGCTTTCGGTCTCGAGCAAACCGATTTCCGCCGCCTTTGCGCCGCCCTGGAGGAGCGCGGTCTGCGCTACGAGGCCGTGCGCGCCAGCCAGGCAGCCGCCGCGAGCGCCGGAACCGGTGCTCTGTTGTTGTGGCAGGATCTGACCATCGCCGAGTTGGCCGGCCGTCTCGAACTCCTGCTGAATCGCATTCTCCTGCCGGCGCGCCTAGCATGGCGGCCGCTGCTCTGGCTCTCCGGGCCCACACGCGAGGCCTATGCGTTGCCGGTGCGCAGCGCGGCGCTGCACACCGATCCGGAGCGCCTCCGGCAGGCCCTCTATTTTGAACAGCTGTGCAGCTTCTGGAAGGCTCCGGCTACAATACCTTCCGATCCGGCGCCGCTCTACGCCCTCGATGAGAATCTCGACCCGAGCCAACGCACCGCGGCCGCCCACCTCTTCGGCCCGATCCGGGTGCTGGCGCCGGCGGGCTCGGGCAAGACCCGGACCCTCATCAACCGGATCATCCACCTGCTCAACCAGGGGATTGAGCCGGGGCAGATTATAGCCCTCGCCTTCAACAAAAAAGCCGCCGATGAGATGGTCGGCCGGCTGCAGAACCGCGGCATCGCCATAGCCCGGCGCCTGCACCAGCCTGGCGTAGTGGTGCGCACGTTTCACGGATTCGGCTACGAGATCATCCGCCGCGCCCTGGGCTGGAGCTACGACGGCCGCAACGAGCAGGAAAAGCTGCGTCAGCTGATGCAGCAGGCGGTCGCCCCCCATCACCAGCTGACGCAGCGGCGCAATCAGGATGCTCTCGAGCCCTTTCTGGCCGCCCTCAACCGCGCCAAAATGGACCTGCTGCTCGAAGAAAAGATGACCGCCGAGACCGAGGAGGGCAGCGTCCCGTTCGCTCCGATCTTCGCCGAGTTCGTCAAGCTGCAAAAGAAGAGTCACTTCTGCAATTTCGATGATATGATCTACCTCCCCCTGGTGCTGCTGCTCGAACGTTCGGAGCTGCGCCAGGAACTGCAGGAGCGTTTCCAGTTTGTTCTGGTGGACGAATTCCAGGATCTCAACGCCGCGCAAATCCTGCTGATGAACCTCCTCGCCCTGCCGCAGAACAATCTCTTTGTCGTCGGCGACGACGATCAGATGATTTACGGCTGGCGCGGTGCAGAGGTGCGTCATATTCTCGATTTCACCCAGCGCTACGGCGGGGCAGTCGATTGCACGCTGACCACCAACTATCGTTCGGCGCGGGCGATTGTGCGCCATGCCAGCTGGCTGATCAGCCACAACCGCCACCGCGTCGCCAAGCCGATGGGCACACCTCCTGCGGCCGCCCCGGGATGCGTCGAGTTCAGGAGCTGCGGCTCGCTCTGGGAACAGGCCAAACAGGCGGCCGGATGGATCAGCACGCGCCAGGCGGCCGGCGGCGGAGAATGGCGCGATTTTGCCATCCTCTTCCGCTATCATGCCTATAAGTACATCGCCGCCATCCTCCTCGATGCCGCCGGCGTGCCGCACACCCCAGTCGACGGCAGCAGCTTGGCGCAGACGGCGGCCGGCCGTGACCTCCACGCCTGGCTCGCTGTGATCCTCAAGGGCGAGACGGCGCCTGTCGAGGCGCTGAAACGGACGCTCAAGCGACCAAATCGGTTCTTTCCCAACCATTTCATCAACGGGATCACAACACAGGAGGATCTGGCTTATGCGGCCGAATCGGAGGAGGTGGAGGATTGGCTGCGCCAGGCGCTCCAGACCTATCTGGGCGATCTGCAGTATTTGCGCGAGCTGATCACGCATAAGCAAAAGCCGGACGCCTACCTGGCCCACATGAGCATGATCATCGGATTGCAAGATTTTTATCAGCAGCAGAAACGGCCCTTCATGGCCCTGGACGAGGCGGGCCTCGAGGTGCTTCTCGAGGTGCTGATCAGTGTCGCCTCCTCTTTTACCTCGATCCGCGAATTCTACGATGCACTCGACCGCGCTGTGGCCAATCCCGAGCCCCCCGTGTCTCCTGATGCCAGTTTTGCCGGCGTCACCCTCTCGACCATCCATGCAGCCAAGGGAAGAGAGTTCCGGAATGTGATCCTTTATAATTTTAACGGACCGGGGTCCTGCCCCGAAGAGGAGATTGAGGAAGAACGGCGGGTGGCCTACGTCGCCGCGACCCGGGCCGGCGAGGCGCTGCTCGTCCTCGGCCCCGCCGCTTCCCCCGCAAGCTTTCTCAGCGAACTGGCCTTTAACCCGCTGCTGGCCAAACACTCCAACCGCAGCCTGGCTCGGGATATCGAGCGTCTCCGCCTCGATCTCAGCCGCAACAAGAGACGTAAAACGGGGACGGAAGGGATGCTGCAGGCGATGGAATCAGAGCTCGCCCTGCGTAGGTCCCTGGGATGGTCCAAACCATGAGGTGCTGATGCGCGAATCCGATGAAAGGGAACCCACTCCGCAGGAAAAATTCGCCCGCTATGGTGTGGCGGAATCGGACCTGGCGCGGGTCATTATCCGTTTCGCCGAGCCGATGCTTGCGTATTGCGAGAATTATACCGCACGCGAAGAGGCGATCAGCTATGCCATCTTCGCCTGGAACCTCTCTCTGGAGACAGATAGTGAGCGGGAGCGCCAGTTGGCCGACATGCTCTCGCGCCTCGCTCCGGACCAGGTGGACCAGATCGCAGCGCTGATGCGGTTCCTGTTGCAGCGCAAGGAGGCGGAGTTCGCCGACAACCGCTTCCTGATCGTCGATTACCAGCTGAAGCGGCAAGGCGAGGCTATGCAGATCGAAATGACGACTAAATTCATACCCCGATGAGGATCCAAACCAGGAGGAGCACCCATGCCCTATCAAGCAGATGAAAAACGCTACGACAGAGACCTTTACCGTCGCTGCGGCCGCCGCGGACTCAAGCTGCCGGCGATTTCGCTGGGGCTCTGGCACAACTTCGGCGGTGTCGACGTATTTGAAAACGGCCGCGCCATTGTCCGCCGCGCCTTCGATCTGGGCATCACCCACTTCGATCTCGCCAACAACTACGGGCCGCCGCCCGGATCGGCTGAGGAGAATTTCGGCAAAATCCTCGCCCAGGACCTCCACCCCTGGCGCGATGAGCTGGTCATCTCCACCAAGGCGGGCTACTGGATGTGGAACGGTCCCTACGGCGAATGGGGCTCGCGCAAGAATCTCCTTGCCAGCCTTGATCAGAGTCTCAAACGATTGGGGCTCGACTATGTCGATATCTTTTATTCGCATCGCCCCGATCCGGATACCCCGTTGGAGGAGACGATGGGCGCGCTCGACCAGGCTGTGCGCAGCGGCCGGGCGCTCTATGCCGGCATTTCCAACTATTCTGCGGAGATGACCGCGCGGGCGGCCGCCATCCTCCGCGATCTCGGAACGCCCTGCCTCATCCACCAGCCCAAATACAACCTCTTCACCCGCTGGATAGAGGAGGGGCTGACCGACGTGCTCGAACGGGAGGGCATCGGCTGCATCGCCTTCTCCCCCCTGGCGCAGGGGCTGCTGACTAACCGGTACCTTCAGGGCGTCCCCGCTGGATCACGGGCCAGCAAGCCGCACGGCTTCCTGCGGCCGGAGCAGATCACCGAGGAGAGCCTGGGCAAGGTGCGCCGGCTCAACGAGTTGGCGCAGCGCCGCGGCCAATCGCTTGCCCAGATGGCGATCGCCTGGGTGCTGCGTCTGCCGCAAATGACCTCGGCCCTGATCGGTGCCAGCAGCGTGGCCCAGCTCGAGGACAGCTTGGGGGCGTTGAATCACCTGGCTTTCAGCGAGGAGGAACTGCGCGAGATCGGCGAGATCCTCTAAGCCGCGCGCGAGCCCCCTCTCGCCAGGGCCCGGCCTTCTGGCGCCTACCCTGACCTGCGGGTCCGGGCAAACCGTCCGGCGCCCACCCGCGCTACCAGCCGGGCCGAGATTTTGATTGATTTGAATGATATTGAATCGCTATATTGCCCTGTCAACAGAAGGAACCTCTCTGTCATGCGCCAAGAACTCACACAGAATCAACTCCAGGAGATCGCCGCAGCCTTCGACTTGCCAGGTGAATTCTCTAGCGGCTATCCCTTCGGCTCCGGTCACATCAACGATACCTACCGCCTCGATTATCTCCAGGGGAGCAACCGGCGCTGCTACGTGCTGCAGCGTATCAACACCGCCATCTTCAGACATCCGGGCCAGCTTATGGAAAACATCTTGCGGGTTACCGGGCATCAGCGCCGCAAACTCGAGGCGGCCGGCGTAACAGACCTGGAGCGCCGGGTCCTGAACTTCGAACCAGCCCGCGGTGGCGGTTATACCACCACCGCACCCGACGGCGGCTGCTGGCGCCTCTGTCAGCTCGTCGAGCGCACCCACACCTGCGATGTCATCGAGTCGGTGGATCAGGCCTTCCTCACCGCCGCCGCTTTCGCCGGCTTTCAGGCGGGACTGGTCGACCTCCCCGGCGGCCGCCTCCATGAGATCATCCCCAACTTTCACAACACCACTTCCCGTTTTGCCGATTTCATGCAGGCGGTGGCAGAAAACCGTGCCGGCCGGGCCGCTGCCGTCGCCGCAGAAATCGAGTTCGCCCTGGCCCGCCGCGACCTCGCTCCCGTTCTGGTCAACCTCATGCAGCAGGGACGGATCCCCGAACGCATCACCCACAACGACACCAAACTCAACAACATTCTCCTCGACGACGCCAGCGGCGAAGCCCTCTGCGTTATCGATCTCGACACCGTCATGCCGGGCAGCGCCCTCTACGATTTCGGCGACATGGTGCGCAGTTCCTCCTGCACGGCGGCTGAAGACGAAGCGGATCTCGCGCGGGTGCGCATCGATCTCGAGATGTTTGCCGCGCTGCTGCGCGGCTACCTCTCGGTGGGACGGAATTTTCTCAATCCCGTCGAGATCGATCATCTGGTCCTCAGCGGCAAGCTGATCACCTTCGAGCAGGGCATCCGTTTTCTCGGAGATTATATCAACGGCGACACCTATTACAAGATCCAGTATCCGGAGCATAACCTGGTCCGCGCCCGCAATCAGTTCACCCTGGTGGCCTCCATCGAGGAACATGAGGCGGAGATGACCGTTTTAGTCCGGGAAATTGTAGACACGGCTTAAAACCATATCAAAAGGAAAGGGTAAACCATGGCGGAAACAGCCATCGGCTCGGAAAAGAAGGGGTACAATCGCTTTTTACTGCTGGTCGCCGGACTGGGTGGACTGCTTTACGGCGTGGATGTCGGGATCATCGCCGGCGCTCTGCCCTACCTCGAAGCGACCTCCGGATTGAACGCCGGCCAGCTCTCCTTCATCGTCGCCGCGGTGCTGCTCGGCAGCGTCATTTCCACCCTCTTCGCTGGCATGCTGGCCGACTGGATGGGGCGCAAGAAGCTGATGATCCTCAGCGGCATCCTTTTTGTCATCAGCATCCCCTCGATCGCGCTGGCGCACGGTTACGGCCCGCTGGTGTTGGGACGGTTGCTGCAGGGGATCAGTGCCGGGCTGATCGGGGTGGTGGTTCCCCTCTATCTGGCAGAGTGTTTGAGCGCCTCGAGCCGCGGCAAGGGGACGGGCATCTTCCAGTGGCTGCTGACGCTGGGCATCGTCACCGCCGCCCTCATCGCCATGATCTACAGCATCCGCCTCGACAAGATCGCCGCTCTCGGCGATGCTGCCCGGCTTTTTGCCGCCAAGGACGCCGCCTGGCGCAGCATCTTCTGGGTCTCGCTGCTGCCCGGCGTCCTCTTTGTGATCGGCAGTTTCATCGTTGCCGAATCGCCGCGCTGGCTTTTCAACCGGGGCAAAAAGGCGGCTGCGCATGCCGCGCTGTTGCGCTCGCGCAACGCGGCGCAGGCGGAGGTTGAGCTGCGAGAGATGGAGGAGAGTCATGCCGCCGAGCAGAAATCACGCAGCCTCAATGGCGCGGCGGTCAAGGAATCGCTGCTCAAGCGCAAATATGTCATCCCCTTCCTGCTCGCCTGCATCATCCTCGCCTGCAATCAAGCGACGGGGATCAATTCGATCATCGGCTACAATGCGACCATCCTCATTCAGGCCGGCCTCTCCGATGTCGCCGCGCATTGGGGTTACGTCATCCTCACTGCCGTCAATTTTCTCATCACCATCGTCGGGGTCATGCTGGTCGATAAAAAGGGACGCAAATTCCTGCTTTCGATCGGCACGGCCGGCATTATCCTCTCGCTGATCGCCGTGGCGTTGCTCTTCAACGGCGTCGAGCGCCAGCGTGTCGACTGCCGCGATCTGGTGCAACAGCAGGTGGCGGCGGACCAGTCGCTGCAGATGAGCTACACGCCCGAGGTCGCCTCGCAGTTGCTGGCAGCTCGGGGGGAGGCCGGCCAGGCCATCGCCGGTCATCCCAGCAGCCTGATCGTCATCTACTCCTATGGCGATTTCCGCAACGCCACCAAGGTCGTCCGTTCGACCGATACCCTGGCCAAACCGATCACCATCGGCCGCGCCTCGAGCCTCCCCGCCAATCGCACCGTCGCCTTCTTCAGCAATCCCTTCGCCGACCTCAAAGCGGCCCAGAGCGCACCGCTCAAGATCGAAAACGCCTTGATCACGCCGATGCCCTCGCCGCAGCGCGGCTGGATCATCGCCATCCTGCTCTTCATTTTCATCGCCTTTTTCGGGGTGGGGCCGGGAATCTGCGTCTGGCTGGCGCTTTCGGAACTGATGCCGACACGCATCCGCTCCAACGGGATGAGCATCGCCCTGCTGATCAATCAGGCGGTCTCGACCACCATCGCCGCTATCTTTCTGCCGACGGTGGGCAAGTATGGCTATGCGACGATGTTCTTCATCTTTGCCGGCTGCACGGTAATCTATTTTATCACCGTTGCCTTTTTCATGCCGGAGACCAAGGGCAAGACTCTGGAGGAGATCGAGGCGCATTTCAGCAAAACCAAAATCTGAACACAGCAGCGGCATTCCACTGCAAGCAGAAAACGCAAAGAGCGGGCGCGAGAAATCTCGCGTCCGCCCTTTTTATACCCGGGCGAGATGGCGCTCAGCGCTCCCGCCACTGCAGCCGGATCCGGCAAAGTTCGCAGCCATCTGCTACCCGCAGAATGGAATGTGCCCAGAACGCATCGCGCCCGACCGATGATCGAATGACAATCTCCTGCCCGCAGCGTGACTCCGCCAGGTAATTGATCTCAACCGAGCGCAGAGCGTGGTGCATCACAAAGTCGAGATCATAGCTGTCAATCACCCACTTGAGATAACGGACGTTGTTGGTATGAAGATTGAGGTCCAGATCGCTGATGCGCACCGGGAAGGCCGGCGTGATGCGGCCTTCCGCGCCGGCCGGCTCGAGCTTTTCTGCGTTGCGCGGCAGGGCATTCTCGAACGGCCCACCGGTGCTGTTTTGCGCCAGCAGGCCGTCGGGGCGCTGGATGCGCCGGGTGGTCTGATCGATGGTCAGCCATGAAGAGGTAGCCGCAGCGACCGACCGGCCGGCAGTCGTGGTGACGCGATAATCCCGCAGCGAGAAGAGCTTGTCGGTCCCCTTGTGCCAGGAATGGACCGTCAGCTGCTCTTCCCAGGCAGGCCACTCCGTGATGACCGCATAGAGGCGTGAGAGCACCCACATCCGGTTTGATTTATTGAGATCCTCCCGGCCGAACCCCAGCTGTACCGCATGCACCGAGGCGATATCCTGCAGATAATCGAGCAGCCCGGCCGGACTGAGACGGCCATCGAGGCCGGTTTCGTAAACATGAACAAGATAGTCCCTGCTGTACATACGCCACTCCCTTGATAGGAGCCGGCTTGCGGGATGTCACCGAGATACCAAGACCCGCCGCCAGCTTTACGACCAAAAAATTAACCATTTGCCCGGCGAATTCCAAACAAAATTCCCGCAGTACGCCTCCGGGGCCAGCTGGACCGGACCTCGGCGGCCGATAGCGGTTTCAGCCGGTTGCGGAATAAAACAGAGCCGGCCGGTGTAAGAGGATGTGCAAATAACGGACAATTCTTGGGAGCGTATCTATGAAATTCATCCTGTTTCTCCTGATCGGCGCCGTCCTCCTCGTTGCAGCATTCTCCGCTTTGGCTGCGGGTAAAAAGGCTGGCAAGGCCCCGTCGGCGGTCCATGCCACGTCGGTGTATGAATTCACCATGAACGATATTGACGGAGCGCCGGTCAAACTGGAGCAATACCGCGGCAAGGTGCTGCTCATCGTCAACGTGGCCAGCAAATGCGGCTTCACCCCACAGTACGAAGGGCTGGAAAAGCTCTACACGACCTACAAGGATGCGGGACTGGTCGTACTCGGTTTCCCGGCCAATAATTTCATGCGCCAGGAGCCCGGCAGCAATGATGAAATCAAGTCCTTCTGCAGCCTGACGTATGGGGTTACCTTCCCGATGTTCAGCAAGATTTCGGTCAAGGGTGCGGACCAGCATCCCCTTTATGCCTGGCTTACCGGCAAGGAGAGCAATCCTGATTTCGCCGGTGATATTTCCTGGAATTTTAATAAATTCCTTGTCAACCGCGAAGGACACATCATCGCCCGCTTTGGCAGCCGCACCAAGCCCGAGGATCCGGAATTGGTGAGCGCCATTAACAAGGCCCTCAGCGAAATCCTTCCGCAGTAGACCGGAACCGCACCTCCTGTAAACAAAAAGGCCTCCCGATCGGAAGGCCTTTTTGTTGGGTTTCCATTGGCTCTCTCTAGATATCGAACTTGATGCCCTGGGCCAGTGGCAGTGCAGTGCTCCAGTTGATGGTATTGGTCTGGCGCCGCATATACCCTTTCCAGGCATCCGAGCCCGACTCGCGACCACCGCCGGTCTCCTTCTCGCCGCCGAAGGCGCCGCCGATCTCCGCGCCCGAGGTACCGATGTTGACATTGGCAATGCCACAGTCTGACCCCTCGTGCGAAAGGAAGAGTTCGGTCTCGCGCAGGTTGTTGCTGAAGATGGCCGACGAGAGGCCCTGCGGGACGGCGTTGTGCAGGGCGATCGCATTTTCGACCCCGCCGCTGTAGCGTATGAGGTAGAGAATCGGAGCAAAGGTCTCTTCCTGAACGATCGGCCAGTGGTTCTCGACCTCGGCGATCACCGGAGTGACGTAGCAGCCCGATTCATAACCGGCGCCCTTGAACACCTCACCACCGCACAGGATGGTGCCGCCCTGCTTCTTGATCTGTTCAAGCGCGGCAAGAAAGATCTCCACCGCCTCCTGGTCCACCAGCGGTCCCATATGATTCTTCTCATCCCGCGGGTCACCGATGCGCAGGCCGGCATACGCCTTGACCAGGCTCTCCTTGACCTTGGGATAGACCGATTCATGGATGATCAAACGGCGGGTCGTGGTGCAACGCTGTCCGGCGGTGCCCACCGAGCCGAAGACGACCGCGGGGATCGTCAGCTTGAGGTCGGCGTCCGGTGTGATGAGGATGGCGTTATTACCGCCGAGTTCGAGGATGGTGCGCCCGAGGCGCTTGCCGACCACCTCGGCGGCGTGCCTGCCGACTTTTGTCGATCCAGTGAGCGAGACCAACGGCACCCGCGGATCCTGGAGCATGCGCTCGCCGACCGCTGCGCCGCTGCCGATGATCAGGTTAAATATGCCCTCCGGCAGATCGTTATCCCGCAGGACATCATGGATCGCCTTCTGGACGGCGATGGCGGTCAGCGGCGTTTTGGAGGAGGGTTTCCAGACGATGACATCACCGCAAACCGCTGCCAGCATGGCATTCCAGGCCCAGACCGCGACCGGGAAATTAAAAGCGGTGACGACACCGACCACGCCGAGGGGATGGTACTGGTCGTACATGCGGTGGCGGCTGCGCTCTGAATGCATGGTAAAGCCGTAAAGTTGCCGTGATTGGCCGAGGGCGAAATCGCAGATGTCGATCATCTCCTGAACCTCGCCCCATCCCTCCTGCAGTGATTTGCCCATCTCGTAGGTGACCAGCTCGCCCAGAGGTTTTTTAAAGTCACGCAGCCGAACTCCGATCTGCCGCACGATCTCGCCCCGTTTGGGCGCCGGGACCATGCGCCAAACCTTGAAGGCCTCAACGGCTTGTGCCATCAGGACCTCATAGTCGGCCGCCGAAGCCCGGTAGACCGCGGCGATCTTGCGGCCATCCGCCGGCGAAAAGACCTCCAGCAACCCCTGATCGCGGCTTTCCAGCCATTTCCGCCCGGTGCAGGCGCCAAAATTGACTTGATCGATTCCCAGAGTTTTTAAAAAATCCATAGCCTTCTCCTCTAAAAGAGATCATCCATTAGCCGCAGGGGCCGTAGGTTTCAACCTCACAATTTGCACATTTTTTCGAAAAAAGCAAATGGTTTCACGCGTCCCAGCGGCCAAATGGCGCCGTCCCCACTGTACAATTTCGTACTTGCCCGCCGATACGGTGTACCTGCAGGTACAGTTCCTCGTGAGAGGGATACATATAAAAAAGTCTATCTCCCTGTTTTTATTAACAAATAGAGCTAGCTCGGCATCCTTGGCATTCCGGTTGCAACATGGTTCCTATCCGACGTCAACCGGTTCAGCCATGAAAGAGCCTATGAAAAAGAGTCTCCTGCTTCTCCTCCTTCTCCTCGGCGCCACCCTCTACGGACAACCCCGCCCGGATATGGCACGGCAAGAGGAGCGCAGCCGTTTTCTCGACCTGCTGCAACGCACGCGCACAACGGTAGCGGACTGCGATAATCCCGATGCGCGGCGGCTGTTGCGTCAAGCGGAGGAGAAGGCTGCTGCGATCCGGCCGATACGGCGGCGCGGAGAGCGGCAAGAGGCGCTCACTCTATATGCGGACGCGACCCGTCTTCTGCTGCGCGCCCTCGATCTTTGCTCAGCGGGTCGGCATTCCGCCGAGGACGTGGAAGCAGGCCAGGAGTATCACCGACTGCGCGAAGAGATCGCTGCGGCCCGCGAGACGACGCGAAACCGTCCCAGCCCCCTTCAACGTCCGATCCTCGGCAAAATCGACGCCCTTGACCGACAAACCCGGCAGGCCCTCGATGCCGGCCAGACGGGCATCGCCCGGCGTAAAATGGAATTGACCCGTATTCTCCTCAATCGGCTCATGCATCCGGGGCCTGGCGTGGAGGAGGCCCGCCGTGATTTGCAGGCGTTCCGGACGGAGATGGACAGGGTGCGCCGCTCCGGCGCCGGGTCTTCTCCACGCCGCGATGCCTTGCTGGCTGCGGCGGAAAATGAGGCTGCTGACGCCGGGTACTTTCTCGACCGCCGGCGGGTCCGTCCAGCGATGGCCGCCCTCGCCGCGGGACGACGCTTCATCGCCCTTGCTACGGCGGCCCAATCGCTGGAGGCCGGCGCCTCATTCTCTGCACTGCAAGCACAAGTCACTATGCTCGACGAAAAACTCGAAGCGCTCGAAGCGGAACAGAACGATGATCCCGATCAGCAGGATGATCTCCGGTGGTGCCGACGGGCCTGCGACAAAGCGCAGCAAGCCTTGGACCATCAGCAGCCCGAGCTGACCCGCGAATACCTGACGCTCGCCCGCGATCTGATGGCAGAACTGGATGAATGAAAGGAGGTGTAACGCCGCATGTGCAGGCCGTGCCCCACAGCCTGGCGCACGGCCCAAAAGAATCTAGCGAACATTTCTGCAACATTCGTTAAAAGGAGCATCGTATGCAAAGAAAAACCTTCTGGATATCGATATTACCCCTTCTTGCTCTCCTGATCGGAATGGCGTTCGCCGACCAGCCCGGCGATCATGACCGCGATTGGGGTAAATACTACGATACCCGCTCGGCCCTCAAGGGCTCCGTCCTCGATACGGCCTTCCAGCCGCTCGCCGGTGCCGTAGTCACCGTCAACCATGTCGGCCTGCCCGTCTTCTCAAAATCCGACACCAGTGACACCGCAGGCGCGTGGTTTGTCGGCGGGTTGATGCCCGGTTGGTATATCATCCAGGCGGTCAAAGAGGACTATCTGGCCCAGTATTACGACCACAGCGAGAGCCTGCTCAAAGCCAAGCCGGTCTCCCTCTCCCGGCAGGACACCCTTCGCGATTTGACCTTTAATCTGAGCCCCGGTGCGATCCTTTCCGGGACCATCTATCTCGCCGATGGGACGACCCCGCTTGCCGGGACGAAGGTAGCGGTCCTGAAGCTGCGCGATCTGCGTGACCAGGGCGTCCTTGCCACGGCGGTTTCCGGCGCCGACGGCCGTTACCGCATCGGCGGACTACCGACCGGTGCCTATCTGGTCAAAGCCACCCACGAGGGGTACCTCGAGGAATACTACCGTGAGGCTGGCAAGCGCTCCGGCGCCGATACCGTCACCGTGACCGCTCCCGAAGAAACCTCCGGCATCTCCTTCACGCTCGATCAGACCAGCGCCCTCACCGGCCTCATCACCGCCGAAAGCGGCGGCGCTCCGATCGCAAGAGCCTGGATCGTCGCTTACAGCCAGCTGACCTTCGGCGGCCGCCAGGTGATGCCGGCCGGCAGAGCCCGCAGCGATGACGCCGGACGCTATATCCTCGCTGTCAAGCCAGGAAACTATCTCGTCACCGCAGAGGCCACCGGGTATGCCGCCCAATGGTTCGACCATGTCGCCTCCGCCGACCAGGCGACTCCGGTCGAGGTCCTTAACGGCGCCCACAGCCGGGCCGATTTTGCCCTGAAAAGCTGGGGCGGCCTCTCCGGCAAAGTGACCGACGTCCGTACCGGAATGCCATTAGCCGGCGCCGCCATCCAGGCTTTCAATGAGGAAAAGGGCCTGGGCGCCAAACGCGCCTATGAGAGCATCAGCAAGGAAGACGGAACCTACACCTTTTCCGGACTGCCCACGGGCCGTTATATCATCACCGCCAGGGCCCAGGGCTACCTCAGGGAATACTGGCAAGAGGCCGATTCACTGCGCAACGCCACCATCGTCACCATGGAGGACGGCATCAGCCTCACCGGAATCGATTTTACCCTAAGCACCGGCGGAACCATCGCCGGACAGGTTACTGAAGCCGGTCAGCCGGTCGCCGATGCGCGGATCGAAGTCTCTTCCCTGAACGGCCGGATCAAAATAACCGGACGCAGCGATGCCTCAGGCCACTACGAGATCGGTGGGCTGCAACGCGGCACCTATCTGGTCAGCGCTGCACATGCCGGCTACGTCACACAATGGTACGACAGCGTCTTCACCCGCAAGGAGGCTACGCCGCTTCCGCTGCTCCCCACCCAGTCGCTGACTGACATTGACTTTGTGCTGGGCAAGGTGCCGCCGCTCCCGCGCAGCCTCTCCGGCCTGGTCGTGGACGACAGCACCGGATTGCCGGTCGCAAACGCCATGATCATGGCCGTGCCGATGCGCGCTTTCGGTCGGCTGCGCAAAGCCCTTTCCGCGGAAGACGGCACCTACCTCCTCTCCGGACTCGCTGCAGGCCCATACGTGCTGCTGATCGAAGCCCGCGGCTACCGGGGCGAGTTCTACAATGACGTGCGCTCGTGGAAGGACGCCACGCTGCTGGAGGTGGTCGAGGGCAAGGAATTGACCGGAATCGATATTGGACTCTGCCCGCAGGAGCCGGGCGCCTATCAGGTTGCCGGCAAGGTGATCGATAACGCCGGCGCGCCGGTTGAGGGGGCGCTGGTCACCCTCTCCGCTGCTGAGGGTGTGACCGCCAGCACAGTGACCGCCGAAGAGGGTGATTACAGCTTCGACAATGTGCCGGCAGACAGCTATGCCCTGGTGGCCTCAGCGGCTGGTTACGTGGATTCCACCCCCGCCTCCCAGCCGCTCGCTGTGGGGGGCAAGATCAATATCTACAACCTTAACCTGCTGGTCTCGAGCCAGACCACCGGTGTGCAGGAAAATCCGGCACTGCCGGTTACAACCTCCCTGGGACAGAATTACCCCAATCCCTTCAATCCCTCCACCCGCATCGATTTCACGCTCGCCCGGGGCGGCAGGGTGCGCCTGACCCTCTATGACATGCTCGGGCGTGAGGTCAAACGGCTCGTCGACGGCACGCTGTCTGCTGGCAGCCACCAGATCCTCTGGGATGGCACCGGCCGGAACGGAGTCAAGATGGCCTCCGGTATCTATTTCTATCGTCTCGAGGTAGAGGGTGCTGCCGAAACCTTCAACCAGATGCGCCGGATGGTGTTGATCAAATAGGTCCCGGGATTTCTTCCTATTTCTCACCAGAGAGGTGCGGAATGGCTGCCGCACCTCTTTTTTTATGTCCCGCGGTGGCCGGCCCGGCCCAAAACGCAAACCCTGCAATCCCGTTTGGAATTGACGATTAAATGTTGTACATTTACAAGATAACGGATCCCTTACACCCTGTTTATTTCGAGGTGACACTATGGCCAAACAGCCGCGCATCTCTCCGGGCGTCGGACTTATTCTGCTCTTCATCGGAATCACCGCGTTGATCGTCAAGTCGGGGCATGGTTCGCTCTTTCGCGCTCTCCTTGGCGCCCTCTTCTTCCTGCTTGTAGCGGCCTATTTTGCCATCCGATCCTTTACGCGCGAGGAAAACTGGTGGCTGGTGCTGCCAGCCGGGCTCTGCTTCACCGTGGCGCTGATTTCGGCGCTTCAGCCTTTTTCCTTGTTGAAACCGGGCCTCTTCTGGGTCGTTTTCCTGTGCGGCATCGCTTTGACGCTCTTTCTCTACGATCAATACCGTCCCTTCACCAGGAACACGCGCTGGGCACGGCAGGGTGGTTTTCTTTGCGCCGGCCTGGCCCTGTTTCAGTATCTCAAAACATTGCACTTCATGGATCCACTGCTTCTGGCTGCGTTGTTTTTGCTGTTGGGCGGCGTCTGGCTGCTGCTCAATAAGCACTGATCCGGATACCGCTGCTGTGACCGATACCAAGCCGATAGATCGCGCCGGGACGCCGCAAAACCGGCGTACCATTCTTCTCCTCTCCCTGGGTCACTTCGCCAACGACGCCTACCCGGGTTTCCTTGCACCTCTGCAGCCGCTGCTGATGCAGCAGGCCCATTACGGCCTGACCCTGGCGGGGGTGCTGACCTCGATCGCCTCGATCTCCGGATCGATCATGCAGCCTTTTTTCGGACTCTGGTCGGACCGGATGCGCCGCCCGTGGCTGGTAATCGGCGGACCACTGGTCACCGCCCTCCTTTTCGGCACAATCGGCTGGTGGCACAGCTGGTATGCCCTGGCTGCAATCATTCTGATCGGCGGGCTCGGGAGCGCCGCCTTTCATCCCCAGGCTGCAGCGCTCTCGGGCAAGGCGGGGCAGAGACGCAGCGGCCTGGCCATGTCGCTTTTCGTCACCGGCGGCAACGCCGGCCATGCCTTGGGCCCACTGATCATCCTCAGCGTCGTCTCTCTCTGGGGGCTGCATTCCAGCATGGTCACCGCCGTGCTCGGCGTCGCCGTCGCTTTCCTGCTCTGGAAGCAGCTGCCACCGCACATCGATCCGGGAGCGGCAGAAGGCCGCAATCCCGTGCCCTGGTCCAGGGAGGAACGGCGCCGGCTGGGCAGCCTGGTGCTGATCTGGCTGGTTGTGGTCTTGCGTTCCTTCATCGTCAGCGGCTTCATGACCTTCTGTCCGATCTATCTGACCAGCAAAGGCTATTCGATTCTGACGGCTGGCGGCGCCAATACCCTCTTTGAGATCAGCGGTGCGTTCGGAAGCATTCTCGGCGGAGCCCTTTCTGACCGTATCGGCCGCAAGGAAGTGATTGTCCTTTCGATGGCCGGAGCGTTTCCCGCCTTCTGGCTCTTTCTGCACGGCGGCAGCCTCATCGCGCCGGTGATGCTCGCCCTGGCTGGATTTTTTATCTATTCCTCAATTTCAGTCAATATTGTCATGGGTCAGGCGCTCTTTCCCCGGCAGGCTGGAGCCATCTCGTCCCTGATGATGGGGATGGGGTGGGGACTCGGTGGTCTCGCCGTCACCCCTCTGGGCGCCATGGCGGAGCGATACGGTGTCGGCGCCGCCCTCAACGCTCTGATTTTTGTTACCCTGGCCGGGCTTCTGGCGGCGCTTCTCATCCGGCCAGGCCAACCCACGGTAAAGCAACAGGAGGCCTGAATTGAGCCATGCCCTTTTGCGCCGACTGCCCTCCGTGGAGACGGCATCCAACCATCCGGAAATCCTCTCCCTCATCCGGCGCTATTCCGCTCCCCTGATCCGGGACGTGCTGCGCCACGAACTGGAGGGGATGCGTCAGCGCCTTGCCGGAGAAACGGCGGAGAGCCCGGAACGCGAGGCACTGTTGGAAGAGTTAGTGAACCGCACCCGGAAGCGTATCGCCCTGCTCTTTGCCAGCCCGCTGCGGCCGGTCCTCAACGCCACCGGTATCGTGCTGCACACCGGACTCGGCCGGGCGCCCCTCGCCGCGGCCGCGCGCGAAGCCATCGCCCGTGTAACGGCCGGCTATTGCAGTCTGGAACTCGAACTGGAGAGCGGCCGGCGCGGTGAGCGCAACACGATCGTCAGCGGCCTGCTTTGCGCCCTCTGTGGCGCGGAAGCGGCTGTGGTCGCCAACAACAATGCTGCAGCGGTTCTTTTGGCCTTGAATACCCTCTGCCAGGGGCGGGAAGCGATCATCTCGCGCGGCCAGCTCATCGAGATCGGCGGGAGCTTCCGTCTGCCGGATGTGATGGAAAAAAGCGGTGCCCGGATGCGGGAGATTGGCACGACCAACCGGACCCGGCTGCAGGATTATGAGCACGCCATCAGCGAGGCGACCGGCGCCATCGTCATCGCCCACACCTCCAACTACCGGGTGGTCGGCTTCACCGCGGAACCGGAGCTGGCCGAGATCGTCGACCTCGCCCACCGCCACGCTGTACCGGTGATCCACGACCTCGGCGGCGGCGTGCTGGTGGATTTACGCCTCTTCGGCCTGCCCTATGAACCCCTGGTGCCCGAGAGCCTGGCGGCCGGCGTCGATGTGGTCACCTTCAGCGGCGACAAGGTGCTGGGGGGACCGCAGTCCGGCCTGATCGCCGGCAAAGCCGGGTACATCCAGCGCATCCACGACAATCCCCTGATGCGCGCCCTGCGTTGCGACAAGATGGTGTTTGCCGCCCTCGAGGCGACCCTGCGACTCTACTTCGAGGAGAGCAGTCTCCTTCATAACCACCCCACACTGGCGATGTTGTGCGAACCCGAAGCGTCTGTCCGGCTGCGTGCGGATGGGTTGCGCCAGGCCGTGAGCAGGGAACTGGAGACGCTCTTCACCATCACCTTACAGCCAAGCCTCGCCCAGGCGGGCAGCGGCACGCTCCCGCTGGAAAAGATCCCAAGCCAGGCCCTGGTGCTGAAGCCCCACGATGGCCGGGTCGACCACTGGGCGGCGCGTCTGCGCACCGGCGATCCCGCCGTGGTCGGCTACATTCAGGACGAGGCGATCTGGCTCGACCTGCGCACCATCCGCGAGAGCGAAACGGCAGCACTGGCCGCCGCCCTAAACGCCCTGGCCGGACTCCCCCGCAGCGGGCAGCAGGCCGGATGAGGTCACTTTTGATAAGCGAGAACGCCCATGTTGCGACTGGAAATCTCCCCCGACTATCCCTCCGAGCGGCGGATACAGCAGGCCATCGCCGCGCTCCGCGACGGCGAGCTGGTCATCTATCCGACCGATACGGTCTATGGCCTCGGCTGCAATCTGCTCAATAAAAAGGGCGTGGAGCGGATTTACCAACTCAAGGGTAACGACAAGCGCAAGCTGCTCAGTTTCATCTGCCCGGACCTGAAAGAGATCGCCCAGTACGCCCTGGTCTCCACACCCGCCTACAAGATCATGAAGCGCCTTACGCCCGGGCCCTACACCTTTTTGCTCGAGGCAAGCCGCCTTGTGCCTAAAATCCTGCTGGAACGGCGTAAAACCGTAGGCATCCGCGTCCCGGATCACCCCATCAGCCAGCGGTTGCTGCAAGGGCTCGGCGCCCCGATCATCTCCACGAGTGCGACGCTGCCGGGTCAGCCTTATCTGACGGATATCGATGAAATCAGTGAAATATTTCAGCATTATGTTGATGTTTTGATTGACAGTGGTCCAGGATCATCCGAGCCTTCAAGTATCATAGACCTGAGCGGCGAACACCCGGTGGTGGTTCGTGCCGGCAAGGGTGACCTCTCCCTCTTCACCTGATGACCTCTTAACCGGTGAAAAAATGAAATCTCCTCTCATTGTACTCGCCTCTCTTATTGCCCTTTCCGTTTCGGCCCAGGAACCCGGGCCCGTGCCCGCTGAGATCCAGAATCTAATCACCCGGACCGGCGAGAGGTTGGCGCCGGATGCCCGGCTGGCGATTTATAGTGTTACCGCCGAGATGCACGGCGATACCCTGGTCGTCTGCGGGGAGACCAGCGTCGCAGCCGCGCGCGATTCACTGCAGGCAGCACTCGGACGCAGCGGCTTCACCCCGCAGCGCTGCAGCGTGACGCTGCTGCCTCAGGCCGGACCGGAGAGCCGCTGTACCGGCGTCATCACCGTCAGCACCGCACTGCTGCGGCGCGGCCCGTCGGAAAAGGAAGAGATCATCGATCAGGGGCTTTTGGGTGAACCCCTCACTATCCTCAAGGATACCAACTATTTCGATCTGGTCCAGCTTGCCGACGGCTATATCGGCTACATGGACGGCGGCTCGGTGGCGGCAATGACCCGGCAGGAGTTGGCCGCCTGGCAAGAGCGGCCCAAGGTCATCTACTGGAAAAAATGGGGCGAAATCCACAGCGAAAAACGGGCAGCCAGTTTCCCAGTTTCCGATATCGTGCTCGGCACCAGCGTCGCCCTGGTCCGGAAAGAGGGCAAATGGCTACGGGTTGTGCTCCCGGACGGCCGCGAGGGCTATCTGCATCGCGACGAGGTCATTTCAGCCGAACGCTTCAACCACCAGCCCAAACCCAAACCCGAGGAATTGGTCGAGACCGCCCGCCAATTCACGGGCTATCCCTACCTCTGGGGCGGCCGTTCCACCAAAGGCTTCGACTGTTCCGGCCTGACTGGGACGGTCTACAAGCTGCACGGCATTTCGCTTCCGCGCGACGCCAACATGCAGGTTCACGCCGGCCGGGAGGTGCTCTGGGATTCGACCTACGCCGCATTGCAGCCGGGAGACCTGCTCTTTTTTGGCCGCAGCATCAAACACATCTCCCACGTGGGCATGTACCTCGGAAACGGCAAATTCATCCACGCCGGCGACCTGGTTTTGATCAACAGCCTGAATCCCGGGGACCCCGGTTTCAGTCCGCGGCGTGCCCAGGACCTGCGTGCTGTCCGCCGAATACTGTAAAAAAATTACACTATCGCTTGCTTTTTCGGGATAAATACATTAAATTGAACCATAGTCCGGCCTTTTTGGCGGAAAACCATCAGTAATAACACTCTGCATCGCGACCACCTGTAATCCGGCACGCCCCCAACGACGCATCGGATCAATCTCCCAGCATCCTTGCCCGGCACTCTGTTCTTCCAGCACACTTGACCAACTGTGATGCATATCACGATATTTTTGGCTGTATTTCGTAATTTATTTGGGTATTATTTTTATTTCATTTGAATTTATTCCGCAAGCATAGAGGTTTATCGTACTTTAGGGTAGAACATTTTTAGAACTCCTGTCCACTGCAAACTCGACAAAGGAGGTGAAAAAAAGCCCGAAATGCTGCACTGATTCTGTTCCAAGTCGATTCATGCCGTGGCAGCGATCCGAAAAACCTGCTCTCGCTGGGCGGCATGATGAATCATCTTTTTCTTAGGAGAATCACATGAAAAAATCGTTATGGTACCTCTTGGGCGTCATGCTCCTGGTCCCGGTCGCGTTGCTCGCCGCCGGACAGGCAGGCTCGATGCTCATCTTTGATGGCACCAATGACGCCGGGCTTGTGGTTGACAATCCCCTGCTGGACAACCTGACCGGCAATTATACCATCGAGGCCTGGTTCAAGGCGACCGGCTATACGAACAACGACCGGATTCTCGATCGCAATGGTGTTTTCGCGTTGGCGCTCGGCCCGAACAATACCATCCAGTTTCTCCGCCCGAGTAGTCCCGAACTGGCTTCACCCAACAACACCGTGACCGCCGGCTGGCACCACGTGGCCGTGCGCGTCCAGACTGTTGGCGTCAACTATGTTGGTACTCTTTTCTTCGACGGCAATCCGGTCGCCACGCTCAATCACCCCAGCCTGCTACTGCCGGCCAGCTCCCAGCCGGTCTATATCGGCAACCGCACCGGCTTTGATCGTCCGCTCAATGGCTCGCTCGATGAAATCCGTATCTGGTCGGTCGCGCGTACCGATGCCGAAATCAAGAGCAGCCGTGCGCTGCCCCTGACCGGTGCGGAAGCCGGCTTGCTGGCCTATTACAAGCTGGATGAAGGCGCCGGCCAGACCGCGGGCGATGCAACCGTCAACAACCTGGATGCCGGCCTCGGCTCCGATCCCTTGCTTGCCGATGTCAACGATCCCGTCTGGGCGGCTTCGACTGCTCCCATCGGTATGAACCTGCTGGCTCCCAACAGCGGCACCCTGGCCGCCGGCACACCGCTTAATGTCACCTGGGCGGTCAATCCCGAGCTGCCCACGGTGCACATCCTCTTCAGCTTTGATGGCGGCGTAAAATGGTATTTGCTGGCCGCCAACGTGCCGAACAACGGCACCTATGCCACGGTGGTCCCCGGCTATCCAACCACCCAACTGCGCTATCGCGTTTCGAGCCCGCTCGACGGCACCCTTTATGACGACAGCGACGCCAATATCACCGTCGACATGACGGGATTTGTCCCCAGCTCGATCACCAAGGAGGGTGAAGAGGCGACCCTCGCCAGTAATATGTACGTCGGCGTCGACGGCCGCGCCTTCGGCTGCAAGTTCATCTTCTCCTCCCGCGATGTCAGCAGCAAGCCGGGCATCGGCACCATCAACTTTACGGTGGCGAACCCTGGTCTCTATGTGATCTGGGCGCGCGCGCTCGGCGCCGGCAGCACCCGTAATTCCTGGCTAGTGAAGGTCGACGGCGGCAGCGAGTACGTCTGGGACACCAACAAGGGTTATAAATGGACCTGGGACCGTATCAGCGACCGCGGCACCACCGGTGTCCCGAATGTTTCGGCGCAGTTGGACCCGGTCTACTTCTATCTCACCGCTGGGAACCACACCATCCAGTTCCGCGGCAAGGAACACTACACGCGTCTGGACCGCTTTGTGGTGACCAATAATCTCACGCCGGACTGGTGGGGCGGCGATCCCACAAAAATGATCCACATCACAGCACCTCCCGAAGAGAGCCATGCCGATATCGTGCGCAATACCCCGTATGAGATCAAATGGATTTCTTCCAATATCTCGAGCAAGGTGACCATCGAGTTCCAGAAGCATGACACCGACACCGACTGGATTCTGATCGCCAAGAATACCCCGAATGACGGCTCGTATATCTGGACGGCTCCGGATGAACTCCTCGACAAGGCCCACATCCGCATCTCGGAGGAGGATGGCGAATGCCCGGTGGACCAGACCTGGGAAACCGTGCGCATCATCAACCCGCCGCCTGAAATTCTCGTCACCAAGCCGAACGGCGGGGAGACCTTCTACTTCGGCGACAAGACCAATATTACCTGGATCAACAAGAACTATTCCGGCGCGGTGAATGTGCTTTACAGCATCGACAACGGCAAAGCCTGGGTCGGCCTCGCATCCAACCTCACCAATACCGGCACCTATGAATGGACCCTTCCCCAGGTCGATTCCGACTCCTGCCTGGTGAAGGTGGTGGACAAGGCCACCGGAATCCCGGTGGACGTCAGCGACAAGGTTTTCACCATCAAGAAGAGCCATCCTCTGCCGGGCGGCATCACCGTCAGCGAGCCCAATGGCGGCGAGCAGTGGGAAGTCGGCAGCACGCATGCGATCACTTGGACGGTCGAGAATTTCGACAGTCCAGTGAACATTCTGCTCTCCATTGACAACGGCGCAAACTGGTCGACCCTGGCCAACAACATCGCCGCGCTGGGCGTATACGAGTGGACTGTGCCCAACACCCTCTCAACGCAGTGCCTGATCAAGGTCGCCGAAGCCACCACCGGCACCCCGGTCGACCTGAGCGACAAGGTCTTCTCGATCGTCGCGGCCGGATCGATCGTTCCGGCGGCCAACTATGCCCTCTCCTTCGACGGCATCAATGACCTGGTGACGGTCCCGAATGCGCCCTCGCTCAACATCAGCGGCGCCTTCACCATTGAATTCTGGATGAAGACCGATCAGCCCGCGCAGAGCTGGCGGCGTATCCTCGAAAAAGGCTCCTATGATGAATATTATATCTCCTTCTATGGAGCCACCAACCGGATGTGCGGAGCGGTACGCACCTCGATCCCGGGCGGCACGCGCATGACCAACCTCCTCGGCCCGTCCACGGCCCTGGTGACCAGCAATACCTGGCTGCACGTGGCCGGCACCTTCGACGGCACCACAGCCAAGATGTACATCAACGGCGTGCTGCAGTCGACCCGGACCGGCACCGCCGCGCCGCGCAATCTGCTGAGTGACCTGATCATCGGCGCCGCCAAGCATGGCGATATCTACGAATATCACTTCCGCGGCGTCCTCGATGATCTCCAGCTCTGGAACATCGCTCGCAGCGAAACCGAAATCAAGGCGACGATGTTCTCGAACCTCAGCGGCACTGAGGCGGGTCTGGCGGCCTATTATCCCTTCAACGAGGGCTCCGGTCAGGTCGTCTATGATCTCACCCCGAACAACAACGACGGCCGTATGGGCAAACTGGCGGAAGTCGATGAGTCGGATCCGACCTTTGTGCTCAGCGACCGGCCGACCGCGCTCGCCAGCCTGGCGGCGCTGCCTGTGGCCGCCCTCCTGGCTGAGGAAGAGGCTGAGTTGATGGTCGTTCCGGAGCAGTTCGCGCTGCTACAGAACTATCCGAATCCCTTCAACGCCGGCACAACCATCACCTATGAGGTGCCGACTTTGAGCAATGAGCAGATCCAGGTCCGGCTGGATATCTTCGATCTCCAAGGACGGACAATCCGCACGCTGGTCAATGGTCCCGCCCAGCCGGGACAGCATCAGGTCCACTGGGACGGTGCCAATGACGACGGACTGACGGCTTCTTCGGGCGTCTATTTCTTCCGTCTGCACGCCGGCAGCTTTGTCGAGACCAAACGGATGATCATGCTCAAGTAGCCCGATCACCCATCACATTAAAAAAGGCGGCCCGTCCAAGGACGGGCCGCCTTTTTTATTATGGCACAAGCAAGACGGACTTTATGACCCCGCAAACTCGAGGCGCAGCGCTTCATAGACAGCGGCATCGAAGAGGTTGCGCTGGTACATCCGTTCAGCCAGCATCAGCCTGCGGTTGCGCATGCGCTGGTTGGTATTGTTCAGCGGCGAGTAGCGGCGGGGATTGATGATGACCGAGGCGAGGCGGATGGCTTCAGCGGGAGTCAGCTCTGCCGCCGATTTATGAAACCAGGCGCGCGCCGCGGCCTCGGCGCCATAAACACCGTCGCCCCATTCGATCACGTTGAGATAAAGTTCGAGGATGCGCCATTTACTGAGTTTTTTCTCCATCTCGCGCGCAATCAGGGCCTCGCGCACCTTACGCCAGGGTGTGCGCGAGGGATTGAGATAGAGATTTTTGGCCAGTTGCTGGGTGATGGTCGATCCACCGCGCACCACCTTGCCTTTTTCGCGGTTTTTTTCCATGGCCTGACGCATCTCCTCCCAGTCAAACCCCTGGTGCTGGAAGAATTTGTCATCTTCGGCGATCAGCACTGCGTCGCGGAGATAGCCGGAAATCTGCCGGCCCGGAATCCAGATGTAAGCGCGGCGCAGCTTGACGCCCTTATTGCCGGCCTGTTTCTCGCGGTAGGCCATCATCGCGGTCGCTTTGGGGGGCGCAGCATTCAGCGCGGTCACATCGGGCAGGGTCAGCCAGGTGATGAGAAGGAAGAGCAGCGTGCCGAGCAGTAGGGCGGCCGGTATCCATAGCAGCCATCGCCTTTTGGCGGGAACGACGGCAGCCTCGGCAGGTGGATTTTGGCTCGGGCTCTCGTTCATTTCAACAAAACCAGCTTGCCCGAGCGCTGCCCGCCGGCAGCGTTGAGGCAGTAGAGGTAGAGACCGCTGGGCAGCGTTCCGCCGTTCCAGAGAAGGCTGTGCACGCCGGCGGGCAGCGCCGCATCGACGATGCGGGCGGCCTCACGTCCCGCTGCATCATAGAGCAGCAGTTGCACCGGTCCCGCTTCCGGCAGATAAAAGGTGAACCGGGTCGCCGTGTTGAAGGGATTGGGGTAGTTTTGATACAAGGTCAGCTGCTGCACCGCCGTGGCGACCGCCACCTGAAGGGTGCGCAGCAACCGGCTCCTGCCATCCAGATCGACCTGACGCAACCGGTACTGAACCGCACCGGAGGTCGCCCCAGGCCGATCGATCCAGGCATACGCCGCCGGCACGACGGTCGTGCCGTGGCCGGCCACGAAGGCGATCGTCTCCCAAGTCCCACTGCGGCGACGTTCGAGATAAAATCCGTAATTGTTGCTCTCCGTGACCGTCCGCCAGGCGAGATAGACCACGCCTTCCCGCGGTGCGTAACGGGCGGTAAAGGCCGCCAGTTCGACGGGGAGGCCGCCATCGCGGGTGCGCAACACGGTACCGTTGTCGCCCGCGGCAACACCGGTGTGCAGGTCAAGAAAAAAGATCGCATTCAGCGACTGGGTCGTGGGAGAGGCGAGCAGGCGCCAGCTGGCTCCGCCATCCTCAGTGCGCAGGATCAAACCACCCGCACCGGAGATGAATCCCACCTGGGGGGAGGGAAAGACCACCTGTTCCAGCGCGGCTGCAGCCGGGACACCGGCCAGGGGGATGGCACTCCAGGTAGCGCCATAATCACTGCTGCGCAACAGAGTGGCATTGCTGCCGACGATGACCGCATGACGGGCGTCCGCGAAGGCGACGCCGTTGAAACTTTGGGCAATGCCCGTATTAATCTTGCTCCAGAGGGCGCCGCCGTTGACGGTGCGCAGTACCGTGCCCAGCTGTCCCACCGCCAGCCCGGTATCGGGCGAGGCGAAATGTACGTCCTGTAAGGCCAGTCCATAGGCGGAATTGGTCTGATTGCCCCAGGTCATGCCGCCATCGCCTGTGCGCAGAATCGCCCCGCCGGTCCCAACAATGGTACCGATCCGGTGGGTGACAAAATGGATGGCGGCAAACCCGCTGGAGACGGGCAACCCGGTGACCGTGCTCCACGATTGGCCGCCGTTGCTGGTGCGCAGCAAGGCACTACTCCCTCCAACGGCGAAGCCGCTGTCAGGGGTGATGAAGCAGCAATCCTCCAGAAGTACACCGACGCGGCGAAGTTTGACCGCCCAGGTCACACCACCATCGCTGCTGCGAAAGATCATCCCCTTGCCGGAGGAATCGCCCACCGCGATGCAAAGATTCTCGTCGGCCAGACATATCCCGCGCATTTTGGCGGTGCTGAAGCTCTGCAACGCGTTGCTCCAGGTGAGGCCGGCATTGGTGGTGGCCAGCAGGGTCCCATTCTCCCCGCTGATCACGCCCTTGGCGATGCTGCTGAAGGTGATCCCGGTCAGGTTCAAACTGGTTCCGCTGCTAAGGGCGTTCCAGGTGACTCCAGCATTGGTGGTCGCATAGAGGCTGCCAGCGCTGCCGCAGACGTAGCCGTTTGCGGCATCGGCAAAATAAAGGGCGCGCAGGGTGGGATTGCCATTCAGGGCGGCCTGTAGGCTCCAGAATTCGCCCTTAGTCTGGCTGCGGAAGACACGGCCCAGGTCGCCGACCGCGATTCCGATATTCTCGCCGGGAAAGGCAAGCGCCCGGATGGTTGTGCCACTGGCTGCCCAGGACCAGTTCGCCCAGGTGCTGCCTCCATCGAGGCTGCGCACCAGGGCACCGCCGGCGCCGGCTGCGTAGGTATAATCGATGCCGTTGGAGGCAATGGCATAGAGGGTGGAAGTGGTAGGGCTGACGCGCACCTCCCAGCTGTCACCGCCGTCATAGGATTGCCTGATGGCACCGCCCGCACCGGCGAGGAGCAGGGTGTTGTGGTCAAAACCGAAGATGGCGTAGTAGCTGGTTGTATCAGGCGAGGGGAGCAGCTGGAAAGACTCGCCACCGTCACGGGTCCGCAAGATCGTCCCCCGGGCGCCGACGATGATGCCGGTGTCCGCATTGAAAAAGGCCAGGGCATGGAGTTCGGCTGTGACGCCGCTGGCGAGCGCTTGCCATGAGGCGCCCTGGTCCTCACTGCGCACTACCATCCCCTGCCGGCCTGCCGCAAAGATCCTGCTGCTTCCCGCCCTCTGGATGGCGTTCAGCGTATTGCCCTGTGGAAGGGGATTCTGCCAGTACCAACCGGTCTGTGCAAGGACCGGCATCGTCACTCCCAGTGCCATGAACAAGAGACGATATTTCATACATTGCTCCTTCGCTCCGGCCTTCGATGCTGCCAGCGGAGATCAGCAACGGCCGGGGGGTGTGCGGATGGCCGTCGCAACCGGTCTCACTGATGAAATATGCAAAGGTTACACAAAATTTCAAATAAAAAGTTTGTTTCCTGTCAATTTTTATTGAAAACAAGAGATTAATTGGTTAAGTTGAAAGGAAAGAGAGCCAACCGCCGGAAGAGCACCCCATGACCGCCAACGCCATCATTGCCAAAAAACGCGACGGATCCGTCCTGACTCCTGAAGAAATCCGTTTTTTTGTCTCCTCCTTCGTCGGTGGCGCCATACCAGACTATCAGATGTCAGCCTGGCTGATGGCGGTCTATCTGCGCGGCATGGACGCCCAGGAGACGGCCGCACTGACCCAAGCCCTGCTCGATTCCGGCGAGCGGATGGACCTCAGCGATATCCCCGGCCGCAAAATCGACAAACACAGCACAGGCGGCGTCGGCGATAAGGTCTCCCTCATTCTGGCTCCGCTCCTGGCTGCCGCCGGGGTTCTGGTGCCGATGATCTCGGGCCGCAGCCTCGGCCATACCGGCGGTACCCTCGACAAGCTCGAGGCCATCCCGGGATTCCGGACGGATCTCTCGCCGCAAGCCTTTCACGATCAGGTGCGCGATCTCGGCGTCGCCCTGATCGGCCAAAGCGACACCCTCGTGCCGGCCGACCGCAAGATCTACGCCTTGCGCGACAGCACTGCGACCATCGGCTCCATTCCACTGATCACAGCCAGCATCCTCAGCAAAAAACTGGCCGAAGACCTTGACGGCCTGGTGATGGACATCAAATGCGGCGCCGGCGCCTTCATGCGCACCCTCGGCCAAGCAGAAGCCCTGGCGCAAAGCCTGATCCGCACCGCCGCTCTGCATCACCTGCCGACCGTGGCTGTGATCACCGACATGAACCAGCCCCTCGGTTACGCCGCAGGCAACTGGCTGGAGGTACGCGAGGTGCTGCAGGCCTTGCAGGGCCATGGCCCGGAGGACCTGATGCAGGTCACCTATGCCCTCGGCGCACAAATGCTTTTCATGGCCGGATTCAAGGGAACACTCCATCAGGCCATCAGCCACCTGCGCCGGGCCATCACCAGCGGCGCCGCTCTGCAGCGCTTCGAGCGGATGACGGCCGCCCAGGGCGGCGATGTGCGGTTTCTGCGCGATCCCGGCAGCTATGCGGGTACCCGCCTCCAGCAGCATCTGCGCGCACCACGCTCCGGTGTGGTGACGAAGATCGACGCCCTGCAGATCGGCGAGGCGATCATCCGTCTCGGCGGCGGAAGACTGACCCAGACGGACCGGATCGATCCGGCCACGGGGGTCGTCCTCGGAAGAAAATGCGGCGAAAAGGTGCGTACGGGGGAGGTGCTGGCGGTCATTCACGCCAACCAGACGGAGTCCGCCCGCGAAGCCCTAGAGATGGTCCGCAAGGCCTTCGTCATCGCCGATCAACCCGTGCCCAGGAGCCGGACCATCCTCAAGATCATTCGGGCATGAGCCGCCGCAGCCCCGCACCGCAACCTCTCGCGCCACCCGGCTTTGCCATCCAGCCCCGTTTTTACCCGTAAAGCGGCGAATAAAATCTTGACTTTTATGCCATTCTTTTCTATATTATACAACCCGATAAATAATTCAGGTGTAGCTCAATCGGCAGAGCGGGTGGCTGTTAACCACTAGGTTGTAGGTTCGAGTCCTACCACCTGAGCAAACGAAGGCTTCCGGAAGGAAGCTTTCATTTTTTACTCCGGTGCATCCCGCTGTTCCTCCCGCCGAGAGAATTCCCCAAACGAACCAACCTTATCCCTGGTGGCTCCTCCCTGTAAAATTTTCTTGCCTTGCGCGGCAAATTTGTGTAAACTGCAGTGACGGCCTTGTGCCTGTCTGTTCACGGCGCCGGACCTCCGGAAGGATGTCCGTTTCAAGGAGTTACCTTATGAAAAAGAGGGTGGTTACATTCTGTGTGCTGTTCGTCTGCGCGATCGCCGCGGCCCAGTCCGTGAGCTTTGATCCCGCAGCCTACCGGCGGTTCCTCGCCGATACCCGCGGCTTGACCACCGTCCAGCTGCTCCTGCGTTATCCCGCCGGCCGCTTCGAAGCCGGCGCCCCCATCGACTGGCGCAGCGCCCGTTACGCCGACAGCATCACCGTGAAATATCAGCTGACTCGGGGCGAAAAAAACCTGTTACAAGGCAACGGCTTTATGGTCAGCGAGCGTCTCTCCTATACAACCTTCATACAGGCCTTTGCCGATGTGTACGCCAAAGATCTGCCTATTTTCGTCAGCGCTGATGCCATCCTCCACGCCGTGCATGCCTCTTACGATGAGATCCTCATGCGCGTCGAGGTACAGCAGCTGATGCCCCGTTTGACAACGCTTCTCGAATCCCTGCATAACGGTCTCCCCGCGCTGGCCGCCGGCTATCCGGCACAGCCGGGGCTGAAACCGATGCTCCTGGATGTCGACCTCTATCTCGCAGTGGCGCGCAACCTCCTCGACGGCAAGACCAGGCCGCTCTACAAGGAGAACAACGTTGCCTTTACACAACTCCTCACGCTGATAGCGGATGAAAAGCCGGCTTCCTTCGCGCTTTTCGGCGGCACGCCCCGCAAGATCGATTTCAGCCAGTTCCAGGTGCGTGGCCATTACAACAATGAATGGCATCCCGAACTGGCGCGCTATTTCCGGGCGATGATGTGGCTGGGACGTACCGAGATCTATCTCGTTGCCCCGCGAGAGGATGATGTGCCACCCACCTTTGCGGATGTGCAGCGCCAGATCATCGACGCCCTGCTGCTGTGCGAGCTGCTGGACTCCACTGCATCCCGGGCCTCTTTCTCGGAAATCGATCAAACCCTGGCCTTTTTCGTCGGCGAATGCGATAATGTCACTCCGGACCAGCTATCCGATCTGAACCGCCTCCTGGGCCTTGCCAGTCCGGCGCAGCTGCTCGACAGTCTCCAGACCGTCCACTTTCAAGAAACGCTGGCGGCGCAGTCCTTTGCTTGGCAGCGCATCAATTCGCAGATGCTCCTCTCTGACCCCATGAAACCGGACACCCTTCGCTCCGCTTCAGCCTTCCTTCTTTTAGGCCAGAGATTCATCATCGATTCCTACATCACCGGACAGGTGGTCTACGACAAAATCAGCCATGAAGGCCGCAAGGTAACGCGCATGCTGCCCTCGACGCTCGATGTCCTCTTCGGACTGGGCAATGATGCCGCGGGGCAGGTGCTGCAGGAGGAGCTCGACACCTGGCACTACGCTCCCAATCTTGCGGCGGTGCGCTATCTCATCGATGGATATGATGCCGCCTTCTGGCACAGCTCGCTTTTCAACCACTGGCTTTCGGCGATCCGCGCCCTCAATCCCCCGGCCGAACGCGATGCCCTGCCTGCGGTGATGCGCACGGCTGCCTGGTGGCAGCGGGTGATGAACACCCAGCTCGCCTCTTGGACTGAGCTGCGGCATGACAATCTCCTCTACGCCAAGCAGAGCTATTCCGGGATGACGACCTGTTCTTATCCAATGGTTTACATCGAGCCGGTGCCCGAGTTCTATGCCGCTCTGGCCCGGATGGCCCGCGCCGGAGCCGCGCACTTTGCCACGCTGGATACCCAGCCTTCGGCTTATGCGTATTTCAACACCTCCGCCTGCACCTTCGACACCCTGGAGTCCATCGCCGGCACTTTGCTCCGCAATCAAGCCCTCAGCGCAGAGGAAAGCGCCTTTCTGCAGCGGACCCTGCGTCGTGAGAACGCGATCTGCGGGGAGCCGCCCTACACCGGCTGGTATCCGGGGCTATATGTCCAATCCTGGGAGAGCAACCTCCTCATCGATGCGGACTTGCTGGTTGCCGACATTCATACCGCCCCTACCGATGCCTTTGGCAATCTGGTGGGATGGGTCCAACACGTCGGCACCGGTCCGGTCAATCTGGGCGTCATTGTTCTGCCGCTCGAGGGGCATAACACCGCCTTCGCCGCACCGATGTTGAGTTATTATGAGCATCTCGCCGTCAATTTCAAGCGACTGACCGACGAGGAATGGGCCGAGTGTTACGCCCAGGCCCCCTCCCTGCGTCCCGGTTTCGTCAATGCCTGGCTGGCGGACGGTGAAGGCAGTCAGCGCAGCGGTGGAGCGATGCTGCTGACCTCCACCGGAACCGCGCCGGCCGCGGCCCGGCAGCCGGCCTCCCCCCTTCTGGCAGCGAACTGGCCTAATCCCTTCAACGCCTCCACCCTGATCCGCATCAGCCTGCCGGCGGGCAGCCCAACCGCCCCGGCGAAGCTGGCGATCTACGACAGCCGCGGCCGGCTGGTGCGCCTGCTCTTCGACGGAACCGCGGCACCCGGCCACTACATCGCACGTTGGGATGGCTGCGACGAGCAGGGCCGGCCCGAGCCGAGTGGCCTCTATTTCTACCGCTTCACCCAGGGCGACCGGGTTGCTGAGGGAAAAATGAGCCTGATCCGATGACCCTGAACGAAACGGTGCGATTGGGGGGCCGCTTTCTTTGCATGAGGGCCGCGATGAAAGTCCCCTGGATACTCCTGCTCCTCCCCGCCGCACTCCAGGCGGGTACCACCGTCACCTTCTCGGCCGTTAATCCGGTCACCTATGAGGCGGTCGGCCTCGACAGCGTGCGCATCGAGAATCTCACCCTCGGGCGTGATACCACCCTGACGAACCCGGTTGCCTTCGAGCTTGAGAGTTGGACAGGTGTTGCCGAAAAGGCCTCTCTGCCCGCCCGCTTCCTGCTGACACGCAACTATCCCAACAGCTTTTCCAGAACGACCACCTTCAGCCTGGCGGTTCCGCATACCGGCGCGATCACCCTTGCGGTGTTCAACATTCTCGGACAAACGGTCGCAAAGCAGGAGTTTATCCTGTCGGCGGGCTGGCACCATTTTACGCTCCACAGCGGCGCCCTGGCCAGCGGACTCTATTTCCTGCGGGCCACCGGGGCCGGGGCCGCGGAAGTGATCAAGGTGGTCAAGGTCGGGCCGGCGCTCCCCGAAGTGGTTCGGATCGTTGCTCTCGGCGGCGGTACTCCTCTGTCCGGCGCCCGCCTCACCCGCCCGAGCAACGCCGACCGCTTCCGCTTCACGGCTTTCGCCGCCGGCTTTGCTGCCGCCACCCTCGAACGAGAGGTGACGGCGTCCCAGCAGCTCCGCTTCCAGATGTTGCCCCCCAAACCGCCGGATGATTTCACCTCCCATTGGCGCGGATTCAATCTCATGGGGATGTTCACTCTCGAATGGGACCACGCCGGCTACCTCGAGGACGATTTCCGCATGATCGCCGAGCTCGGTTTCAATTTCGTCCGCCTGCCGATCGACTACCGCATTTACACCGCAAGCGGCGATTGGTCCACCTTCCTGGAAGCGAGATTGGCGCAGATCGATCTGGCGGTGGCCTGGGGGCAAAAATATGGCCTCCATATCTGCATCAACCTCCACCGCGCTCCGGGCTACTGCGTCAATCCGTCTTCCACCCCCTTGCCCGCCGGTCAGGATGTCAGCCTCTGGGACAACGCGGCGGCGCAAGCGGCATTCGCCGCTCATTGGCGGATGTTCGCACAACGCTACCAAGCCATCCCGGCCAGCGCCCTCAGTTTCAACCTCATCAACGAGCCGGGAAACGTCAGCGGCGAGGCCTATGTCCAGGCGGTCCAGCCCGCAATCGATGCGATCCGCGCGGTTTCTCCACAGCGTATTATCATCTCCGATGCGGTAGAGTATGGCAATAGCCGCATCGACGCCCTTTTGGGGCAAAACATCGTCATCTCGCCTCATTTTTATAATCCGGTCACCCTGACCCATTATCAGGCCGAATGGGTGAGCGGCTCGGACGCCTGGCCTGTGCCGGTGTGGCCGCCGGCTATGGTCTCCGCCTATTTCTACGGCGCCGGCAAAAGCCCGTGGAATACCCCCCTGACGATCGCCGGTCTCTTCCCGGCCGGCACCACCGTGACCCTGCACGTCACCCAGGTTTCCGCAAGCGCCGATCTGCGCGTCTTCGCCGGCACCCAGCTGCTTTACAAGCACGACTTCCGGCCTGGCGCCGGCAGCGGCGAATGGAAAGAGGTGATCTACCGGCCGGAATGGAATATCTATCAAAACATCTACGACCGGGACTACGCGTTCACGCTCGCCCGCGATGCATCCGAGATCTCGTTCCGTGTGCTCTCGGGAGACTGGATGACCTGGAGCATGCTCTCCTTTACTCCGCCCGTGGGATCAACCATAACGCATACCGTGATCCAGCCCGGCCTTGCCGATTGGGGGCTGCCTCAGGCCTCCTACCTCCTGCAGCCGGATGGTTCACTCCTGCTCACCAGGGCGCCTGCCGGATTTGAGCAACAATTCCGCGTCAACGGATTTCTGCAGCAGTGGATCGACCTGAAAAACAGCGGGGTGGCGGTTCACGTTGGGGAATGGGGCGTCTATAACAAGACGCCGCATGCAGTCACCCTGGCTTTCATGGAGAATCGCCTGCTGGCGATGCAATCGGCAGGGCTCGGCTGGGCGCTCTGGAATTTCCGCGGCAGTTTCGGTATCCTGGACAGCGACCGCAAGGATGTGGTCTATGAAACCTATCAAGGCCACAAACTGGACCGCAAAATGCTCGAGTTGCTGCAGCGCTACTGAAAATCCGGTTACTGCATAAAAAAAGCCGGCCTCCTCCTGGGGGGCCGGCTTTCTTCTTTCAGGTCATTCGCTCCCGGAAGATCGGCGGAATGCGGATGATCTTCTCATCCCGGTCTACCCAGGCGAACTTGATCTCCGCCAACGCCCCCATCCTGCCCGCGCTTTTATTGAATACCTCGTAACTCAACACAAAGCTGCTCTTGCCCCAGGCGCTCACCCAACCGGTGATCTTCAGTTCATCATCATAACGCGAGGAGGCCTTGTAATCGATCTCCGCGCGTACAACGTAGGGAAAGGCGTTCCAGCGCTGAAAATCGCTGAAGGAGATCCCCACCTGGAGGAGATATTCGCTGCGGGCATATTCGAGATACTGCAAATAGATGGCATTGTTGACGTGCCCGAAGGAATCCAGCTCGTAACTGCGCACACGCACGCTGGTGACAAAATGGGTCGCCATGGAATCTCCTGTCAAAAGGCCAGACTGATACCGAACGAGGGCAGAAAAGGCATCATATAGATGACGCTGCGGCGTACATAGCCGTCGCTCTGATCGCTGCTCTTTTCGTAACGCCAGTCATACATGTAGGTGTTCTTGCGGTTCAAGATATTGATTAGATCGAGATACGCTGAAAAGGTATGCCCTGGCGTCTGGCGCAGATAGCTCAGGCGCAAATCGCAGCGCAGATAATAGGGATAGCGCGCCGAATTTTCGCCGGCATTGACCAGCGTATAGTGGAAGAGCGGATCACGCGGAGCTTCGACGTCTCGCTGAATAGCGAGAATCGGGGTGTAGGGAAAACCGCTGCTGTAATGGCCGAGAAAGCTGCACTGCCAGCGCTTGCTCAGGCGCAGCTCCGCTCCAGCGCTGACCTGGATGCGCTGGTCATAATCGAAATAGCGCCAGGGATCGGTCGAAGAGCGTCTGTATCTGGCTTCGGTAAGCGCCATATTGGCCCACCAGCCGAAGCGCTCATCCGTCCGGCGCGAGCGTTGAAAGGAGAGTTCCACCCCGTTGGCCAGTCCGGAGCCCGAATTTTCGGGGATGAAGAGCTGGACGCCGGGATTGACGAGCAGATCGCTCATCTGCTTGCGGTACAGCTCCACCTTGATCTGGCTCGCAGGATTCGGTGCCCATTGCAGGCCGAGAATCCAGTGCACGGCCTGCTCCGCGCCAATGTTTTCGGCATTGCGGGTGATATCGAGCGGTTCACCGCGGCCGATGACCGTCATAAAATCGGGATACTGGGAATAACTCCCATAGCTCAGCCAGAAATTGACCCGCTGCTGGGGGAAAAAGAGCGCCTTGAGCCGCGGATGCCAATGATATTCATCATAATGAGAGGAATACTCGTAGCGGAGGCCCGCATTCCATTCCAGCCACCGCCAGGGCCGAAGGCGCGCCTGAGCGAAAGCGCCGCTATCCCTGGAGCGAATCGTGAAGCGGATCGAATCGGGGAGGTTGAGGCTGTTGCGCCATTTCAGCCGCCAGTCGAGATCGGTGGTATGGTTGTCGATCTGGGCACCGCTTTTCACTCCGAACCAGGCGCGGGGATTCCAGGTCAGCTCGCTCCGAGCGGTGCGCCGCTCGATCCCGTAGTTCAGATTGACGTGGTAGCGGGCATTGTAGGTATCGAACATCTGGACATCATTGTTGTCCCGGTAATAGCCGAGGAGGAGATGGGCCAACAGGGTCGGGGTGAGCAAGCTGGTGCAGCGCACGCCGGTGATATGTCCTTTGCCGGCATTCAGCAGATCAAGCTGTTCGCTCTCGACGTTCATCATCTTGGCGCCCTCGCCGAGATGGGTATAGAAGGCGGTGAGACGGATGTCCTGGGCTACATCAAGGGCCGCCTTGGCATGAAGATCGTAGTAATAGGGGAAAATATAGTCCTTCTCGTAGAGGCGGTTGGCGAGGAGATCGTAAAAGCTGCGCCGCCCGGCGACCAGCCACGAGCCGCGGCCTTTGAGGATCGGGCCTTCGGCGACAGCCCGGGCGGTGACCATGGCCAGACTGGTGCTGAAGGTGCTCTTGTCCCGGCGTCCGTCCCGGTTGGCAAGCTGCAGCAGCGCCGATGTCTTGCCGCCATGGCTGGCATCGAACCCCCCCGGCTCCAGATCGATGGCCTGAATGATATCGGGATTGACCAGGCTGATGCCGCCGCCCATAATGATGAAGAGCCGGCCGGGTGTGGTGATCTCGATACCGTCATAAAGGATGAGATTCTGATCCGGACTGCCGCCGCGGATGTAGAGCTGGGTGTTGAGGTCGCTGCGGGCGGTCACGCCCGGGAGGATGTTGAGCGCCCGGTAGGCATCCTCGAGTGCGCCGGGACGCCGGGTGATGAAGCGGGGCGAAATGATCTCGTGGCCGGCGATCGATTTTTCATAGTCAAAGGCATGCGCTTCGCGCTTGGCCTGCACCTGAACCTTGCCCATGTCGATGGCCTGGCGATTAAGGCTCACCCGGAGGGCGCGCACCTGATTGGCCTGGACCACGAGATTCTTGACCACCATCTTGCGATAGCCGAGCATGGTTACAGCCAACTGATAGGTTCCCGGCGGCACCCGTTCAATATAAAACGCGCCGTTCTTGCCGCTGACCGCTCCCAAGGCGGTACCCTCCAGCACCACATTGGCCTGGGGGATCGGGGTTTTGCTGGCGGCGTCGAGGACAAATCCCGCCACGCGGCCATGCGGTTTGACGGCAGCCGGGGTTGCGGCGCTGCCGCTGCGCTGCAACAGCACCAAGAGAAGGAGAAGGGCTATCCGTCTATTCATCGGTCCTGATCCAGATCTTGTCCCAGACCAGATCCAGTCCGGTCTCCACGGGGGTTTCCTGTAGGTCTTCGACGTGGACCAGCGCCGTGCCGTCGGGCGACCAGGCGGGCATGGCACCCTTGAGTACGATCAGACTGGGCGTTTCGGCGCCCGGCCGGTCGAAAAAGATCCCCGTCGAACCATAAGACGTCATGGCGCGCCAGGCGAGGTGCTCCGCGCCGCCGTCCGCGACAACCCGGACAGCCACCGGCCAGCTGCCCGCCGTGGCGGACATTAAAAGCTCCTCGGCACGGTTGTCGGCAAGTTGATAGCGGTAGAGGTACTCCCCGCTCGCGTTGTCGGCCGAGAAGAGCAGGCTCGCGCCATCCGGGCTCCAGGAGAGGGAGAGCGCAATGAGGAACGGGGTGTTAAGATAGGTGACCACAGCGGTAGCCGGCTCGAGGAGGGCGATCCGGCCCAGAGTGAGAAAAGCGATCCGGCTGCCATCGGGATTCCAACAGGGAAAGGATTCATTTCCCGCCAGGGAGGTGAGCCGGCGCCAAGTGTTCACCGCGGGCATGTAGAGCCAGAGGTCCTGGCTTCCGGCGCGTCCCGAGGTACAGAGGATTGTGCTGTCGACCGGGCTCCAGGAGGGAAACCAGAGTCCGGTGGAATCGGCTGTCAGGGTCCGCACGGAGGAGTCGGCCACCCGGACCTCGCGCAAATAGACCGGGCCGCTGCCGTCCACCGCCCGGGCGCAGAACAGGAGGCTCTGACCGCCGGGGTGCCAGGCGGGATGGGTGTTGTCCCACCCTGCGCTATGCACCAGCCGCTTTTGGGCGGGAAGGGCCGACTCATATTCGATGGTGGAGGTCGTGGTGCAGGCGAGGAGCAGAGCGGCAAGGGGGAGCAGGAGCACTCCCGGGTAAAAAATACCTCCCCGGCGGGCTGAAAGGGCCGATTTCAGGCCCGTCCGGTTCCCATCAGCTGCTATGTTCATCAGATGCAGGGGCATAGTATTCAATAGTAGCGTCAGGTTCAGGGAATCGCGGAAACCGGGCGCAGGCTTTGCCATTTCCAGGATGGATGGGTGTGCGACACGCCGCGCAGATGCAGGGTGATCAGCCGTCCTTCCTGCCACAGAGGTTGCTGGTCGCGGAAATGGCGGCTGAAGGGGTGTCCGCTCTGCCCCGCGGGTAAAATCACCTGCCAATCGCTGGTGGACATGTCCGAGATCTGGCGAATGCAGGGGCCGACAATGGTATCAAACGGTTTGTCCAGGCTGAAGGTGCTGTTGTTGAGGGTGAAATTGCCTCCCGCCGAGGGGGTAGGACCGATGGTGAAATAGCGACGGAAGGGGCCGTGAAGGCCGAAGGGATGGGGCTGGGTCAGGGTATGGACCAGGCCCCAACTCCACATCCCCGGCGTATCGCCATAGCGGGCGGTGAGGGTGTCGATGGCCGCCAGATAGGCCGCTGCCAGCTGATCATCAAGCGTTTCGCGGAACGGGGTGCGGAGGTTATCGAACCAGAGCGAGTCGTTGGCGGCGATCAGTCGGTCCAGCGAACGGATATTGACATGGGAGAGGTTCAGGAACCGGCGGTAGAGATCCTCCCCCATCTCGTCGGCAAAGGTCAGGCGCATCAATTCCACTAGGGTGGTCTCATAGAGCGTAGCGGCCACGCTGGAGGGCGTCTCCTGATAGTCCCAGACAGCGAGCAACTCCCGGCCGAGATCGGCGGGCTGGCCGGCGGGCAACGGGAGGCGACGGAGGGCTTTCAGGAGGCGGGGAACCAAAAAAGCCGCATGGCCGCAATAGAGATCGGCCTGCAGGGCTTTGCAGCGTTCCACATCCCAGCGGCCGGTCGTATCGAAGGCCGCCTTGATCCGCTGCCAGCGGTAATCGGGCTCCCAGTAGGCGGAGAGGTAGAATGCGCTGCTGGTATCGGCGAGGCAGTTATTGGCGTTGGCGATCCAGCCGCAAGCCGGCTGAAAGCTTTGAGGCAGTTGGGCATAGGGCACAAAACCGCGCCACTCCGGATCCGGCCCGCGCGCCGCCAAGCTGTCGGCCACACCCAGGGAATCGGCTGCGGGCGGCGGCAGCAGGGCATCATTATAGGTGCGCCGGGGGACGGCGGCAGCCAGCTTCCAGCCGACCTGTCCGGCGCGGTCGGCATAAAAGAAATTTTCGCCGGGATTTTTGCAGCTCTCCAGCGCCGCGAGAAAGTCGCCCCAATCCCGGGCCTTGAGCAGCGACTGGAAGGCAGTCAAGGGGTCGTCCTCCTCGAAGCCGGTCCAGCGCAGGACCAGCGGCGTCCGGCCGCGATAGTTGAGCATAGGGGTCTCGGCGGTGACTAAAGGGCCGATATGGCTACAGGTCACGCGGACTTTGCGGTCGCTGCCGCCACGAACCGCGATGGTCTCATCATAGTAACGCCAGGCATAGCGCTGGCGGCCGAACCGGTAGTGCTGCGCATCGGTGCTGTCCGGCTCGAGCGGGAAGAAATCGACATCGTCAATCATGCCGTTGGTGATGCCCCAGGCGATCTGTTCATTGCGCCCGACGACCAGCCCAGGCAGCCCGGGAAACGCGGCACCTACCGCATTAATCTCGGGTGACTGCAAATGCATAAGGTAATAAAGGGATGGGACTGTGAAGAAGAGATGGGTGTCGTTCGCCAGCAGAGCCTCTCCCCTGCGAGTCAGGCGGCCATTGATCACCCAGGCGTTGCTGCCCACCCCGCCGGCGGGAATGCCGAAAAAGGCGCGCAGCTGCGTTTCACCCTGACGCATCTCCGCGCTCAGGGTCTTCAAGGCGTCGGTGGAAACGGCGGCGGCCGGCGGAACGGTGAAACGCGGGCTCCCGGGAACGGCTTCCGGTCTGAGTCCGCTGAATTTGAGCGAATCCACCTGGGCGGCGATTTCGGTATAAACCGGATCGGCGTGCCAGCCCATGCTGAGCAGCCAGCCGATAAGCCGCATGATGGCCAGGCTCTCCTCGGCTCTCCAGGGCGCGGGCTGGTAGCGGAGGACGCCGAACTCGAGGGGCAGCTGCTTCGTGCCAGCGATATAGGCATTGACACCGGCGGTATATGCACCCAGGTTCGCCGCCGTTTTTTCAGGCAGCGTTGGCCAGAGATGGGTGCCGAGACGGCCGAAACCAATGGTTCGCGCGAGCTGGTCCACCGGAACCAGCTCGGGGCCGAAAATCTCCGCCAAGCGGCCGAGGGCGGCCCGGCGCAACAGATCCATCTCCCAGAGACGGTCCTGTGCGCAGCTGAACCCGGCGGCGAAGTAGAGACCGGCCTCATCCTCGGCGAGCACATGCGGTACCCCCCATTCATCGCGCCCGATCTCGACCGGCCGCTGCAGGCCGACCACGTTGAAACGGCCGCTTTCGGGCGGCACAGAACGGCGCAGCGATACATAGCCGAAGATCAGGAACGCGGCGACACAGAGAAGGATGATGATGAGAATGAAAAGCAGGCGGCGATTAAAGGTTGTCATGCCTCGATCCGTTAATGAAAAAGGCAAGAGCCGATGGCACTTGCCTGCAGGATGAATCGACTACCGGCGGACGGGATCAGCGGCGTTTGGGCTGTGGCCGTTCCGTGGAGGTACCGGAGGAGGTGCCGGTGTCGCGGCGTTCGGGCTGCGGCGCTGGGCTGCTGGCAGCAGACGCAGGGGTCGATCCCTGGCCGAAATCGCGGCGGTTGTCCTGGCTGCCGCTCTCCGGCGATTTCTGGCTGCTGTCCGCCGGCTGTTTGCCTAAAGAGGAGGTCACGGACGGTGCCGGGCTGCCCGAGTAGCTGCCGGAATAGCTGCTTGCTTCGGGGTAGCGCTGACGGAACTCCTCGGGGACATACGGCTGGCCGGCCGGGCGGTCATAATCCAGTTCGCTCTCATCATACCACCAGGGCAGCTGATAATAAAAGAGCCAGTCGGCATCTCCGGCATGAACGCCCGGTACCGAGGGATTGAGAGGAGCGGACTTCCAGGCGACCTCCTCCTGCTCCCCCTCCGCGGTCTGGTGCGGCAAACGCACAATCGTGTAACACCCCGAAACGCCGACGCTGATCATCGCGACCAGCAGCACCAACATTTTATACCGGTTCATACTGCTCCTGTTATCCCAAAAAACCGACCTGCAGCGGAACGTCCGTCTTCTCAACGCGGCTCTTCCGGATTTCGGCTGCTGAACAGGTCCTTGAATTTCTGAAGAAAAGTGCGCCGCTGCGGAGGCGGTACTGTACGTGTAAAATAGACGATCTTAAGGCAGCGTAGATAATCACGATCGCCCCGGGAGCCGGCCAGCAAGTTCTTCGCCGCGAGTTCGATATAGATGTTGGGCTGGAAGGCCCAGCGCAAGGAACAGTTGAGAAAGCCCCTGCCGCCGTTGAGGGAGTCGATCCTGTCGTTATTCCAGGCAAAGTCGTACTCGCCCACAATTGAGACATCGCGGCCCAGCTGCCAGTTCATACCGCAAAAAAGGTCGGGTGTTTTGTCCTTGTCGCTGGTCTCCAGGCTGTAATTGACGCCGACATGCAAGCCGACCGTCCAGAAAGCTTGGTAGTTTTTTGACGTGACCGCATAAAAGCCACGCGACTTGTAGGTGAAGCGTTTATAAGGACTTTTAGTCGGATCGATAGTCTTGGGATCGATGCCGGGATAATCGGAATCACGCCAATATTTTCCATAACCCTGGGTATCGATTCCGATGGTAAGCTTTGGAAACTTGGGCGATTCATCGATCATGCGCAGGGCGAGGTGGACACTTGGGCCGTCATTCCATTTGATCACCTGGTTGCCGATGAGGTGGTCGCCACCATACGAGATGCCAAACATCATGCGCCTGGAAATACCGGCGGAGAGGCGGGCCACCATCCCCCCTTCTTCGAAGAGCAGGATGCCGCCGCTGAAATCACCCCCCAGCAGCACGTTGGCGGTCGGGAGGTCGATGAGCTGGGGTGAAGTGATGAAATTATCTTTCAGTTGGCCTTGCCGGCCATCCGCTCTCTGATTGCTGTTGACCTCGCGTTTTCTCAGTTGGGCTTGCGCTGGCGCCGTCAACAGGGCAATGGCCAGAAGCAGAAGGAGAGTGTTGCGCATGGGGAAGCCCCTTAAGCCGTTTCCAGGTTTATGAAATATAAGGAAAAGGGCCAACAAAGTCAACCACAAAACCCGGGCGGTTCAGGTCCGGATGAAAAGGCCGAAGCCCGCACCGACCTGCACAATTGTCCGCCGCTTGGTGAAGATCGGCCCGCTGGGCAAGAGTTCGATGAACTCAAATTTGATGCGCAGGGTAGAGAATCGGCCGAAGCGGGAGAAGGAACCGACTCCGGCCATCAGGGCCGGCCCCGCATAGGTCTCGCCGGGCTTTTGCGTCAGCGAATAGCCCTCCGTCCAAAAACCGGCGCCGAGATTGGCATAGATCGAAGAGCTGATCCCCAGATCCAGCCGGTAGATATCGTTCTTGCGATACCCCGAGGGCGAGAGGTCCCACAGCTTCGTGCGGAAGCTGCCGAGAAAAAGGGTCGAGATGCTGGTGGAGTCGGGATTCAGTTCGAGGCGGATGCCCGGCTCGATATCGATGGCAGTGGACTTGCCAAGGTAGTAACATGCCAGTCCGTCGAGTCCCAGTTCGCTGAAATTGCGCTCGGCGGCATCCGTGGCGGTATGGAATGAAAAACTGCCGCCGATCTCCACTGCGCCACGCTTCTGCGCTTGCAGGGGAAAGGCGCAGAGCAACAAGAAGACAACCGCAGCCACACGTCTCACAAGACCTCCCATTCTGGTTGCTGAATAACTGACTAAGCCCCCGGCACCGCGGTGGGACGGATCAGGGTTTGGTCTGAATCTCCGGTTGCAGAGACTTGAGCCGGACCTCGAGGAGGTTCAGCAATTGCGCCGCCGAGGAAGAAATCCGCCGCGATTTGAGCGACTTCATGCGGATTTTCGTCTCCATATCCATGATGTACCGGATGAGATCCTGGCGTCCCTGTTCGGCGACTTCCGAGTCGGGATAGCGTTGCAGAAAATCGTCGAAGAGCACAAATGGCGCGGCATAGTGGTCCCAAAAGGGTTGCCAGTGCTCCTCACGCTGCCGGTCCACCGCCAGGCGGATGATGGAATTGATCGCCGGATCCTCATTGCTCTCCACATACGTCATGCAGCCGACGTAGAGGGTATAAAGCCGGCGCAGCAGGGCCTCGCGCTCTTCAGGCTTCGACTCCTTGGCGATATCCTTCTGGAGCGTCAGCACATCGGCTATCCAACGATCCTTCTCGAAGGCCATTTCCGTCAGCTTGTAGCGCAGCACCAGCCGGGTCCAGGCCCCGACCGGCTTATCATCGAGGGTGCCTGGATTGAAGGTGAGTTTTTCCACAAACTTGAGCGCCGCCTCGTCAAGGATATCATACCCCGAGGATTCGCTCAGGGAGACTTCTTCCGGTTTGCCGGCAGGGTTGACGAAAACAGTGAGGCTGACTTCGCCCTCGAGACGCTGCAGTTGTGCGGAGAGGGGATAATCCAGAGGGATTTCCGAGGCTACGCGCGGCGGTTTGAGGCGTCCATGGGAGGCGCAGCCGGCCCCCAGAGACGCCAGGATAACCAGCCATCCGATCGTTCTGATCACTTTCATAGGCGCTCCTCTGCATTAAAAAAAGGGGAGTGAATGGTTCACTCCCCTTGATTGACGATCCGGGCACGAGACATCCCGGCTTCGGGGTGTATCGCACTGGTCATCTTCAGGCCTGCCATTTGGACCCCGATGCGATCTGCAGCTTAGAAACGCAGCGAGAGCGTGGCGACCACCTTGTTCAGGGTGCGATCGAGTGCGATCGGCCCTGCAGCGCCGGTATTGTAATTCTTCTCCTGCCAGTTGCCGCGCACATAGGTGAGGTCGAGCATCGCCTGGCGGTCCATCATGAAGCTGATTCCGCCGGAATAAAAGGTGCGGTCAGGGCGGATGGACTTGTCCTTGTAGGGGGAGGGATCACTGAAAACGCCGCCGCGCAGGCGCAGATTGGTTCCCGGCAGGTTGATTTCAGCCCCGCCATGCAGCCGGGTCGTGGCCTCCATCTCGCGTTTGATGGCACGGTTGGCGCCGGACTGGGTCATCCCCGAAATCGGCGGATCGTCTTCAAACTTGGCCTGCGTCCAATCCTTGAATTCGGCATCGGCGGACAGCAGGGCCAGGTCGAAGACCTTGGCGGAAAAACCCAGGGCAACCGCATAGGGTTCAGTGTAGCGGTATTCATAGGTGCCCTCGTCGTTGTACAAGTAGCGATCGTGCTGGGCGTCGTAGTACTCCTCCTCGCTCGACTGCCAGTTTTCTCGGATTTTGTAGGTCGTGGGCAATGTCAAGGTCGCGCCCAGCCGCCAGACCTTCTCCGAACGGTAGAGCATGGCGAGCTTGATGTTGGTGGCGTCGAGTTCACTGGTCAGCCCGTTGACCGTGCTGTAAGAGGTCCAGTCGGCATTATCGGTCGGATCGGCGCTATCTCCGGGCAGGTAATATAGGTCGTAGATATCCTCCTGCTTGAACTCAGCAGAGTGATCCCGTTTGCCGTCGATGAAATTGATGCTGGCGCCGACGAAGAGGTTGGGACCCGCTTCAACCGATCCCGAAAGGGTGAACTGGCTGCGGCTGCCTTCGTCGAGAATGGAATTGGATTCGAAAAGAGAATCCGGCGACAGCGCCCCGATATCGACCATGCCGTCATGATCACGGGTCTTGTCGAATCCGAGGCCGAAGACCAGACTGCCGCGCGCGGTGGGCACCGGGAAAACCAGCCCGACAGAATTGAGTCGGGTGAAACTGTTGTCGGTTTCGTTGCTGGCGGCGAGAAAATCGGCCGCCGATTTGACATTATTCTGCGAGAAACCGATATTGAACTCCCTGCGTTTCAGCTGGCCGATGCC
>Ga0208197_1000042_pt1 | contig 164239 bp, 135 predicted proteins | sample AD_JPNNA4_MetaG_FD_184444 | JGI IMG/M metagenome (GOLD analysis project Ga0208197, IMG submission 184444) | Active sludge microbial communities of municipal wastewater-treating anaerobic digesters from Japan - AD_JPNNA4_MetaG (SPAdes) (version 2) | ecosystem: Engineered > Bioreactor >...
TCGTCTTCTCGGCCGGCAACAACGGCCCCTATCCGAGCACAGTAGACCACGCTTCGGATAAGGACATCACCGTCGGCGCCAGCACGACGAGCGGCACCATTGCCGCCGGGCGTCTGGGCGTCAGCGCGCCGGAGCCGATTTCAACCACGCTGCAAAATATGGCTTTTGCAGCAGCCGCGTTTGGCCAGCCTTTGGTCGTGGGGCAGATTTACACGTATCCCTATCTGCCGGCCGCCGCAGTTAATCCGACTAATGCTACCGGGTGCAATCCCTGGCCCGCCGACACCTTTACAGGAAAAGCGGCGTTGATCAGCCGTGGCGCCTGTGAATTCGGCCTCAAAGTGCTCAACGCCGAGCAAGCCGGGGCAGAATTCGTCATCATCTACAACAATGCTGGTGACAGCCTGATCAATATGGGTGCTGGGGCTGTGGGCAATCAGGTTACCATTCCCTCCGTCTTCATCGGGCGAACCAACGGCTTAGGAATGCTCAACTGGTACCTGACTTACGGTGACGCTTCAGAATTCACGCTGAACAACGTACCCTTCCAGGCTGGTAGTATCCCGGATCAGCTTGCCAACTTCACCTCGCGCGGCGCATCTATCCGCCAGACGATGGGCGTGGATGTGGTGGCGCCCGGCGTCAATATCTTCTCCTCCGGCTATGGCCTGGGGAGCGGAACAGATGTTCATATGGGCTTCGGGCAGGCCAGCGGTACAAGCATGGCCGCGCCGCATGTCTCCGGTTCGGCGGCGCTGCTGAAGCAACTGCATCCCGATTGGACGCCCAATCAGGTCAAGTCTGCGCTGATGAGCACGGCAGAACTCAACCTGGCGGACTACGATGGCAGTGAGGTCGGCGCGACGGACCGCGGCGCGGGTCGCATTGACCTGAGCAAGGCCGGCGATCCCGGGTTGACCTTCAACAAGCCGAGCCTGAGCTACGGTTATATGACCATCGGCGGCAACGACACCCAGACCGTGGTGGCGACCGATGTCTTTAGCCATGCCGGGACCGTCACCTACACTGTGACCGTCGAAGAGACCGGCGATGTGACGACGACCGGCTACTTCACCATCAGCGTGGCCCCGACAGCCCTGACGTTTGCTGCAAAGGGTGCTGCGGCTTCCTTTGGTGTGGACGTAGACATCGCGCCCGACGCCCCCGCCGGCACTTATGAAGGTCTCGTGTGGCTGACGGACGGTACACACGAACTGCACATCCCCGTGTGGATTCAGGTGTGGCCGGCAATGACCGATAAAGTCCTGTTGCTGGATGATGACTTCAGTTCTGCTCTGGGATATCCAGACTATACATGGTACTATACCAGCACGTTGGAAGCCCTCGGCATCCCGTATGACTACTATGATGCTGATGAATACGCCGGGTACGCCCAAACTATCCCCGACCTGGCGGTATTGCAGCAGTACAAGGCCATAATCTGGTACACCGGTGATCACTGGCAATACAACGGTTACTACACCGTCCCCACCCCGCTGACCCAGATAGATCAGCAAATCCTCATCGGCTATCTCCAGAGTGGTGGTCGCTTGCTGGCGACCGGCCAGGATTTGGCCACCGTGCTGCGCGCGGACACCGGCAATGAAGTGTCGAACCTCTATGGCGGCTTCCTGGGCGCCGAGTGGTTGCAGGACAATGTCTTCTCTGGCACACTGGAAACAGATATACGTCGCCTGAGCGGCCTGGACTTCACCAGAGGTATTACGGTGGACCTTACACTACCCGCCACCTTGATACCTGACGGCGCTGGCAACCAGTACTTCGTCGACGAGATCCAGATCCCCCAGGTAGGTGAGGGGCAGCCCGAACCTGTCGTTATGCCAAAGCCCATTTTCCAGGCTACCAGTGGGGATCATGTCGCTGATGGATATGTAGGTTTGGTGACCTCTTCCGATGCCTCGCTGGAAGATCCAATGACCTATGCCGATTGGCGCAGTGTATATCTTTCCTTTGGGTTTGAGGGCATCAATAACCCACCGCCAGAAACATTCCTGTTCGACTCCCGTGTGACGGTGATGAACCACCTCTTGGGCTTCCTGTTCACGCAACCGACCGTTGCACTGCCGGATTACAACGTGATGGCAGGTCAGGAAGTGACGTTGCAGGCCACCGCCGGCTTCGCCACCGCGGACACCACCGCTCTCGTGCAGTATCGCTGGGACTTCGGTGATGGCTCGCCCATCGTGACCACCACGACGCCGACCGTAACGCACACCTACGCACCTGGCACGTATACGGCTCGAGTGGAGGTCACCGACTTCTATGGGCATACGGCCATTGATGCGGGTACGGTCAAATCAACCGCCTACATCTTCCTCCCGCTCGTTATGCGCGCTTACGCGCCTTAATCTCAGGCACGCTTGAGGTTAAGTTCAAACATCAGGGGGAGGGCCGAACAGCCCTCCCCCTTTGTTGTGATTTCCTCAAATCCCGGATGTCGCTAAGTGGTCAAAAACTGTAGGGCGAGTTGACAGCTCGCCCTACAGATCTCCATAGTACAAAAAAACCTCTCAGGATTTGCGATATGCGGCTACCCCGCCTGGCTTCGCAGTGTTCGCCCTTCAGCGACCTGCCTTTTTGTCCAAATCCTGAGAGGATCAAAGATTAACTCTATTATAAGGGCAGTTTGCACGCGCGTCAATAGAACATGTGAGCAGTTTTTTAGTTTCCAGTTGTCAGGGGGCAGTTATTTTCTTGGTAGTCGGTGGATAGGAGGGCAGGGCCTTATCATTCTTGCTCCGAGGGGAACGCCAGTTCCCCATTTTAGCTGAGCAACGCGGATCTGGCGATCTAACGCGGATCTGGCGATCCGCTCGAAGCAGTTGAGAAACGCGGATATGGCGATCCAACGCGGATCTGACGATCCGCTCGAAGCAGTTGAGAAACGCGGATATGGCGATCCAACGCGGATCTGACGATCCGCTCGAAGCAGTTGAGAAACGCGAATCTGGCGATCCAACGCGGATCTGACGATCCAACGCGGATCTGACGATCCGCTCAAAGCGGTTGAGAAACGCGGATCTGGCGATCCAACGCGGATCTGACGATCCGCTCGAAGCCAAATGAAGTTGCTGTAACGAGAATGATAAAGCCCTGGGTAGGAGGGTTTTTGCGCTGCGTCATTTTCGATGTATGATGAGATAAGTGCGATTCGCCATTCGCAATTCGTCATTCGTAATTCGTCATTCGTGAGGCATGATGAGACGGTTGTTTTATTTCTGTGTCGGGGTTGGGCTTGGGATCGGGTTGGCGCTGCTCATCGGGTGGGGGCTTTTCCCGGTGCAACGCGCCAATTCGTCGCCGGCTATGCTGCGCCGCGATTATCAAGAAGAATACATCCGGCTAATCGCTGCCGCGTATCAGGTGGATGGCAATCTGACATTGGCACGGCAGCGTCTGGCAGCCTTACAGGCCGCATCCCCCACGGCTCCTCTGGTCGAAGTCACCGAGCGGTGGATTGCTCAAGGGAAATCCACCGCCATCCTCACACCGCTGGTACAGTTGGCCCGTGACCTGGGGGTAAACACGCCTGCCATGCAACCGTACCTCCAGGGAGGCACTCCATGAAGCCCTGGGGTGTGCTTATCCTCGGTTTGGTGCTCGGCCTTGCGGCGGGATTGGTCTACACGTGGGTCATTGCGCCGCCTGAATACTACGATACTTATCCGCCCCTGCTCGATAAAGCGCATCGCGCCGACTGGATTGAGATGACGGCATTGGCCTATGGCGCAGAGGGCAATTGGAATCGCACCCAATTGCGTCTGTACGGGTTAACAGAAGCAGAGATCCGTCCTGTCGTCGCTGCTGTACTGGAACAAGCTGTGGCCGCCGGGCGTCCCATCGTCGTCTTACAGCGGCTGGCAGAGCTGGCAACATTCTACGGCGTGGATACGCCTGCCGTGCGCATTTACAGCGGAAAAGCGGCCGTCGTGCCCACGCCACACGCCGCGACACCGTCCCCCACCCCAACGGCGGTCCCGCCAACGGCAACCCCTGTACCGTCCACGCCCACACCATCCCCTACCCCCAGGCCGACGCTCACGCCCATTTCCCCCACAGTCACGTCACAGCCGCTTGTGACGGCCCGTATTGTCTCACAGACATTTACCTGTGAAGCGCACCCTTACATCACCGTCTCACTGATGTTATCGCACACCATCACGGTGCGACGGCGCGAACAGGTTGAGTGGCTGCCACTGCCGGGTCGGGAGGTTTGGCTGCTTTGGGAAGATGGCGCAGACCGCGCCGTCACGGGGTTCAAGCCGGAGATCGGATTGGATATTGCAGACTTCGCTGTTGAGCCGGGGCATGTCTACAAACTGTACCTTGACATTCCACAGGGCGTGCCTCTCACAACCATTCAGGTGGAGCCTTGCGCTGTGGATGAAGGAGAGGGTTGGGTCAGTCGCTTCCTGGTGCTTTTAGAAGAAATGCCACCCGACTGAGAAGCCAAAATCTGCCAGGGGCTTGCGCTCTGTGGCGGGGCAAAGCCCCACCACAAGAACGCTCTCTAAAGACGCTGTTTTAGCGGCATAACAGACAGCACGACGGGACAAAGTTTCCCAAATGCGCTGGCCCTACCCGATCGAGAGATTGCATCCTGGCAAGCATGGCGTATAATTAGGGCACGCTATCTGTAGGGAATTCTCACAGTTGGATGAGAATAGCGTTCCAACGTTTCAACGTTCAGACGGATTTTCAAGGGAGGTATATATGCGCAAATTCGGGGTGTTCCTGGCCGGTTTGATCGTCGGTTTGATGACGGGGGGAGTGGTGATGTTGCTTTTCGCGCCGGAGTCCGGTGCGACGTTGCAAAAGCGCATCCGCGAATGGGTCGAGCGGCTCATCGAAGAGGGGAAATCAGCGGCTGAATCGCGGCGTTTGGAGCTAGAACAGCAGTTAGAATCGTTCAAACAAGGACGCCCCATCGTGCTGCAAACGCCCGAGCCACCGACCACCGCATAAAAGGGTTCGGGGCAAAAAACAAACGGCGGGGCAATGCCCCGCCGTTTTACATCATTTTTATTTAGATCAGCTCTCAGTGAGCAGAAGTATTGACGAACGCTTCAAATAGCGGCCACATCGTCTCCACAGCTTTAACCATCGCTTCGGGGTGCCACTGCACGCCAATGCAGAAAGGATGATTCTGGAGTTCGATAGCCTCGATCACGCCATCCTCAGCGGTTGCGACCACCGTAAGCCCGTCACCGAGCGCCTTGACCGCCTGATGGTGCGCGCTGTTGACCTCAAAGGTTGTTCCTCCGAGGATTGTCGCCAGGCGACTACCGGCCACCAGGTTAACCCGGTGAACCAGCGTCTCCATAGGACGCGCAGGTACGTAACTGTGGTCAAGTGCGTTGGGGATGTACGCCGCAATATCCTGGTACAAGGTGCCCCCTAATGCCACGTTGAGAACCTGATGGCCCCGACAAATCGCCAGTAGGGGACGTCCCGAAGTCATCCACCGGCGCACCAATCCCAGCTCAGAAACATCGCGCTCTGCGTCCACCTGCCCCATCCAGGGTTCGCTTTGTTCACCGTAAAGCACAGGGTCCACATCCCCACCGCCGGAGAGTAGCAAGCCGTCGAGGTGGGCGACAAGGACATCCCAATCCTCATCCATCACCGTCGGCGGAATGACGACCGGGGTGCCCCCCACATGCTGGATCGCACGGGTGTAGGTCTCCCCAACAGCGACCATAACGCTATGCAGCAAACGGGCGGAAGTGTCCTTCCGCCCGGTAATCCCAATCAGCGGTTTACGCAACGTCACCGGTATCCTTAGCTGCGCAGTTCCTTCAGACGTGCAGATTTGCCACTGCGGTCACGCAGGAAGTACAGCTTCGCACGGCGTACCTTCGAGTGACGCACGATCTCTACCTTCTCAATACGCGGTGAATAGAGCAGGAAGGTGCGTTCCACGCCGATGCCGTTAGAGGCGATACGCCGCACCGTGAAATTCGCATTGGAGCCTCGACCACGCATCCGAATGATCGTCCCCTGAAAAACCTGAATGCGTTCGCGGTCCCCTTCGACAATGCGCACCGAGACTTTCACAATATCCCCAGGATGCAGTTCCGGGATATTGGGATTCGGCTCAGCCATCTGGCGTTCCAGTGATTGTACCAGGCTCATTTTATCATCTCCCCCAAACATCATTTGTCCAAAAACTTGCCGCCATAACTGGCGGCGAAGGGAAATTATACCATAGTCTTGCATAATGGCAATCGCTTATTTGACCCGAACGCGCCAGCCCTCCTGAAGGTAATCGGGATCGCGCGGCAGGCCACGGCTTTCCCAAAGGTGGGCATTCCATGCCCAGAACTGTTGTTTGGTCAGCCCATGCCGCCTGATGATGCCCCATACGGTATCATTGGCGGTCACGGTGATATACACGGATTGAGGAATGGCGGTCACTCCGGTCGCATCGGGTTCAGGCGTCAGGGGGGTTTCGGGCGCCGCCATACACTGAACATTGAGCGATTGAAGTATCGGCCAGTGCACCTTCTCTGTCACGGCAGCATGATAGACGCTGAAAAAGTCCACGCCGTGACGCGCGACGCTTTCAATCCAGGGGATGAGTTCTTCAGGCAGGAAAGCCGCCCCCTGCAATTTATACAACGGCGAGAGCACGGGATAAACTTCCGGCGTGCTGCCCCACACCAGGCTGAGCGTATCCAGGGTTTGGTAAATATCGCGGTGGACAAGCTGATCCGGATTGCTGCCCCAAGCCGCGAAAGCCAGGGGCATCCATCCCCCCTGGCAGAGAGGGGCAAGCACGTCCAGGACCCGCCGATCCGGCATATGAACCGGCGGTGGAGCCGCCAGGTAAAGACGCTGGCGCGGGATTTCGACGTTGTCCAAAGCCGCAGCCAGCGGACGGATCTGGTCGGCGGTCACCCAGGCATTTCCCAGGAATATCACCGTGGCCTCGTAGCCCAGATTCTGGGATTCCACGATGGCTTTCAACGCTTCTTGAGGGATGCGGTCGGTCACCTGCACCCAGGCCAGCGGGTGAAACCCCATGGTGCGCACTCGCTTGACCATCGTGCGCGCCGTCTCGGTGAAATAATACGGCCCATGGCCAACTTTGACCAACAGATAGGTCGCTTCAATGCTGGTTGCCATCTCCGCCGCGCGTTGGAGATCGTACGAATGGGCTAACCAGATTCCTTTCCCGCAAAGTTTTGCCATACGCTGCTCCGTTGCAAAAGTAGGGTTCATTATAAATGCGATTACACAAACCGCAAGACCCAATCACCAAAGATGTGCGCTTGACAAGCCGCCACTGCTCTTTACAATGAAAAGCATGCAACGAGAGAGTTCAAGCGAGTCAAGGATGGCTACCCGGTCGGAGGTGCCGGCATGCGCTGGTATCACAGCCTGACCGTACCTCAACGACGGGTGCTCGGTGTATTGACGGCCGGCTTTATCCTCGTGGTCGGACTTCTGGCATGGAGTGTGTGGACGACCCTCACTTCACAGCCCCAACTTACACCGCCGCCACCGACGATGTTTCAGAATTCGGTCCTCCCATCGCCGACGCGCCCATCATCGCCGACACCTGTGCCCGCCTTCACCGGCACGCCGCTGCCTACTGCCACCCCGCTGCCGCCTTTCGATGTGGCGCAGGCCGGTATCATCGCTGCCGGTGTCTCCGATGCGCGCGGCCTTTTGCCACGCTGGAGCACGCCGCTAACGTTGGTAGACACGCACACTATGGCCGTTATCCTCTATCGGCGCTATAATGATCAGCCCCCACTCCCCTTGCAAATCGAACCCACGTTGAAAGCCCTGCGGCTTTGGGACTGGAAAGAGGGGCAGGTGCGCGTTGATCCCGTAGCGCAGGCCCCGGTATTGGCTGCGCTATATGCCGCAGACACCGACGATCTCTATTTGCGCCGCGATTGGAACGGTCTACGCGACATTCTGGAATGGCAAATCGCGTATGGTTATGCGCACGCGATTCCCAATCAATACGGACAGTTGTCCCGGCTCATCGCCAACGCCGATTCCCTGGATCATCGCCTGGCCCTGACCGCCGCAGGCGACGGCGACGCACTCTTCTCCCTATGGCTGTACGCGGGCGCAACGCCGGACAGTGCGCAGGCGCAAGAGCTGGTCAACATTATCGCCACGGCCCATGCACCGCGTTGGAAAGTCAGCGACCCGTTGTTGAATGATCTCTCGCGGCTGTCACTGGATTCAGGCGCCGCTTTCGTGAGGGATTTGTATGTCCGGGGTGGTCAAACTGCCGTAGACGCAGCGGTATTGCGGCCTCCTCGTTCTACCGAACACTTGTTGCACGTCGAGCGTTACCTTGCCGATGATACGCCGGTGCAGGTAACGCCGCTCCAGCCGAAATTGGAACGCGGCTGGGTGCTCACGCAGACCGAGACGTTGGGAGAGTTGCTGTTGCGGCTGGCGTTGCGGGAATGGAGCCACGGCGCGCTCGATGTGGACAGTATCTCCGGCTGGGGCGGCGATCTGTTACAGGTGTGGGATGGGCCGGGAGACGCCGATGTCGTGCTCTGGCAGACGGTCTGGGATTCCAATGCAGCTGCGGTGAATTTCTACGGGGATCTGGTGAAGATTCTGCCGCGTCCCTTGTTGCCGGGACTGATCCGCGACAAGACGACCGACACTGCTCTGCGCGGGGGCCGCTGGTGGGCCGGTCGGCAGGGTGCCGTCTATCTCTACCGTTCGCTCAACCGCGTGTGGCTGGTGTGGGGGAAAGATGAGGCAGCAGTCAAGACAGTTGCCAGCACGTTGCGGCAGCAATCGAGGATTAGGAATTAGGGATTGGGGAATGGCTCCCGTAGGGACGCCTGAATCTAATCTAAACCTGCGCCTCTGCCCCAAAATGGCCGATGGCTAGGGGGGCTTTTTATGGAGGGATGCACGATAAAAGCAAAGGCAGGTGTGAAAACGAAATTAAAATGGATGGCGCTGGCCGTCTTGATGGGCGGGACGCTGTGCGCCGTATGGACAGCCTGGACACTGACGGCGCGTTACAAACGCGCGATGTATATGCCGGCCGAGATCGAACGGGTCCCCCAAAAGCCGGTTGCCGTAGTCTTCGGCGCGGGCTACTGGCCAAGCGGAGCGTTGAGCATGGTGCTCAAAGACCGGCTGGACGCCGCCATTGAGCTTTATCGCGCCGGACGGGTGCAGAAGTTGCTCTTCAGCGGCGATAATCGTTTTGTGGATTATAATGAGCCGGCGAAAATGTTAGAGTACGCGCTCACGCAGGGCGTTCCCCGCGAGGACATCGTGCTCGACTACGCCGGGCGACGCACCTACGACACCTGCTACCGCGCCCGCGATATCTTCCAGGTACAGGATGTGGTGCTGGTCACACAACGCTATCATCTGCCACGCGCACTCAACACCTGCCACGCCCTGGGCTTGAATGCCGTCGGCTATGTGGCCGACCGGCAACCTTATCCGCGCCGCGACCTCGCCTGGTACTGGACGCGGGAAACCGTCGCCCTCTGGCGCGCCTGGTGGGACATCTACATCGTCCGCGCCCAGCCGGTGTTAGGCGAGCCGTTGCCGATTTTTGGGGGAGTAAAGGGAAATGAGAAAGAGAAATGAACGAAGAGTGTCATTCATTACCCGTTACTCAATTACTCATCACCGATCACACAAGGAGTCACAATGAGCTATGGCTTTGAATTATTAGAGACACGTACCATTCCTGAACTGAATACACGCGCCAGACTTTATCGCCATGTCGAGACAGGGGCGCAGTTGCTCTCATTGGAAAACGACGATGAGAACAAGGTCTTCGCCGTCGCTTTGCGCACGCCGCCGCCGGATTCGACCGGCCTGCCACACATTATGGAACACGCCGTGCTGTGCGGGTCACGCAAGTATCCGGTCAAGGAGCCGTTTATCGAACTGGCGAAAGGGTCACTCCACACTTTCTTAAACGCTTTCACGTTTAACGATAAGACGGTATATCCCATCGCCAGCCAGAACGTGCAGGACTTCTATAATCTGATTGACGTGTATCTGGATGCCGTTTTCTATCCGCGCCTCATGCCTGAAACCATGCAGCAAGAAGGCTGGCACTATGAGCTGGAGCACCCCGATGCGCCGTTGACCTACAAAGGCGTGGTTTTCAACGAGATGAAGGGGGCGTATTCGTCGCCGGATACGCTCGTGGCGCGTTACAGCGAACAGTCGCTCTTCGAAAATCACGTCTACGCGCTGGATTCAGGCGGCGATCCAGAGGTGATCCCGCAGCTTACCTATGCGCAATTCAAGGCGTTCCACGAGACTTACTACCATCCTTCCAACGCACGCTTTTTCTTTTACGGGGATGATGATCCCGAAAAACGCCTGCAACTGATACAAGCTTATCTCAAAGACTACACGGCGCGACATGTCGAAAGCCGCATCCCCTTGCAAACGCGCTATGATGCTCCACGCCGCCTCAGCCGGCCTTACCCCGTCAGCGCCGACACGCCGGCCCCCAAAGCCTATATCACCGTCAACTGGCTCTTGCCGGAGAATACCGACCCTGCCCTTACGCTCGCGCTGGAGATTCTGGGGCACATCCTGGTCGGCATCCCGGCGTCGCCGCTGCGCAAGGCGCTCATTGATTCCGGCCTGGGCGAAGACATCATCGGCAACGGCCTGGATGACGGGCTGCGCCAATTGACGTTCTCCACGGGACTTAAGGGTGTGCGCAGAGAAGACACCCCCAAAGTCGAGGCGCTCATCTTCGATACCCTGCGCAACCTGGCCACCAACGGCATTGATCCCGACACCATCGCGGCATCGCTCAACACCGTGGAGTTCAACCTGCGTGAGCAGAATTTCGGCTCATTCCCGCGTGGGCTGGTGCTCTTCATCCGCGCCCTCAGCACCTGGCTGCACGATGGTGATCCGTTTGCCCCGATCGCCTTCGAGACGCCTCTCAATGCCGTCAAGGCCGCACTGGCTGCCAACCCGCACTACTTCGAGGATCTCATTCAGGCGCACCTGCTGGACAATCCCCATCATACCGTTTTCGTGCTGGAACCCGACGCCACACTCGCCCAGCATCAGGAAGCGGCAGAACGTGAGCGACTGGCACAGGCGCGCGCCACCATGACGGCGGAAGAGTTGCGCGCCCTGGTCGAAAACACCGCACGACTCAAGGCATTGCAGGAAGCTCCCGATTCCCCAGAAGCCCTGGCGACCATTCCTCGCCTGACGCTGGCCGATCTGGACAAACAATCCCGGCACGTTCCCACCGAAACAGGTGACCTGGAAGATGTACGGGTGCTGTACCACGATCTGTTCACCAACGGCATTGTCTACGTGGACGTAGGCTTCGACCTGCACACGCTGCCGCAAGACCTGCTTCCCTACGCCACGTTGTTCGGCGCGGCGCTGCTGGAAATCGGCACACAGACCGAGGATTTTGTGAAGCTCACGCAGCGCATTGGGCAGAAGACGGGCGGCATCGCGCCGGCCACATTCCACGGCCTGGTGCGCGATACCGACCGCGCCACCAACTGGCTGTTCCTGCGCGGCAAGGCCACCGTTGCCCAAACCGACGATTTGCTTGCCATCCTCCGCGACGTGCTGTTGACCGTCCAATTGGACAACCGCGAGCGGTTTATGCAAATGCTCTTGGAAAAGAAAGCCCGCGAGGAAACCATGCTGATTCCCGCCGGTCACCGCGTCGCGCTCTCGCGGCTGCGCGCCCGCTTCAACGAGGCGTATTGGGCTGCCGAGCAGATAGAGGGGCTGAACTACCTGTTTTTCCTGCGGCGACTCACCGGGCAGGTGCAACAGGATTGGCCCGCCGTGCTGGCGAAATTGGAAGAAGTGCGGGACATTCTCGTCAACCGCAAGGCGATGTTGTGCAACGTCACCGTAGATGGTGAAAGCTGGCGGACGGTACAACCCAAGCTGTCGAACTTCCTGGCTTCCCTGCCCGCGCGAGAGGTCACACGCGCTGTCTGGACACCGGAGACATTGACCGGCCCAGAAGGGTTGACCATTCCCGCGCAGGTCAACTACGTGGGCAAAGGAGGAAGCCTGTTCGATCTGGGTTACACGCGCCACGGCTCGCTGGAAGTCATCACCAATTACCTGCGTACCAGCTACCTGTGGGAGAAAATCCGCATCCAGGGCGGCGCGTACGGGGCGCTGTGCTTCGCCGATCCGCATACGGGGGTCCTGAGCTATGTCTCTTACCGCGACCCCAACCTGCTGGCAACCCTGAAGCATTACGATAGGGTAAGCGTCTTCCTGCGTCACCTGGAGCTTTCCGAAGACGAGCTGGTCAAGAGCATCATCGGCGCCATCGGCACCCTTGACGCTTATCAGCTCCCCGACGCCAAAGGCTACAGCGCACTGGGACGCTACCTCATCGGCTACAGCGATGCTGCCCGCCAACAATACCGCGATGAGGTGCTCTCCACCACCGTCGCCGACTTCCGCGCCTTTGCGGACGTACTCGACCGCCTCAATACAACCGGTGAGATCGTCGTCCTCGGTTCGCCGGACGCGATCGCCGCCGCTCAGGCTGAATGGGGTGTTGATTTTACAATAACCAAGGTGTTATAAAGAGTTTTCAAAAGAGGGAGTAAATACTATGTGGCCGACACGGGAAGAAGCATGGAAAGTTTTGAATGAATATACCAGGAATCCGCATCTGATCGCGCATGCGCTGGCAGTGGAAGCAGGGATGAAAGCTTATGCCCGCCGCTTCGGTGAGGACGAAGAGCGCTGGGCCGTCGTGGGATTGATCCATGACTTTGAATATGAGCAGTACCCCGACTTGGGGCCGGGTGGGCATCCCTTCAAGGGCGCGGAGATCATGCGCGCCATGGGCTGGGATGAGACGCTCATCCGCGCTGTCGCTGCGCACGCGCCGGAGCTTACCGGCGTCACACCGGAGACGCTGCTGGAGAAGACCATCTACGCCGTGGATGAGCTGACCGGCCTCATCACCGCCGTGGCTTTAGTGCGCCCCAGCAAGTCCTTGCTGGATGTAGAGGTCAGCTCGGTGAGAAAAAAGTGGAAGGACAAGGCCTTTGCTGCCGGGGTCAAGCGTGAGGACATCGAGAAAGGTGCGGCATTGCTCGGCGTCGAGTTGTCGGAGCACATCGGCGTGGTGCTGGAAGCCATGAAGGCCATCGCTGCCGAACTTGGCCTCGCCGGGACAACAGGATGAAATGGCGAGAATAGGATATAGTATAATATACACATAACAGCAAGAGGTAAAATAATGAGCGAAACTATTCGCACGAACGTTGTGCTGGATCAGGACCTGATCGCTGAAGCTCTGGCACTAACCGGTCTCAAAACCAAGAAAGCAGTTATCGAGGAAGCGTTGCGAACGCTCACGCGGCTCAAACGCCAGGAAAATATCCACGCCTTGCGAGGACAATTGCATTGGGAAGATGAACAAAACACCTCAAACCTACATCCGTAAAGCCGAAACCGAGTTGCGGGAGAACATCCTCCCCTTCTGGATGAAGTACGTGGTTGATAGAGAACGTGGCGGGTTCTACGGGGAAGTCTCAAATACGTTGGAGGTAGACAAAGACGCGCCGCGTGGCGCGTTGCTCACCTCACGCATCCTGTGGACGTACAGCGCTGCCTACAAACGTTATCATACGCCGGAGTACCTGGAAATGGCGCGTTGGGCCTACACCGACCTGTTGACGCGCTTCTGGGACGACACGTATGGCGGCCTGTACTGGATGGTCGCGGCAAACGGGGAACCGCTCCGCCCCCGCAAGCAAATCTACGGACAGGCTTTCGGCGTCTACGCGCTCGCCGAGTACTACAGCGCCACAGGCGAACAAGGCGCGCTTGATCAAGCCATCGCCCTCTTCCGCCTGATGGAAGAGCACAGCCACGACCCACAATACGGTGGCTACTTCGAAGCCTACACGCGCGACTGGTGCCTCGAATCCGACCTGCGTCTCAGTGACGTTGACATGAACGAAATGAAGTCCATGAACACACACCTGCACGTGATGGAAGCCTACACCAACCTGTTGCGCGTCTGGGACAACACAGCACTGCGCCTGCGGCAGGTGGAGAACGTGGACATTATGATGCACCGCATCATCAGCCCGACGACGTTCCACACACTCCTGTTCTTCGACGAAGCCTGGAATCCGCGCAGCGACCGCATCTCCTATGGACACGACATCGAGACGAACTGGCTGCTGGTGGAATCCGCCGAAGTGTTGGGCGATGAACAGCGCCTCAAAGAGGCAAAGGCCATCGCAGTGAAAATGGCCCAGGCGGTCTATGATGAAGGGTTGGATGTCGAGGGTGGCCTGGTCAACGAGGGCGACCCGGGTGGCGTCATTGACGCGGATTTCGAGTGGTGGCCGCAAGCCGAAGCCGCCGTTGGATTCCTCAACGCTTACCAGATCGCCGGGCAATCCCACTTTTTAGAGGCCGCGCTGCGCAGTTGGGACTTCATCGAACGCTATTTCATTGACCGGCAACACGGCGAGTGGTTCCGCCATGTGAGCAAGGATTACGTGGTAGATACATCCGCTGCCAAAGTGAGCTTCTGGAAGTGCCCGTATCACAACAGCCGGGCGTGTATGGAACTGATCGAGCGGTTGGGGAAAATGGGTGTGGGTTGAGAAGATTTCGCCCACACCCCCAAGCAATGCTAATCGAGTTTAGTGAGCGCGTCGGCGATCCGCACCAGCGCCCGTTGAATGTTCTCCAACGAATTGGCAAAGCACAGGCGTAAGTATCCCTCGCCGTACACGCCAAAAGCCGTTCCCGGCAACACCGCGATCCCAACCGTATCGAGCAAATAATCGGCGAGCCAGTCGGCGCTGCGTCCGAACGCCGTGACATTGGGGAAGGTATAGAACGCTCCGCGCGGCATGCGACATTTTACGCCGGGGATGGCGTTCAAGCCAGCAACGAGAACATCGCGCCGCCGTTGATATTCGGCCACCACCACATCCACCTGATCCTGCGGCCCGGTCAAGGCTTCGATGCCCGCGTACTGCGTAAAAGCAGCCGTGCAGCCGATGGAATGGGTCAACAGCAGATTCACCCGCTCGGCCAACGCTTCGGGCATGATGCCAAACCCCAGTCGCCAGCCGGTCATCGCATAGGTCTTGGAGAAGCCATCGCAGATGATCGTGCGTTCCAGCATCCCCGGCAACGCCGCAATGCTCGGCACAGGCACACCGTCGAACGCCAGGCGCGCATAAATCTCGTCGGAAAGCACCCAAAAGTCGTACTTCTGCGCCGCCGCCGCGATGTGCTCCAGCACCGGCCATGAGAGCACCCCACCCGTGGGATTGCTCGGCGAATTGAGGATCACCATGCGGGTGCGGGGACTCACCAGCCGGTCAAAGGCGTCCAGATCGAAGGCGAAGTCGTTCTCCTCACGCAGCGGCACCGGAACCGGCACCCCTCCCGCCACCCCGACCATCGCGGCGTAGGTGGGGAAGCCGGGATCGGGGTAGAGCACCTCATCACCGGGGCGGACAAGCGCCAACGTCGGGAAAAACATCAGCGGCTTTGTACCCGGCCCGACAAGCACCTGCGACGGATGAATTTCGATGCCGCGCCGCCGTCCGGCATCCGCGGCGATGGCTTCGCGCAGTGGCAGAATCCCGGCGGGCACGGTGTAGCGCGTATGCCCGGCTTCGATGGCCGCAATGCCCACACGGGTGATGTTATTGAATGTAGGAAAATCCGGCTGCCCCAGCTCAAGATGAATGATGTCGCGGCCCTGAGCCTCAAGGGCCTGCGCACGTCCTAGCATATAATAGGCACCTTCCGGCTCCAGATGTCGAACACGATCGGCAAATTCCATTACGGCCTCCAAAGCTCGTCGCGCAAAGGACGGATTTTGTCCCACAACGGTAGCAATACCTGGCCACCATTGGGTGTCGTCCAGGGGCGCACACACGTATTGTCAATCACCCGAAAGTGAATGTTCGCGCGCTCCACTTGAAACGCCTGGGTTCCCAGGTTGACAATGACATCAAGCGGCATGTCGGTCTGCACAGAGGCTTGCAACGTCGCATAGATTTCTGGGGCATTATCTACCAGTTGCGGCAGGAGATTGAGGTCGGTAATACGTTTAAGCACGGCGCGCAGAATCTGCTGTTGACGGCGCGCACGGTCAATGTCGCCGCCGTTATAGCGTGTGCGGGCGTACTTCAGTGCCATATCCCCGTCGAAATGGTGCAGTCCGGCCTCGATGTACAGCCGCCCGAAAACCTCCTCCCCATCCGGCCCCCAAAAAGGGTAGTTGGGATCGTCAATCGTGTGTTCCACGTTGACGTCAATGCCGCCGATGAGGTCTACCAGCTTCACGAAACCTTGAAAATCCACCCGCACGTAATGTTGCACGGCGACACCCAGGTTTTGTCTGACGGTTTCCATTGCCAGCGCCGGACCACCGCCGGGATAGTGGTTCACATCACCCAGGTAATATGCCGTGTTGATGCGTCCGTTGGCGTATCCCGGAATTGCTACCCACAGGTCACGTGGGATCGAAAGCACGCCGGCCTGCCCGATGGTAGGATCAAACGTCAGCAGCATAATCGTATCGGTCTGCCAGGGGCCGTTTTCCTGTGGGCGGACGTCGCTGCCGAGCAACAAGATCGTGGTGCGGCTCAGGTTGCGACGGATGGGCGGCAAAGGAGTGGACGCAGGAGGTTCCACGTCATCGGCAGTTAGGGTTTCGGGTAAGGGGTGAGGAGTGGGAGTTGAAGGTTGAGGGATAGGGGTTGAGCGCTGAGAATCGAGAGGCGCGGGGGAGGATTCTGCAGGAGCCGGCGGGGGAGCTGCGGGCATAGTTGCCGCAGCCTGTCGGCGCATCCGATGCAAGGCGAAGTTCCCCAGGACGGCGAGCACCAGAATTCCCAGGGCCAGACTGGCGAGCATCCCCCGCGAGGGCCAGGACTTGAGATGGACATCCACACCGGAACGCACGTTGTTCTCCAAAGACCTTTGATGTAATGATTATAGCATACGGGACACACACGCAAGCACACCCCAGGGCTTTATCATTCCCGTTACCGTGATTTCATCCGGCCTCGAGCGGATCAGCGGATCTGCATTTCTCAACTATATCAGCTCAGGACTTATACAGACGCGGCTATTTTTCACCGCCGAGGCCGCCGAAAAACTAGAAATTCTCTGCGCTCTCGGCGTTCTCGGCGGTGAAATTCAGGTAACTTGCGTGAGTCCTGTCAGCTAAAAACGGGGAACCGGCGTTTCCCTCGGAGCAAGAATGATAAGGCTCTGAGCACATCGCTTATCCCAAAACGCGCGCTAAGGCGTGCACTCAAGGTAAGGCGCGCATCACCAGGGGGAGGTAGAGGTAATGTCGTGCAGGTGGCGGCGATTCGACGAATGTGTACGCCACGCTTGTATTGTTGGCAAAGGCCACTTCCGGCGCGGTCGTCGCTATCGTCGCGGTGTTGGTCAGCCAGCCAGTGAACGTCGGGCTGACGACAACCGAGACGGTGAGTATCCCGCCCGCGTTCGGCGCGAGGTTGAACACTTCCCATGTCAACGAGACCGCCGGTGAAGGCATGATAACCGTTCCACTGTGCGCGTAGAGCTGTACAGTCTGCGGGAGCAGATCGGTGATGGTAACATAGGGCGCAGACGCATTGCCGACGTTGGTATAGGTGAGGGTGTAGGTAATCACGTCACCGGGAGAGGCGATGGTCGGCCCGGACTTGTGGATCGCCAGATCGGGCGCAAGAACTGTGGTGACGATGGGCGGCGTGACGTTGTTCGTCGTGTCGCTCTCGATGGTGGTAGTAGCGATGGTAGCTACGTTGGTGAATACGCCGGTAAACCCAGGGTCAACGATGCCCGTCACCGTGAGCACGCCGCCGACACCGGGCGCGAGGTTAGTCAAATCCCAGGTCATAGTGTTGTCCATCAGCGATAGTGTAGCCGGCTCGGTGTAATCGCGGACCTGAACCTGCATTGGCAAGGTATCGGTGACGCGGGCCATACTGACCGGTATATTCCCCACATTGGTATATGTCAGGGTATAGGTCACCATCTGCCCCGGATAGGCGACCGACGGCCCGGCTTTGGCAAGCGCCAGGTCTGCCGGACGTATTGCGGTTTCCAGATAAAGCTCTGGGAAATCCACACCCTGCTCGCGGTCGTTGAACAACACCATGGTCACCCCTGAACTGCATGTCCCTTCCAGAAGCAGCGCAAAGCTGGCAATCCGGTTTTCGGCAAGCTGGTCCTCCAGATAAAGCCGAAGAGCGTCGTTCGAGAAGATCAGCGTTTCGCCCTCCAGCGGCAAAGGTTGACTATCGAGTTTTGTCCCCAGAGCCGGGGCGTTGGCGTAGGTCAGTGTATCTTCCGTCCAGGCGTCGCCCGTAGCATATAGCGCCACCCGCGTCGCCGCCTCGACGTTCATCGCACCCGTCACCGTCAGTGCGAGCGTGGCTGTCGTTACTTCGGCATAAGCCGGGATGTGCGACAGATTCCATTGCAGGAACGTGAAACTGGTCAGCTCGCAGCTTGACGTGCTGCCCGATAGTTCCAAGAGGTTTGCATTGAAGTTGTCGTCAGGGCTGTTGACATCCACATACGTATCGTGGTTCGGTGGAGAAGCCGGATACGCCGAGGCCGCCGCAACACCCAACAACGTCCAGGCCAGCGCCAGGGTTAACCCAATGGTCCGTTTCATCTACACCTCCTTAGATAATGTCAACGGATTCAACGGATGAAACGGATTGAAAAAACCCGTTGACAGACTTTGATGTTTGCATGGTGTGCGGCAGCACCGCCGGTTCATCTTGAGATGCCGTTTTTGTGTCTGAAATTTGGAACGTTTGCACGTCGGAACGTTATTACCAGCCCTCCCAGGATGAGCATGCCCACAATCGGCCATTGCGCGTCCAGGCCGGCGATGCGCAAGCCAGAGTGTTTAACGGCGTTAGGCCCCTGGAGGAACAAATATGGCCCACCGCCTGAAAGGTATTCTTTGGCCCTAAAATATACCCCTGAGTATGCACTACAACCACTACTCAAGCGCAGGGCAAAACTGACCACTTTGTCGCCATTGGCTGCGGTAGTGACGTAATTCAGAAGATTAGTGCCACTAAAAACCACAGTTTGTCCGACTGCTGTTGGGGCCGGACGTGTCTCAATCGCCGTCCCTACCGCAGGAGCGTTATTCAACGTCAATGTTGTTTCATCCCAGGCATCGGTGGTTTCATATAGGGTCAGAAAGGCACTGCCTGTGCTACTAGCATATGTTGCCGTTAAAGTCAGTGTTGCGGTGTGGATATCATTTGATCGGATGTCGGCTAGATCCCATTGCATATAAATTATATCTGAGGCTGTACAACTTGTAGTACTGGCATCTACTATAAGCTCTTCCCCGTTGTGTGGATCAGCAGGCTCTTGGTCGTAAACATACGCATCATCACTCGGTAAGCCAGAAGCAAGCGCCCACGCGCCGCGTGTGTTCACGAGCGTCAGCAAAAGCGTCAATAGGATTATCCATTTCAAAGATTTCATTGTAATACCTCGCATTTAAACTAATCTAGGCTTAAGGCCACACTATAGGCGCGCCGGGTGAGAAACACACATGATAGGGATACCCCACCTTCACCACAAAGTTATTTCCACGTCCAATTTGCGGTAACCATGCCTTAAAGGTCTGTGTGGTCGGGTTCCATTCCAGCACTTGTTCAACGTTCGGACCAATGGCGGTTGCCAGTTGCGTCGCTCTGGCAATGCCGGTTTGATCCAACGGTAGAGAGATGTCGTAGAGACGACAGTTGGGTGTCGCACCAGCGAAACTCCATTTCACACTGCCTTGCTGTGGGACGGTACCAACAAAACTGATCAATGTCGTCGCCGTGCTGTCCAATTGTATCCAATAGACGCCGCCCGGTGTTAGTACAAAGTTGTTCCCACGATTGATCGGCGGCAGCCACGCGCGAAAGGTCTGTGTATCCGGGTTCCAGGAGAGCACCTGCTGCACGCCCGTCCCCAGATAATTGGCTAACGCCTTCGCATTGGGTAGCTGCGCCGTCACATCCAGCGGCAAGGCGATGATGTTATACCGTCCCCATGGCGCGCCGGCAGCCCCCGGCAACAAGGCGAAGTCAAATTCTCCCACACGGTTTACCACGCTGGTCTCCTGCCCCTGCGCATCGAGCGCGGTCACGGCATAGAAATAGTTCACCGCCGGGTTGCCGATAGCCCCCGGATCGGTGTACGTCAACGCCGTCTGCGTCACCAATGCCGTGGCCGTCACGGGCGTGAAGTAAGCATACGTGCTGCGATGGACGCGGTACTGCGCCGCGCCCGGCACGGCGTTCCAGGCCAGCACAATATCATTGCCGGATCGGCTGATCGTTGCCGTCGGGCCAAGGCCCACATCGGTTCGCGTAGATGATGTGTTATTGCCCGGTTGCAGGTCAAGCACCTGCGAGGCGATTGCAGCGCGGTTATCGAGTGTGCCCCTGAATGTCGGCGAAACCGTCGCAGTGATGGTGATCACGCCGCCGGCCCCGTTGGGCAGATTGGCGACATCCCACACGTACGTTGTTCCCGGACGCGGCGTGATCGCTGCGCCGGATGAAACGGCCACCGGGTTTTCCAGTCCTGACGGCAGAATGTCGGTGATGACGACGCTGTAGGCTGTGCTCGGACCGGCATTGGAGTACGTGAGCGTGTAGGTGATCGCCTCCGGGATGAGTGCGTCCGGCGGCGTCACTTGCGCCGTCTTGGTGATGCGCAAGTCGGCTTTGGGCACATTGAGCGGCAGCGCCGGGTCACCGAAGAGCGTGAACGTCTCAATGAGTTCATCGTGACCCTGCCCCGCCATCGCCAGCTTGCCCAACGTTGTCGCCGGGCCGACGGTGATAACGTTCTCGTACAAGATCGCTTGATAGAGCCGACGGTTCATAATATCATGCCCGCTGGCCAACCCCAGACCCGTCGGCGACCAGCCGGCAATCGAGCCTTTGTTGGCCGCGCGCACAAGTGTTTCGGCAACCGAGGAGAAATTCTGCCCCGGCCCGCTCGGATAAATATAGTACCCTTCCCAACACGTCATCGGCACAAAGAACGCCAACTTGCCCGGGTTGTTGATGAGGGACATGTCAGCCGTCTGCAGGAATTTCTCGTTGGCCCAGTAGAGGTACGCCCCATGGCCCACATAGTTGATCATCAACCGCCCTTCGTTGATGGCATTGAACAGCGCAGCGCGCACTGCACTCGCCGAGCCGTGCGTTCGCAGATAGTAGACTTTCTGCGCGTTATAGAAGGGCGGCACATAGGAATCCGCAACCGCATCGGAGTAGGCGTAGAAGTCGCCGGCGGCGTCAGGATTGTCTGCCAGGAACAGAATCTGGCGATTCCACTCGGTCGTCGGCGGATTCTGCATGTAGTCCAACGTCTTGTTCACCATCGCCGTGGTCTCGGCAGCGGTTTTTACCGGGAAACGGCCCAGGTGCATATCCGGCAGGATGTCACTTCCGCTCACCGCCACGTAGCGGTTATCCGCCGCCGTTTCACCCATCCAGGGGTCAACATCGGCCAGATAAGGCGGGATGTACACGGGTTCACCACGACCGGTGTAGTTTTTGAAATCGTAGTTTCCATCGCCCACAAGCAAGACATAGGTCGGTGCCGGGCGCGCCCAGGACGTGTAGGCATAAGCCAGGAAGCTGCGAATCGCTTCGGGATCGAAGATGCCGTAATTGAAGGTATCGTAGATCTCCGTCACATCCACAACAACCGTGCGCAATCCCCGGCTGGCGTGATAATCTGCGAGCGGCTGAATCGCGGTCACAAAATCGGGATGCGTGATGAAGATATAATCGGCGCCGTTCGTCATGGCGCGCAGATCGGAAGGCACGTCCGCGACAATCGCCTTAGGACTTTTGCGCTGCGCCGGGGTCAATGCGAAGTAACGCCGCGCAGCGGGGATGCTTTGTTGGAAGATAAGTCGGTACGTACTGCCTGTGGGAACGACATTAACATTCTGAATCAGAACCGGCGTCGTCGGCGTGCTCACGTCAAACACGTCAACCGCGTTCGTTGTGAAGCCATCCACACGATATTCCCACGTTCCGGCCGTGTCGCCGCTGAACATCAACGTATCCCCTACAGCCACATAATAACGGTTGTAAGTGATCTCAAACCGATTGATAAACGAGTAATCACGTGTGATTCCACCATCTGCCGGCGCGACGACATGGATGGTATTCGTGCCGCTGATCAGCGCCGATTGAGGGAGGGTGGCGGTAAACGAACGCTCTGTGTTGACCGGCCAAATGGCATCGTCGAGCAACAGGCCGTTGAGATAAACGCGCGTATGGTGGTGCGGATCAGCATCATAACTTCTGAGAATGCCCGAAAAAGTTGCACTTGTAGACGTTGTCACGGGGTATGGCAAAATAAAACTCATCGTGACGGTGGCCGGTTTGGTCGCCAACAAAGCGGTCCAGTACCACCGGTCGTTATCCGGGCCACTGGGACGATAAGACTGGTATAGACGATTCACTTCAATGCGCTGCGTCGTCTGATAATACGCCGGGACCGCTGCCCCACCCGGAGTGCCATTCGATGTCCCCATCCGCAAGCCGTTCGCCCCACCCCAGGTGAGCCAGTACACATTGACATCCGTGTACCTCGTCGTCATCTTCTGCCCGTAGAAGAGGACATAATCATCGGTGTTAAACACACCGTCCGCTTCTCCGGCGACATAGAGGGCCACCTGATTGCCCTGAGTGTGCAGTTGCAGCGTGCGCGGATCGAGGCTGCCGACGGGAACACCGGCCGCGAGCAAGGCATCGTAGGTGAGTTGATAGATGCCGTCCGCGTCTACCAGGATTTTGTAGGCGGATGTACTGAGCGGCGCCTGCACCGCCGGCGTCGAGGGAAGACGCGGCGCCGCGACACGCCAGGCACGCGCGTCGGCGTAGTTGAGCACCGTACTGCGCAGCACATCCTCAAATGCGCCCTCATCCACGTTTTCCGTCGCCGGCTGTCCTGATAGCCTCTGGGGCGCCGTGGTGAAGCTCAATTGCACGCGGATCCGCCGTGCAAACCGCAGTTGGCCGGTGATGGGGTTGTACTGAAACGGACGGAACTGCACTTCTGCAACCCGCTGGCTGCGCACAAAACCGGTCGTGAGCACTACCGCCGATTCGACAGGCGCAAATCCCGCCGTTGCATAAGCCGCCGCATCGCGGACCAAGGCCTGGCCTTGATAAGTGAGGGTATCCTCCGGCCCCGGCTCCACAATCGGCCGCGCAACCGGGCAGATCGTGTACTTGCCGGGCTGTTCGACGAAATCCGCCTCCAGCACCGTCAACGTCACCTCGGCCCCGGCCGGGATACCCACCATCGTCCCTTTGACGGGCAACGCCGGTTTGCCGGAGTCGGCGGTACTGCTGTAGCCATCAACGATGATCTGCGTACACGCGCCAAGGTCATCCGTTGCGGCAGCAGTCCGGAAATCCGGCGTCACAAGTTCAAGGGTCACACTGCGCGCCTCAGAGGCAAGCACGCGCAAACCGGTAGCAGGTTCGGGAGGAAGGGAAGCGCTCTTCGCAGGAGCATCAGAAGCCGGCAAAGCGGTTTGTGACGCTGCCCCAGGTTGAGGCAAAGTAAACGTCACGATGACGGTGCTCACCACGAGCAACCATGTGCACAAATTTACGATCATTCGTCCAAAAACACTCTTTTTTCTCATCGTATCACCCCACACCAATATCTGATCAGGATATGAAATTAATGTTCAACCTATTTTTGTAGAAAACTATCTATATTATAACCGAAAAATAGCCAGAAATCAAGTCCATGCAAAGTGACAATTCGGTTAAAATTGCAAACCCGGCAAGTACGGTTATAATCCTGGAGTTGGGAAAGATACACGTATGAACCACACTGCCGCCACGTTGAATCTGTACTTGCATCGTCAGGCCGACAACCTGGGACGTTATGTGTTGGAACAAACCCTCCAAACCCTGGCAGGCTGGATACCAACAGTTATCGGAATTGGGTTGCGGGGGCTGCTGTACCGACTGATGTTGCGCATGGACGGCCTCGCCGCCATCGAGCGGGGTGTGCGGCTGCGCTTCGCCGGCCACATCCGTTTGGGCAACGGGGTGTACGTTGACGAAGGGGTTTACATCCATGCCTGCCCCGGCGGCGTGAGCATCGGTGCAAATACGCTGGTGATGCACGGCGCCATCTTGCACGTGTACAACTTTCGCAACCTGCCCCATGCGGGAATCACCATCGGGCGCGATAGCCTGATCGGGGAGTACAATGTGATTCGCGGGCAGGGTGGCGTGCGCATCGGTGACCGCGTCTATACTTCTCCGTTGGTGCAGATTGTCGCCGTGAACCACGTCTTCGATGACCCAACGCGCCCTTTCGTCAAGCAGGGTATCACGGCGCAGGGCATCGTCATCGAAGATGATGTGTGGATCGGCGCAGGCGCGATCATCACCGATGGTGTGCGCGTGGGACGGGGTGCCGTGGTCGCGGCGGGTGCCGTGGTCACACGCGATGTCGCGCCGCATACCGTCGTGGGGGGTGTCCCGGCGCGCGTGCTCCGCGAAATTGACGGCGCGACGGCGCCACAACGCGGCGAGGTATATTTTTAGGTCAGCAGATTTAGCGGATTGAGCAGATTTGCATAATCTCAATCTTCTAAATTCGCTTAATCTGCTGGCAAAAATCCATTTCATCCGTTGACAAAATCCGTTTCATCCGTTTAATCCATTGACAAAGTCCGTTTCATCCGTTTAATCCGTTGACAAATGACAAAGGAGGGAGCCTATGACCGAATGTCCCGTCGAAAACGCTTTTTCCATGCTCTCCGTCGTCATCCCTGCGTACAACGAAGAAGACGGCATCGCCGAGATTGTGGAGCGCGTGCTCGCCGTGCGTCCGGCAGTGCTGGCCGCCGGGGTCGCGGATATGGAGCTGATCGTCGTGGATGACGGCTCGGCGGATTGCACCGCCGAGATCGTGGCGCGGTATCCCGATGTGCGCCTGGTCCGCCATCCCCACAACCGGGGCTATGGCGCGGCGCTCAAAACCGGCTTCTGCGCGGCGCGGGGCAACCTGGTGGGCTTCCTCGACGCCGACGGCACCTACCCACCGGAGCACTTTCCTGACCTGTGCCGCGAGGCATTGGCCGGCGCGGATTTGGTCGTCGGGTCGCGGCGTTCCGGTGCAGCGAGCGATATGCCCTTTGTGCGCCGCGTCGGCAATTTCGTCTGGTCGAGTCTGGTGAGCTTGCTCGGCAATCGGCGCGTCCTCGATCCGGCCAGCGGCATGCGGGTCTTCCGCCGCGAAGCCTTCACGCAGCTCTACCCCTTGCCCGATGGCCTCAATTTCACGCCGGTGATGAGCAGCCGCGCGGTCTACGAGAACCTGCGTATGGTCGAGGTTCCCATCCCCTACAAGGAGCGCCTGGGGCGTTCCAAGCTCAACGTCGTGCGCGACGGACTACGTTTCTTGCAAACGATCCTGTGGACCTCGCTGAATTATAACCCGGTGCGCATTCTCGGCGGCCTGGGGGTGACGGCGCTCGCCGTGAGTCTGGTCATCGCACTGATTTTTGTGGGTATGCGCCTCTCCGGCATTACCACCCTGGGGCCGTGGGGGGTGCTGGGGGCCTTCGTCGCCGTCGTGATGGCTATCGCCGGTGTGGACTTCTTCGCCCTCGGCGCAACCTTCAACTATCTCGTGTCGCTTTTCCACCGTCATCCGGTACGCCAGGGGCTATTCGGCAAGCCGATCTTCGATCCGCCGCTGGATCGTCACTTCTGGTGGATGGGCGCGTTGGGCGTTCTGGGGGGCGTGATCCTGGGCGCGACGAGCCTGGTGCTTGGGCTGAACGGGTGGAGCATCGAGCGTCTGTGGTTGTACTTGCTGGCAGGCACGATGGGGATTCTGGTCGGCCTGCAACTGATGATTTTCTGGATCATCATGCGCGTTCTGGAAGAACTGAGCCAACGCGATGTGCGCATCCAGAGCGACATGGAACAAACAGTATGAGCGATGCATCGTTGAATGTCAACCGGGGACGCGCAACCCGTCAGGTGCTCCCCACCCCGCGTTTCCCCAACGCCGATGACGCCGTCCGGGCGCAGATGGAGGCGCGGCCCGCCACGGCCGTGGACATCCTCTTCGTCAATCCACCCGCGCCTGACCGTGGGATTTGGATTCGCAGCCAGCATCGCGTGGGCCGCCGTTCCCGCGAAGGGCAAATCTGGCCCCAGGTAGACCTGGCGCAGATGGCGGCGTTGTTCCCTGACATGCGCGTGGACATCGTGGATGCGATTCCGCTGCGCATGACGTGGGAAGCCTTCGAGGCACTGCTCGTGGAAAAACGTCCGCGCTACTACGTGACCCAGGTGACGGCACCTACGTTGCAAAACGATATGTACGGCGTGTTCCTCGCTAAGTCGCTCGGGGCGACAACGCTGGCTTTCGGCACCCACGTCACACCGATCCCCCGCGAGACCATGCGCGCCTATCCCGCGCTGGATTACATCCTCCTCGGTGAGCCAGAGCTGACGTTAGTGGAGATCGTGGAGGCACTAGAATCCCACAATCGTCAATCACCAATCGCCAATCGTCAATCTATCCCAGGGCTTGTCTGGCGCGATGGCAACGACATCGTCATCAATCCGCCGCGTCCGTTCATCGAGAATCTGGATGAGCTGCCGCTGCCGCGTCACGATCTGCTGCCGTTGCAGCGTTACCGCGCTCCGCTGGTCGGCGGGCCTTACGCCTTTATCGTCCCTAGCCGCGGCTGCCCGGCGCAATGCCGTTTCTGCATCAAACACGTCTCCTACGGCCATTCGGTGCGCTTCCGCTCGCCGGAGAATGTGCTGGCGGAGATCGAACAACTGGTGGGCCTGGGCGTCCGCAAAATCCATATGTACGCCGATCTCTTCACGGTCAACCGCGATCACGTGTTGGGTATCTGCCAGGGGTTGCTCGATCGAGGGATAAAGATCCGCTGGACCTGCAACAGCCGCGTGGATTTTGTGGATCCCGAACTGTTGCAGACGATGGCGCGCTCCGGCTGCTGGATGATCTCCTGGGGCATCGAGTCCGCCGATCCGGCTATGCTCGAACGGATGAACAAGGGCATCACCCCCGCCGACGTAGAACGCGCGCTGCGCTGGTCGAAGGAAGCCGGCATCATGAACTGGGGCTACTTCATCATCGGCCTGCCCGGCGAGACCGAAGCCAGCATCCGCAAGACCATTGCCTTCGCCAAAAAACTGCCGCTGGATATTGCGCTCTTTCACATCGCCGCACCGCATCCCGGCACCCCCTTCTTCTTCGAGGTGATAGAAAACGGCTGGTTCCGTCCCGGCACGCGCTGGGAAGAGGTAGATATGGATCGCTCCACCGTGCTCGACTACCCCAACCTCAAGGCCGAAGACCTGGAACGCTGGGCCAAACGCGCCTTCCGCGAATGGGCGCTGCGGCCCGGCCCCATGTGGACGTATTTGAAGATGCTCGCAACCAGTCCCTCCCTGTGGCGGGCAGCGCTGGAGATCGGATTGGAGAGTTTGGGATGGGCGAGGGGAGATTGAAGATTTGGGAATTGGGGATTGGTGATGAGGGATGAGGCGTGTGATGCGGCATCCCGGATTTCCTATGGCGCGGTTGGGCGGTGCGCTTGCCGCGTGGGGCGTATGGGTGGCCTGGCCCACGTGGGGATGGGCAGCGGTGATCGTCGCGGCGGCGCCATGGGTGTTGGGATGGGTTGGCGAACGGAAAGCGCCCCGATTGACGGCGTTAGACGCGGCATTGGCGCTCTTTGTGCTCAGCGCGGGCGTGGGGGTGTGGGCAAGCTACGACCGCACCGGCGTCCACGCGATCTTTCCCGCGTATCCGATGGGCTGGGCCAAGCTGTGGGGACTGCTGCTGGCGGCGCTCCTGTACGCCGCGTTGGCCGCATTGACAACCGAAACGGCGCGCCGTTGGGCCGTGGCGCTGCTGACCGGCGTTGGCGCAGCAGGCGCACTGCTCTTTAGCATTGCTCATTTGAGGATAGCGCCGCCGGCGATAACGCGGGTCGCCGCCTGGCTGATCCCGAACGACAACGTCATCGCAGGCCTGATCGCCCCGCTGCTCGTGCTCGACGTGGGGATGTTGCTCACGCTGCGCGGCGATGGCGTGATGTGGAAATCGCGGCTACAGATTTGGGGAATAGCGACCGGCCTGGTGATGCTCGCCGCGCTGCCCCTCACCGGCTCACGCGGCGCGTGGCTTACGCTCGGTGTGGCGCTGGGCCTGGCGGCCTTCTGGCAAGGTGCGCGGCGCTGTGGACGGGACTGGCTGCGCTTCGGCGCCTTTACCGGCGGCCTGACCGCGGGCGTGCTGTTGGGCGGCTGGTTGGTCGTCCGCTCTGGTCTGTGGGCGACCGTGATCCACCACCCGGACATCGCCAACCGGCTGTGGATTTTCCTGCGCGGATGGCTGCTGGTGCGCGATTATCCGTTTACCGGCAGTGGCCTGGGCAACTTCGCGCTCGTGGATTCCACCTACGCACAGTTGATCCACGTGCCCACGCTGCCCTTCAGCCACGCGCTGCTGCTCGACGTGGCCGTGGAACAAGGGCTGCTGGGCGCGCTGGCGATAATCGCCGTGTGGATTAGCGCATTGTGGCAGGGACTATGGGCGCTGGCTCGCGCCGAAAAACGTTTGCCGCTGCTCGGTGCCGGGCTGCTGACGCTGGTCGTGATTATCGTCCACGGGCTAGGGGATGACGCGCTGTACAGCAGCCGGTGGAGTGCCTTCCTGTGGATGCCGGTGGGTGTGCTTGTGGCGACGCAAGGGGATGCGCCTATGGCTCCGGTGTGGCAGCGGCGGATCGGACGAATCGGCGCGGCAGCACTCGCTGTGGGACTGGCCGTGGCGCTGTTCACACTGCGGCAGACGCTCGTCCCGGCATGGTATGCCAACCTGGGCGCATTGACGCAAACACAAACTGAATTACCGTGGTACAATTATCGTCAGTTCGACAACCCGACATTGGACGAGATCCGGCGACGTGAGAACCTCACGCGCGCCGAGGCATACTTCAACCTGGCGCTGACCTTCGATCCGGGACAAGTCACGGCGCGCACACGCCTGGCGCAGATGGCGCTCGCGCGCGGCGATTACGCGGCGGCTCTGGCGCACACCCAAGCGGCATGGAACGCGGGGCACCGCGACCGGGTGACGCGGCTCCTTCTCAGCGACGCCCTGGCCGCCAACGGCAAGGTCGCCCAGGCGGCGGCGTTAGCGCGGGGCCTCACCTGGGCCGACGGGCGATTGGAAGGGCAGGCTTTCTATCGCTATCAACAACAGGGCGACCAGCGGCGGGCGTTGTATGCAAAGCATGTGGCGCGGCTTTTGTCAACGGACTGAACGGATTTTTAACTGTGAATCATGCAAATTTTCGCATAGATGAGCAAGAGAAGAAGTGGGGGTTTGGGGGGCGGGTATAGCCTGCCCCTCAACCCCCACCCCTAGATTTTTTAGAGGGAAAACGGTGCATAGATTTATACGGAACTTCATTATTGTGGCGATTTTGGCGGGACTGCTGCTTGGCGGACGGGTCTGGACGGCGCAGGCGCAGGAGACGGGCGGCGAATGGAGCGAGCCGATCAACCTCTCCAAGTCGGGCGCGGCGTCGGACCCGGTGGTGGTGGACGGGCCGCGCGGCACCTTGCAAGCCATCTGGTGGGACGCCTTCGACGGGCTGACGACGTCCATCTTCGACGGCAAAACCTGGTCCGACCCCGTCATTGCCCCGATCATCACCTTTACGGAAGATGGCGATGCGATTTGGATCGTCTGGGACCAAAAACCGCTCATCATCAGCGATAACGCCGGCCTCGTGCACGCTTTCTGGACGGATACCGGCGATCCCTACCGACCGGGCATCCGGCGCCTGCTGCACAGCCAGTTGCGCATCGGCACGACAAATTGGTCCGCCCCCAGAGTCGAAGCGCGCGAGGTGCTGGCGTACACCGCCGTGCGCGATCCTGCCGACGGCCTGATCCTCATCTACATCCGCAACGAACAAAGCGCCCAATTGCCCGCCGGCATCTACTTCAACTACGTGAGCGGGAGCAGCACGGCCAGGCTCATCTATCCTACGCGCTATTTCAGAGGCGTGAAGCCCGAAGACGTCCACATGCACCTGCTGATGGACGATCAGGGCATCATCTACTTTGCGTGGGATGACCCGCGGCTGCAAAAGGTGCTGTTCACCACCTCGCCGGATAAAGGCAAAACCTGGACCGAAGCGCGGGTCATCGGCGACGATATCGAAGATACCGCGCAGCATCCTCACATCCTCGATGGGCCGGGGACGCAAACGTTGTTGATTTGGGAAGATAGACGCGCCACGTGCGCTCTGTACCAGCAAGTCTCAGCGGACGGCGGCGCGACATGGAGTGAACGCACCCGCATCCTCGAAGGGCTGCGCACCTGTCCACAACAGATAGACACCTTGCGCACCACCGAAGGCCAGGTGCTCCTGGTGGGCGGCGTGGGCAGCAATCAGCTTATCCTGGCCGCCTGGGATGGAACACGCTGGTCAGAGCCGAAGACCCTGAGCTTCAGCTTCGACGATCCCGTCGTCAAACGCCGTGTGACGCTCGATAAACTGCGTGCCATCCTGGTGAACGACACCCTGGCAGTGAGCGGCTTTGGACAGGATGGCGAAGTCTGGTTCCAGCAGGCGCAGGTGAGCGCCATGGCCTGGGCCTTTGCCCCGCCGCTGCCGTGGTCAAATCCGGTGAACGTCTCGCAGGGTGAAGTGACGCCCGGCCTGCCGGCCATGACGGTGGATAATGCGGGGCGTGTGCACGTCTTGTGGGCCGAACAAAAAGAAACGCCCGGCACGGCGCTTTACTATGCCCGCAACGAGGGCGCTGCCGATCCCACACGCTGGACGCGGCCCGCGCGCGTGCTCAGTTCGGCGACCATCGCCCACCAACCCGACATCGTCGTCGTGGGTGACCGCCTGCACGCCGTCTGGAGCGGCGGCACGAACGGCGGCATCTTCTACAGCCGCGCCTACGTCCGCGATGCCTACGTTTCCGGCGGATGGAGCACGGCCATCCCGCTCTCCAGCGGCAATGCCACAGGGAGCTGGCCGCGCATCGTGGCCGATCTGGGAGGAACGTTGCACGTCGTCTACGCTGTGCCGCTGAACGAAGGCCGTGGCCTCTACTACACGCGCTCCGACGACGCCGGCGAGACCTGGTCGCCGCCGCAATTGATCCTCGATGCCGCCGCACGGGGCTGGGCGCAGGTTGATCATCCCACGCTTGCCGTGGACGCGCAACGTACCCTGCACGTCGCCTGCATGCGCCAGAGCCTCCCCGGTGCCGGCCTGCCGGCGGAAATCCTCTACATCCGCTCCGGCGACGAGGGCAAGACCTGGTCGGAGCCGGTTAGCCTCGCCACCGACGCCGCCGATTGGCCGCAACTGGCGACGACGTACACCGGCGAGGTGCACATCCTGTGGCAGGAAGTGACCGGCGCGCGGGGATGGTATCATCGCTGGTCCGCAAACAACGGCGCCGACTGGGCCATGCGCGCGCGGCTGCGCAGCTTCGAGAGCATCGAAGGGCCGGTGCGCGTAGCGGTGGATGGCACGGGCGCTCTCCACGTGGCGGCGCTCGGCTACGACGACGCCCAACAGCCGGCGCTCCTCTACAGCGTCTGGCATGCGCAGCGCTGGAGTGACGTGGAGATGCTGCGCATGGCACCGGGCTTTGTCAACGAAGCGGGCGTGGCGGTCGCCGCGCAGCCACTGTTGGGACAGCTCAGCGTGGTTTTCCGTGGCCGCCTGACCAACACACGGGGCGTCATGCAGACAGACATCTATGCCACACAGCGGGAGATTGCCGCCGTGGAGGTCCTGCCCACACCGGCCTTCACCCCGCCGCCTACGGCCACGCCCACGCCCACCCCCACGCCGCAGCCCACCCCCACCCCGCGTCCGACGGTCAACATCGCACCGCCGCCTGCCGGACAGCAAACAGTAACGATCGGGCCGGTCACATTGCCGGTGTATGCCATCGGCGGCATCCTGGGAGCTGCCATCCTCGTCATCCTCGCCATCCTGTTGATGGGGCGACGACGACGGTAGTGTCAACGGATTTAACGGATTGAAAACGGATTTTTGACATTGGACTTTCAACCTTAGACTATATCTGGAGGAAAATGATGAAACGAGCATTGGTTTGTGGAGCCGGGGGATTCATCGGCGGACATCTGGTGAAGAAACTCAAGCGCGAAGGCTATTGGGTGCGCGGCGTGGACATCAAAGAGCATGAATTTGCCCCCACGCAAGCGGACGAATTCCTGAAGCTCGACCTGCGCCTGCCGGAGAGCTGTTGGGAGGCGCTTTCTGTGCCGGGCGGAACCTTCGACGAGGTCTATCAGTTGGCGGCGGATATGGGTGGGATGGGCTTCATCCACACGGCGGAGACCGAGATCATGCACAACAGCGTGCTCATCAACGTCCACATGACGCGGACGGCAGCGGTGATGGGGGTACCACGCTACTTCTTCTCCTCGTCGGTTTGCGTCTACCGCGACATGAAGCCCGGCGAGCCGGAAATGACCGAAGCCGAAGCAATCCCCGCCAATCCCGACAACGAGTACGGCTGGGAAAAGCTCTATTCCGAGCGGGTGGCGCAAGCCTACAGCCGCCACTATCCCATGCAGGTGCGCATTGCCCGCTTCCAAAACTGCTACGGCCCGGAAGGTACGTGGCGCGGCGGGCGTGAGAAGGCCCCGGCTGCGATCTGCCGCAAAGTCGCCGAGGCCGAAGATGGTGGCACCATCGAGGTATGGGGTGACGGCACGGCCATTCGCTCCTACACCTATGTAGATGATATGGTGGATGGCATCTACCTGCTGATGCAATCGAACCTCGAAGGTCCGGTGAATATCGGTTGCCCGCAGTACGTGACAGTGGACGAACTGGTGCACACCGTCGCCGAAGTCGCCGGCAAGAAGATTCACATCAAGCACGTTCCCGGCCCGGTCGGCGTGCAATCGCGCAACTTCAGCAACGCGCGCATCTACTCCCTCGGCTGGCAGGCCAGGTATTACCTGAAAGACGGGATCGCCAGGACGTATCCGTGGGTGGAAGAACAGGTTAAACGTTGGCGCGGTTGAACGTTGAAACGCCCGGCGTGCATAGGGGAAAATTACGCGGTTTGAGGAGATCGAAGCCTTATGACTGAGGGTGAAGCAATGGCGCCGGTGGTGCTCATCGAACCCTCGCGCGGATGGGCGGCGCTGGGGTTGCGGGAAGTGTGGGCGTACCGGGAGTTGTTGTTCTTCCTGGTGTGGCGCGACCTGAAGGTGCGTTATCGCCAGACGGCGCTCGGTGTGCTGTGGGTGGTGTTGCAGCCGGTGTTGAGTATGGTGGTCTTCAGCCTGCTCTTCGGCGGACTGCTTAAAGTGCCATCGGGGGGCGTCCCCTACCCCATCTTCGCCTATGCCGCGCTCCTGCCGTGGAACTACTTCGCCGCGTCGTTCAACCGCTCGTCGGCAAGCCTGGTAGGCAGCGCGCACCTGATCACGAAAGTGTACTTTCCGCGCCTGGTGATCCCCATCAGCGGTGTGCTTTCGGGGCTGGTGGACTTCGCCGTAGCCTTCATCGTGTTGATCGGGATGATGGCGTTCTACAGCATCACCCCAACGCCCGCCGTAGTCCTGCTGCCGGCGTTCATCCTGCTGGCGATGGTGACCGCGCTCGGCTTCGGGCTATGGCTGTCGGCGCTCAACGTGCGCTACCGCGACATCAACTACCTGATCCCCTACCTGGTGCAAGTGGGGATGTACCTGACACCGGTGATCTACGGCAGCTCGCTGATCCCGGAGCGCTTCCGCTTCCTGCTGGCGCTGAATCCGATGACCGGTGTGGTGGAGGGCTTCCGCTGGGCGCTACTGGGCAATCACCTGGCCGACGCCCAACCGCCGGGCGCACTGTTCCCCGTCTCCATCGGCATCGCCCTGGCGATCCTGGTCTCCGGCGCGATCTTCTTCCGCCGCACGGAGCGGACGTTTGCAGACATTATCTAGCGACAGGGGTAGCCATTTAAACCAAAATATGGTATCATAAGGATAAGTACGGGATTTTAGATTGCCGATTTTAGATTTTGGCATGCGCGCTCCAAAATCCGAAGTCCGACGGTACACTTTGGGATTCCCTATAGTCACGACGGCGCGGAGAGGATAAGCTGTGCGACTGCCCAAACTGAATATAGCCGATATGGGCAAAAAACTGCGCGAGCCAGAGACGTTGATGCTGTTAGGCATCCTGCTGGCGGCGCTGGCGCTGCGTGTGTGGGGGATAGATTTTGGCCTTCCCTACAATTATCACCCAGATGAACGGGGGCACGTCATCGAAGCTGCACGCATGGGTATGGAACGCACGCTACGACCCGCAACTCTCGCGTGGCCGCCGTTTTACGCGTATATCCTTATGGGCGAATATGCGCTTGAACTAGGAACAGGTCTTTTGTTAGGAACGTATTCGTCATTAGCCGATTTCGCCAATCAAATCACTGCCGATCCCTCGCTATTCTTTTTATCAGGTAGACTCACCAGTGCTTTTACAGGCGCACTCACAACTCTGGTTGTCTATAAGATTGGGAAAATCGCCTACAATCAGCGGGTTGGCTTGATCGCCGCGTGGTTTCTGGCTGTGGCATTTTTGCATGTGCGGGATTCTCATTATGCGGTCAATGATGCGTTACTCACCTTTCTGACGACGCTTTCTCTGCTCGGAACAGTGCTCATAGTCCAGAAGAAAGGTTTAGCCTATTATGTGTTAGCCGGAGGCGCAGCGGGATTGGCTTTTGCCACTAAATACACGGCCATATTTGTGCTCGTTCCTATGGTCATCGCTCATATCGTGTCGCTCCACTTGACCCGCAAGCAACTCTCTCTCCGTGGCCTCAAAATATGGCCTCTTGTGGCCGGCTTCGCCGCTTGCGCCGGCGGCGCTATCTTAGGCTCGCCTTACTTTATCCTGACGCCGCGCAAAGTGTTTGACGATATCGTTTCCAGCATTTATGCGTATGGGCAACGGGGGTTTGAGGGTTGGCAAATTGACCCGGCTGGCGGGTATATTTTTTATCTGAAATCTTTGGGATGGGGTTTAGGTATAGGGTTATTGGCGTTGTGCCTGGTGGGTGTAGTTGTAACCCTGATCAAGCGCGCTCCTATCCATCTCATCTTGCTGACATTCCCGGCATTCCTTTATCTCTTTATGGGCCGCCAGGAGATGTATTTCGCGCGCTTTCTTTTGCCAGCGCTTCCCCCCTTGCTTGTCATAGCTGCGGGGCTAATCGAAGAGATTGCACAAAATATAAAGCCTTATCTTCGCGTACCTCAACCGCCCCTGCTTTTTCTACTCGTTATGCTTGTCACTGTGCAACCGTTGGGTGCTTCTATCTATAACGGTTATGTCTTGACCCAAACAGATACCCGCACACTGGCTAAAGAATGGATAGAAAGTCATCTCCCGGAGGGAAGCAAAATTGCGGTAGACTGGCCGCACCACGGACCACCCTTAGCAACGCAAGCGGATCCGGGACCTGGTGTTAGCCGCATTTATGAGGTATGGCTGGTCGGCGGGCATGGCTTATCTGATTACCGCCTGGACGATTATCGCGCAAAAGGCTATGAATATCTCATAGCCAGTAGTTTTATTTACAATATTCCCTTGCTAGATGCAGAAAAGGATACGGCGCGACGCAATTTTTACGCCAGCCTGGATCAGGAGTTGACCTTAGTGCAAACCTTTTGGCCGAACACAACGCAGACAGAACCCGCTTTCATCTTTGACGAAGTTGTGGGGCCGGCGGTCAGCCTCTGGCAGCGTGAGCGGCCTGGGCCAGTGCTCAAAATTTACCGACTGACACCGTGAGCGGCACGATACGTCTATGAGCGATATTGCTATTCGTGTCGAAAACCTGTCCAAGCTCTATCACATCGGCCTCGCCCGCCAGCGGCACGATACGCTGCGGGATGCGATTGCCGATTTCAGATCGAAGATTGTAGATTGGGGCAGACGCTCACGTCAATCATCAATCGGCAATCCACAATCTGACGACACCCTCTGGGCGCTCAAGGACGTTTCCTTCGAGGTCAAGCGCGGCGAAGTCGTCGGCGTGATTGGCCGCAACGGCGCGGGACTGCCGGTTGTCATTTGGTGACGCTTGATTCTTCATAATGGAGGTACAATGATGAAAAGTAGATTAGGTTTGGCCTTGGTGCTGGCAATATGGGCTGCGGCGTATATGACGGTGCGCCCGGTCTATGCATACCTCGATCCGGGTACGGGTAGTTTTATCTTCCAGCTTATTGCCGGTGCAGTGGTCGGCGGTTTGGTTGTACTCAAGGTCTATTGGAAAAAAATCACAAGCTTTTTCACCAAAAAGCAGGCAAAGCCGGACGATGACGAACTCTGAACCGGTTGCGGGATCGTTCCGCGACCCCAGCGGCGTGGTCTTCACCCGTGAGGGCCGTATTCTACGCCAGGTCAACTCCGTGTACCAGGCGGCTTATGAGCAGTTGATGACCTCAGGGCTGTATGCGCGATTGGTGGAGAAGGGAGCGCTGCTGGCCCACGAGGAGGTTGATCTCTCCCTCGCGCTGACGGACACAGCCTACAAAGTGCTGGCGCCTGTCCGTGTGCCGTTTATCTCCTACCCCTACGAGTGGTCGTTCAGCCAGCTCAAGGATGCGGCGCTGCTCACGCTGCGGATTCAGAAGGCTGCATTGCGCTTTGGCATGTCGCTCAAGGATTGCAGTGCCTACAACATCCAATTTGTGGGCGGCAAGCCGGTGTTCATCGATACGCTTTCCTTCGAACCGTACCGGGAAGGCGAACCCTGGACGGCCTACCGGCAATTCTGCCAGCATTTCCTGGCCCCGTTGGCGCTGATGGCCTACCGCGACGTGCGTCTGAGCCAGTTGTTGCGGGTCTACCTCGACGGCGTTCCGCTTGATCTAGCGAGCCGTTTGCTGCCTGCGCGCACCTATCTGCGCGGGCCGTTGCTGATGCACCTGCACCTGCATGCCCGCGCACAACAGCGTTACGCGGATGCGCGCCAAACGTCTGTGCCCGACCGGCGGCAGGTGAAGCAAACCGCGCTGGTGGGCATCCTCGACAGCTTGCGCGCAGGGGTGCAATGCTTGCAGTGGAAGCCGGTCGGCACCGAGTGGGCAGATTACTACGACGATACCAACTACACCGCAGAAGCGCAGCAGCAGAAAGAGGCGTTGCTTGTGCGTTTTCTTGAGCAGGCGCAGCCCAAAGTGATGTGGGATTTGGGCGCTAACACCGGACGTTTTAGCCGGTTGGCAAGTGCGCGCGGCTGCCTCACCGTGGCCTTCGATATCGATCCCGCCGCCGTGGAACGGAATTACCTGGACAGCGCCAAGGCAAAGGACAACCAGATGTTACCTTTGGTCCTCGACCTCACCAATCCAAGCCCGGGACTGGGGTGGGCCAACCGCGAGCGGATGTCGCTGGCGGAGCGCGGCCCGGCGGATGTGTTGTTGGCCCTGGCGTTGGTGCATCACCTGGCGATTGCCAACAACCTCCCATTGGACCGCATCGCGCGTTTCCTTTGCGATGTGGGCGTGTGGCTGGTGATTGAATTCGTGCCGAAGGAGGACTCACAGGTGCAGCGTTTGTTGGCTCACCGTGAGGATATCTTCTCCGATTATACCAGTGAGAAGTTCGAGGCAGCCTTTGCCCCCTGTTTCGAGATCGTGGCGAAGGAGCCGCTTGTCGGTTCTTTGCGCACCTTATATCTGATGCGGAGCAGGAAAGTGTGACATGAAAAAACTCGGCAACGTCCATCCCTTGCTGTTTGCGGTCTATCCGGTCCTGTTTATCGCGGTCTATAATTGGAGTCTGGTCTCATTCAAGCAGATGATCGTCCCCTTGCTCGTGGTGCTGGCCTTTGCGTGTCTGTGCTGGTTGGGGATGCAGGTGCTCCTGAAGGACAAGACGAAGGCAAGCATTGGCGCGTCCGTCTTTTTGATCTTTTTCTTTTCCTATGGACGTTTGTACATCTTAACCCAAAATGTGCTCATCGCCGGGATCGATATTGGGCAACACAAGTATATCTTTCCCTTCTGGATCGTGGCGTTGGCGCTCTGTTTCTTCTTGCTGCTGCGGGTACGCTTTGACTTGCGCGGGGTGGCGGACTTTCTCAACATTATGGCGGCCGTCTTGGTGGGTTTCACGCTGGTGACCGCAGGGTATAACGCGGTCAATAGCCGGTTAGCCAACGCCAGGCCGGCTACGGAAACGGTCAGCTTGCAGCAAGACCGGCAGCCCGACATCTACTACATCATCCTGGATGGCTGCGCCAGGGCCGATATTTTGGCCGAGCTTTACGACCTTGATATTGCGCCATTTCTTGACACTATGACCCAGAAAGGGTTCTTTGTGGCCTCGCGCAGTCGAACGAATTATTCGCAAACGCAGTTATCGTTGGCTTCATCATTGAATTTCACCTATCTGGACGATCTGGCCGCTCAAATGTCAGCCGAATCGGGTAACCGGCTGCCACTCAAGCAGATGATTCACAACAATCGTGTCGCCAGCTCACTACAACAGAAAGGCTATATGTTCGTCGCTTTTGCTACCGAGATGGAGCATACCGATATCAAAAACGCCGACCGGTATCTGACCGACAGTTGGTCTTTGAGCGAATTTGATAACATTGTGCTCAATACAACACCGCTTCCCGGTTTGCTCAATAGAGTGCTATCCAGATCGGTCAACTTTCAATACGATGCGCACCGACACAAAATTCTCTACCCGCTCGAACACCTGGAAAATATAGCCAGATACGATGTGCCCACGTTCACATTTGCGCATATTATGGCGTGTCATCCCCCTTTTGTGTTTGACGAAGATGGGCAACCGGTGAATCCGAGCCAGGATTTTGCATTGCTCGATGGCAACTTCTTTGTGAGCCGGTACGGCAAAGATGCCTATGTGTCCGGCTACAGGAAGCAACTGACGTTTATTCTTTCCAGAGTAGAAGAAGCGATAGACAGAGTCCTCGCGACGTCGCCCGAACCGCCAATTATTATCCTGCAAGCCGATCACGGGGGGGGCTCGGGATTGGATTTCAGCAGCCTGGAGAAGACCGACATCCACGAGCGCATGGCCATCCTCAATCTGTACTATTTGCCCGATGGCGGCGCCGAACACTTGTATGATGAGATTACCCCGGTGAATACTTTCAGGGTCGTCCTTAACTACTACTTTGGCGCGGAGCTAAACTTATTGGAAGACAAGAGTTATTATTCCCCTATAGATTTTCCATATCAGTTTACTGATGTAACGGATTCCAGCAAATAGTGGATGGGTCTTAGATCATGAGCGATATTGCTATTCGTGTCGAAAACCTCTCGAAGCTCTATCACATCGGCCGCGCCCGCCAGCGGCACGATACGCTGCGGGATGCGTTGGTGGGTTTTCTGCCACGAACCCTTCGGCTACGCTCAGGGCAAGTTTCACGAATGAACACGAAGGAAAGTGAAGAAATTCGTGCAATTCGTGGCGAAAAAACTAAAATCTGGAGCAACCCTTGACACAAACAACAACGTTACCAATCATCGAAATCAAACCCACACGGGGCTGGGGTTCGTTGGGCCTGCGCGACGTGTGGGAATATCGCGAGTTGCTCTACTTCCTGCTCTGGCGCGAGGTAAAGGGCCGCTACCGGCAGATGGCCTTCGGACCGCTGTGGATTATCCTGGCTCCGCTGATCCAAATGTTCATCTACAGTGTCATCTTCGGGAGCCTGGCGAAGCTGCCTTCCGAGGGCGTACCCTACCCCATTTTCACCTACGTGGCGCTGCTGCCGTGGCAGTTCTTCGCCAATGCGACACGCACATCGGCCAACAGTCTGGTGAGCCAGCAGCAAGTCATCGCCAAGGTCTATTTCCCGCGCCTGGTGATTCCGCTTTCGGCAGTGCTCTCGTCGTTCGTGGATTTTCTCGCTTCGTTCGTGGTGTTAGTGCTGATGATGCTGGTCTACCGCGTCCCCTTGACGTGGCAAGTGTTGACCCTGCCCGCATTCTTGCTTCTAGCAGCAATCACGGCGTTGGGCATCGGGCTGTGGCTTGCCGGGCTGGCGGTGAAGTTCCACGACGTCGCTATCGGTCTGGGCTTTGCCATCGACATCTGGAAGTATCTGACGCCTGTGGTATACTCAGCAACGCTGGTGCCCGAACGGTGGCAGGCGCTCTACCGGCTCAATCCGATGACGACGGTTGTCGAGGGTTTCCGGTGGGCCTTGCTAGGGACCGGAACCGCGCCCGACATAACTATACTCATTCCAACAGGACTGGTTCTGATTCTGTTGATTTCCGGTGCGTTCTACTTTCGCCGCACCGAGCGCACGATTGTGGATGTGATTTAGCCACGAATTGCACAAGTTAACACGAAAAATATAAGAATAATTCGTAAAATTCGTGTAATTTGTGGCAAAAGAAAACTTATGGTTGAGATTCTGTACAAAGAACTATCCTACGACATCGTTGGTGCGGCAATGGAAGTGCATCGCATCTTAGGCCCTGGCTTTCTGGAAGCGGTCTATGAGGCATCACTGGCCCACGAATTAGGGTTACGCGGTCTACCCTTTGAACGGCAAAAGCGTCTACCGGTAACATATAAAGAGCAACTCGTCGGCGACTACATTGCGGATTTGGTGATTGATAACAAAATCATCCTGGAACTCAAAGCTATCTCGCGCATTAGTGATGCGCATCGCGCGCAAGCGCATCATTATCTCGCCGCCACTGGGTTGCGACTTGCCATCATCCTGAACTTTGGCGCATCATCTTTGGAACACGAGCGCGTTATACGATAGGAGATTTAGCCACGAATTACACAAATTAACACGAAGAAATCAAAAAAACAATTCGTAAAATTCGTGCAATTCGTGGCAAAAAAACTATGACTGATATTGCCATTCGCGTAGAGAATTTAGGTAAACTATACCGCATCGGCGCAAAAGAACACCGTCCCGCCACTCTGTGGCAGGCCGCCCGCCAACTCGCCGCCTCGCCCTTCGAATACCTGCGGCGGATTACCCGCCCGCCGACGGAGGCCGAGACGCTCTGGGCGCTCAAGGACGTTTCCTTCGAGGTCAAGCGCGGCGAAGTCGTTGGCGTGATTGGCCGCAACGGCGCGGGGAAATCCACGCTGCTCAAGATTCTCTCGCGCATCACCGAGCCGACGTCCGGGCGCGCCGAAATCCACGGGCGGGTAGGCTCCCTGTTGGAGGTGGGCACGGGCTTCCACCCCGAGCTGACCGGGCGGGAAAACATCTACCTGAACGGTGCTATACTGGGGATGAAGCGCGCGGAGATTGACCGCAAGTTCGACGAGATTGTAGCCTTCGCGGAGATCGAGAAATTCCTGGACACGCCCGTCAAGCGTTACAGCAGCGGGATGTACGTGCGCCTGGCCTTTGCAGTGGCGGCACATCTGGAGCCGGAGATCCTGCTGGTGGACGAGGTGCTGGCGGTGGGGGATGCGGCGTTTCAGAAGAAGTGCTTGGGGAAGATGGGCGATGTGGCGAAGGAGGGGCGGACGGTGTTGTTTGTGAGCCATAATATGGCGGCGGTCAGGAGTTTGTGCTCCAGAAGTGTTCTTCTGGATAGAGGTCAAGTCATCGTAAATGGGTCAACGGAAATGGTAGTAACTCGCTATCTAATGTCCACTGCTACCGACTTGTTGGCCAGTGTGGATACCTCGCATTTACCTCGCCCCTCTAACATCACTAATTCAGCTTTGCGAATCACGCGCGTCAGCATCGTCAATGGCACCGAACAGGCAATTGTATTCTGCAACGAGCCTTTCGAGTTGACTCTTGAGTTTGTCGTCTCTGAGCCTATATCAGAGGTTGTCTTTGGATGGAGTGTTCATTCTAATGACAATGTGCGACTGTTCGAATGTCGTAGTATAGACCGAATAGGGGTGATCCCGCAGCTTGCCCCCGGTCAATACTTGATTCGAACGTCTCTCCCAAGCAATCCTCTCAATCCAGGCTTGTACACCCTCTATGTTGGGGCGCGTTGCGCGACCAAAGGTCTAGACTACCTGCCAAGTGTGATGAGCTTTCAGGTTGAGCGCGCTGACCGCCAGGAATCGTTGTGGCTGGAAGCACGAAGCGGCGCACTGAGTCTAGACTCAGAGTGGACGACGCCAATGAGTAATTGCGTAAACGAGGAGCAAAAAGTATGAAATTGGCTCTCATTACAACAACCATTTACGTGCCACGCGTGTTATCCTTATGCCGAGAATTCAGCAAAGAAGTGATGTTTTTCATAGCAGGTGATCGTAAGACACCCCACGATGAAGTGCACAGCTTTGTGTCCACACTGGGTAATGCGATTTACTACAGTGATGAAGATCAAGATAAACTTGGATATAGCTGCTCGGAGATAATTGGTTGGAATAAGATTATGCGGCGCAACATTGCATTATTAGAGGCTATCAAGTATGGAGCGGACATCATAATAACCATTGATGATGATAATATTCCTCTGAGTCATGACTACTTCGAGGTGTTCGAGTCTATCTTGACATCTCCATACAATGGCCCAATGGCAAGCTCCGAAACACATTGGTTCAACGTAGGAGAGTTTATTAATCCACCTGTTTACCACCGTGGGTTTCCTTACGATTATAGGCATATCGATCTCAAGGTGCGTCTGTTGCCGGTACGCAATGCGAAGGTTGGTGTTGCAGCAGGATTGTGGCTTGGCGATCCAGATATTGATGCGATGGAGCGGATCACTAATCGACCGACCGCCTATCATCTATCTGAAATATTACGCACAGGCTTGCTTGTTGATAATACTTGTTTTACTCCTTTCAATTCACAGAATACCGCATATGTGGCAGAACTAGCTCCACTGATGATGGTTTGGGTGGGAGTGGGACGCTACGATGACATTTGGGCGTCATACATTGCTCAACGTGTGATGATGGAGACAGAGTACCATGTTCATTTTGGCAGACCCTTCGTGTGGCAAGAGCGGAATCCTCAGAACTTGTGGAGAAACCTAAAAGATGAAATCTATGGTATGGAATATACTACGAAGTTTTGTGAAGATTTACTGGCCGCAAATTTAGGCGAAGGGAGCATCTTGGATAAGTTGAATCGTCTCTACGAGCATCTTCGCGCAGCAGACTATCTGCCGCCTGTTGTATATGAACTAGGCAAGTTATGGTGTAAAGACATGGAGAAAGTGCTGAGATGACTCCGTATCTTAGTTTTGTTGTTGCTGCTCGTAACGACAATTACGGGGGTAACTTCCTGCACCGCATGCAGGTATTTGTCAACGCACTGCTTTCGTTATGGGACAAGCACGGTTTAAATGCCGAACTCGTCATCGTCGAGTGGAATCCACCAAAAGACAGATCTCGCCTGGAAGATGCACTAGCTTGGCCCAAATGTCTGAAGCCAGGTACCGTTCGCATCGTTGAGGTCCCCAGCGACATCCATTACCGTTTCCCTAACTCAGATCGCATGCCGATGTTTGAGTACATTGCCAAGAATGTCGGTATCCGACGGGCAAAGGGCGAATATGTGTTGGCGACGAACCCGGATTTACTTTATAGCGAGGCGCTGGTGCGATTTCTGGCGTCCAGACGACTTGCTAAAGATTGCTTTTATCGCATAGATCGTTATGATGTTGTCGAATCGGTCCCCCTTGATCTCCCCCCCGAGGAGCAACTGAGATTCTGCGGCAGGCATGTGATCAAGGTAGCTACGATTGACGGCACTGTTCCTATACAGAAGTTTCCCTATCGTGTTAGACGCCTGGTGCATTCCTTGCTGTCAAGTCCACGAAAAATCTTGGTACGCGCCGAGAAGCCGTCCCCTTCAGAGCCAAGACTACACACGAATGCCTCTGGCGATTTCTTCCTTATGGCGAGACAGCACTGGCACGAGGTCAGAGGTTATCCTGAACTGAAGAGCCATTCTTTCATTGATGGCTATGCTTGTTTTTTGGCAACTGCTTTGGGCTTGCAGCAGGTAGTACTGAAGACTCCTCTAAGGATCTATCACCAGGAACATGACCGTTCGGAGCACACCAAGCGGCCACTAACAAACTACCAACAGTACTTGGAACATGGTAAGAGAATGCTGGAGCCCGGACGACTGGAAGTCCTCAATGGTGAAGATTGGGGGCTTGGCTACGAACAATTGCCAGAGTGCTGGATCAGGCCATGAGTGAGCACAAACGACAAACGATTTACATTGCTATAAGTCTGCCAATATGGCTATATCGCCGACTTCGATGGATCAAGCGTAGTAGGAGCAATCAAATTATCCCTAACCTTGCTGGCGACCGCGACATCGAATGGTCATGGGTTGCTTCCCAAATGCCTTCAGGGCCAGGCGAGGCGCTGGATTTCGGGCCGGGAGGAAGTCATCTCGCCCTGATCGCCGCTCAACGGGGCTTCAACGTGACCGCCATAGACCTGGGACCGGTTCACTGGCCCTATGTTCACCCTGGCCTGCGCTTCATCCGGGGCGATCTCCTGAAACTGCCCCTGCCCAGGGAACACTTTGACCTGGTCATCAACTGTTCGACGGTGGAGCACGTCGGCCTGGCCGGCCGCTACGGCGTTACGGAAGACCGTCCCGACGGCGACCTGGAGGCCATGGCCCGGCTGCGGGAACTGATGAAGCCGGGCGGGGTCATGTTGCTCACCGTTCCGGTAGGGCAAGACGCCGTCTTTGCACCCCTTACCCGGATCTACGGAAGGCAGCGGCTGCCCCGCCTGCTGGATGGCTACACCGTGGAAAAGCAGGTCTTCTGGGTCAAGGACCGGGAGAACCGCTGGGTGCAGGCGGACAAGGAAACGGCCTGGAACTTTGAGGCCTCGGCGGGTTCGTGGGACCCGCTGCAAAACGCGTATGCTCTGGGGTGCTTTGTGTTGAGAAAGTCTGACCGTGGGAGTTCCGGCGATGAAGGAGTTTCGCCTCGTGGCCATTGAAAAGGTGCAGGAATTCTGGGACCGCCGTTCCTGCAACCTCCGCCATTCGCCCAGGCCGGTAGGCACCAGGGAATACTTTGACGATGTGGAAGCCCGCAAGTATTTCGTGGAGCCGCACATCTGTGCGTGACAGCGTGTGTGCCACAAGAAGGTATCCTATGCTGACCCTGTTCACCATCCCTAAGCCTTTTCGAGGCCATATCGCAATCATCCAGCGCAACGCCATCCGCAGTTGGACGCTCCTGCGCCCGGCCTGCGAGATCATCCTCTTCGGCGACGACGAGGGCACGGCGGAGGTGGCGGCTGAGTTTGGGGTGAGGCACGTGCCCGATGTGGCGCGAAACGAGTACGGTACGCCGCTGGTGAGCGACATCTTCGAGCAGGCGCAGCGCCTGGCCAGTCATGATCGGCTCTGCTACGTCAACGCCGACATCATCCTGATGAGCGATTTTCCGGCTACCGTGCGGCGGATTCCCTTTCGCCGCTTCCTTATGGTCGGCCAACGCTGGGACGTGGACCTGGACCAGCCCTGGGATTTCGGCTCCCAGGATTGGGAGGCCCAGCTGTGGAAATACGTTCATCATCACGGCGAGCTGCACCCACTCACCGGGATAGATTATTTCGTCTTCACCCCTGGCCTGTGGGGAGATATCCCTCCCTTCGCTATCGGGCGCACTACCTGGGACAACTGGCTGATCTACGGGGCACGGGCACGTGGCGCGCCTGTGATTGATGCTACCCAGGCTATCAGAGCTATTCACCAGAACCACGACTATGCCCACATCGCTGATGGGGCCGATGGCGCCTGGAAAGGGCCGGAGGCGCAGCGCAACCTGGCACTGGCCGGCGGCTATGACCACGTGTTTACGCTAACCGATGCCACCTGGCTGCTGACTCCGCGTTGGCTGGTGCCGGCGTTGACAAGAGAGCGTCTTCGCCGCCGATGGGAGGTGCATTGCCTGGAGGGTAAACGTTTGGCAGCCCTGGGTTTTGAGGCCCACCGCGAGGGGCAGACACGCCAGGCGGTGCGATACTTTGTGAAGGCGCTGCCTTATCGCCCCCTGCTGCCGCTCAATCGAGGGGTCATCTCTATATTCGTCGAATCTGTTGTAGGCAGCCGGCTGATGGCTCGTTACCGAAGGTGGCGCCACAAGACCTATCAACCATAGCTGCTCCCGGAAACCTTAGAGGAGGTCTATATGATGCGTATTTCAGTCATCGGTCTGGGCAAACTGGGTGCACCACTGGCGGCGGTGCTCGCTCACAAGGGATACACGGTCATCGGCATGGATCTGAACCCACGTCCTGTGCGCCTGATCAACCAGGGTGAAGCGCCGGTCTTTGAGCCGGGGTTGGACGATCTCATCAAAGCCAACCGTGAGCGCTTGTCGGCCACAGTTGACTACGACCTTGCCATAGCCAACACCGAAGTCACCTTTATCATTGTGCCCACGCCCAGCGCTGAGAACGGTGTTTTCTCGCTGCGCTACGTCCTGGCCGCCGCCGAATCCATCGGCAAGGCCCTGCGTCGTAAGGACGGGTTCCACCTGGTCGTGCTCACCAGCACCGTCATGCCTGGAGCCACGGGAGATGAGGTCTTGCCGGCACTAGAGGCTCATTCGGGCAAGCGCTGTGGCCGTGATTTCGGCCTGTGCTACAACCCGGAGTTCATCGCCCTGGGCAGCGTCATCCGCAATATGCTCAACCCGGACTTCATTCTCATCGGCGAATCGGATCCCCGCTCGGGAGACATGCTGGCCGGCATCTATCACAACCTGTGTGATAACGACCCACCGATTGCCAGGATGAACTTCGTCAACGCCGAGCTGACCAAGCTGGCCGTCAATACCTTTGTGACCACCAAGATCTCTTACGCCAACATGCTGGCCCAGGTCTGTGAACGCCTGCCCGGTGCGGATGTGGACGTGATTACCTCGGCCCTGGGGCTAGACAGCCGCATCGGCCGTAAGTACCTGAAAGGCGCTATCGGCTATGGCGGCCCCTGCTTCCCCCGCGACAACATCGCCTTTGCCCGCCTGGCTCGCCAACTGGGAATCGAGGCAATCCTGGCGGAGGCCACCGACCGGCTCAACCGCGCCCAGGTCCTTCGGCTGGCCGAGGTGGTGATGTCCCGATTGCCCGAGGGCGGTCGGGTTGGCATCCTGGGACTGTCCTACAAGCCCAACACCGACGTCGTGGAGGAATCCCAGGGCGTGGACCTGGCTCGGCACCTGCTATCCAGGGGCATTTCGGTCATCCTGTATGATCCGGCTGCTATGGACAATGCCCGCGCCGTCCTGAGCGATAACGCCGTCTTCGCATCGTCGGCGGAAGAGTGCGCGCGTCAGGCGGATGTAGTGGTTTTGACCACACCGTGGGATGAATTCAGAGATCTCTCCCCTGCTCACCTGAATTATTCAAACGGCCGGCCGGTGTTGGTGGATTGCTGGCGCATCCTGGATCGCCGACAATACGAAACCGTGGCTGACTACGTGGCCCTGGGTACGGGGCCGTGTCTCGATGGCCGTGTGCCATTCGATCGATAGCTCATCGAGAGATATCTTGGAGGGATGACTATGAACTGGAATGATTGCAAGGTTCTGGTGACAGGCGGTGCGTCCTTCATCGGATCGCATCTGGTGGATGCGCTAGTGGAACGCGGCGCGGTAATTCGCGTGGTGGACAACCTCAGCAGCGGCAAAATCGAGAACATCCAGCGTCACATTGATAAGGAACGGGTGGAGTTCATCCATGCCGACCTGCTTCAGCCGGGCGTGGCCCAGCGTGCCGTGGAGGGAGTAAGCGTGGTTTTCCACCTGGCCGCCGACCACGGCGGCCGGGGCTATGTGGACCTGCATCAGGCTGCCTGTGCCACCAACTTGGCCCTGGATGGTCTGGTCTTCCTGGCTTGTCGCAATGCCGGCGTGGAAAAGGTCGTCTACGCCTCATCCGGCTGCGTCTACCCGAATTACAAGCAAATGGACCCCAATGAGGAAATCTACCTGACCGAGGACATGGTGGGTCCGCCTTACGACGCAGACAACATGTACGGCTGGGCCAAGCTGATGGGCGAGATGACCCTGCGGGCCTACGCGCGGGAGTGGGGCATGAAGACGGCCTCGTGCCGCTACTTCACCGTCTATGGCGAGCGGGGCGTGGAGAACCACGCCGTCATCGCCATGATCGCGCGCGCCTTCATCGGCCAGGACCCCTTCGTCGTGTGGGGCACCGGCGAGCAGATTCGCAACTGGACCTACGTGGGCGACATCGTGGAAGGCACCATCCTCGCCGCCGAGAAGATTGACGACGGCACGGCGGTCAACCTGGGCACCATGGAGCGCACCCGGGTGATTGATGCTGTGCGCGAGGTGCTCCGCTACACCGGCCATAACGCCCGCATCGAACTACATCCGGAGATGCCTACCGGCCCCCTGAACCGGGTGGCGGACAACTCCCTGGCCCACCGGCTGCTGGGCTGGGAGCCCAGGGTCAAATTCATAGACGGTCTGCACCGCACCATTGACTGGTACTTTGCCACCAAAGACCGGGATCAGGTGCGGGCGATACTGGACCGCATGCTGACCGAGCGATGAAACTTCCCCACCGGCCTTTTCGCCCAGCACTCATGACTGGACAAACAACCCTGCGAAGAGCAAGCACAAATTGGGGGTGGATAAGAGATGACCTTGAGCACGACTATTCCTATCGTTCTCTTCGCCTATGCCCGCCCCGACCACCTGCGTCGGACGCTGGCCTGCCTGCGCGAGAACCAGGTGCCGCTCATCTACGCCTTCAGCGACGGGCCGCGCACGCCGGACAAGGCGCCGATGGTCGCACAGGTGCGGGAGATCCTGCGCGGGATTGATTGGTGCGAGGTCGTGCTGTGCGAGCGGGAGGAGAACCTGGGCCTGGGTCGCTCCATCCTGACCGGCGTCAGCGAGGTTCTCGCTCAGCATGAGATGTGCATCGTCTTTGAGGATGACCTGATCTGCGTGCCGGGGACGTATGACTACCTGGCCGCCGCCTTGCGCCACTACAAGGACGACCTGCGCGTGATGAGCGTGACCGGCTGGACCCACCCTCTCGTGACGCCGGAAGACGTGGGCGACCGGCCCTACTTCGATGGCCGCGCCGAATGCTTGACGTGGGGTACGTGGCGGCGGGCCTGGCAGGGGATGATGGAGCAGGACGCGCACAGCCTGATGCTGGCCTGTGAGGCGAAGGGCATTGACCGCAACAAGTATGGCTCCGACCTGCCGGCCATGGCGGAAGTAGAGCGGCAAAAGAACATCTGGGCTGTGCGCTGGCTCTATCACCACATCCTGCACGGCGGTCTGTGCCTGCGGCCTCCCTGGAGCATGGTGGAACACATCGGTTTTGACGTCCAGGCGACGAATGCCGGCGACGGCAGCCAATGGGCAAACCCTCCGCTTGCATCTTGTCCCCCAATCCCGATTGTTTGGCCGGACCCTTTGGAGAACCCTCGGTGCCCATATCTATGGCAACAGGCGTGCGAGACGCAAGCGGCAAGGTTAAATCCGGTCCATTGGACAAGGAGGAAATATATGAAACACGCGATCAAGACCGCAGTGGCTGCTCTGGCGGACGACCCGACGATCCGTGACATGAACCGCAAAGAATTCGTCAAACTGTTCATCCCACCCCTGGCCGTGCGCCTGGCCCGACGCCTGCGCGGCCGGGTGCAAACTGCACCGCCGAGCGACGCTCGTGAGGCCGCCCGGCCCGAATGGGAATACATCCCCGAAGGCTGGGCCTATGCCCGCAGCCATTCCGAGGTCAAGGGCTGGAACGTCCGGGACGTGCTGGAGACCTACAAGCAAAAGTGGCCCCGCTTTGTGGCCATGGTGCAGGGCACGGGTCCGTTGGGCGTGGCCCACGAGTCGGACCTGGCCTCGCGTGAGGACATCAACAGCCACAACACGATGATGGCCTTTGCCTACGCCATGACCCTGGCCGCGCGCCACAAGGACGCACTTTCCATGCTGGACTGGGGCGGCGGCATCGGCCACTACTACCTGTTGGCGCAGGCGCTCCTGCCCGACGTGCGCATCGAGTACCACTGCAAGGACGTACGGTGGCTGACCGAATACGGCGCGACGCTCTTCCCCGACCAGCACTTTTACAGCGACGAGTCGTGCCTGGCGCGCACCTACGATTTTGTGCTGGCAAGCGCATCGCTCCACTATAGCGAAGACTGGCAGCGGACGCTGGCCGGGCTGGCCGGCGCGACGGCCGGTTATCTCTATATCACGCGCCTGCCGACCGTGGCGCGCGCGGCCTCCTACGTGTTCATCCAGCGTCCCTACGCCTACGGCTACAACACCGAATACCTGGGCTGGTGTCTGAACAAGGCCGAGTTCCTGGGCGAAGCCGGCCGATTGGGACTGACCCTGGTGCGCGAGTTCGTCATCGGCGAACAGCCCCCCATCGCCAACACGCCGGAGCCATGCCAATATCGGGGGTTTTTGTTCCGGGGGGCGTCATGACGCATCCTTGCTTTACCGGGTGTAACGTTCTCGTCACCGGCGGGTTGGGCTTCATCGGCTCCAACCTGGCCCGGCGATTGGTGGACCTGGGCACACAGGTGACCCTGGTGGACAGCCTGATCCCTGCTTACAGCGGCAACCTCTTCAACATCGCCGGCATCGAGGAGCGGGTGCGGGTCAACATCTCCGACGTGCGCGATGAGCACAGCATGAAGTACCTGGTGCAAGGCCAGGACCTCCTCTTCAACCTGGCCGGCCAGACCAGCCACCTGGACTCGATGCACGACCCCTTCACCGACCTGGAGATCAACGCCAGGGCGCAACTCTTCATCCTCGAGGCCTGCCGGCACTACAACCCCGGCATCAAGATCGTTTTCGCCAGCACCCGACAGGTCTACGGCAAGCCCCAATATCTGCCCGTGGACGAGGAGCACCCCTTGCGGCCGGTGGACATCAACGGCGTCAACAAGCTGGCGGGGGAGTGGTATCACCTGCTCTATCACGATGTGTACGGGTTGCGCACGGTGGTGTTGCGGCTGACGAACACCATTGGCCCACGCATGCGGGTGAAAGATGCCCGGCAGACCTTTCTGGGCATCTGGATCCGGCAGGTGGTGGAGGGAAGGCCGTTCGAGGTGTGGGGCGGGGAGCAGTTACGCGATTTCACCTATGTGGACGATGCCGTGGAGGCGCTGCTGCTGGCGGCGGCGCAGGAGGATGCGGATGGTCGAGTGTTCAACCTGGGAGGCGACGGGGCCATCAGCCTGAAGGCGCTGGCGGAATTGCTGATCGAGGTCAACGAAGGTGGCGAGTACGTGGTGCGGGAATTCCCGGCCGAGCGCGAGCGGATTGACATCGGCGATTTCTACGCCGACGACCGGCGCATCCGGGCGACGCTGGGGTGGGCGCCGCGCGTGCCTTTGCGCGAGGCCCTGGCCCGAACCCTGACCTATTACCGGGAGTACCTGGAGCATTATGTCTGAAACGACGCTGACCATCCCCCAAGCCGATCCCCGGGCCAACTACCTGGCTCACAAGGGGGAAATTGATGCTGCCATCGCCAGGGTGTTGGAGGGCGGGCGGTATATCCTGGGACAGGAAGTAGTGGCCTTTGAGGAAGAGTTCGCTGCCTATCTCGGCGTGCGCCATGCCGTAGGCGTGGCCAGCGGCACCGATGCCCTGGAACTGGCCCTGCGCGCGGCCGGGGTGGGGTCGGGCGATGCCGTCTTCACCGTCTCGCACACAGCCGTGGCCACGGTGGCGGCCATCGAACGCAGCGGCGCCACGCCCGTCCTGGTGGATATAGAGCCTACCGGCTACACCATGGATCCCAACCAACTCGAGGATGCAGTCAAAGCCTATCGTCGTTCGTCCGTCGTCGTTCGTCCCAAAGCCATCGTTCCCGTCCATCTCTACGGCCATCCCGCCGCCATGTCGGCCATTCTGGACATTGCCCAACGCTATGACTTGATCGTCATCGAGGATTGTGCTCAATCGCATGGGGCGAGCCTCTGCGGACGGAAGACAGGAGCCTGGGGACACCTGGCCACCTTTAGCTTTTATCCTACCAAGAACATGGGCGCGTTAGGCGATGGGGGTGCCGTGGTCACCGATGACGCCAACCTGGCCGAGCGGGTGCGGCTGTTGCGGCAGTATGGCTGGTGGCAGCGCTACATCAGCGTATCGCCCGGCTTCAATTCCCGCCTGGATGAGCTACAGGCGTCCGTGTTGCGGGTCAAGCTGTGCCACCTCGACGCCGATAACGCCCGTCGCCGCGCCATCGCGGCCGCCTATACCCGTTTGCTGGCTGACACTAACCTGATCTTGCCGGTCTGCCAACCGGAGATGGAACCGGTCTGGCATCAGTTCGTCGTGCGTACCCCCCATCGGGATGCGCTTCAAGCCTGGCTGGCCACCAACCACATCGGCACGCTGGTCCATTACCCGCAGGCCGTGCATCAGCAGCCGGCCTATGCTGGCCGCATTCTCAGCAACGGGTCTCTGCCCCACAGCGAAGAGGCTGCTGCCCAGGTGCTCAGCCTGCCCATGTACCCCGAACTGACGGATGAGCAGGTGCTACATGTTGTCGAAATGATCCACCGATGGAGCGAAAATGTCTGAGGCGCCGAAAACCCAATCCGCAATCCGCAATCCACAATCCACAATCGGATATCACTTCTGCACCTACTTCGACCGCAACTACCTGACCCGCGGCCTGGCGCTGTATGAGTCGCTGCGGCAGCATTGTCGGCAGCCCTTCGTCCTGTGGATCCTGTGCTTCGACGAGGAGACCTACAACATCCTGGCCCGGCTGGCCCTGCCCGGCGTGCGCCTGATCTCAGAGGAGGAGTTTGAGGTTGGCGACGAGGCGCTGGTATGCACAAAGGCCGGCCGCAGCCGGGTGGAGTACTACTGGACATGCACGCCGTCGTTGCCGCTCTATGTGTTGGCGCACAATCCCGAGGTTGAGCTTATCACCTATCTTGATGCCGATCTCTACTTCTATGGCGATCCGGCTCCGATCTACGAAGAGATGGGCGACGCCTCGATCCTGATCGTGGAGCACCGCTATGCGCCGGAGTACGCTTCGCTTGCCGTAACGTCGGGCATCTACAACGTGGGTTGGATGAGTTTCCGCCGTACCCCTTACGGCCTCACCTGTCTCACCTGGTGGCGGGAGCGTTGCCTGGAATGGTGCTACGCGCATTACGAAGACGGCAAGTTCGGCGACCAGAAATATCTGGATGACTGGCCTCAGCGTTTCCAGGGGGTGGCGGTCTTGCAACACAAAGGGGCCGGTCTGGCGCCGTGGAATGCCAGGCAATACCGGCTGGCCTGGACCGATGGCCATCTCACCGTGGATGGACAACCGCTGATCTTTTTCCACTTCCACGCTTTCCGTTGTGTGCACGACCGCGCCGTGGAGCCGGCCGGTTATGGCTATTGCCTGCCCTCGCTGCTGCTCGAGCGCGTGTTCCTGCCCTATGCCGTCCAACTGTCGGCATTGAGCCGGCAGATAGGACGGTCTTTCGTGGACCCCGGTCGGACTGTCACGGGCCGCGAGCTTCGTTCCGGATTGTTGACCCAGCGTCTGCTGCTGATCCATCCTCACTGGTTGGCGATGTCAATCTGGCGATTGGCTGGCTTCTTCAGGCGCAACCGTGACCGGGTTGCTAGTGGTTTCGTTGCTTATCAACAGGGCGATCTGGCAACAATGCGTTGCTATTTCCTTCAGGCCATCGCGCGCAATCCCTTGCTGTTGCGCAACCTGGGCATCGTTTCGCTGCTGATCGAGTCGGTGGTGGGCACGCAGGCTATGGTCCGCTATCGGGCGTGGCGGCATAAAGCAAGCCATTGTCCGGATGAATGTGTTTGAATGTCGCCTGTCATCAGGAGGTGTCATGCGTTGCCCAACCCTGACTGAACTTCCACCCCCGCCACCCGGCAAGACCGGCTGGCCGTGGACGGTGGAGAGCGAACAGCTACCGGATACGATGCCCGATGGTTCTCCGTGGCCACGGGTGAGCATCGTCACGCCGTCGTATAATCAGGCGCAGTTCATCGAGGAGACGATCCGCTCGGTGCTGTTGCAGGGGTACCCGGATTTGGAGTACATCATCATTGATGGCGGCAGTACGGATGGAAGTGTAGAGATCATCCGCAAGTATGAGCCGTGGCTGGCGTATTGGGTGAGCGAACAGGATAACGGGCAGGCCGATGCGATCAATAAAGGGTGGAGAAAAGCGACTGGCCTATGGCTTGGTTGGCTTAACTCGGACGATATTTACTTACAGGGCATCTTAGGTAAACTGGCACCGTATTTCTGTGCGGGACAAGGGTTTGACCTCGTATACGGCGATTGTCAATACGTAACAGAAAGAGGCGCACCCCGGAGCTTGTTTCGTCCAGGCCCATTCGAGCTGAAGTCAATGGTCACGCGGGGTCTGATTCATACGCCGGCCGTTTTCTGGAAGCGCTCGTTGAACACTCTGGCCGGGCCGCTCCGCGAAGACTATCACTACTCACTGGATAACGATTTCTGGTTGCGTGTTGTCCCGCACGCGCGTTGTCTGTACGTGCCAGAAGTGATAGGAACTTTCAGACGACACACATCAAGTAAAACCGTACATTCCGAAGCAAATCTGGTTTACGAAACTTTGTTGATTTTCAAAGAACGATTGGCCGAGGAACCTTACACATCGCTTTTTACAGATCAAGAGAGGGTATGGCTCTTACAACAAAAAAAGTGGCAACTTGGCATACTGTTAAGTCGCGCCAATAAGATCACTGAGGCGCAACCGTACTTTATTGAGGCTATCAATTCCGGTTATATTTACACGCAAGTAGAAGAGGCCGCTCGCGCAGTAGTACGGGAATTGCTGGAAAACCGGCCGGTGGACAGAATATCAGTGCAAGATATCCTGGCAATTCTGCCGCTTACACCTACGCAAAAGAGATGGTTTGCGCGTTATGTCTGGCGCGCCTATTATCAACTTTGTTTTTACCAGGGTTTCCAGCTAGGGCATTACAGAAAGGTTTTAATGATCGCCCCGAGACTTATCCAGTACTCTCCTAAGGTGCTCACGCAACGTGGTTTTTTCTCGATTTGTGCCCGTTCTATAAGACGATTACTGTTATAGGTCAACTATGAAGCATCACCTTTTATTAGCAAGGCAACTCTTGATTGGACTTTTTTTCGTCGGAGTATTCGCCATGCCAGTGTCAGGACAAACCGCCACAGAAGATTGGTCCACCCCAGAAAGTCTCTTGGATATCCCCATCGAAGGCTTCCATGCATCGACGCCTGACATCGTTGTTGGACCAAGTGAGAATGCACATCTCTTCTTTTTTGCCAGGCCGGCGTCCGATGCTGAGGGTCTCCCGGCGCTTTACTACGCGCGCTGGGCTGGTGAGGGTTGGGGGGTATTGAATGATGTTGTCGTGTCACCTGATGGAAACGTCCCTGGTTCTGTAGTTGGGATGGAAAGCCGCAGTGGGTACCTATATGTTGTTTGGGCAAGCAGTCAGGTTTGGTATAGCAAGGCACTGGCTAGTGTGGCTGCGGACCCCTATGCCTGGTCTGAACCCGCACTTGTGTTTTCCAGCAGTTCACTCAATCAGGCCGCAGCGGCTATTGGCGATGATGATGTGATTCACATATTAGCTCTGTCAAGAGACAAAGATGTGTATTATGTTCAATTGTTACCAGATGATACGATTGCCAAAACTGTGCTCGTGCATCATGTAGAGGGAGAATACTACCCGTATTATCCCTCGTTGATCGTCACGCCGCGCAATCGTTTATATGCCTGTTGGAGCAATTGGACATCAAGCGGACATGGGGTTTATTGTTCCTCATCACAAAACAATGGAGATACCTGGAGTACACCGGAGAATATTGCTGAGGGACATCGAGGTGTCTGGGTTGATTACAGCACCAGACTCGGTTCGATTGTGCGCATTATCTGGGGAGGAGTAGGGGTAGGTGGGAGATATTTGCAGACCTCGACAGATGACGGCGCGACCTGGTCTGTTCCCTTTGATCTCACGCAAGGTGTTTCCATGAGCGGGTTTACCGGGCAGGTAGCGTCCGCAGATAGCGCCGGTCGTTTGCACGTGCTCATCAATCCGGGCGACGGACGGTATCAACACAGTATCCGAGATCATACCACATGGTCCAATAACCGAGAAACGGGGTGGGAGGCGTCCGACTGGATTGCTGCCGATGTCATCGAGGGCAATCAACTGGTCGTTGCTTACTGGGTACCTGGCAGAGTGCTCTCCACTTGGTTGCCGTTGGGAACAGAGCGTATAACACCAGCCGCCCTGCCCACGCCGCCGCCAATACAGGATCCGACCGAAAGCATAGTTGCGGTCTTACCTACAACAACACCGGATATAAAACCTATGCCAGATTTGCCCACGCAAGCGGTGCAACAAAGCCAGCAGCGTAATATTCCCCTCTTTATGAGTGTTGTGGTACCTCTACTCATCGTCGTTGCTACAGTGCTCTGGCGATTGAACCCTATTCGTAAGTAGAACGACTATGATCAACCAGTGTATCCAACCAGTTGTATCAGTCATCATGCCCGTGTACAATGCCATGCCTTATCTGCCCTTAGCCGTTGAGAGCATCTTGCAGCAAACGTTCACGGATTTCGAGTTCATCATCCTTGACGACGGTTCAACGGACACGGGCGCAACGTATCTGCGCGCCCTCAACGATGCGCGGGTTGTTTTACTTCAAGATAACGAGAATCAAGGGTATACACGCCGGCTCAACCAGGGAATTGCCCTTGCCCGCGGGAAATATCTGGCGCGCCAGGATGCGGATGACGTTTCCCTGCCCGAACGCTTTGCGCGTCAAGTCGCCCAACTCGATAAAAACACTGAATTGGCCGCGTTATTTTCTGCTTACGAGACAATTGATGAAAATGGCAATACGCTATCCAGGCAACATCCCCCAATAGGATTTAGCGCCTTACGACAAGCACTCTTCTACACCAACCCTTTATCCCATGGCTCGGCCATGATGAGACGCGAATGTTTGCAAGCCGTTGGCGGGTACAATACCGCTTTTGAGCCCGCCGAAGATTACGAACTATGGTTGCGGTTAGCAAACGCTTATAGCATTGATGCTATAGCTGATGTACTCTATCAAATGCGGGTATACACGGCATCAGTGACTGGAAAACGGCGCGTTGAACAAAGGCGCATGGCGACTAAGGCATGTACAGAAGCCTTCGCCCGTTGCGATCCGGCCATGCTCTCGCCGCGCACGGTTGCCTTGCACCATTTCGCGGTCGCCCTTCATCTTATATCTGAGGGCGATGTGAGTGAGGGGCAGGTAAGGTTGCAGCGTATGATACAAGCCGATCCGGCGTTGACGGCTAACGACTTGATACCGGCAGCGGTCAATCTGGCGGTAGAACTGGGGCCTTCTGGGCGCGCGTTTTTGCAGAACTCACGCGACGAATATGTTGCAAGGCAGTTTTTGGCACTTTTTTTGGAGTGTTTGCCCGAAAATAGTTATACTGGATTGAGATCTGATCTCTTTGCAGAATATCATGCTGCGTGCGCGTTTCTCTATCATAAGCAAAAGCGTCTCTGGAAAACCACTTATCACGTACTCCAGAGTTGGATCAGCGGTCCGAGGCACCGAAGAAATCGAGGGCTTGTAAAACTGATACTGAGATCGATCTAGATGAAACTTTCAAGATTTGACAATGGTGAAACAAAATGCTACCTTCATGTAGTAGCTCAGTATCCGCCTGTATTTGGCGGTGCTGAAAGGTATTGTGCCTCAATATCTGAAAGCCTTGTTGCACTTGATTATCATGTTCAGGTATATACAAGTCAGCTACGGAGTCGAACTACGTGGCAAAATGAGCTTGTTCGTCTGGATGTCATTAACCGCGTGCCTGTGCGTCGTTTCTCGGCATTGCAGCGGGGACGGATAACCTGGCGTTTATTTCATTGGTCTAAGCATAATTATAGCTGCCGCCGTCAGTTAATCTATGAATTGGGCTTAATGCTCGCTGAGGGACCGGTTTGCCCGATGTTAACAACAGCCATTCTAAAAGATATGCGGCGGGTCGCACTCGTTCATGTTTTCGGTCTTTACAGTGCAATGGCTTGGCAGGTGATAGAGTTGGCAAAGCTACTCAGAAGACCGTTGATTATTACACCCTTTACTCATCAAGAGACCGGGAATCTACAGATGATCTGGAAACAACGTGCCTTGGGCGCTGCTGAACATATTGTTGCGATGACCAATCAAGAGAAGATATATTTGGCGCAACAATTTAATATTCCAGATCAAAGAATTTCAGTGGTTAGTCCGGGTATAAATCCGGTGGATTACAAACAGTTAGACCAAAAGGAATGTCGCAGACAATTGGAAATTCCTGATTCGGCCTTTGTGCTCTTGTTTCTTGGGCGCAAAGACGAAGAAAAGGGCTTATCGACCCTCTTCGCTGCCAGGGAGGAACTACATCGCCGTGGGCACACTTCTGCTTATTTGCTTTTGGTTGGTCCAGACACCCATTACTCTCAAGAATTTTTGCGTCATTTTTCTTCAAATGATAGAATCAAAGACCTTGGTGCGGTTGATGAGAAAACGAAACTTATCGCGCTCAATGCCTGCAACTGCTTAGTTCTTCCCTCGCGCAGTGAGTCATTCGGCATTGTATTGCTGGAAGCCTGGGCCGTGGGCAAACCTGTTGTTGTGGCTCGTTCAGCGGCAACCGCGGAGTTAGTCGTAGATGGTAAGGATGGCTATTTGTTTCAGGCCGATTCCGCATTAGAATTGGCTGATCAACTGGAAGCTCTAATGCTCGATCCTACACAGGCTACTTTTATGGGCGACTTCGGCAAGAAAAAGGTGTTGGCTGATTTTACTACTCAATCTATGGGCGCTAGAATGTCTAAAATATACGATTCTATCGTAGGAAAGCAATAACAATGCGTATTCTCTTTGTCTCCAACTTCTATCCACCCTATGACCGCGGTGGTTATGAAAAACACTGTCACGAGATCGCTGTGGGCTTGAGAGATAAGGGACACGCGGTTCATATTCTCACCAGCCGTTATGGCGTCGCGGCCCGTGTACAGGAAGACTTTGTCACGCGCAGTCTGTTCCTGGAAGCAGATCTGGAGCATTATTCCCCTACAGATTTCCTTTTGCATCATAGACAAAAAGAGCAACACAATATTCAAATGCTGTCGGAAACGATGGCTTCTCTGCGCCCTGATCTGATTGTTTTTTGGGGCATGTGGAATCTATCACGTCAATTGCCAGCCTGGGTCGAAGCTACATCAATTCCTGTGGCTTATTGGTTAGAAGATCTATGGCCGGTCGAACCAGACATCCATACCCGCTATTGGAGTCTATCCACCAATCATCGCGTCTTTCAACCGATAAAAAGCCTGGTTGCCAGAATCGCTCACGCTATCCTTGCGGCTGAGCACTACCCACCCCGATTGCAATTCCAGTACCCTGCTTGCGGGAGCCGCTTTCTCAAAGAAAAACTATCTGCGGCAATCCCAACTTTCCGCGATGCCGAAGTCGTGATGTGTGGTATCCATTTAGAGCCATTTGAACCCTATGTAGCCCATACCGCTTTACAGGTAGCGGAGAAACCGCGCCTTATCTACGTCGGCGGACTCGGCGCACACAAAGGAGTCCATACGGCCATCGAGGCTGTTGCCCGACTAAAAGCAAGAGCCACGGCACTGGATCCGCAATTAACAATCATTGGAGCAGGACACCCTAATTACGAAGCACAGTTACGTGACCTAGAGCATACGCTCGGCTTATCGGGCAAAATACACTTTCAAGGGGCTTTACCCCAGGAGGCGGTGCCACCGATTTTAGCAGAGAATGACATTTTGATTGTGCCCTCTATATGGGAAGAACCTTTCGGACGTGTAATTGTTGAAGGGATGGCCGCAGGATTAGTGGTCGTAGGCACAGCAACCGGCGGGAGCGCCGAGATTCTCGTAGATAACGAGAATGGTCTGGTCTTTCCCCCTGGCGATGCGGAAGCCCTGGCCGAATGTCTGCTGCGCCTGATCCAGGACCCGGCGCTTTACGCCCGGTTGGCGCACGCGGGGAAAAAGACTTCAGAACACTTCGATATCACTCTTATGATTGATGGCATGGAGAAATTCCTACTAAAGGTAATCGCGTGTTCCGGAAAGGACGGGATAGTGTGACATCTAACAAGGATGTTCTACGGGTCGGTATTGATGCCACGCCAATGCTAGTAGCACAGCGCACGGGCATTGAAAAATACTCAGCCGCGCTTATCCGTGAATTGGCGGCGCTTTATCCCAATCTGGATGATATTCGCTTGTCGGTCTATCTGCACGCCGGCAACCCCTATACCTCACCGGTGTATGTGCAAGAGGCAGCCGAGTTGTTGAGCCAGGCGCGTGTCCTCCACAGGATTTACACCCCTCGCCGAGGATATGGCCCAGCACTCTCGATCTTCACGCTCCTGGATCGTCTAGACCTGCTGCACATGTTGCGACCCAGTCGGCCCCTAGTTGAGACCTGTCCTTATCTGTTGACGATCCATGACATCAAGCTGCTGGGACTCTCCGAAGAGGGGCAGAAAATTGAGCGAGCCAACCTGTCTGCTTCAGACAGGCGTCTGATCATAAGAGCAGCAGGACTTATCACTGTTTCTGAGAGTACGCGCGCCGATTTGCTGGAGTATTTTGGCGAGAGTTTGGTTAGCCCAATACAAGCTATTCATCACGGGGTCGATGCTGCCTACTTTTCCGGCCCGGAGTATGCCCAGGCGATGCGTCAGAAATATGGACTAGACCGGTACATCTTCTTCGTCGGCACACTACAATACCGCAAAAACCTGCCGCGCCTGATCGAGGCATTTGCGCAGGTCAAACGTACACACGGTATCCCGCATAAACTGGTATTAGCCGGGCGAGATGGCTGGGGTGCCGAGTTAGTCTATGCGGCGGTTCAGGAACAGGGTATGGAATCCGAGGTCATTTTCCCCGGTTATGTACCGGAAAGCGATCTGCCGGGGCTTTACGCGGGCGCGGACGTTTTTGCTTACCCATCGCTGCATGAGGGTTTTGGGATTCCTTTGTTAGAAGCGATGGCGGCTGAAACTGTCGTCTATACATCGAACCTTTTCTCAATTCCCGAAGTTGCTGATGATGCAGCGATCTACGTGGATCCGTACAATGTGGATGATATGGCAAACGGACTCCGGCGCGCGTTATGTGATCATACGCTGCGCACAGAATTGATCAAGAGAGGGAGAACCAGGGTGGCAGCGTTCTCATGGCGACGTATGGCCCTGGCAACACTTGATTTTTATCGCGAACTTGGGGAGTGAGATTATGACAATTGCCAACGTTGGAAGATTACCTGACGATTCTAAACCTAAAGTCAGTGTTGTTTCTCTAGCCTACAATCGCCGCGAAAACGTGCGTGAGTTATTGACCATGCTGCGTCGCCAGACCTACCCCTCTTTCGAAATCATTCTAATTGACAATGCCTCGCCCGACGGCACCGCCGAAATGGTCAAACGCGAGTTTCCCGAAGTTCGCCTGATCGAAACCGGTGGTAACCTGGGCATGGTGGCCTACAACCTGGGCTTCGAGGCCGCGCGCGGCGAGTATATCCTGGTGATGGACGATGACGGGCTGCCGGGCAGCGATGATTGGATCGAGCAGGTAGTGGCGCGATTTGAAGCCAATCCCCGTTTAGGCGCGGTCTCTTGCACCATTCGCATGCGAGACACGGGCAAAATCGCCTACGACAGCCCGCAATTCGTGCCAGAAGGGAATCCAGTTACCGGATATCCGGGAGTGGCCTTCAATGGTACAGGCGCAGGGTTACGGGCTGAAGCACTGCGCCGGGTCGGCGGCTATCCCTGGCATTTTGGCATCGTTTTCCTGGAACTTTACCTGTGCAGCAAGCTCATCGACGCCGGTTGGGAAGTGCGGCATTTCCCGGAATTGGAAGTGTGGCATTCGCGCGCGTCTGGATCGAATCGGCGCCACGCCGATTATTTTGGGCTGCGCAACTACTTTTGGTATGTGTGGGAAATGTATCCAAGAGGTCCGATGCTCCGCGAAACAGCCCACGAGTTTGGACGGATTGGCAAAGTCGTCTGGGAAAAACAGGCCACACTGGGAGGCGCAGTCCGTTCCATCGTACACGCGTTCAGGGGAATCAGGCAGCCCTTCCGCCAACGCGCGCCGCTCAAGTTGGCGACGGTGAATTATCTGCAGTGGGTGCGCCGCCACGGCAACTGGCACGGCATCGCGCCAGAAGTGCGTCCATTCGAGGGTACATCATGATCGAAAAGCTTACGGGTCAGCGATGGAACTTGCCGCGTCTGCGCCTGTCATGGATCATTGTCGCGCTCGCGCTTGCCGGCGCAGCCTATCTGGGAACGCGCCCTTCATCTCGCCGGCTTATCCTACTGGGAGCGCTCGGCGGTGGCTGGCTTTTGTTGCAACACCCGGACATCAGCCCGTTTGTGCTCATCATGGCGGCCTTGTTTGTGCCCATCGAATTTAAAACCGGAACGGAGGTGACCCTCAATTCGGTCACTCTGGCCGTGCCGGTGTTTTTTGGGATGTGGATATTCCATAGTATCCAGCAGCACCGGATGCGCTGGTCAGGTTCACGGGTTGATCGCCCGCTGCTGCTGTTCCTCCTGGCCGGGTTATTGTCGCTGCTGGTCGGCAACGTTTTATGGGATCCGGCCATACCGCGTCCTTCCGGTTTCACAATGGTACAGCTAGGGCAGTGGGCCATTTTTGCATTTTCCGCGCTGGCCTTCTGGTTGCCGGCCCAGGTGCTGTGCAGTGAAAATGGACTCCACCGCCTGACCTTCCTCTTTCTGGGCGTAGGAGGGGGTGTAGCGCTGGCCATCGCGGTGTTTGGCGTAGGGTATGTCATTGGACCTGTCACAACCCTGGCCCCTTTCCGAACCCCGTTCTGGGTCGTGCTGACCGGGTTGGCCGGCGGGCAAATTCTGTTCAATCCGTCCCTCACCAACAAATGGCGGGGGTTCCTGATCCTCGTCATGCTCGCGGTGCTGCATTACGCGTTCATCGCCCAACGCGAAGCGGTTTCCAACTGGGTGGGAGTATTGGCCGTCCTAGGGGTGCTCGTGTGGCTGCGCTTTCCCCGCCTGCGGGGATGGATCGTCGGCGGCGTCATGGCGATGGCCCTGTTGGGCATCCTTTTTCCCACGTTGTACAATTTCGCCGGCGGCGACGACGAGTGGATCGTCAGCGGCGGTTCGCGGCTGGCGCTCATTCAACGGGTGATCGAAGTCACATTGAGAAATCCAATCACCGGCCTGGGACCAGCCGCCTACCGCCCCTACACGGCGAACCAGCCCCTAGTATACAATCAAGCGATCTGGCTCACTCCCAAGGTCAACTCCCACAACAACTACGTAGATATCTTCGCCCACACCGGTTTGCTGGGCCTGGCCCTTTTTCTCTGGTTTCTAGGTGAGTTGGGTTGGCTTGGCTGGCAGTTGAGCGCCCTGCATCGGAGTGGCTTTGTGGGAGGGTATGTCAACGGTATGTTCGCCGCGTGGGTGGGGAGCCTGGTCATCATGCTACTGCTCGATTGGATGCTGCCGTTCGTGTATAACGTGGGATTCCCCGGCTTTCAGGCCAGCCTGCTGGTGTGGCTCTTCCTGGGTGGGCTGGTCGCAATAGAGCAGTTGGACAAAAACCAACGTTCAAACGTGTAAACGTTCAAACGGTCGCTTTCATAAGGAGAAAATTCGATGCCAAAAGCTCTCGTCACCGGCGCTGCCGGTTTTATCGGTTCGCACGTAGCGCGTCATCTGCTTGATGCGGGTATGGACGTGACGGCTTTGGATGATCTCAGCGGCGGCTTTGTGGACAATGTTCCTGCCGGGGCCGAATGGGTCCAGATGTCTGTCACAGATTACGAGAGCTTGCAAGCACTCTTCGAAACCAAAACGTTCGATTACGTCTTTCATCTGGCTGCCTACGCCGCCGAAGGGCTGAGTCCCTTTATCCGGCGCTACAACTACACCACCAATCTGCTCGGTTCGGTCAACTTGATCAACCTGAGCGTGTTGCACAGCATCAAGTGCTTTGTGTTCACTTCTTCCATCGCCGTCTATGGTGCTAACCAGACGCCGATGACCGAAGACCTGATCCCCCACCCGGAAGACCCTTACGGCATCTCCAAATACGCGGTCGAGCTAGACCTGGCGGCGGCGCACCGCCAATTCGGCCTGGACTACATCATCTTCCGGCCTCACAACGTCTATGGCGAACATCAAAACATCGGCGACAAATATCGCAATGTTATCGGCATCTTTATGAACCAGGTCTTGCAGGGCAAAGCCTTGACCATCTTTGGCGATGGAGAGCAAATGCGGGCTTTCTCCTACATCGATGACGTCGCGCCGGTCATCGCGCGCTCGGTGTTGGCGCCGGAGGCATACAACGAGGTTTTCAACGTCGGCGGCGACCAGCCCTATACGGTCAATGAACTGGCGCACACGGTCTGTGAGGTGATGGGGGTCGAGCCGAATATCACCTACCTGCCGGCGCGCAATGAGGTCAAGCACGCCTTCGCCGCCCACGACAAGGCGCGGCAGTTCTTCGATGCGCCGCCGCCCACCCCCCTGTGCGAGGGCGTCGCTCGCATGGCGGCGTGGGTGCGCCGGGTGGGCAGCCGCCGCACGCGGGATTTCGAGCATATCGAAATCCCCTTTGGCCTGCCGCAAGGATGGTAACACCATAATGTCTGTCATGCCGGTTGGTGACATCCCAGATCTCACCGTTTCTCTTATAAGCAGCGACAATCTCAAGTTACTGTTGCCATGTTTGCGTTCCGTTTTCGAGGCGACACATCACATCACGCTCGAAGTTTATCTGGTCGATAACGCTTCAACAACGCCGTTAGCATCCGTGATCGAAAAAGAGTTTCCCCAAGTGCAGATGCTGCGTAACGAACAACGTCTGGGTTTTTCCTCAAACAACAACATGGTGCTTAAACGTGGTCACGGCCGTTACCTGATGCTCTTGAACGATGATACCCTGGTATTGGATGGGGCATTGGATACATTGGTACAGTTTATGGACAAAACGCCGCAGGCCGGGGCTGTGGGCAGCTTTCTGCAAAACCCCGACGGCAGCTTTCAGCCCGCCTTCGCGCGCTTCCCGCATCCATTGGTGGAAGCTATGTGGGCCTCTACCAATTGGTCTTATCAGCATAAAATAAAGACGTCAGCGCCCTTTGAAGTGGATAGCGTCTGTGGTGCGGCCATGCTGGTGCGGCGCGAGGTTCTCGACCAAGTAGGAGGATTAGATCCTGCATTTGATCCTATCTATTCTGAAGAGGTAGATTGGTGCTACCGCATCAAACAAGCGGGATGGCGCATTTTCACCGTACCGCAAGCGCAGATCATCCACTACGGCAGTTACACCATGAACCGGGTCGTTCCGCAGAAATATGAGCTGCTCCTGTCTCATAAATTCTATTTCTTTCGCAAGCACAAAGGCGAAAAGGCGGCTCGGCTCTATCGAAGCGCTCTCTGGCTGACGACATTGCTCAAAGTGGGATGGTGGGCTACATCGGGTCTGGTGCGTCCCGGTTGCGAACACTGCAAGGAAAAGCTGCATCTACACCGTTATCTGCTCAAGCGTATTTCCTCATTCCAAAACCGCTGTGAATAGCCATTTATAATTAAGCATGAACCTCAGACAACGCCAACATCTCGAAAAACAATACCACGAATCAGACGACAAAGCCCGTGACGACAACACTCTGATAACGCGAGTCTATGCTTCCGGCGTTTTTGATGAAGCGGAGAACTATCATCTTGAGGCTTTAGGCGATATTCGCGGGCTGCACGTCCTGGATTACGGCTGCGGAGGCGGGTGGAGCACGGCCAAACTCAAAACTCGTGGCGCGCGGGTGACAGGGTTTGACATTTCATCAACCCGCCTGCGCGAAGCGCAAGCACATCTGGCGAAACTTGATGGCTCGCCGGTGACATTGCTGGAATGTGAGGCGGAATCTCTGCCCTTCGCCGATGCCACGTTCGACGTCATCTTTGGCAAGCAGATTCTCCATCATTTGGAGCTTGAGGTCGCCATCGCGGAAATTGCTCGCGTCTTGCGTCCGGGCGGCAAAGCCGTGTTTCTTGAGCCGCTGATCCATAACCCCCTGCTGGAAGGCTATCGCCGCTTAACGCCGCACCTGCGCAGCCCAACAGAAAAAGCCCTGAGTATGCGCCAGCTTGCGGAAATCGGCGCGCATTTCAAGCAATGGTCGCACCGGGAGTTTTGTCTATTCAGTATCCTTCCTATCTTGCTCAAGGCCTTGATCCTGCCGAAGTTCGAGGCAGAGCCTCTGCAAGCCTGGTTACAGAAAGTGGATCGCCAACTGGTCAAGGCTATCCCGTTTTTGGGAAGATACTATTGGGAAACGGTGATTGTCCTGGAAAAATAAAGGGCACCAAGCGCCTACCGACGCCTACTCCGCGAACTGCCGTGGTTTTAGCCTTCCCCTTCGTGAAAATTCGTGCCATTCGTGGCAGAAATCTCCTTCCCACACATCCTGTCAAAAATAAAACCTACGCAATGGCTGCACACCCTCAAAAATTTGGCATTTGGCCTAAATCTGATACAATAGAAAAGTACAACCCCAAATCACCCAGCCAAACGACTATATTGTAGCTACAACACAAAGGGGAAGATTGGTCTATGAACGATAAAGTGCTTGTCTTGACCGTTCTGGAAAGTCTGACGTGACCCAACAATGCGCATCGTCTACGCCTTGCTTTCTCCCACTTTCGGGATGCACCAGTACACCGCCGACATCGCCAACCGCGCGGCGGCCTACCACGAGGTGCACCTGGTCACCACCGGCCGCTATCCCGACCACCGCTACGCCCCTGCCGTCACCGTCCACATCCCTGTAAACTCGCGTGATACCGGCTTCTCTCCCCACGCCTTCGATCCCGCCGCCATTCATAACTCGCAACTCGCCATTCTTAACTTACATCCCGACGTCGTCCATTTCACCGGCCCGCACCTGTGGAACGTGCCCCTGATCCTGGCGCTGCGCCGTGTCGGCATCCCCGTCATCCACACCCTGCACGATCTGGACCCCCACCCCGGCTCCCCTTACGGCCCGCTGCTTTATCTATGGAATCGCCAGGTCTTGCACACCGCCGATCACATTCTTGTCCACGCCGTCCGTTATTACGAGCGGTTGCGCGCTCAGGGCTTCCCCGCTGCCAGACTCACCTGCACACCATTACTCCACCTCTTTCTAGGGCACGCCGCGCTTGAGGATGTCATCCATCTGGCAGATGGCGTCAGTTATGCGCCGGAGATACTCTTCTTCGGGCGATTGGAACCGTACAAGGGTGTGGCGCACCTGCTTACGGCCTGGGCTATGAGCAATGCCGCCGCCGGCGCCCAACCGGCGACATTGGTGCTCGCCGGGCCGGGGAACCTGGATAAGTTGTGGAGCGGTCCGTTGCCGCCCCGTGTGGAGTTCCGCAATCATCTCATCAGCGATAACGAAGCCGTGGCACTCTTCAAACGCTGTAGCCTGCTCATTTTACCCTACATGGGGGGGACACAATCGGCGCTCATCCCCGCAGCTTACTTCTTCCACAAGCCGGTGCTTGCTTCCACTTCCGGCGCGTTGGATGAGTACGTCGAAGATGGCATCACCGGCTGGATCGTGGAGCCGGAGCATCCCGCGTCGCTGGCACGCTGTATAACCGCCGCCCTTGCAGATTTAACTAATCTGGTTAGAATGGGAGACGCGGGCCGTGCATGGTACGAAGAGCGCCGTCAAGCCGAGGAACAAACCCTGCTGCACATGTATAAACGTTTCAACGTCTGAACGTTTCAACGCTTTCGGGGGGGGATATGCAGTCAGAAGCCATAGATCATAGGGAAAGTTGGGCTGCCCGAAAGGCAACGACACAAGCCTATCACCGCGCGCACGGGCCGCGGCTTACGCTGCTGGAGCGGCAGCGGCTGCTGTTGTTCATGGATTTATTGTTGGTCAACAGTATGCTTGTCATAGCCTTGGGCCTGTGGAACAACATCCCCCCGTCCGCCACAGTCTTGAGCGCCAACTACAAGTGGTTCGTCACCCTCTCGCTGCTGTGGTACATTATCGGCCAAACGCTCGACCTCTACAGCCCTGTCCGCGCCGCCAGCACCACCGCGATCGTGATCAGCAGCAGCGTCGCCGGCCTGCTCACCGGCCTCATCTACGTCGCCATCCCCTGGCTTACCCCCCCACTGCAACGGCGTTTCTACATTTTTGGTTTTGTCGGGCTGACGATCCTTGCCATCACGCTATGGCGCGCGCTTTACGCTCGTTTGCTCGCCCAATCCGCCTTCGAGCGTCGCGTCCTTATCGTGGGCAACGGGAAAATTTCCGAGCGACTGGCAGACGAGCTGAATGCCGCGGCCAGAGCCGAGCGTGCCAACCCCTTGCGCGGAACCGGCTATCACATTCTCGGTTTTGTCAATACGCTGCCTGTTGGGCAAAAGAAGGTCCTTGATCCGGCCCATTCACTGATCCGGCTGATCCGCAAAGTGGGTATTGACGAGGTCCTGGTCAGCGAAGACGCACCGCTTTCCCCCACCCTCCACGAAGCGCTGCTTGATTGCCGTGAGTTGGGCATCCCCGTCACACCGCTCGCCGAGGTCTATGCACGGCTCACCAATCGTCTTCCCATAGACTACGCCAGCCACAATCTGCGGTTGATCGTCGGGAGAGACGATGACCTGGGGTACCGCCTCTACTGCGCCGTCAAATATGTCATAGATATCCTGCTGGCGTTGGTGGGGATCGCAGTGATAGGTGTGTTGATCCCGTTCGTCGCCGTGGTCAACGCCCTCACCTCGCCCGGCCCGCTGTTCTACCGCCAGCAGCGGGTGGGACGCGCCGGGCAGCCCTTCGCCGTGATCAAATTCCGCACGATGCAGCCTAACGCCGAGACCGACGGCGCCGTGTGGGCCAGCGATCATGACGACCGTGTAACGCCGCTGGGCAAGTGGATGCGGCGGATGCACATTGACGAGCTTCCGCAAGTCATCAACATCCTGCGCGGTGAAATGAGCGTCGTCGGCCCGCGCCCGGAGCGGCCCCAGTTCGTCGGCGAGATCAGCCGCGTGTTGCCCATCTACCGCGCGCGCCACGCCGTCAAACCCGGCATCACCGGCTGGGCACAGATTCACTACCCCTACGGAGATTCCCTGGAAGATGCCCGCATCAAGCTGGAATACGACCTCTACTACATCCAAAACGCCAGCCTGGCGCTCGATCTGCTGATCATGCTCCAGACCATCCCCACAATGCTGTTGTTCAAGGGGCAGTAGACGGTGGCACATATCCTGTTCCTCACGCAGGTGCTCCCCTACCCGCTCGATTCCGGCGCAAAAACCCGTGCGTACTATGTCCTGCGCCATCTCGCTCAGCAGCACCGGATCACACTCGTTTCGTTCGTGCGCGATGACAATCACCCGGAAGACATCGCGCACCTGGCTCACTACTGCGGCGCTGTTCACACCGTCCCCATGCAGCGCTCGCGCTGGCGCGACCTGCGCGCTGTGCTCAAAGCCTGGCTTACGGGACAATCCACCATCATCGCCCGCGACGAAATTCCCGCGATGCACGCCTTGCTCAAGCAGTTGACCGCCACACAAACCTTTGACGCCATCCACGCCGATCAAGCCTCCATGGCCCAATACGCCCTCTACGTCCAGTCCCAATCCGCAATCCGCAATCCGCAATCCCCAATTCCCATCATCCTCGACGCCCACAACGCCCTTTTCCACATCCCGGAGCGATTGGCGAACCACGAGCGCAACCCCCTGAAACGCTGGTTTCTGCGTCGCGAAGCCCGCGCCCTGGCCCGCTACGAAGCCCACACCTATCCCGAATTCACCCACGTCGTTTTCGTCAGCGCCGAAGATCGTGCGGCTATACAGGAGCAAATCACAAATTACGAATTACGAATGACGAATCGTAATTCGCAATTCGCAATTCGCAATTCAAACATCATCCCCATCTGCGTAGACCCCGATGACCGTTCGCTGGTGCAGCGTGTCGCCAATCCGCGCGCCGTCCTCAGCCTGGGTACAATGTTCTGGCCACCCAATGTCGAGGGCGTGCTGTGGTTTGCCCGCGAGGTGTTCCCGCGCGTGTTAGCACGTGTGCCTGACGCACGTTTTGTCATCATTGGGAAGAATCCACCCGCATCCGTGCGATCCCTTGCCGCAACACTCCCAAATGTGGAAATCACAGGATATGTTCCCGATCCCACGCCTTACCTGGCAGAGACCGCCGCCTTCGTCGTCCCGCTCAACGCTGGCGGTGGAATGAGGGTCAAGATCGTGGATGCCTGGGGTTGGGGACTGCCTATCGTTTCCACGACTATCGGCGCGGAGGGCATTGACGTGCGAGATGGCGAGAACATCCTATTGGGCGATACCCCTGAGGCGTTTGCCGCAGCCGTCATCCGGCTACTGGAAAACCCGACATTGGGCGAGCACCTGCGCGCCAACGGACGGCAGTGGGTAGAGACCCATTACAACTGGCGCACCGTCTACGCACAGTGGGATAAGGTTTATGAGAGGGTCTTGTCATTATGATCAAAGTCCTTTGCATCTTCGGCACCCGCCCCGAGGCCATCAAGATGGCGCCGGTAATCTGGGCTTTGCAAAAACAGCCCGAACGCTTCGTCACGCGCGTGTGCGTCACGGCGCAACACCGCGAGATGCTCGATCAAATGCTCGCCACGCTCGCGCTCACGCCCGATGTAGACCTCGATCTGATGCAGCCCGGGCAAACGCTCAACCAGTTGGCCGCGCGCGTGCTGGCGAGACTGGACCCCGTGCTCGAAGCCGAGCGCCCCGATTGGGTGCTCGTGCAAGGCGACACGACTACGGTGCTCGCCGGCGCACTCGCTGCGCACCATCTGCGCATCCGCATCGGCCACGTCGAAGCCGGGCTGCGCACCGGCGATCGCTGGAATCCCTTCCCGGAGGAGATGAACCGCGTGCTCGCCGACCACCTCAGCGACCTCTGCTTTGCGCCCACGGAGCGCGCCCGGCAGAATCTGCTGCGCGAGGGCATCTCCGAACAGTGCATCCGACTTACCGGCAACACCGTCACCGACGCGCTGTTGTGGGCCACCCGGCAGCCTACACCGCCGGCGGCCCTCGCTTTGCTGGAACAAGCCGGCCTGCCCGCCGAGCCAGAGAGTCCGGCGGATGCTCCACGGCTCGTTCTGGTGACGGCGCACCGGCGCGAGAGCTTCGGCGCACCGCTGGACCGCATCTGCCACGCTGTCCGCGCAATCGCCGAACAGGGTGCGGGCGCGGTCAAGTTGATCTACCCCGTCCATCCCAATCCCAACGTGCAGGCGCCCGTCCAGAAGTGGCTAAGCCACGTCCCACACGTCACACTCGCGCCGCCGGTGGATTATCTTACGCTGGTGGCGCTGATGCGGCGCAGCACGCTCATCCTCACGGATTCCGGCGGCATCCAGGAAGAAGCCCCGAGCCTGGGCGTGCCGGTGCTGGTGCTACGCGACGTCACCGAGCGTCCAGAGGCCGTCGAAGCCGGCGTTGCGCGCGTCGTGGGCACCGACCCGCAACGCATCGTCGCGGAGACCTTCCACCTGCTCGAAGACCCGAAAGTCTACGCGGCCATGGCGCGGGGCATCAATCCCTATGGGGACGGCCATGCCGCCGAACGGATTGTTCAGGCGCTGATGGAGATGCAATGACCAGAAATCCGCGTAAACTCCTCCCCTTCATCCTCTTGCTATCCGTCCTATTGCGGGTCGCCGTCGCCTTCTACTATGGCGACGTCGTGGATGCTCCACCATTGCTCACCGATCAACGTTCCTATAGCGCGCTTGGCGCGCGCTTGATCACCGGTAAAGGTTTTAGCTTCGAAAGGTTCTGGTACCCATTCACCCCGCCCAACACCCCTACAGCGCACTGGTCCTTCCTCTACTCGCTCTTCATCGCCGCCGTCTATGCCGTTTTCGGCGTTCACCCGCTCGCTGCACGGCTTACCCAGGCCATCCTCGGCGGCTTCCTGCTCCCGTGGATGGTCTACCGTCTCACGGCTACCCTGTTTGGAGAAGTGGAAATGGCAAGTGGCGAATCGCAAGTCGCAAATCGAGACTCGCCATTCGCTCTCCTCGCCGCCGCCATCGCTGCTGTTTACGGTTATTTCATCCTCTATGCGGCCACCATGATGACGGAGACCTTCTACATCGTTGCGCTGCTGTGGTCGTTGGAGGTAGGGTTGCGCGTTGGACGAGAGTTGCGCCGGGGCGCCGCAATTCCCTTCAGCCTGGCTCTGCAATTAGGCGCGAGCCTGGGCATCGCCGCCCTTATCCGCCAATCCATCCTGCCGTGGGTGCCGGTGTTCTTTCTGTGGCTGGTGTGGCAGGGCGTTAGCACGTTAACACGTTGGCACGTTGAAACGTTCAAACGGTTCAGCGGTCTCATCCTCGCCGGTCTCACGCTCCTCGCCTTTATCTTGCCGTGGACATATCGCAACTATCGCGTCTACGGGGAGTTCCTGCTGCTTAACTCCAACACGGGCTACGCGATGTATTCGGCGCAGCACCCTATGCACGGGACGCACTTTCAGGAGTTCGCCGCCGCCCCGCTGCCCGAAGGATTGTCCGGCAACGAGGCACAGATGGATCGTGCGCTGCTGCGACAGGGGCTCCGATTCGTTCTCGATGACCCTGGGCGTTACCTGTTGCTCTCCTTAAGCCGAATCCGCGCTTTCTTTGAGTTTTGGCCTACGCCGGATACTACCCTGCTCCACAACATCGGGCGCACGGGGTCTTTTGGGCTGTTTTTGCCGTTTATGCTGTATGGGCTTTATTTAGCGGTCAGCCGTCAGCCGTCAGCCGTCAGCACTCCCTACTCCCTACTCCCTACTCCCTACTCCCTACTCCTCCTCTTCATGGCCTTCTACACCCTCCTTCACATCCTCACCTGGGCGATGGTGCGCTATCGTTTGCCTGTGGATGCCGTTGCGTTGCCGTTCGCGGCGTTAGCAATCTATGACCTGTACCAACGCCTGCGCAAGCGCTTTCTCACGTTGAAACGTCGAAGCGTTTGAACTTTCAAACGCTTCAGTAATCTTTCTCAAAAATTTGATTTTGCGGTATACTGTTACCCAATTAAACTGATAAAGTGAGCCGGTCATGGAATTAAAGCAATACTTTGGGGTCATCAAAAAGTGGTGGTGGTTGGCGGTCACCTGCGTGCTGATTGCCTCGGTTTCCAGTTATATGGGGACGCAGCAAATGCCGCGCATCTACAGCGCCACGACCACGTTGATGGTCGGGCAAGCCCTCCAACAGGCCAACCCGTCCAGCCAGGAAATCTACCTTAGCCAGCAGTTGGCGCAAACCTACGCGACAATGGTCAAGCGCAAACCCATCCTCGAAGGGGCAGCGCGGGCGTTGGGATTGCAGTATATCCCCGCAGCAGGCAATGTCTCCGCACGGGTGGTCCCCGGTTCGCAGCTTCTGGAAATCACCGTGCTGGATACCGATCCCGAGCGCGCCCGCATCCTCGCCGACGAAATCGCCCAACAACTGATCAAGCAGACGCCTACCGACTCACCGGAGGTGCAAGAGCGACGCGCTTTCGTCCAACAGCAGCTCAAAGACCTGGAAGACAAGATCAAGACCACCAAAGCGGAGATCGAAGAGGAACAGAAGAAGCTGGATGCCGCCAACAGCGCGCGCGCCATCCAGCAGTACCAGTCGAATATCTCTGCCCTGCAACAAAAGCTTTCCTCGTACCAATCTACTTACGCTTCACTGCTCACCACCGTGCAGGGCGGCATCAACTACGTCACCGTCGTCGAACCGGCGAGCAAGCCCACATCCCCCATCAGTCCCAATGTCTCCCAGACGGTGATGCTCGCCGCCGGCATCGGCCTGGCGCTGGCGCTGGGCGGCGCGTTTCTCATCGAATATCTGGATGACACCGTGAAGACGCCCGAAGAGGCCGCGCAGTTGACCGGCCTACCCGCCCTGGGCGCCATCGCGCGCATCGAGGGGAAAACGCTCGAAGACCGGCTCATCACCGCCCACCACCCGCTTTCGCCCATCGCCGAAGCTTATCGCGTGCTGCGCACGAACATCCAATTCTCCACGGTGGATAAGCCGCTCAAGACGTTGATGGTCACCAGCCCGGCGCCCTCCGAAGGCAAGAGTGTGACCCTGGCAAACCTGGCCGTGGTGATGGCGCAATCGGGCCTCAAGGTGATTGCAGTGGACACCGACCTGCGGCGGCCCATCCAACACAAGATTTTCGACATTGCCAACGAGTCGGGGCTATGCGATGGTATTCTTCACGCCAATCCCAGCATTATGGAATACGTGCAACCAACGCAGGTGGAAAACCTCTGGCTATTGCCCAGCGGTACAATCCCGCCGAATCCCGCCGAACTGCTGGGGTCCAAACGGATGGGGGAGATCATCGAGGAATTGAAGGCCAACGCCGATCTGCTGATCTTCGACACACCGCCGGCGCTGTTGGTGACCGATGCTGCCGTGCTCGCCAACCGCGTGGACGGCGTGTTGCTGGTCAACGACGCCGGAAGCACACGTCGGGGAATGACCCAGAGAGCCGCCGAGGAACTGCGCCGCGTCCACGCCCCCCTGCTCGGTCTGGTGATGAACCGCCTCTCCACGCGCCGCGGCAGCTATTATTACTACCAGTACTACCACTACAAATACTACCGCCACGAAGACGGTACCGTCGAAAAACGCCGCTCCAAATCTGAACGCAAACGCCGCAGGAAATAGCCACGAATTTCACGAATTTTTAAAAAATCTTTCGTGTTAATTCGTGCAATTCGTGGCAAAATCCCAATCCATTTCATCCGTTTAATCCGTTGACACAAACCGCTGCGTGATCGGTAGCCGGCGGTCTTTCCCGAAGGCGCGTGCCGTGATGCGCACCCCCGGTGGGGCCTGACGTCGCTTGTATTCGTTGCGATCCACCATCCGTGCCACCCGCCGCACCACGTCCTCTGGCAATCCCAACGTCGCCACAATGTCCTCCGGCGATTGATCGTCCTCCACGTAGGCTTTGAGGATAGCATCCAGCACCTCGTAGGGCGGCAGTGAATCCGTGTCTTTCTGATCCGGGCGCAGTTCCGCCGAAGGGGGACGGGTGATACAACGTTCGGGGATCACCGGCGCATCCCCCTGAGCATTGCGCCAGTTCGCCAGGTCATATACGAGCGTTTTCAACACATCCTTGATGACCGCGTACCCCCCTGCCATATCGCCGTAAAGTGTCGCATAGCCCGCGCTCATCTCGCTTTTGTTGCCGGTGGTCAGCACCAGCCAGCCGAATTTGTTGGAAAGCGCCATCAGGTAATTGCCACGAATGCGCGCCTGGATGTTCTCCTCGGCGACACCCGGCGTAGTGCCTGCAAACGGGCCGGCCAGCACATCGAGATACGCCTGAAAGACAGATTCGATGGGAATGGTCATAAAGCCGATCCCCAGATTGGTGGCCAGTTGTGCCGCATCGGTGTTGCTCATCTCGGCGGTGTAGCGCGATGGCATCGCCACCCCCACCACATTCTCCGGCCCCAGCGCGTCCACTGCAATACACGCGACCAGCGATGAATCAATCCCACCAGAAAGGCCGATCACCACCTTCTTAAAACCGTTTTTGCGGATGTAATCCCGCACACCAAGCACCAACGCTTGATAGATTTCGGCCAGGGGTGGCAGCGGCGCCGCGATATGGGGCGCACACGGTTGGCGGGCGGGCAGCGGCGTCGCGCTCCGCACCACGGGCAGCGTCACGACCGGCAGGGGCGTGGGTGTCGCCTTGCGCCAGCGGGGATCGTGCAGCCGCCAGCGAAACACGGCTCCCAAATCCACATCCGCCACGATGAAGTCTTCGGCGAACTGCGCACCGCGCGCGAGTACCTGTCCGCGCTCGTTCACAATCACACTGCTGCCATCGAAGACCAACTCATCCTGCCCTCCGACCAGGTTGCAGAAGGCAACCACCGCAGCGTTATCGGTAGCGCGCGTGATTAGCATTTGCTCACGGGAGGCCAGCTTGCCGGCGTGATAAGGCGATGCGGAAATGTTCACCAGCAGCCGCGCTCCACCCTGCAAAGCCTGAACTTCGGGCGGCCCTGCCGGATACCAAATGTCCTCGCAAATGCTCACCCCGAAGGCCACGCCATCCCGCTCGAACACCGGGATTTCCGTCCCCTTGCGAAAATAGCGATCCTCATCGAAAACGGCGTAGTTGGGCAGATAATGCTTGCGATAGGTGCGCACCCACTCCCCGTCATGGAGAATGGCAGCGGCGTTGTAGACATCGTTATCCACATCCGCAAATCCGACAATCGCCGTGATCCCCTGTGTGGCCCGCGCCAGCCGTAGCACCGCTGCCATGTTCGCCTGTAAGAAGGCCGGTTTGAGCAACAGGTCTTCCGGTGGATAGCCGGTCACGGCCAGTTCAGGGAACACAACCAGATCTGCGCCGACTTCGCGCGCCTGTTGGATGCCGGCCTCGATCTTGTGTACATTGCCTTCAATATCGCCGACAAGAACGTTGATCTGTGCTAAAGCAATCCGCCAATAGGTCATTGCGCCTCCCCTGAAGAACCTTTGAACGCTAGCAGGTTGTCATGTTGTCACGTTAACACGTTGGAACGTTCGACGAGTTAGAAATCCGTTAAGATCAGTTCAATCCGTTGACTATTCGCCGAGGTGGTTGACGCGCCCGACGCCGTTCACCCGCTGCGAAATGACGGGATTGCCGTAATACTCAATGGACCCCGCGCCGTTGATTGTGGCGTCAAGCTCCTTGCTCACGCGCACCGTCGCCGAACCGGCGGCGTTGATTTCAACTCTGGCCTTCTCGCTCTCCAATGAGCGGGCCTGATACCGCCCCACCCCGTTGATTTTGACGGTCTGCGATACCACCTCGCCCGTCACCGTCACATTGCCCGCGCCGGAAAGCGTCACGAACAAGGTATCGGCGTCCAAATTCTGCATCTCAAAGTTGCCCGCGCCGTTCGCGTTGACGGTGAAGGTTTCGGCGCGCATATCGGCCGCCTCGATGTCTCCCGCGCCATCCAGCGTGATCGCGTCCAGCGATTTCACGGTGAGGTAAAAATTGATGGGTTTTTGGCTGATCGGCACGATGTTCTTCTGCCAGCGGATGATCAACTCGTTATCCTTGATCTCGGTGGTGATGTACGGCATGAAGTTATCCTCGGCCTTGATACGCAGGGACTCGGTCTCGCCGCGTTCGATGTGCAATCGGCCAAACCCTGCCAGGCGCACACGCCGGAAGTCCTGCACTGCGCGCGTCTCTTCGATGACATTCCCCGAACCTTCCACCTTCTCCAGGTCAATCTCGATCGTCACACTGGGAATCGTCACCGTGCAGGCCAGGCTGCTCACCAAAAGCAATAACACGATCACCACAATCATACTACCTTTCATCTCACGCCTCCTGTAAATCGTTTGAACGTGCCAACATTCAAACGTGCCAACGTTAATACGCATCACCGCATGGCAAGGTTGCAGTCCGCCACAAACACGCAATTCTGGTATAATAGCGTTATTGTAATACGAAATGGAGAAATATGCTATGCTAGAGGGCAAACGCTCGCCACAGCGGGCACCGTTGGAGGCCATCCTTAAACCACACACGCGCGGGGAACACCTGGCTTACTGGATTTCACAAGCGGGCAGTCCGCCTGTAATGGGGCTTTTGGCGCTGATCCTCATCGCCGCCAGCCTGACGCTGCCCAATGTCTGGCTATGGGTAGGCGTGTACGTGATGATGGCCATGGTCATCCCGATGCTGTTTCTCATCTGGCAGGTGCGCCACGGGCAAGTGACCGACCTGGATGTGCAACTTCGAGAACAGCGCAAGGGATCGCTGCTGGTGACAATTGCCGGTTTCGGGCTGAGCTGGCTTGTTATGCACGTGGGAGGTGCGCCGCCGACACTTACGGCGATGGCGGGTGCGGGCTGCGTGCAATGGCTCATCATCTTCGCCATCACCCTGCGGTGGAAGATCAGTGCACACACCACCTCCGCTGCCGGCGTGACGGTGCTCATCCTGCGGGTGTTCGGATTGGCCGCTGCGCCGCTTGTCGTCAGCGTTCCCCTGATTGCCTGGTCGCGCGTCAAACTGCGACGGCACACGCTCGGTCAGACCCTTGCCGGTATCCTGCTCGGCAGCGGCGTTATCGTGGGGGCAATCCTGCTCAACCCGGCGTTATAATGTCGCGTTCGAACATGCCAACACCATAACATGCCAATGGATTTTCGGAGGCTGGTATGCCAGAAACAGATGAGATCAGTGCATTGAAAGAAGCCCTGGCGCGCGAACAACAAATGCGTCAGGAGGCCGAGGCCGCGCTCGCCGAGGCGCAACGTGCCCGCCGACAATTCGTGTCCCTGGTCACGCACGAGTTGCGCGTCCCCATGACCTCCATCAAGGGCTATACCGACCTGCTACTCAAAGGCATCGTCGGCCCGATTAGTGACGCGCAGCGGAATTTCTTGCAGACCATCCGCACCAACGTCGAACGCATGTCGCGGATGGTCGCCGACCTTTCCGACATCAATAAGTTAGAAGCAGGCGCGCTGCAGCTCACCCCCACCGCCGTCGCGCTCAACGAGGCGCTCGACGAGGCCCTGCGCAACCTGGCAAGCGCCATCGAAGCGAAACGCCAAACCCTCATCCGCGAGATTCCCGACACACTGCCGGCGCTCTGGTGTGACCGCGCGCGCCTTGTCCAGGTGCTGGGGAATCTGCTCAGCAACGCTCATCTCTACACACCGGAAGGCGGCGTTATCGCTGTCAGCGCCGAGTATACACCGGATGAGGCGCAAAGTGTGCGCATTGCCGTCCGTGATACCGGCATCGGTATTCTGCCGGAAGAACAAGGGCGCATCTTCGAGATGTTCTTCCGTGCCTCAGATGAAGAAACGCGCCAGATAGTGGGCAATGGTCTGGCGCTGCACCTCTCGAAACTGCTCATCGAACAGCAAGGCGGGCGGATCTGGTTCACAAGCGAGCGGGGCAAAGGCTCGACGTTCATCGTACAACTGCCGACCGCGCCATAAAACACATCCCCAACCACTGATGGTTGGGGATGTGTTTTGAAGCTGAGAGTTAATACGTCAGCATACGCGGCAACTGCTTAGCCTGTTCGATCCAGTCGGCTACCTGCGCGGGTGAAGGCAACCGGCGCACCAGTTTGCGCTCCTCATTGACTTCGACCAGCTTGTTGTAGAGGTTTTCGGCATTGCGCTGCGCCAACTCTGGAACCGTATCCACGCCGACAATCTCCAACAGATCACCGTATTCCTCGCCGATCCCTTTGACGCGGAAAAGGTCAGCGCGGTTCACCCATTTGAGAATCAACTTCCCGCTGATGCCGGTCTTCTCCTCAAGATCGGCGCGGCCCTTCGGGGTCTTGCCCTGTTCAAGCAGTGCCTCCAGCGAAGCCACACCGGCTTGTTGCAGCTTCTCGGCATAAGCATCACCAATACCTTCGATCGTTTGTAGCTTGGTCATTGTCGTCTCCTTAACATAAGCCTGTCTTATTTGCTGAACACCATTTATCTTAAGCATATATGAAACAGCATAAAAGTCAAGATTTAATCACAAATGATGCAGTTTCACACATCATTCGATAGACTTTTGAGGTTGTGCTATAATGAGATCAGTAAACGTTCTGTCTTCAGAAGTGAGGAGGGAAAAGATGACCAATGTTCCTCACATTACGCCCAACAATAGGAGTGACGTATGAGAATTACCATGACATTGAACAATACCCCCCGCACCTTCGACATCGAGCCGCGCGAGACGCTCTTTCACCTGCTGCGGCGCAGCGGCATCAAGAGTGTGAAGTTCGGCAGCGAGGATGGTGCAGACGGCTACAGCACCGTGCTGCTCAACGGTCGGTTGTGCAACAGCGTCGTCACCCTGGCAGCGCAGGCCGACGGCGCAACCGTGCTCACCGTTGAAGGCCTGAGCGGACATCAGCATCCCGGCTGGAACCAGAAGGCCGAGCTGCACCCCTTGCAACGTGCCTTCATCGAGACCGGCGCGATCCAGAGCGGCTACGATACGCCCGCGCTAATCCTTGCCGGCAAGGCGTTGCTCGACCGCAACCCGCGCCCCACCGAGGCCGAAGTCCGCGATGCCATCAGCGGCATTGTCTCCCGCGAAACCGGCTACGTCAAACCGGTGCAGGCGATTTTACGCGCGGCGGCCTACCTGCGCGGCGAAGATCCCGGCCCCGTGCTCGGCGGTTCAGACCTGGGCGATCTCGGCGAGGCACTGTTCCGCCCGCCGGAAGGCTTGTTTACGCTGCCCGATACGCCCGAACCGCCGGATTTCGGCGGCGGCGGGTGGACGGATACGCAAACGCGCGTCAAGGTACAGCCCAAGACTGTCGTCACAACCGAGCCGGAGAAGTTCGCCGTCGTCGGCAAGCCGTTGCCGAAGGTGGATGCGCCCAAACTCGCACAGGGGCAGCCGGCATTCGTCGCCGATTTCGAGCGGCCGGGGATGCTCTACGCCAAAATCCTCCACAGCCCGCACGCCCACGCCCGCATCAAGGACATTGATACGCGCCAGGCTGAAGCCCTGCCCGGCGTCCGCGCCGTGCTGACGTACAAGAATGTGCCGCGCGTGATCTACTCGACGGCCGGACAGAGCTACCCGATCCCCGGTCCGCTGGATTATGTCAGCTTCGACAACAAGGTGCGCTACGTAGGCGACCGCGTCGCCGCCGTCGCCGCCGAGACGCCGGAAATCGCCGAACAGGCGCTCGAACTCATCAAAGTTACCTATGAGGTGCTGCCGCCTGTCCTCAGTCTCGATGCCGCGATGGCCGAGGGCGCGCCGATCATCCACGACGAAGCCGACTACGTCAACTTCGGCGACAGCGACCCGACCAGGAATCTCGTCGCCAAAGTCAGAATTGATCTCGGCAATGTGGACGCGGCGTGCGCACAAGCCGATTACGTCTTCGAGGCCGAGGTGGAGACGCAGAAGATGAAGCATGTACCGCTGGAGCCGTGGGTCGTGCTCACTTATTGGGACGAAGACGATCGTCTGGTCATCCTCAGCTCGACGCAGGTGCCATTCCACGTGCGCCGCATCCTCGCGCCTGTGCTGGGTCTCACCGAAGGGCAAATCCGCGTCATCAAACCGCGCATCGGCGCGGCTTTCGGCAACAAGCAGGAAATCTACGAGGACATCCCCGCGCATCTCACCATCGCCACAGGCCGCCCGGTGCTGCTGGAGTTGACCCGCGAGGAGCAATTCATCTACACCACCACCCGCCATCCGATGCGCGTGCGCTACCGTGTGGGTGTCAACAAGGACGGGACGATGGTAGCGCAGGATATGCGCGCATGGAGCGATACCGGCGCGTATGGCGGGCACGGGCTGACGGTGCTCGGCAACACCGGCCACAAGACGCTGCCGATCTACAACACGCCCAACGTGCGCTTCTGGGGTGAGACGTACTACACGACGTTGCCGCGTTCGGGTGCGTATCGCGGGTACGGCGTCACGCAAGGGGTCGTCGCCACCGAGACGCTCATCACCCGCATCGCCGTGGAGCTGGGTATGGACCCGCTGGCCTTCCGCCTGAACAACATCGTCAAACCACACACCGAGAACATCATGAGCAAGGTATGGAGCGAGGGCCGCGAGGCACATGGCGAGATGATCGAGACGAACGCGCTGCGCGAAGCGGCCATCCAGGGTGCAGCGGCGGTAGGTTGGGCGCAGAAGTACGGGAATCCGAACTGGCACACCGTCCCCGGCGCACCCCATCTGCGACGCGGGATCGGCGTGGCGTTTTTGATGCAGGGTTCCGGCATCCCCAACCTGGATATGGCCGCCGCCAGCATCAAGATGAACGACGACGGCTCTTTCAATTTGATGATCGGTGCAACCGACCTGGGGACCGGCTCCGATACCGTACTCGGCCAGATCGCCGCCGAAGTGCTCGGCTGTACCCTCGACAAGCTCATCATTCGCTCGTCCGATACCGATGTGACGCCCTTCGACAAAGGGGCGTATGCGTCGTCCACAACGTACATCAGCGGGGGAGCCGTGGCGCGCGCGGCAGAAGAAGTGGCGCGGCAAATCAAGGCCGTCGCCGAGGAGATGACCGGCGTGCCCGCCGACGACATCACCCTGCGCTCCAACTACGCATGGCTGGGGCAGCCGTCAGGGGCCAGCTTTCAGCCGTCATCCGTCAGCGATCAGCAGGCTATTTCTTTCCGTGACATCGCCATGTATGCCACGCACAAACAGAACCAGCATCAGATTATGGGGATGGCGTCGTTCGTCAGCCCGGTCAGCCCGCCGCCGTTTGCGGCGCAGTTCGCCGAAGTGACCGTGGATACGGAGACCGGCCAGACGACGGTGGACAATCTGCTCATTGCGGTAGACTCCGGCACGATCGTCAACCCGCTCACCGCGGGTGGGCAGGCGGACGGCGGTATGCTCCAGGCGCTCGGCTACGCGCTCACCGAGGAACTGGTCTACGACGAAACCGGGCGCACGCTCAACCCGCGCTTCGACGATTACCGCGTGTTCCGCGCGGATGAAAGCCCGCCGATGGAGACGCTGTTCGTGCAGACGTTCGAGCCGTCACATCCCCTGGGCGTGAAGTCTGTCGCGGAGATCGTCGTCAATGGAGTCGCGCCGGCGGTCATCAACGCGATTTACGACGCCACAGGCGTGATGATGACGCGCACGCCGGTCACGCCGGAGCGCTTGTGGCGCGCGCTGCGGGAGGCGCAGGGACAGCCCTGAACCAGCATCAGAAAAAGCGGCGCACCAGGCGCCGCTTTTTATTTTCCATCAGCAGATTGAGCAGATGAAGCAGATTTGATCTGCTCAATTCGCTCAATCCATTCCGAAAATAGCTCTCCTTCCATGTAATTTTCATCTTTGGTGGAGAGCGCAGTTCATGTTGTCTGCTGACAAAAAAGCCAAGAGGTAAGAAACACATTTCGTGTTATAATGGTACGAACTTTTTTAGTCGCCGCGCTCCTATCCAGCCCGGGAACGCGCGACCGGTATCTCAGAAGGAAAGGAGAAGATGCGATGGATTGGCATATTTTCAATCCGCCAGAGGAGGCACGGCGGATCCTGGAAGCATGTCCCTCCGTGGTTGTCGCCAGTTCGATCAACGAGCTGGTCAATATGGCCTGCGGCGGCCTGGGCAGCAGTTACACCGAAGTCAGCTACGAGATTCCCGACCGCGGTAAGGTCATTGAAGCGACGGTGTGTCGGGTGCGAAACGGTGTCGCGGTCAATTATCCTGAACCGTACATGCGCCGCCGCGACCCGGATTGTCTCGTCATCGCCGATGATAAGCCCACCGACAAGCCCACATTCAGAGAACGCTACGGCGAAGATTTCCACACCGTCCGCCAGGCCACCTTCGACTGGCTCAAAACCCAGCCTTTGGTGATTTTCGCCTTCACCGCCGGACCGAGAGGGCTGGGCAGCGAGACGCTTTGCATTGCCCCGGCCAATGCGGGCTTCTTCGCCCTGGGCCTGGCCCTGTTGCAAGGCATCACACCCACCGCCGAGATTCCTCCCGATTTTCATCCCACAGCCATTATCTACGTAGCACCGACATTCCGGCACACGCACTTTGAGGGGAAGCAGGTGGTCGTCCACAACCGGCTGGATGACCTGCACGAGATGTTCTCCTATAATCTCTATCCCGGCCCTAGCGCCAAGAAGGGCGTCTACGGGATGCTGATCACGCAGGGTGAGCGCGAAGGTTGGGTCACGGCGCATTGTTCTGCCGTGCGCGTGGTGACGCCTTATGACAACACGGTGGTCATCATGCACGAGGGCGCGAGCGGCGGCGGCAAGAGCGAGATGCTCGAGCAGGCACACCGCGAGAGTGACGGACGATTGCTGCTCGGCGAGAACATTGTCACCGGCGAGAAACGTTATCTCGAAATCCCCCGCACCTGCGATTTGAATCCCATCGCCGACGATATGGCCGTGTGCCATCCGGCCATCCAGAAGAACAGCGGCCGGCTGACAATCGAGGACGCCGAGGAAGCCTGGTTTGTGCGCGTCAACCACATCGAGCACTACGGCACCGATGTCTACCTGGAACGCTTGACCGCCGAGGCCACCACGCCGATGTTGTTTTTGAATATTGACGCCGTACCGCGCGGGCGCGCGTTGATCTGGGAACACATCGAGGATGCACCCGGCAAACGCTGCCCCAATCCTCGCGTTGTCGTGCCGCGCACGGCTGTGCCTGACATCGTCAACGGGCCGGTGCGGGTGGACATTCGCAGCTTTGGGGTACGCACGCCGCCCTGCACCCGCGACAATCCCACGTATGGCATCATTGGGTTGTTCCACCTGCTGCCGCCGGCGCTGGCGTGGTTGTGGCGGCTGGTCTCGCCGCGTGGCTATGAGAATCCGAGCATCACCGACAGCAACGGGATGAGCAGTGAGGGCGTCGGCTCGTACTGGCCTTTCGCTACCGGGCGCAAAGTGGATCAGGCCAACCTGTTGTTGGAACAGTTCCGTGACAATACCCGCACGCGGTACATTCTCTGCCCTAACCAGTACATCGGCGCGTGGCGCGTGGGCTTTATGCCGCAGTGGATCGCCCGCGAATATATGGCGCGGCGCGGCACTGCGCCGTTCAAGCCGGAACAACTACGCCCTACACGCTGCAACTTGCTCGGCTATCGCCTGCATTATTTGCAGGTAGAAGGGCGTATGATCACGAATTACCTGACAAAAGTGGAAGTTCAGCCCGAAGTCGGTGAAGAAGCATACGACATCGGTGCGAAAATCCTGACCGATTTCTTCCACAAATGTTTGAAAGAATTCTACACGAACGATCTGCTGCCTTTGGGTCGCCGCATCATCGAATGTTGCTTTGACGGCGGGAGCGTCACCGATTACGAGGCGCTCATCCCTGCGTATGTCGGGGATTGAAATTCAGAATCAGGGATTGGGGATTGGGATTAGGAGACTGCCCGGTTCCCGGTCCCTGATCCTTTTGTGGGGCATTTTTATCCTGTGAATCCTGTTAGCCCTCGCTGGTACGGGAATTCGTAAGACACCGATTTTATTCAACCGTAATCCGATTTTAACCTTCGTCCCCTCAATACCACTATATAATGAAGAGTAGAGGCAATGGTGCAGGCATAGGCTTGCTGGCCATTGCAAGGTATCTTTCACAAGAACCAGGAGGTGGACAAAATGGTTAAAAGAAGTATGTTCCTCATAGGAACGGTTTTAATGTCCCTCGGCGCAATCGTCGCCCTGCTGGTGTTGCTTGCACCGCCACGGACGACAGTCTATGCGGCACCGCCTCCCGGCTGCACCCAAATCGGCCTCGACATCACCAACGATACAACCTGGAACGCCGCCTGCTATGAGATCATGACCACGACCGTGACCATCGCCCCAGGTGCAACGCTCACAATCACCCCACCGGTCACGGGCACGCACATCTACTTCCAGACCGGCACCCGCCTCCAGGTGGAAGGGCGACTCCAGGCACTCGGCACCGCCACCCGTCCCATCACCTTTACGGCCTCCAATCCCACAGAAGCAAGCCCGTGCGGTGGACAGGGGCGCTGGTTAGGCATCATCTTTGGAGCGAACAGCATCCGCAACCGCATCCAGTACGCGCTCATCGAGTACGCCTGCACCGGCATCGCTCCCAGCGGTTCCACGCAGATCGGCGACGGCGACTGGATTCTCTCCAACACGCTGCGCTACAACGGTGGAATCGGGGAGTTCAACGGCGCCATCGGCGGCGACATAGACTATTCCCAGATTCAGTACAACACCATCTACAGTTCAAGTCAGGGGATTGTCTTGAACGAGGGTAGTCACAACTTCATCACGGATAACACCATCAGAGACATCGCCAGGACCGGTGTGCATCTGAAACGCGGCGGCACCGGTGGAGGCAATTACAACAACATCAACCGCAATGTCATTTACAACTGTGGACTGGAAGGCATCCGCACGGCCGACAGCAACTACAACGCCATCACATATAACACCATCCACAACTGCGGCACGGCCGGGGTCTACGCCGAAGACAGCAGCGGCAATTCCGTCAACAATAACGACATCTATGATTGCGGCGCCGCAGGCATCTATCTGGACAACGGCAGTTCCAACAACGCGAACGACAATGTTATTTACCGGACGATGTTGAGCAGCGCGCAGACGAGTGGGGCTATCTCGATCATCAGCCAGACTTCCGTGCTGCTTCAGAACAACTTCATCTACAACAACGGCGGTGGCAGCGGCTATCGGGGCGGTATTTACGTGGATAAGACCCCCGATGTGATGAATCGCTTCCTGAACAATGTCATCTATGATACGCAGACCAACGCCATCGCCTTCACCGCCGATACCAGCAATGATTCCATCAACCGTGTGTGGTACAACGCGCTGTGCTCCGTTCCGGCGCACGAGCTGCGCAACGACGCCACCGTCGCCATCGAGGCCAATCACAACCGCTGGGGCACGCCGCATCCCAACGTCCCCACCATCGGCAACACTCCCCTCACCGACAATATCCGTGGATCGGTGGCCTCGCTGGCAAACTGGATCACGCTCACCGTCGCCGGCAATGCAAACGGTCAGGTGACGGTAAGACTGCGCGATCAGGACGGGCACACCGTCCCGCCGGCGCTGTCACCGGCGCGCACCCCCACGCTGCCTGCGCCCAATGCCCGCCGGATCACCCTGCAGAGCAACTGGGGCACCCTGGATCCCGCTACCGTGGTCGTGGATAGCAGTGGCTTCGGCTCAACCATCCTCCGGCAAGGCGCCGGCCCCGCGCCCGCGCAGATTATCCTCACCGCCACGGACTTTTGCAACGAAGCCGTGACCACCACGCTGGCCGTGCCGGATCTGGTGATCACCAAAACGGCTCTGACCACCCAAACCGTGGTCGGTGGCCTGGTGACGTACAGAATTGATTACGCCAATCGGGGCAACGATAGCGCGACCAACCTGACCATCCGCGATACCCTGCCGACGGGTATGCAATGGGTGGCGGATACCGCCGTGCCCCCCTGGACGCGGGTGAGGACCACGCCGACGGTTGATTGGACATTGCCCACGCTGGCAGCCGGCGCGAGTGGAAATTTCTTGATGACGGCCACGGTGAACACAACCGCCGTCTGTGGCCAGTCGCTGATCAACACGGCCCTCATCACCGGCACAACATTGGAAGCGCGATTGGACAACAACACCGCCAACGCTGCGCCGGTGACGGTGCTCTGCCCGGCCGTCGCCATCACCAAGACCGGCACGCTGCTTTCCAAAGTCGGCGACGTGGTCACGTACACGTACACCATCAGGAACACCAGCGTTCCGCCCACTGCGCCACCGCTGGATATGGTGAGCCTTGTGGATGTCGGCATCGGCTGGCCGGGCCTGGGCAATCTGAGCGCCCTCGCAGTCGCCAACGGCTGTGGGCCGCTGGCGACCGGCGCGACCTGCACATTCCAGGTTCCCCGCACCGTCGCGGCGGGCGACCCCGATCCGCTCGTCAATGTGGTCACAGCGACCTATCGGCTCACCGCGTTCAATCAGACGGTCACGGCGACGGATAGCCACAGCGTCAACCTGTTCCAACCACGGATTACCTTCAGCAAGACGGGCGATCCGGTGAGCAAGGTGGGCGATCCGGTGACGTATACGCTGACGTTGACCAACACCAGCTCCAACGACACGCCCGATCTGCGCTGTCGCATCACGGACGCGCTGTTGGGGCTGAATCAGGCGGTGACGCTGACCTGGAACGCCGCGCCTTATGTCATCGTCCGCCCGTTCACCGTCCCCGCCGGCGCAGCGGATCCGCTGGTCAACACGGCCAATGTCACCTGCTCACCTGTGGGCTTCACCAATGTCATCACCGCCACGGATAGCCACAGCGTCAACCTGTTCCAACCGCGGATTGCGTTCAACAAGACAGGCAATGCCTTGAGCAAGATCGGCGACCCGGTGACGTATACGCTGACGTTGACCAACACCAGCTCCAACGACACGCCCGACCTGCACTGTCGCATCACGGACGCGCTGTTGGGGCTGAATCAGGCGGTGACGCTGACCTGGAACGCCGCGCCTTATGTCATCGTCCGCCCGTTCACTGTCCCCGCCGGTGCAGCGGATCCGCTGGTCAACACGGCCAATGTCACCTGCTCGCCTGTGGGCTTCACCAATGTCATCACCGCCACGGATAGCCACAGCGTCAACCTGTTCCAGCCGGCCATCCGGGTGACGAAAGACGGCCCACCTGAGGCGCATCCCGGTTATACGATTACCTACACCTTCCACATCACCAACACCGGTTCCGTGGATAGCCCGGCGTTGATCCTCGATGCGGTCAACGATGTCGGCGTGGGCTGGCCGGGGTTGGGCGATCTGACCTCACAGGCGGCGGCCAACGGCTGTACGTCGCTCGCCGCCGGCGCCGGCTGTATGTTCAGCGTCCCATACGCCGTCCCGGTCAACACGCCGAACGGCAATCGGAGCAACGTTGTGAGCGTGCGGTATCATCCGTTGGGCTTCTCTAACCCCATCACGGCCACGGATCAGCATACCCTCGCCATCACCGGCGCGGTAGACCTCGTCGTCATCAAGGACGACAACGTCGGCCCGATCACCAATACGCTGATGACGACGGCAAACCGCGTCGCATTCGAGCGCTGGCAGCAGACGGCCGGCGCACTGCTGATGGCCGCCGAACCGTACCACCGCGCCTTCGTGTTCGACGGGGACGTGGTCACATACACAATTTCTGTGGTCAACGTGGGTGTCGTCACGGCAACCAATGTGGTGCTGACGGAAACGCTGCCGCTGTATACAAGCTACATCGGCTACGATTGGACATTGGTGAGCGGACGTACCTACCGGATGAACATCGGGGTTTTGCCGCCGGGCGAAGGCGTCGTGCGTTACTTCGTCGTGCGCGTGAATGAACCGCTGCCCACCGACATCCACAACCTGGACAACCTGGTGTGCGGTTGGAGCGCCGAGGGCGATATGACGCCCGCCGATAACTGCAACCACGAGGACACGCCCGTCCTGCGCCGTCCGCAGATCGAAAAGACGTTCACCTCGTTCATGGGTGTGGCGGGAGAGGTCATCTCGTTCACCATCACCTACACCAACCCCAACAACGTGCCCATTGCCGGGGTGCGCCTCACCGACACGTTACCGTCGGATACGTTCTGGCAGAGCGACACGGCGACCGCCATCGGCTGGACGCGCATGATGACCATGCCCGAAATCGTCTGGTACACCCCCACCCTCGGCGCGGGCGCCGTAGGCCGCTTCGTGCTCAACGTGATCTATAACCCGCGGGTGCGCGTGTGCGACATCACACTGACCAATACCGTCACCATGACGGTGCTCAATCCCAATACACCATACTTCGCCGACGCGGACACGGCCACCTTCACCATCCGCTGCCCGGCCGACCTGACGGTCATCAAGGACGACGACGTCGGGCCGACAACGCCTTTCGCGGCGCAGAAACAGGAAACCATCGCGCGTCTGTCGGAGCGCGAGGTCAGCACAATGGGCATCACCCAACACCGCGAATTCGTCTACGAGGGAGATGTCATCACCTATACCATCGCCGTTGAAAATGTGGGGCCGTACACGGCCACGAACGTCATCCTCACGGAGATTCTGCCACTGTACACCGATTACATCGGCTACGGGTGGCATTTTGCAGGCGGGCGGACGTACACGATGGCCTTGGGCACGCTGGGGTTGGGGCAAGGCGGCATCTACTATTTCGTCGTCCGCGCGCACGAGACCATCCCCGAAGGCGTCAACAACCTGGTCAACTACGTCTGCGGTTGGAGCCGTGAACCGGATTACCATCCGGCCGATAACTGCAACTACGAGGACACGCCGCTGCGCCGCCGACCGTTGCGCGTTTCCAAGACCGTGCCACGCTGTATCGCGCCGGGCGATTATTTCGACTACAGTACCTTCTATACCAACACCAACCGGACGACCGGCTTCACCAACGTCCCCATCACCGATACGCTCTCGCCTTACATTATCTATGCCGGTTCGCCGACGCTCTGGACATGCACCGGGCAGATATGTCGCATCAACATTCCGTCCATTCCGGCACAGACCTACAATCAGGCCGGCCCGCCCCTGCCGGTGCGCCTCAGTCCCGCCTTCTCTTATACCAACGAAAGCCGCATCGTGAACACCATCGAGATCAGCGGTGGGTATCGCTACATCCTCACCAGCACCGTAGACCTCGGCCCGGATCTGGCGGTGGCGAAGAACGACAACATCGGCCCGCTGCCGCTCGCGCAGCAAGCCGCGTGGGAAGAGATCACCGCCCAACTCGGACGGCCGATGACGGCCCAAAACGTCGCGCAACGCCTCTACGCGAAGCCCGGTGAGATCATCAGCTACACGGTCCTGTATGTGAACAGCGGCGTCGGCACGGCGCATAACGTCGTGCTTACCGAGCGCCTGCCGGATTACACCCGTTATGTCGGCGGCGGATGGACGCCTTACGGTGGGCCTTATTACCGGATGAACGTCGGTACGCTGGCGCCGGGACAGGGCGGCGAACTGACCTTTGTGGTCGAGGTCATCAAGCCCTTCCCGCTCGGCATAGACCGCGTGGTCAACGAGGTGCGCATCACCACGACCGACCCGGAGTGTGATACGACGAACAACAGCTCCAACGACGATACGCCGATCCGCACCGACACGCTGCTCTATGTCGCCAACCGCACGTCGAACACGATTGACGTGTTCCGGACCACCGACTATGCCTATCTCACCAGCATCTCCACCGGCGACGCGCCCTTCGGGATGTTAGTGGTGGGCAATCAACTGTATGTCGTCAACAACGCCTCCGCCGCGCCGGACTCGCCCAGCCGGGTGCAGGTCTTCGACCTCGCCACGCACAGGGTCATCACGAGCGTGGCAACGGGCTTCGGCACGCTGTTCCTGACAGAGCTTGACGGCTACATCTACGCCACCGACCACAGTTACGGCGGCGAAGGCATCACCGTCATCGAACACGCCACCCACAACGTCGTCGCCCGCCTCAAACCGGATATGCACCTGGTCTACGATTGGGGCTTCTTCGGCATCACCGCCGATCCCACACGCCACCTGGTCTACACTACCAAGCGTTACATGGGCGCGCAGGGGCTGTGGGCGATCACGTCCACCCTCACCCCCCTCGACTTCGGCCTGCAGTACAAGGTGAACACAGGTGACAATTTGCCGTACTCTCTCATCTACAACCGCGCAACCGACCACCTCTACGTGACCTTCCCCCATCTGAACGAGTTGCGCGTCTACGACCCGCGCGACTTCTCGCTGTGGCGTACCTTCGCCACGCAACAGCAAGCGCCCGACGCCAGCTCCACGGACGGCGGCAAGGGCATGGCGGTGATGGGACAGTGTGTCTACAACGCAAACTTCGCCGCGCAGTCGGTCAGCGTGCTGGCCGAGGGGCCGTGCACCGACCCGAGCCAGGGTCAAAGCCAGAGCTTCGCGCTGCCGCAGATGCAAGAGATGTCTGGGCCGCCGGGCACGATCACAATATTCCTTGACCCCCGCATCTATCTACCGATGGTGATGAAGAACTGGCAAGCCTATCCTTATGTGAATCACATCGCCGTGGGTGGGAGGCCCAAGGGCCTGGCGGCGGGCGGCGGCATCGTCTTTGTGACGCTGCCGGAGCAGAACCGCGTTGCCGTGATTGACACACGGCAGGGAAGCGTGGTGCGGTGGATTCCCACGCAGGGAACTTATCCGCACACCGCCGTCATCGTCTACGATTCACCCTGGCCGAATCCATAAAGTCGGCTGAACCTGTGACAAAAACCGGGGTTTTCAAAAATCCCGGTTTTTTTCTTGACGGTATCCTCATTCCCATTATGATAGGAGAGGTGAGGGGTTTCGAGAAGAGACGGAAATTTTTCAACGGATGAAACGAGTTTGAACGGCGTATCGGAGACTTCGACGGATGAATTTTTGCATCTGTGCCTGAGAGCACGATGGGATGCGACGGCGCTGGACGAAGCGCGCGCGTTGAGCCAACGAGACGACTTCGCGTGGGATGCCGTCCGCAAGGTTGTGGAGCGTGAGGGCATTGCGCCGCTATTGTACGCCATCGCGCGCGGGCGATCCCTGCTCCCTGCCAACCTCGAAGAAGCCTGGCGCCTGGCCTACTTCACCAACGCCCGGCGCAATCTGTTGTTATTCCACGAGCTAGAGCGCGTCCTCGGGCAGCTCGCAGCGCGCGGTATTCCCGCCATCGTCCTCAAGGGCGCGGCGCTGGCCGGGAGCATCTACGGCAACCCCGCCGTCCGCCCGATGTGCGACGTGGATGTGCTGGTACACCAGGAGGACGCGCCGACAGCCCTGCGCGTGCTCACCGACATCGGGTACACGACGCCGCAGGCCGAAGCCCGCGCCGGCGACACGCTCGCTTACGAGAACGAGGTGCTGCTCCGCAAACCCGGCGCACAGGAGATGACCCTGGAGATCCACTGGAGCCTGTTCGATTCACCCTACTACCAGCATCGCCTGGCGTTGAACTGGTTCTGGGAAACGGCGGTGCCGCTGCGCATCGAGACGCTAACCACACGCATGCTCGGTCCGGAAGCGCTGTTGCTGCACCTGTGTGGGCATCTGCTGCTGCACCACGGGAGCGACGCACCCCGTATGCTCTGGCTGCACGACATCGCCGAGGCGCTCATCGCCTACCGGGACACGCTCAATTGGGACGGCCTGCTATCTCAAGCGCAGGCCCTCGATCTGACACTGCCGGTGCGCCAATTGCTGCTACGTGTGAGCGAGGACTGGCGCATCCCCATCCCCGAAACGGCGCTGGCGCGCCTGCAGTCCCTGGTCCCTTCCGCGCAAGAAGCGCGGGTGTTCGCAGACCTCACTGCGCCCCATCGCCCGGTCATCCGGCGTTTCTGGGCCGACCTGGCAAGCATGCCGGATTGGAAGACGCGTTTGAATTATGCCTGGCACAGCCTGTTCCCTACAGCGGCGTATATGCAACGGCGCTATGCAATATCCCATCCGTGGTTGACACCATTGTACTATCCGTACCGCTGGTGGGTGGGGATCAGGGGGGTGGTGCAAAAGCGATGAGGAGGCCGGCTGAAGCCGGATTGCACGAGCGCGGGCCTTGGCCATCAAAACGGGCGGTGTGTTGGACACACCGCCCGTTGATGTTGAGAAATGCGCTTCAGAAGCCGCGCTTACTCGATGCAAACCTCGCTGCGGTAAGAACCTTCGGGTTCCGAGGGCACGATGCCGGCCGGCAGGCCGATGGTCGTATGGCTGAGGCCGCGGTTGGTAAAGTTCTGCACCTGGAAGGTCAACGTCAGCGTGCCGTCGCCGTTATCTTCCGCTCCGGCGAAGTAGAAGCCGAAGTAGCCGTTCTCATCCTTCACCGGCTCGCCAGTGCCCACCGGTGAGGTAAAGTCCGCTTCGAGGGTGACGACGCCCACCATAGTGGCGGCCTTCGCCTCCATCTGAATCGCCGTGAACGACGCGGCCTCCGCTGCAGTGAGGGTGATCTTGAACTCGTCTGTCAAGCCGTTCTTGATCTCCGTCCCCGACTGATACTCGAACTTGATGCCGTAGAAAGGATTGTTGGTCATCTTCTCGATCCCGTAGTTGTTCATGCGCAGGTCGCAGGTGTTCGGATCGGGCGTGGGCACGGGCGTGGGCATAGGCGGTTCGGGCGGCACGGGCGCCTTGGGCATATCCTTGTGCTTGGGCGGCTGCTTATCGGGCGGGATGACCACCGTGTAGTCCGAACAAACGCTGCTGCTGGCATCCTCGCCGAGCAAACCGTTGTTGATCTGATCGCCGATGTCCTTGGCGCGTTCCAGGAGTGGGTCGTTGGGATCTGTGGCGTTGAGGATGATGGTCTGCGCCTCTTTGAGCGCGTCCATCAGCGTGCCCTCGAAGACACCGCCGGCCACGTTGAGCCGCACCACCGTCGTCGGGCCGACCTTGCCGGAGCCGAGGTTGAGCCACGTGGCCAGGTTCTGTTGCAGGGCACGCGCCATCATAGATTGCCAGTCGCCCGGATATCCCTTCTTATTACGTTGCAGGATCTGCTCTGCCTGCTCCAGCGTCAGCGGGACGGCGTCGGCGATCGGTTCGGGATTCATCAGATTGGCATTGAGGCCGCTGCGGTAGAGCGGGCTGGCGAGCGCGACGTTCTTGAGCGCCCATTCCAGGGTCTCGCGGCTTTCCTGCACCCCGTTGGTGCGCCCGGAAAGGATCTTGCTCACGTTGTTCTTCCAGTAGCCGATCGTGCGCGGGCAGTTGCCTTCGGGCCAAGGGGTGGGACCGCAGCCATCTTCAGAATCGCAGATTTCGTAATTGGTGCGGATGAAGACCAGGTTGTGCAGGTCCAAGCCAACGATGTGGAACGTGTATCGCCCGGCCGGGAGTTCGCCGTCGCGAAGCTGATCTGGTTGCATAGCAGGGTCGGTACCGATAGAGAATCGCTCCCATTCCTCTGTGCCCGAGGGGTCATCATCTACAAAGATGGGCGTTCCATGGGGGTCAATGATTTCGTACCAGACGGCTGGGTCGCGACGATAAAAGTTGTTTGGTGTATTATCTGGGGGAGCACCAATACCACCGGCTCTTTCAGGGACCGTCACACTTGGGTCAGCCCATTGAGGTATGCCTTCCGTGTTCAAATCGTCAGTATCCTGAGCCACAGTAGCTGAAGTACCACGATCAAAATCCCCATCCCAGATCGCAAGAAAGGTGGTGTTATTAGGCAAATAGAAGTGGAAATTCCATTCGCCAGTGTAGGTAGAAGGTCCTAGATTTCGTAACCCCCCCTGGTTCTCAGGATGCAAAGTATAAAGATCATTAAGTGTTACCAACTGTCCGACGATAGCAAAACTGGAATTCGTCAAGTCATCTTGCCCTTCGCCAATATCATTACGTCCTGTGCTTAAATAAGCATTCGAGCGCAACTTGAATGCATTTCCACCGGAGGCATTGGTGGGTTGTGTTATCTCAAGGCGGTAAAAATAGTGCCCACTTGGCGCTTTAGCTCCATCCTGATTGCTAATACTAACTGAATACCAGGCATTGTTGGGCATAGCGTTCGACGAAGCTGTCCAGAAAGGCGTCCCCGGCCCACCGTTATTCTTCAACGGATCAAAGAAGAGGCTATATGTGGTTTCAGTCTGTACATCGTCCCAGTTGCCATTCCGGTAATTCATATTCCCATTATTGTCTTTGCCCGCATCACCATCAAAAATATCCAACGTGAAAGATGTATAATCCGCTGGTACCGCAATCCATACTACAATCTTAGCCCCCGCAAAGGTCGCCATATCCTGTCCTGAGATAAGAAGGAACTTACCATCATTTTCCACACATGTGGGCAGACATGTGTAGCCATCTGCTGGCGCAGGATAAGGCTCCGGGGTCGGCGGCAGGATCACCGTGCCTGCTCCGGGGATCAAATCCCACCAATTCACAAGTTGTCCCACAATGGCGATAACCAGCACCAATGCCAAAACGCCGGCCACCGTTCTTTTGCCGGTCTTGCTGTTGAACCAACGACTGATCTTAGACATCTTCCTGCTCCTTTCCTGAACAAAGATTAAAGTTTCTGCATTGCATCCGTTCTACTCCCATAGTCGCCACGATGGGGCAGTATAGGTCGCGAGTATTCAGGATTTTCTTGCCACGAATTTCACGAATTAACACAAATTTTCTCTTGTTTATCCTTTCATGAAATTCGTGCAATTCGGGGCTAAAAACTAATGCCGGTGTTTGTGAACGATCCAAGCGATGACGATGGCGATAACCGCAAGAGCTACCAGGGCCGCCGCGACGGTTTCTGTCTTGCCCACCACCGTTCCCGCGACGGGCACGCCGTTGGAGGGCACAGCTAACGCGGCGACCACCGCAACGAGCGCAAGCGCGGCGACGGAGGCCCAGGCACGCTGATACGCCGGCATCCGCAGCAGCCTGCGCACGCGCTGCCCCAGTGTCAACGGCCGTCGCTCCCATGCCGCCGCGACTTGCTTCCGTACCTGACGGCGCAGGCTCTCCGGCGGCGGCTGCGGCGCAATCGTCCGGGCCAACAATGTTTCCACTCGCGCGGTATTCTCGTCGCGTGTGTTCTGGTTGGTTTCCCTTTCTAGATCGTTCATGATCTCCTCGGAAAATAGTTGTAATTTGCTGCTGGCGCACACAAGCTGACAGCTTGCGCTACATTTTCATCCACCCACTGCGGCGGCTCGGTCTGGAGACCACCCACAGCTAAAACAAAAAATCCGTTTAAATCCGTTTAATGTCCGTTGACAACCCCCTCTCCTAGAAAATAGTTGTAATTTGCTGCTGGCGCACACAAGCTGACAGCTTGCGCTACATTTTCATCCACCCGCTGCCGCGGCTCGGTCTGGAGACCACCCACAGCTAAAACAAAAAATCCGTTAAAATCCGTTTAATCCGTTGACAACCCTCTCTCTCCTAGAAAATAGTTGTAATTTGCTGCTGGCGCACACAAGCTGACAGCTTGCGCTACATTTTCATCCACCCGCTGCCGCGGCTCGGTCTGGAGACCGGCCACAGCTAAAACAAAAAATCCGTTAAAATCCGTTTAATCCGTTGACAACCCTCTCTCTCCCAGCGTCTCAGCGATGGCAGCAATGGCACGGCGGTAACGGGATTTGGCCGCTTCCAGCGAGAGTCCCAGCACATTGGCGATGTCCTGGAAGGGCAAGCCTTCGGCAAAGCGCAACAAGAGCACCTCCTGATAATGGGGGGGCAACTTCTGCAACGCCATCCGCACCACCGCCTGGTCCTGCCAGGCCGTTTGCTCCGCCACGTCGGTGATTTCCGGATCGAGTTCCACCGTCTCCGGCTGGCGGCCACGCTTGCGGTAGAAATCCACGGCCTTGTGTCGCGCGATGGCAGAGATCCAGGTGCGGAAGGCCGCCGCCGCCCGGTAATGCCGGATGGCCCCCACCGCCGCGATGAAGACTTCCTGCGTCACATCGTCCACCGCATCGGGCGGCAGCAGTGCGCGCAGGCGGTTGTAGACGACGGGCAGGTAGCGGTCGCAGAGGACATCGAAGGCCAACCGGTCTCCGTCCCGCGCCAGGAGCGCCAGTTCCTCATCGGGCAGTGTGTTGAAGTTTACGCTCATCTTTATAGTCGTCAGAAAGGGCGAGAAAGGGTTGTGGGTTAAGGGCTGTGGGTTGTGAACCAAAGGTTACGCGTTTATGGATGCCACGAATTTTTCCTGAGAATCCGTGTAACCCGTACAATCCTTGTAATCCATGCTCATCCGTGGTTCCGTGGTCATCCGCAGTCTCCTGTCCAAAGCCACAAACTATGCCACTACTATATTACGATAATCTACGAATGCAAAACTTACAAAAGTGTTACGTTAGTGTGTTAACGGTGAAATGGGGTCTGAAGGCTGTAAAATGCTAAGGAGAGGGCAAGGGAGAAACCGGTTAAAGCCGGTAGGCACATGGAGAGGTACAGAACCCAACCATACAATGTGGATATAATTTTCACATAATCAGTATTTTACAGTATAATAAAGTATCTCATGAACTAAGGATTTTGATTGTCTTTATGCGAAATGACATTCAGACAGCACCTCATTTTGTTGACATCATCCTAAGTTGGTTGACTAATAGACCATCCCATTATTGGCGAGCATCAGCACTTATTATACTGACTTTCTTTTTTATATTTGAAGGAATCCAGAGCAGTATCGTCATTGATGGCAAACGCTACTTTGCTCTCAATGATGACCAAATGATTTCTATGCGTTATGCGCGTAACCTTGCCGAAGGTCACGGGTTGGTATGGAACCCTGGTGAACGAGTAGAAGGATATACAAATCCCTTATGGACATTGGGTATGGCCGCGATCCACATATTACCCATAGAAGATGCCAAAACGGCGATGGTCATCAAAATGATCAACTGGGTATTAGCTTATGCGGTCTTGCTTCTCAGCGAGAGGTTATTATGTTTCTTCCAACCCAAACCCGGCCTGGCTTTGCCGGCACTATTTTTTATACTATCAACATGTCTTGATCTTATTTTTTGGGCAACAAATGGATTTGAGACAACACTTCTTACCGTTATCTTTTTATTCACCATCATGCGTATTTTAGAAGAATCACGGACAGGAAAAATCAAGCCAGGAACCTGTCTCCTTGTCGGACTATTGCCTTTGGTGCGCAGCGATGCTTATCCAATATGGCTGGCCGTTATACTGTTAGCATTTGGAATATCCCGAGATCGCCGCCATACAGCAAAAGTATTGAGCCTGGCGTTCGTCTTTCCACTGATACATCTCATGTATCGGCGTTGGTACTATGGAGATTGGCTGCCAAATACCTACTACTTGAAAGTAGCCGGGCTACAGGGACGTTTTAATATGGGAATAGCCTATCTCGGCGTATTTTTGAAACACTATGGTGTGGCATTAGCTGTAGCCTTTTTTGCACTTCTTACTACTTCCGAAGCAAGTCGCCGATGGTTATGGATAGGGTTGATCATCAATTGTGGCTATATCGTTTTCGTAGGTGGCGATATGTTTATAAACTACTCACGTTTTTTGGCACACTTTATTCCTATCGTCCTTGTACTGGCTGTAGCGGGCCTACTCGAAATTACACAGGCCAATACTCGTGCATCTTTTTTGTTACTGGGTATGTTGTCGCTCTCTGTTTTCATGCAGATCGGAGTTCATGATCTAAAAAAGTTGACCCCCCCAGCGACTGAGTCCGGCATTGTTACCGGCGTCTTGATCAATCGGTATACGCGACCCGAAGCCAAAGTAGCTGTATTCTTTGCAGGGCGTATTTCCTATTTCTGCCGACGTTATGCGATTGATTTATTAGGCAAATCCGATGCCTACGTTGCTCATCAAGCACCATATTTTCAGATCAACTATGGTGGTTATATCGGCCACAATAAACTCGATCCTGATTACAGCTTTGCATTGAAACCCGACCTCTTCGTTACCCCCCATCCTCATTCAGTAATAGCCTCGTATAACTTGACAAATGACCGAACGGACTACCTTCTGGCCTTCCTCCGAACAACAACCTTTCAGAAAGACTATTTACCTAATCCTATTCAGGTACCCTACTTGCTCAACAATACATCTGTGTATGTTTACAATGCGTCACCAGAGTTTGAACGCCTGTCTTTATGGCGAGAACCACAACTGTCTAAATGATCCCCAAAGTCTACCAATGCGTCTACACAAAAAACGGGTAATCCAAGTATTACCCGTGATTACACTCACATATTCTACTAAGAGCAAAGCGGTTCAAGCACAAGATCATAAGGTTTTTTACACCAATAAAATTGATCGTGTGGTCGCCAAACTGCGACTGTCTTTCCGCCAGAAAGATATTTGATTATCACACCTTGATCTGTTACCACCTCAACCTTGGTGATAGAAGGGCGCCAAAAATAACGCACAACAGCACTGGATCGTAATTGTACATAAGGTAGGCGACTTATCTGCAGACATCGCCGCCATAAACTTAGAAGACCCAGCCACACTCCCCCACGCCATCCACCCCAAACAGGATATAAGCGACCACCTCGCTGAATCCAGACAACACGTCCAATGAAGTGTGCGTCTTGAACCCGATAAGCATCTGGATGTAAACATGCGTCGCCTTGTGTAACAAACCCGTCTGCAGTTTGTCTCACCACACGATGCACGGTCACACCGGATAGGCTATCGCGCTTGACGGGACGAAAGACAATCACGTCGCCACGACGCACCATCCTCAGCGGCAACGGCTCAACTACCAGCACATCTCCGACGCGAAATGTACCTTCCATGCTGCCACCCCGGTAGATAAATATCTGGGGTTCACAAGACAGGTTCAGTTTTTTTGAGGACAATACACTAAAAATTTTTGCACCTCCAGAAATTCAGTACGCTTTCCCTAGCATACATGACAAAAACTCCGTCAATAAGAAGTGCTGTCCGGAGAGAATCCATTACTGGCACACCCACCAGCCCCATTCCCATTATTACAAACGCCCGTTGCTTCAGTTCCATCCGTACAGCTAGCTGAGCCGTAGGCGACAGTAACGGATCCAAGGTCCAGGACCATTGGTTTAACATAATCAATCTTATTACTAACCAACTGACTTCGTTCGCTATCCATAACTCTCCTTTACATTACAATAAACAAAATCAATCATTCTTAAGTGTTCAAAACTTGCATTACCACAATCGCATATGTTCATTCAGCATTTCCGGAGTACGAAAAGAAAGATCAAAATGAAAAACATAACCCGGAAAAGAATGAGCAATCTTCGCCAAGTTCGCAAAAGTCCGTCGTTTTACCGCAAATGGTAATTCGCGCTGCCAGGTAACTTCAAAGAAGGCATCCGTCAAGTAGCGACACAGCAATAAGGCATCAATATTTTCGAGACGTGGCTCTACCGCCTGATAAAGACGAACCACCGCACGCAACGGCGCGTGGGGCAATGCATCGGCCTCTTCACAAGACACCATAATCTCACTATGTATCCGACCATCCCCCCACACCACATTCCAGCCCCCACTCCTTTGCGGCACAAGATAAACAGCATCAGTAGACAGGGGTTGCATATAAGGACTCAAAAGGCGATATATTGTTGATTTTCCGGTACCTGAAGGACCTAAAAAGATCACTGCACAATCTACATTGTGCATCGCCGATGCATGCAGCGCAACAATATCCAGAGGATCGGACTCTTGCAGCATATCCATCACCTTGTCCGTAAACGGCTTTCAGGAAACACACCACGCGCTTCCGCTTCGGCGCACAGGGCCGTCGGCGCGACCAGGCGGCCCGTGGCTTCGTAGTTATTCGCCACACAGTAGGTCAGGCAGCGTCCGGCATGGATGCACTGCCCACACACGCCCGGATACGGTTCATCCAGCTCGCGGCGCAACTGCTGCAACACCGGATGGTTCAGCCACACGTCGGCCACACTTTTGTTGCGCAGGTTGCCGAAGGCCAGCGCCGGAATCGTCCGCCCGATGCCGCACAACGCCATCTCCCCGGAGCCAAGCAGGCCCAGGATGTGGCGGACGTGGCACATACCGTCATTGCCCGCGCGCACCAGTTCACCCACCGTGTAGAACGCCAGCGGCGTGGAAAGGATCAGGCGAATCGGCGTGCGTTGCTGTAACTCACCGCGGATCCAATGCGCCAGGTGCAACGTCTCCTCGAAGTCCAGCGTTTCGCCATGTTCGTGCATTGCAATAGCGCGGCCGGTGTGCGTCACGGGGTTGAACTTCACGGAGCCGGCGCCCAGGCTCACGGCCAGCTTCACCACGTCTTCAATAAACTGCACGTTGCCCTTGTACAGGCTCATAATCACCTGCGGCCGGTAGCCTACCTCTACCAGGTGACGCAGCCCACGCACGGCGGCATCAAAGCAACCGGGGACGCGGCGGAAGGCATCGTGGACGTCGGCGTTGGGGCCATCCAGGCTCACCGAGATAAACCAGAGCTTCGTTTTCTCCTTCAGGTGGCGGGCCAGGGCTGCATCAATGAGCGTGCCGTTTGTTTCCATTGTAAGCGATAATCCTTCGGCTGTCAAGAAATCGGCGATTGCAACAAATTGTGGATGCAATGTCGGTTCGCCGCCGGTGAGTTTGGCGTTGTTCAGGCCCAGCGGTTTGGCCTCCGCCACGGCCTTGCGCAGCAGGTCCAGGTCCAGGCACTCGCCGGGATGGGGCTTGCCGTTCACAAAGCGCGGCGCGATCCAGCAATGACGGCAGTTCAGGTTGCAACCGTCGGTCAGGTAGAGGTAGAAGGAGGTCAACGGCGGCACGCCGTCGGGCAGGTTGAGAGCCGGTGCGGCGGGCGCGTCCTCGGGGAGGGGGTCACATACGGTCATAAATCTCCTTAATTATCTGTACACATCTTTACGATGTCCGACTCTAATCACAATGATCACGAGAACATTAGCTTGTAGGGTGTATACCACGCGATACGTCCCAACACGGAGACGGTACGTGTGCTCCGATCCTATGAGTTTTTTCACACCTGCTGGATAAGGATTCGCCGACAATTGTTCAACAGCTTTCACGATCCGCGCGATGGCATCTTGAGGCAGTTGTTTAAGCTCCTTAACCGCAGAGCGTTTCCATTCAATTGTATAAGAGGCCATCGTGCTTCAGTTCAGCGACTACATTGGCATGAGAAATTGTTGGTTCGGCGTATCGCTCGGCAGCAATGGCTAAGTCTGCCAGGTCTTCCATCAGCGCTTGAAACTCTGCTATCGGCAACACAACGGCAGTTTTCTTGCCTGATGCATCAGTAATGTATTGGAGATCCATTTGTTTACTCGTTAACATTTCTGTCTCCTGTTATCCAATTTCCCCTACAACTGTCTGCCATTCCATCCAGCCGACTCTTTGACGATTGCCATCAGCCCGCTTTGAGCGTGGCAAACGCTTGTCGTGCGATGTGTGTGTCCTCTAGCGTTTCGAGCCACTCGATCAGGGCTTCCCAATTGTCCTCATCAATGACGGCAAATCGTTTGCCTTTTGCGGTGATGAATTGTACAGATTGTAACGCTTCTAAACCGCTCATCGTAATGCTCTTCTCGCGATTTGGAAATCGCGGCTACATGGCTCCGCCGTTCTCCAAAGTGTAATATGGATCCTCGCCCTTGAAGACACGATAGCAGTTCATCGGATTGCGGGCGTTGACCTCACCGCTGAAGAACACGGCACCCTGCGGGCAGCCGCCCGTGCAGAATCCCTGATAGATGCAATCGCGGCACGTTTCCAACGATTGCAGCGGGATGGTATGACGCTGCCGCAGCATGACCATCGTGGGATGCGTCAGCCACACCTGCTGGAAGTCCACCTCGCCGATGACGCCCATAGACAATTCGCTCAGGTTGTGGCAGGGGACGATGGTGCCGTCGTGCAGCACGGCCAGCTTGTCCCACATGCCACCACAGCCGCACAGCGTTCCGCGCCCCGGGAAGCCGGTCTCGCCGCGCGCCAGGGCCGCTTCGATACGCTCGGATTCGCGCGCCAGGGCCAGCGGGCCGGCCGTCGCGCCGATGCGCCCGTTATAGCGCGCCACCAGGTCGGTGAGCGTGCGCATGGCCTGCCGACGTTGCGCGGGGGTCAAAAGCACATTCTCTTCCTGGCGCTCGATGATGCCGCAGGCGTAGGCTTCGTTGGTGCTGAAGCTTTTCAGGCCCACGTCCTCCAACAACAGGTACGCGATGTTTTCCAGGTCGTCCACGTTATGACGGGTAATCGTCACGCGCACCGTCATCGGGAATCCTGCCTCCACCAGCAGCCGCAGCCCGCGGATGGCCCGGTCGAAGCTGCCGGGGCGCGTTTTGTTGTGGATTTCGGCCCGCGAGCCGTCAATCGAAATCTGGATCGAATCCAGGCGCAGGCGGCGCTTGCCCTGCTCGAACTGAGCCAGCGTCTTTTCGGTGATGAGCGTGCCGTTGGTCAACAGGCTGTAGCGCATTCGAGAGGCAATCACGCCGTCAATCAGCTCGAAGAGGTCGGGACGGGTGAAGACCTCGCCGCCGGTCAGGGTCACGCGCTGCACCGCCAGATTGCCCAATTCTGTGAAGAATGAGAGCCACCGCTCGGTGGACAGGTCACGCAGCGCGACCATCTCATCGGCGTAGAAGCAATACTTGCAACCGAGATTGCACCGCCCGGTGATGGCGATATCCACCGACCGGGGCGCACTCATGACTTTAGGGAAGGAAGGATTGTCCAACAATAAGCTCCTTCGAAAATAGTCGCATAGTCATTAATCTTGTAGTCGAATCGCCAATTTTCGTCCTCGTTGGTGTGGCCTGCCACATGGCGACTTCTCTAAACAGCCACCGAGTACACAGAGATCACAGAGAAAAACCTTAGTCCTGTGAGTGCTTTGTAGCCTGAATCCTGGAACGTTCCAACGCTTAAAATTGCACTGTACCTTGATAGACGCCCACAAATCCCCTGGCGATGAGTTGTTCAATAAATTCGTCCACATCGGCCGCCACGCTATCTACGGGGACGTTATCACAACGTTCCATCAAAGCGGCGACGACGGCGGCCTTGTCACACGGCTTATGCAGCGTCTCCCAAATCAACAGGCCCGTGGTGTTGATCACCAACACGGCGTCGGTATCCGGGTTGAACAGTAACGCGCCGTCCGGCCCTTCCTCACGGCACGAGACATCGGGGTTAACGAGATACAATGCAGGTTCAATGCCATCCATAACAGCCTCTTGTCTGAATTAAAGTCATTATTCTTTGTTTGAATACCTCTTTGAGTCGCCGCTCTTCGGTATTCAGTGTAATCATCTTTATACCCTGCGATCTATAGTCGTTCTACAACCTGAATTCAGTCCGCGACATTGTCTGTCTGCACCCGCTCGACGATACCGAGCTGTTCCATCTGGGCAATGATGACCCGTGCGTCTTCGAGAACCCCTTCCAGGGGTTGGTCGTAGTCCTCCGCCATGGCCGCAGCCACCGCTTCGAGTGGCGTCCGGCCATCCAGGCGGTTGATCAGGTCGCGCGCGGTGTAGTTCAGCTCCACCAGGCGCAAGTCCTCACAGTGCAGCGCCAGCGAGCGTTCACCGAAATCTTCGATGGCGACGACGGGATTGAGACGATAAATCAAGGATGTATTTGTCATGGTTATAAAGAATATGCGTGTTGCCTGAATTAAGAATAAGCCTTCGCCATTGCAGGCACAGAAACAGCAGCTTCGATGTTTTTCTTCCGCTTGCGAGGGCGAGCCGGCACGCCATATAACATCCCATAGGCGCTAATATCTTCATCAATATCAGGCCAATGTACACCTTGCCCACTGCCCATGATTTCAAAATGGTTGCGCTGCTCGGGTGTCGCCTCACATAGACGCCATGACCATGCCAAGGGCACACTGACTACACGCCCATCCACAAGATGTGCAACAATGTATTCATCGGTCACTTCCATTCTGGCAATGCGAGGATTGTCATCTACCACAATGCTCATCCCAAGCCTCCATAATTCTCTCATAGTGCCTGAGAATCAATCGGCGGATCCGATTGAGTTCGTTGGACGAAAAACCTTCATTGAAACTCAATTAGAACCCCCTCTCTTTACCAACAATTATACCTCTGATTTGCTCAAGTCAATCAAAATTCCGGGGCTATCGCATTTGGTGAACTTTGTCCCGCTGTGCTGTCTGTTGTGCTGCGAAAGCGACATCTTTAGGGAGGGTTTTTGTAGGAGGTGAGATACTGAAGAGCCTCAAATCTCTGTCAGCGCGCCATACAAGTCCGGGCGCCGGTCGCCGATGGTGTCCATCTCAAAAGCATCGGGGCGCAGGATGATGCGCTTTTGCCGCGCCGATGCCGGTTCGATGTCGGCGTAGCAGATTTCTTCGCCGGCGCCGGCTTCGGCCAGCACGTTGCCGCCCGGATCGGTGATCTGGCTATGCCCGAAGAACCAGAAGCCGCTTTCCTCGCCACAACGGTTACAGGCCAGCAGGAATACGCGGTTCTCCAACGCGCGCGTGCGCGTGATGAGCTGTGGCGCATTCTGTGAGCCGTCGGGCCAGTTGGTGGGGAGCGCGATGATGTCCGCGCCTTCTAACGCCAGCACGCGGGCCGCCTCCGGGAAGCGCAGGTCGTAGCAGATGATCATGCCCACACGCCCGATGGCGGTATCCCACACCCGGAAGCCGCTGTCGCCGGGCGTCGTGAAGCGGTCCACGCCCAGAAGCGGCAAATGCGCCTTGCGGTAGACGCCCACCACGCCCTGCGGACCGATCAGCACAACACTGTTGTAGAGGTTCTCGTCGCCGCAGCGTTCCAGCAGGCCCACCACGGCGTAAGCGTCGGCTTCGCGGCAGAGAGGCGTCAGAGCGGCAGTCGTCGGGCCGGGGATGGTCTCCGCAACCGCGTAACCCGCTTCAAGCGTCGCGAAGCCATAGCCGGAGATGGCGCACTCCGGGAACACCACCAACCGTGCGCCTTGCTCCGTTGCCTCACGGAACAGCGCCAGGATGCGTGCCAGATTGGCGTCGTTTTGTCCTAGCTTGGGATCCATTTGCGCAACGGCTACTTTCATAGTGCTCCTCTTAATTCGTGACTGACGATCTCACGCAGGGCGGCCTGCACGGCTTCCGGGGTGCGGTGGGCGTCAATGATGTGCCAGCGCGCGGGATCGGCGGCGGCCAATTCCAGGTAGCCGGCGCGCACGCGCTCGTGGAAAGCCAATGCCTCGCGGTCGAGGCGGTTCAACGCCTCGCCGCTGTGTGCGCGACGTTGCAGGCCCACTTCCGGCGCGATGTCCAGGTACAACGTCAGATCGGGGATGAGGCCCTGCACGGCGAAGTCGGTGATCACCTGCAAGGTCGGCAACGGCAGGCCGCGTCCGTAACCCTGATAGGCGTAGGTACTGTCGAAATAGCGGTCACACACCACGATCTTTCCGGCAGCCAGGGCAGGGCGGATGACCTCCGCGACATGCTGAGCGCGCGACGCGGAATAGAGGAGGATTTCGGTTTGGGGTGCCATTTCGACGTGCGCGCAATCGTGCAGGACGTTGCGGATGGCTTCGCCGATGCGGGTACCGCCCGGCTCGCGCGTCGCCAGGACGGGATGCCCTTGCTCCCTGAGCCATTCGACGAGCATGCGCGCCTGCGTCGTCTTACCGCTGCCGTCCGGCCCTTCCAGTGTGATAAACAATCCACTCACCATTTCCCATCCGTAATTCGCCCTTCGTAATTCGCCCTTCCCCAGAGGTCCTAACTCTCACGGAAGATGCGCACGCTGCGATTAGGCTCCTTGCCATACGAACGCGAGGTCAGATTGGCGTTCTGCGCCATTTCGTGCTGGATGCGCCGGATGAAGGCATTCTGCGGAGACAGGTCCACCGCCTCCTCCTCACCGCCGAGCACCCGCTGGATAGCACTTTCGGTCTCCTGCATCGCCAGGGTATAGGGGTCTGCTTCTTCTTCAGAAAGCTGGAAGAGATTGATCAGGAAAGATTCCATCTGCGCGGCGGTGTTCGCCCGCAGCGCAAAGACGGGGATGTTGCGGCTTTCAGCCTCGACGACGACACCCGGACGCTTGCGGTAATACTGCTTGGATGTGACCAGCACGTGCGCCTCGCCCAGGTTATCCACGATGCGCACCGGCACGTGAAGCACCTGCGCGGCGCGGATCAAACGGTTGCGCGCCACCCCAAAGGGGTAAATGCGTTTCTCCTTCAATTTGCGCCGGCTGACGTTGTTGCGGGACGTCTCCGGATTCCAGGCCGAGGCAGGGCGTTCGTCCGCCTCACCGCCCCCCTCTGACCAATCAAGCTGCTCCATGCGCACTTCACCATCCTGATCGCGGTAGCGCAGCACATCGGGGCGCGGGCGACCGCGGAGCAGGGCATCCACAGCCTGGGCCACGTCGTCGCGCACCAGGACGCGCTGGCGGTCCTGGATTTCGACGAGCACATCGAATGTGGGCGGGGCGCGGCGTTCGAGCACCGTCTTCTGCGTGCCGCGCCGGCGCGCTTCTTCATCGGAAAGCGTGACGCTCTCGATGCCGCCGACCAGGTCAGAAAGCGTGGGGTTCAACAGCAGGTTTTCCAGCGTGTTGCCATGCGCCGTGGCGATGAGCTGCACGCCGCGTTCGGCAATCGTGCGCGCCGCCATAGCTTCCAACTCGCGCCCGATTTCATCAATGACGATGACTTCGGGATTGTGGTTTTCCACCGCTTCGATCATCACTTCATGCTGCAAGCTCGGCAGCGATACCTGCATGCGCCGCGCACGCCCGATCGCCGGGTGGGGAATGTCCCCATCGCCGGCGATTTCGTTAGAGGTGTCCACGATGACCACGCGCTTGGTCTCGGCCAGCACACGCGCCGCCTCGCGCAGCATCGTCGTCTTCCCCACGCCGGGGCGGCCCAGCAGCAGAACGCTCTTGCCGGAGGCAATCAGATCTTCGATGATGGCAATCGTCCCAAAAACGGCGCGCCCTACCCGACAGGTAAGCCCCACCACCGTCCCTTTGCGGTTGCGAATCGCGGAGATGCGGTGCAATGTCCGCGCGATGCCGGCGCGGTTGTCCGCGTCGAAGTCGCCAACGCCCTGCACCACACAATCAATATCTGCCTGCGTGACTTCACGGTCCAACAGTACGACTTCCCTATCGGTGTAACGCGCCGTCGGTACCCGCCCCAGATCTAAGATCACTTCGAGCAAATCGTCACGGCGTCCTTCTTTTGCCAACGCCTCCTGGATCGCCGGTGGCAACACCTGCATCAATGCATCCAAATCATCTACAATCAATTGTGTCGCTTTTGTCATAGAGCCTTTTCGTTACCAGTAAAGTCAGAATCCACTCTGCTGCCATGATTGTACCACATCTGTATAAAAGTCGGATGGTCAGTTGACATCCGCCCCTTTCCATTTACAATTCGCTTTCGACAAGCTAACAATCTGTCAACGGACTGAACGGATTTGAACTGATTTTCAACTTGTATGATCAAGAAGGGATGCGGGACCGCGCAGTATCCTGATCCCCAATCCCTAATCACTATTCTCGGGGGAGAGCACGATGACAAGGAAACTCACCAGTGCCGAAATTCGCCAGACATTCCTGGATTATTTCGCCGAGCGCGGACACACGGTTGTGCCCAGTGCCAGCCTTGTGCCGGCCGGCGATCCGACGTTGCTGTTCACCAACGCCGGCATGAACCAGTTCAAAGACGTGTTTCTGGGAACGGGGACCCGCCCCTACACCCGCGCCGTAGACACGCAGAAATGTATGCGCGTCTCCGGCAAACACAACGATTTGGAAGACGTCGGCCACGACGGCACCCACCACACTTTCTTTGAAATGCTGGGCAACTGGTCGTTCGGCGATTACTACAAGAAAGAAGCCATCAGTTGGGCCTGGGATCTGCTCACCCGCGTCTATGGGCTGGACAAGAACCGGCTTTGGGTGACCATTTTCGAGGACGACCAGGGCAACCTGCCGCGCGACGACGAAGCCGCCGAATACTGGCGCACCGAGACCGACATCAACCCGGAACACATCCTCCCCTTTGGGCGCAAGGACAACTTCTGGATGATGGCCGAAACCGGCCCGTGCGGTCCCAACAGCGAGATCCACTACGATCGCGGCCCGGAGGCTTGCGACAAGCAGGGGGTGCCGGGCCATGTCTGCCGCGTCAACGGCGATTGCACCCGCTTTACCGAGATCTGGAACCTGGTGTTCATCCAGTACAACAGCCTCGGCGGGGGACAACTGGAGCCGCTTCCCGCCAAACACGTGGATACCGGCATGGGCTTCGAGCGCATGGTGGCGTTGTTACAAGGTGTGCCCACCAATTACCACACCGATCTCTTCTGGCCCATCATCGAAAAGACGCAAAGCCTGGCCGGACACACCGACGCCGAACGTGAGGCCAACATCGTGGCCTACCGCGTCATCGCCGATCACGTGCGGGCCGGCACGTTCCTCATCGGCGACGGAGTGCTGCCGTCCAACGAGGGACAGGGGTACGTGCTGCGCATGGTGTTGCGCCGCGCCATCCGCTACGGGCGCAAACTCGGCTTCACCCGCCCCTTTATGGCGGAACTGGCCGATCTGGTTATCAAAATGATGGGGCACGTTTTCCCCGAACTGCCCGCACGCACCGATTTCATCAAGGCCACCATCACCGCCGAAGAGCAACGCTTCTTGCGCACCCTCGACCAGGGCTTGACCCGCCTCGACGCCGTCATCGCCGATGTCAAAGCGCGCGGCGCAACCGTCATCCCCGGCAACGCGGCCTTCTTCCTGCACGATACGTTAGGGCTGCCCTTCGAGGTCACCCGCGACATTGCCGCCGAACACGGCCTGACCGTGGACGAGGAGGGCTATCGCGTCGCCCGCGAGGAACAACGCGCGCGCGGACGGGCTGCCGGCGATTTCCAAATGGAAACCGATGAACATGGCCTGCTCTACCCCATCCTCTATGACTGGATCGAGGATCAGGAATGTGGCCGCTCGCTGGGATTCGATCCGTACAGTACGATGGAAGTCAAAACGTGTGTGGCGGGTATGGTGCGCAATGACGGGCTGGACACCGAGGCCGCGCCCGGCGAAGCCGTGGAGCTGGTGCTGGAAAATACCGGCTTCTATGTCGAATCCGGCGGGCAGGTGGCGGATACCGGGCGCATCGTGGGCCCGGATTGGGAGGTGCGCGTCGAGGATGTGCGCCGGCCCCTCGAAGGCATGGTCGTCCATATCGGGCGCGTGGTGCGGGGACATCCGCGCGTGGGCGATCCGGTGCTCGCGCAGGTGGATATCGAGCGCCGGCGGGACATCATGCGCAATCACACCGCTACGCACCTGCTGCACCGCGCGCTGCGCGACGTGCTCGGCAGTCATGTGGCGCAGGCCGGGTCGCTGGTTAGCCCGGAACGGTTGCGCTTCGACTACAACCACGAAAAACCGCTGACCGATGAACAGCGTGAGGAGATCGAACGCCGCGTCGTGGAAGCGATTCTGGCAAACTACGAAGTCAACGCCCGGCAAGAGGCTTACCGCGACGCACTCGCGCAGGGCGTCACCGCGCTCTTCGGCGAGAAATACGGTGAGGTGGTGCGCGTGTTGCGCGTGGGTGACGCAGCCGCGCCATTCAGCCAGGAGCTGTGCGGCGGCACGCACGTCAGCCGCACCGGCGACATCGGGCCGTTCCTCATCACCTCCGAAAGCGGCATCGGGGCGGGCTTGCGCCGTATCGAGGCCGTCACCGGACGCGGGGCGCTGAAAGCCATGCAGGCCATGCGGGCGCGTCAGGAACAGGCAGTGGCCTTGCTCGGCGGCGCCGCGGACGAATTGGCGCAGCGCATCGAGCGCCTGCACAACGAGCTACGCGAAGCGCGCAAGGAGATCGAGAACCTCACGCGCAAGCTGGCGCGCGCCGATTTCCAGGCGCTCTTGAACAACGTCGTACAGATCGAAGGTATCCCGGTGCTGGCCGCCAGGGTGGATGTGCCCGACGCCGATACCTTGCGCGAGATGGCAGACTGGTTCCGCGATAAGATGCAGGGCGGCGTGATCGTGCTGGGAGCGGTCATTGATGACAAGCCGCTGCTCATTGCGGCGACGACCAAAGCCCTGGCCCAGGAACGCGGCATCCATGCGGGCAACCTGGTGCGCGACCTGGCGCGTGTGGTGGGCGGTGGCGGCGGCGGACGTCCCGACATGGCGCAGGCCGGCGGGCGCGATCCGTCGAAGCTCTCGGAAGCATTGGACAAAGTCCCATCCCTGCTGCGGGCGATGTTGACAAAATAGTAGCGCGCGGAGGATAAAACACCATCTGTGGAGATCATACGCATAACCCCGGCCGATGATCGCTATACGGTACGCGCGGCGCTGCTGCATACGCCGGAGCCGCGCGTTTTGCTGGTTCTGCCGTGGGATATCGAAAAAGGCTGGTCGCATCCGCTGGATTACGAAGTATTGTCCCGTGCGGCGCAGGAACGTGGGCTGGAAGTGGCCTGGGTCATTGACGACATCGGGCGGCGGCCTCTGGCGCGCGCGGCGGGCTTCCCCCTCTTCGAGAGTGAAGAGGCAGCACAGGCGCATCTCGCCCGCAAAGGCACCTTTCCGCCGTTGCGCGTTCCACGGCGACCGACACGCCCTCGCCGTCCCTGGTGGGCCGAAGAGCCACAGCGTCCCAAACCGCTACGGCAAAAGCGTCAGCCGCTATGGATGATGGCATTGGAAGCCGGTGTGGCGAGCGTGGTGCTCCTCACCTTGCTCTTCACGGCTCTTCTGTTGGTGCCGTCGGCGCACATCGTCCTGACGCCACAGAGCATGACCTTTTCGCGCGTGGTGCCCGTCTCGGTAGACCCTGAATTGAACGAGGTGGATTTACAGCGGGGCCTTATCCCCTCACGCCGCATCGGTGATGAATTCGAGGCTTACGTAGAGGTTGGGACCAGCGGCCGGGGATTCTCACTCTCCGGGCGCGCTGTCGGCCAGGTGCTGTTCACCAATCTCCTCGGGCAGGATTACCGCGTCCCTGCCGGGACCGTCGTGCGCACGACGGCCGGCTCTTATCCGGTGCGCTTCGCTACCACGCAAGAAGTCATCATCCCGGCCTTTGGGCAGGTGATGGCGCCCATCGAAGCTCTGGAAGAAGGCCCAAGCGGCAACGTGGATCCCTATCAGATCAACCTGATCGAAGGTGTGGTGGGATTTGCGGCGCGCGTGACCAATCCCGATGCCACCCAAGGCGCCCAAAGCACGGCGGTCGCCACGGTTGCCGAAGCCGACCGGGAGCGGGCATGGAATCTGGCGGTTCAAAAAATTATGGCCGAAGCCTATAACGGTTTGCAGGACCCGGCCTATCTGCAACCGGGGGAGTTCTTGCCCCATCAAGACCTTGTCATTCAGGCCACCCCCAAACAGGCCTATACCCACATGGTCGGGGAGCAAACGCCCGTCCTGGGACTGTCTTTGCGCTTGCTGGTCACCGGGCAGGCCGTCAACGTGGCGCATGTGCAAGCGATTGCTTATCGCCAACTGGCGGCACAGTTGCCGGAGGGCTATCGCGTGCAAGATGCCCGTTTCGAATATGGCGAAGCCGCCGAAGAAGACGTCGGACCGGGGCTGTTCACGTTTTATGTGACCACACATGGATTGGCGGCTCCGAACATCAACACCGATGAAGTCATCTCTTTAACCAAGGGCCAACCGGTCAAAGAGGCAACGACGCTGTTGATGAAAGCCTTCCCCCTGGCGCAGGCCCCACAGATCACCGTGAAGCCGGATTGGTTCCCCTACATTCCCTTCTTACCCATCCGCACAACGGTCGAAGTCGTCCCTGCGAGCTGGTAAGGGGGGAGACGGTGCGCTATCTGGCCCTGGATTTGGGTGAACGCCGCATCGGCGTTGCCCTCAGCGATACACTGGGGATGCTGGCGCGCCCGCTGGAGATCTTCCGACGCACCTCGCGCGCCGCGGATTTTGCCCACATCGGTGCGCTGGTTGCCATGCACCAGGTTGATGCCGTTGTCGTAGGTTTGCCACTCAATATGAACGGCTCCGTGGGCCAGCAGGCCGCGTGGGTGCAAGATTACAGCGCGGCCCTCGCCGCAACCCTGACGGTGCCGGTCTACCTCTGGGATGAACGCCTCACCAGCGAAGAAGCCGCCGACATCCTCCGCAGCCAGGGCAGATCCCCGGACAAAGGCTCCCTGGATGCCGTCGCTGCGGCGGTGATTCTACAGAGCTATCTGGATGCACACCGTCAAGGGTCAACGGATTAAACGGATTTTAAACGACTTCTCGGAGGAATCACGGATGAAACGTGGATTGACGCTCTTAAGTATGCTCCTGGGGACGCTGGTATTGCTCGGATGTTCGCTGGAATCGCTCTATCTGAGTTTTTACATCGAGAGTAAATCCGAGGAACTGGCGCAGCCGGCCGGAACGGATGACACGCCGATTAGCTTCACCATTGAGCAGGGCGAGAGTGTGGCACAGGTGGCCGGCGACCTGAAGGCTCAGGGACTAATCGCCGACACCGAACTTTTCCGTCGTTATGTGCAGTACAAGGGGCTGGACGCCGGTATCCAGGCCGGGACCTATACGCTGCGCAAGACGATGACCATCCCCGAAATCGCACAGACGCTCCAAAAAGCCGAGACGCCGGAGCAGCAGGTGACCATTCCCGAAGGCAAACGACTGGAGGAGGTTGCCGTGCTGGTCGCCGAACAGACGACGATTCCGGCAGAGGCTTTCTTGCAGATGGCGCAGACCGGATGGCAGGGCACGGATTTGCCGCAAAGCTATAGCTTCCTCGCCCAGGTGCCACTCACGGCTACATTGGAGGGGTTGCTCTTCCCGGACACCTATCGCCTGCCCATGGATGCGACGGCCTACGACCTCATCGAGCGGATGCTGGCGAACTTCGAGCGCCAGGTGACGCCGGAAATCCGGCAGCAATTCGCAGACCACGGCCTGAGCTTCTACGAAGGCATCACGCTGGCTTCCATCGTGGAGCGCGAGGCCGTCATTGATGACGAACGCCCGATCATCGCGGGTGTGTTCTACAATCGGCTACGTGACGGCTGGCCGCTCTCGTCGTGTCCTACGGTACAGTACGCCCTCGGCTACCGGCCCGATGAGCAAAGCTGGTGGAAACGGCAATTGTTCTTTGGCGATTTAGAGGTAGATTCGCCGTACAACACGTACCGCCGTCTGGGATTGCCTCCCGCGCCGATCGCCAGTCCGGGCTTGCGTTCTATACAGGCGGCGGCCAATCCGGCGGAGACGGAGTACTACTTCTTTATGGTGGATTGCACCAAAAACAACGGCAGTCACTTCTTCGCCCGGACCGAAGCCGAGCATTTGCAGAACTTCGAGGCCTGTGGAGGGGTCATCAGCTCACCGTAATCAGCCCGACGATAAATCGTCGGGCTGAAAGGACATAGGGCGGTAAACCGCCCTTACTGACGAGCGCCGCGGGTCTGGCGAGCATCGCGGGTCTGGCGAGCATCGCGGATCTGGCGATCCGCTCCAAGCAAGGGGGGCCTTGGCGATCCGCTCTAAGCAAGGGGGGCCTTGGCGATCCGCTCTAAGCAAGGAGTGATTGGCGTCGTCGTGGGTCTGGCGAGCGTCGCGGATCTGGCGATCCGCTCCAAGCAAGGGGGGCCTTGGCGATCCGCTCTAAGCAAGGGGGGCCTTGGCAATCCGCTCTAAGCAAGGAGTGATTGGCGTCGTCGCGGATCTGGCGGGCATCGCGGGTCTGGCGAGCGTCGCGGATCTGGCGATCCGCTCTGAGCAAAAGGTGATCTGGCGATCCGCTCTGAGCGGCGAGCAGGCTGCTTAATCTGCGGATGTTTATGGCGATGGGGTGGCGGTCGGCGTGGGTGTCGGCGTGAGGTGCCAGTTTGCGGTTCCGGTAGCTGTGCAAGGATTATAGTCCCATCCCAGGGTGACGCGAAAATCCACCGGGCTGCCCTCGGTCGGTTGCGCAGTCACATCGCTTTGCTTGAGCCGGTAAAGGGCAAGCAGTTTGGCAATGGGTGATCCCTTGCCGGTCGTCAGGTAGTTGATGATGGTGGTGTGAGCAACGCCCTCGGTCTGCTGAATCGCCGGCACGTCGAAGCCTTCCAGGCGCAGCCGATAGGCTGCGACTTCACCCCAACCGCTGTTGCCGGAGCCGTTCCATACTTCCACACGATAGGCGCGCTGCGCCGCACGGCTGGTCACAGGCGGCTGCGCCGCTTCCTGCATAAAGTCATATAGTGCCTCATACTTAGGCACCAACACCGAGCCACGGTGCGGCACCGATAGCGAGTACAGCAAGCTATCTCCACGGATGAAGCGACTCTTGATGTCGCGCATGTCCAGTTTCATCGCTATCGGCGCGAGATAAAGCATTTCCGGCAAGCCCATGTCCGTCTCTACCGACTCCTTATAGACTGCCCACAGATCCGGGATGCGCGTGAGCATGTTCTGGGTCAGCGCCCGTTCCAGGATCGCACGGAGCACCTGTTGCTGGCGCCGATGCCGATCGAAATCGGAGGTGTTCCAGCGGGAGCGAACATACCACAAAGCATACTTGCCGTTGAGGTGTTGCACACCCGGTTCCAGGTCAATATCCGTCTGACCGGTTTCAGACTCTTCGTCGGGATAGGTATCGTGGAAGGGACACTCCACGACAATATCCACGCCGCCCACAGCGTCCACGATGCTACGATAGCTGTTGAAATCCACCATCGCGTAATAGTGAATCGGGATGCCAAAGTTGTATTCGATCGTGGCCTTGACCAGTGCCGGACCGCCACCGGGGTAAGCGGTCGTGCGTGCACGCAGATAAGCAGTGTTGATCTTGTCCAGCCCCCACGTGGGAATCCAGGCGTAGTAGTCGCGGGGGATCGAGATCATCGAGACGGAGGGGACATCCGGGAAAATCGAGACGATGATCATCACATCGGTACGGGCGACTTGCTCACCGGGGCGGCGATCGCTCCCTAGCAGGAGAATATTGATCGTGCCTTTGGGCTGCTCGATGAGCGGCATCGGCGTCGGTTGCTCCAACGGAGAAGTGACCATCGTGGTCGTGGTCAGCATCGGCGTCGCAGCAAGCGGCAGGTCAATTGGGGCAGGTGTAGGGGTACTCGTTGGTGAGGGGGTGCTCGTTGGCGTGTTTGTCGGCAAAGGCGTAGCGGTCGGTCGCGGCGTTAGCGTCCACGTCGGAGGCATCACAAAAGCTGTGTTCGATGTGGTGGGTGACGAGGTGGCGGTGGCCATCGGCGGCAACGCAGCGACTGTGACGGCAGCGGTAGGTGTGACCACCACGGTAATTTCACGGGTAGGATGATGTCCCCACGCCTGCGCGCCGATCACCACGAAGACAACCAGGGCGATAAAAATCAACCATTCGAGAAGCTGAAGCCAACGTTTCATGCAAAGAAAGTTCCTCGCGTCAAATTGTGTCAGGAAAAACGTGCTTATCATACCACGTTCAGGAGGAAAGGCAACCGGGAGAGGGAGAAGGGGGCAGGGGAAAAGGGGATTTGAGGATGCTTGACAGCGCCGGGGTTTCCGGCTAGGATAAACGTATGGCAAAGGGAAAAGTTGGCCTGGGACGACAGGGGGAGGCACTGACGGCGGCGGTGTTGCGGCGACGCGGCTTCAACGTTGTGGCGCAGAACTGGCACTGTGCGGAAGGCGAAGCGGACATCATCGCGCAGCGAGACGGCGAGTGGTATTTCGTCGAAGTGCGCACCCGCCGGGGAACGGCTTGCGGCAGCCCGGAGGAATCGCTCACACCGCGCAAGCTCGCGCGAATGGCAGCCGTGGCCCGGCGCTACCTCGGTGAGCAGGGTGCAGAAGAAGCGCAGGATGTCGTCTGGCACCTCAGCTTTGTCGCCGTAGCGATGGATAGCGCAGGGAAACTTCAGCGGATCACGGTGTATCTCGATCCCGAGAGTGAGCCGTGGGAAGCCTTGTAAATCAGGGGTTTATGCAGACAACAAACGTCCACATAAACCCCTGAAGGAAGATTGTGTATATCCCAGAGCCTATGGCGTGGTCGTTGTGAACCTGAAATCTACACCGGATATCTGTCTTTCAGCGCCATTTGGTTGCACCAAAAGTGCCTGGTAACCGCAGTAATAACGCATCAAGAATTCACCCAATGTGAAGTTGACGCTCTCCCCTAACAATGAACCACAGTTTGCCCAGACATTCACCGTACGGGTACCGACCGGAACACTTCGCCAGTAATCATAAAATCCGGCAGGGAAAGAGCGTTTCTCAATGCCAACGATCTCGATGGTTAAATTTCCACCGGTATCGTTTTCAACGAACACATACGAAAATGCCCCAACGGTAACACTCCGCACATTGCTCCAACCGGTCCATTGCCCATTGATATACGCGCGCACCCGCCAGTAGTAGGTCGCCGGGTCTGGAGTATAAACATCAATAGAAGTTTCCGTCGTTATGTCACCCTCAACATCACTAAACTGAGGGTCAATAGCAACCTCGAACTCGTACTCAGAGGGCGTCTGCGTACAACACGAGGGCATCGCCCATTGGACGGTATACAGGCCGTCGCCATCCGGGTTGCTGATAGGTTGCAAGATGGGCGTCAGCGGGTAACAGCGTAAAACCAGCGGCAAGTAAATATACTGCCTCTCACGGAAATTGATCGTGAAGCTGTCGGTATCCGTCAACCCGCCGGTATCGGTCACCTGGATTTCAACCGGCACAGTGCCCGTGAAACTGGCAGTGGGGTTAATGTCAACGTAGCGGCCATCTATGCTCACACCGGCATTGGCCGGTGGCGTGTTGATGATGGCGAAGCTGAGGGCGGCATCGGCATCCTGAGCATCGGAAGCATAGGTCCACAGATCAATGGCGTCGTTCAGGCTCTGACCAGGGCTGAGGTTCAGATCCGGCAGCCCACTGAGGGTCGGCGGAGTGTTCGGCATTTCGGCAAAGGTGATCGTGAAGCTGTCGGTATCCGTCAACCCGCCGGTATCGGTCACCTGGATTTCAACCGGCACAGTGCCCGTGAAACTGGCAGTGGGGTTAATGTCAACGTAGCGGCCATCTATGCTCACGCCAGCACTGGCCGGTGGCGTGTTGATGATGGCGAAGCTGAGGGCGGCATCGGCATCCTGAGCATCGGAAGCATAGGTCCACAGATCAATGGCGTCGTTCAGGCTCTGGCCAGGGCTGAGGTTCAGATCCGGCAGCCCACTGAGGGTCGGCGGAGTGTTGACGCTCGCAAGCGGCCAACCGATATCCCGCAAAATGCCCAATGCGACCGGGCCGGGCGCGTGCGTGGATTGTCCGTTGGGCAAGGCATACGTCATCAAGTCATTGGCCGTGCCGTTGTAGATTTCATCCAGGTGGGAGTAACTTGATCCTTGCATCCATGTAGCCGGCGCAAACAGTTTCGGGCGTGTGCCGCCGTTGGCAGCGTTGGCATTGGTGCCATCAAAGTAGAGATTATCACCGGTCAACTGGGCTGCCAGAGCTGTCGAACCGTTGGTGTAACTGAGCAACGCCTGCCCCGCGCCGTTTTCGGCAAAACGGTCATAGCCTGCCGGATATGAGGATTGCGCCCATCCCCAATATCCTACCCCTCCGCTGACCACCATAGAACCGGCGAATCCCAGGCCATGGCACAACTCATGGAGCACGACGCTGGCAAAGTCCACCTTGTCTGAGGGCGTATTGCCATCGGTGCCGTAATACCAGGGGAAAGTGCTGCCGTAGGCTACGTGGATATCCACGGTGGAGCCTTCCATACGGCTGCCGGCCAGGGCATTGGCCAAAGCCGTGGGATACCAGGTATTGGCTTGCGGCGCATTGGTGAAGTTGCGATAGTAATTATCAGCGCCGCCCTGGCCCAGGATATAGGGGTCGCCAAAATCGGTCCAACAGGCGTTGACCTCGATGGGCACCGCGGAATTGATAAGCGTCTCCCAAATATCCGCCGCGTATTCAAAAGCTGTGACGGCGCCGGCAGGCCAGGTCAGGCAGCTATTGCCAAAACGATCGGTCGCGCCGTTTGGCAGATAATTGATGTGAATGGTAGCAGTTTGCACCTTCGACACAGCCCGTTGCGTATAGCTGGCCGGCGGGGGAATCCGCAACGTCGAGGGTGTAGGATCCAAACGCAGGATCACCGGCCGGGGCACACCATCCATACTTTCCACTTGCGGAGGCCTGGCCGGCGACGCGACGGCCGTTCCCCTTACGCTTACGGCAAACGAGAGCAATAACAAACATGCAATGACTCTGTACAACACCGAACGTCTCATGGTTAACCCTCCCCTAAAAGATTCGTTGAAATGTTTAAACGCTATTTTCATCCAACCGCCCGTGAATCAACGGTTAAGACGAAAAAATTTACCCTTATCAGTACGGGTAGCCGCACAAGGCTTCTTGAACAATCGGCGCTTCCATCTCCGGCGCGAAGGGTATGCCGGCGATGTCATAGCGATAGATAGCAATGCGGTAGATAGCCCGGGACGGCCCGTCCCAGGTGGGCAGGGCATAACGGGTCATCAGATAGAGATCGTGTCCCGGTTCGGCCAGCCACGGATCCATAATTTTGATGTCGGCGTCGAACCACTCCACGGCACGCACCCAATGTTGCTGCGGTTGCCCATCACCGGGGTTGAAATCTACCTGGATCACCACAAAAGTCCGGGGCTGGGCCAGCGCGTCACGAATTTTGTAAACCGGCGCAGGGATATCCTGGCAATCCACATAATCCACCAGACGCGCGCCCAGGACGGCCGTAGCGCCGAACACGAAGAGATTCTGCTGATCCGGGGCATCAGGCGGCGCGGCAAAACCGGCGTGGCGCGCCAGCCAGCGGTTCAGGCGCGGGGGATCTGCCGGCAAGCCATCAACGGTCACACCGATGTCCGTCAGGCCCGAAGCAACAGCGCACAACAGACAGCCGTATTGACCGATCGTTGTGGAACTTTGGCCTAGCATCACCCGCTTCCAGCCATCATAAAGTTGGGAATACATTGTGTATGCCATAGTTGCCCTCCTTGATTTTAGAGCTAAGAGTTAAGAGGGGGGAGTTATGAAATTTGTTGGAATTCGCTTAATCTTTGACGAAAAGCCCCTCTGTTTAACTGTCGGTAACATCGTGACTTCTACGACGAATTGTATGTCCAAAATGCAAAATGTGCCAATCAGGGGAAATGCGGTACAATCCGGCGTATGCAAGAACAGACTTTGATCCCCCTCATCGCCATCGTCGGACCGACAGCGGTGGGCAAAACGGCCCTGGCGCTGAAGCTCGGCGAGCACTTTGCCGTCGAAGTCGTCTCCGCCGATTCGCGGCAGTTTTATCGCTATATGGACATCGGCACGGCAAAGCCCACGGCAGAAGAACGGGCGCAGGTGCGGCATCATCTGATTGACATCGCCGACCCGGATGATACCGTCGGGCTGGCGCGTTTTCTGCAACTGGCGCGTGCGGCGATTGCGGAGATCGCATATCGCGGACGTATTCCTTTGCTGGTTGGGGGCACGGGGCAATACGTCCGCGCGCTCCTCGAAGGCTGGCAGACGCCGGAGGTCGCCCCCGATCCGGGATTGCGCGCAACGTTGGAAGCCCAGGCTGCCGCGGACCCTGCCGGTCTGTGGGATCGCCTCATCGCCCTGGATCCAGAGGCGGGCACGTTCATTGACCCGCGCAATGTGCGGCGGGTCATCCGCGCGCTGGAAGTGTGCCTCAAGACGGGGCGCCCTTTTTCGGAACAGCGCCGCCACATTTCCCCGCCCTACCGCACCCTGCAGATCGGTTTGACGATGGAGCGTGCGGTGCTTTACGCTCGCGCCGATGTGCGCGTGGAAGCGATGATGGCGGCCGGTTTGCCGGACGAGGTCGCTGCGTTGCTACACCGGGGCTACGGCTGGCATCTGCCGGCTATGTCGGGATTGGGATACATTCAGTTCCGCCCCTATTTCGACGGGGAAGCTACGTTGACGGAGGTTGCCGAACGCATCAAGCTCGATACACATACGTTCATCCGGCGGCAATATGCGTGGTTTCCCCCACGGGACAGTCAGATCCATTGGATGCATCCCGACGCGAACGCGATGGCCATCACGCTGGTAAAGAGCTTCATAGAAAGGGCAGAGACTAACAACGATCTGTAACCATCGTCCGCGCCGCCTCGCGGATCGTCACAAGTTTATAGGGACGGCTCCAGCGATTGACCGGCAACAGGTTCCACACACGCGCGGACGTGTTGGATCCAGCGTTCCATGCAGGTAGTCGGGTAGTCGGGTAGTCAGGTAGTCGGGTAGTCAGGTAGTCGGGTAGTCGGATAGTCGGATAGTCGGATAGTCGGGTAGGGGCGGCGGTGCGGCGACAAAGTCAAAACGAGTCGGGGGAATCGGTCGTTGAGGACGATGCGGCGGGCTTTTTCGATGCGCGCCTGCCGATCCACAAAAATCCCGCGCCGAGGCATATATCGGCGACGATCACCAGCCCGCGCAACCAGGAGAACCCGGTGAATTGTTGCAGGATCAGCAACGCTGTGTCTGTCACCGCGATCACCAACAATGTCCAGCCCGCGATTTTGGCAAAGCGCTGCCAGACGGTGTGTTTGGCAATTCCCGCGCGCAAATAATTCTCGGTCACCAGGATGAAAACCAGTAACCCCAGGCCTACCGCCAGGAAGAAGACCTTGTCGTAAAAGCGCACCTGCCATCCGGCAGTGACCGAGTCGCCGGCAAAATACGCCGCAGCGGTGAGAAAGACTTCACGGCTCAGAAACAGAAACCAAAAACCCAGGGCCATCAACAGCACCCACAGCACGTAAAACAGTATGTAGTTAAACCAGGATTTTTTCGTCATACTTTCCTCTTCGATTTTTCACGGTCTTAACCGGTTTTGTCAATATCCCTGGCCGCCAAAATGATCATCTGCACGATAGTTTCCGGTGAAAAGCGCGCCGTGTCAATGGATAGATGGTAATATTTGGGATTTCTCCAATCGGCGTTGTTGTGCCAGTAACGGATATACTGGCGCTTTTGCTCATCGGATTGTTCGACACGCCGCTCCGCCTCGGCCTGCGTGAGCTGCTCGCGCTCCATCAAGCGTTGGACACGCACCTCAAGTGGCGCGTACAGGCGCACATGCAAAGCCTTAGGCCACGCACTCAATACCATTTGTCCGCCGCGCCCCATGATGATGACATTGTCCTCACGGGCAAAACGCTCCAGCGTCTCACGCACCACCTGGGCATAGGTTTGATCGTCAAGGGCTGCCTTCTTCTCAAAGGCCGAGGCTTGTTTGCGATACAAGGAGGTCATTTCGCCACTGACCAACCGCGCGCGTTGCGTCACATCCTGCTCCTTTTGCAGGATGGTCTCGACATCTACGCCGGCCTCCTGTGCGATTTGCATGACGATGGCTTTGTCCACCCGCCGGTACCCCAATTGCTCACAAAGCCTGTCGGCAATGAGGTCACCATTGCTTCCCAATTCCCGAGAAATTGTGATCACGGCCATAGGACAACCTCTGTGAAAACAACCTCGATAGATTGAACGAAAAGCTACCGTTGTTGTACTGCGAACCGGGCAGATGTCAAATACAACGTTTGACAAAACGCCCCGCCGTGTTACCATAACGCCGGATAGGATCCATGGTCAGGGATGATGATGCCATCATGAAACGTGAAACGTGAGGGGTTTTCTCGACACAGTTTCACGTTTCGCGTTTTACATTAGCAGAATGACAGGTTGACGACAGGCACAATCATGAGCGAAAATATACCCGTCATTATCCTTTGTGGCGGCAAGGGTACCCGCATGGGCGATCGCACCCTTCCCAAACCCTTAGTGGAAATCGGAGAGCGACCAGTGCTGTGGCATGTGATGAAGATTTACGCGGCCCAGGGCTTTACCGATTTCATCCTGGCGCTCGGCTATCACGGGGATATGATCAAACGCTATTTTCTGGAGTACGACTGGCAAAGCCGCGACTTCACGTTGGCGCTTGGGGATGGCAATCCGGTCTATCACACCCCCAACGACACCGCCGGCTGGCGCATCACCTTCGCCGAAACCGGTCTGGAGACGATGACCGGCGCGCGGGTGCGCAAGGCGGCACGCTACGTACAAACGCCGCGCTTCTTCGTCACCTATGCCGACGGCGTCGCCGATATTGACCTCCACGCGCTGCTGGCCTTCCACCGGCAGCAGGGCGTGCTGGCCACGATGACGGGGGTGCGCGCTTTCTCGCGTTTCGGCGTCCTGGAGACCGATGGCCACGGAAAAGTCACCGGCTTCCAGGAAAAACCGCTGGTCGAGACCTTGATTAACGGCGGCTTCTTTGTCTTCGAGCGGGAAGCTCTGCGCTATCTCGAAGGTGACGATAACCTGATTCTGGAACGTGAACCTTTCAGCGCCCTGGCAGCAGATGGGCAACTGGCAGTTTATGAACATCATGGCTTCTGGCGTGCGATGGATACCTTCAAAGAGGCGCAGGAGTTGAGTGCTTTGTGGGAAGCAAGCGCACCGTGGAAAATTTGGTGAGGAGGTAGCTCGATGAACGCATCTTTCTGGCGTGATCGTCCTGTATTGGTAACGGGATGTACCGGCTTGCTGGGATCGTGGCTCACGCAGACGCTCGTGGAATCCAGGGCCGACGTTGTCGGGCTGATCCGCGACGATGTGCCGCAATCGCATCTCATTCGTTCCGGTGTTGTGGATAACATCCGCGTGGTGTACGGGGATGTGACCGATTATGCGACGATGGAGCGCGTGCTGAACGAATACGAGATTGACGCCGTCTTCCATCTGGCGGCGCAGACAATCGTGGGGATCGCCAACCGCGCGCCACTTTCCACCTTCGAGACGAATATCCGGGGCACGTGGGTCGTCCTCGAAGCTGCGCGGCGCGCCCCGACCGTCAAACGCATCGTCATCGCTTCCAGCGATAAGGCGTATGGCGCGCAAACCGTCCTCCCCTACGTCGAGACCATGCCGCTGCATGGCGAACATCCCTACGATGTCTCCAAGAGCGCGGCCGATTTGCTGGCCCAGAGCTACGCCAGAACTTACTGTCTGCCCATCGCCATCACCCGTTGCGCCAACCTGTACGGCGGCGGTGATCTCAACTGGAATCGCCTGGTCCCCGGCACGATCCGCAATGCATTGCAAGGCAAGGCGCCGGTCATCCGCTCCGACGGCACCTTCATCCGCGATTATCTCTACGTCCGTGACGCCGTGCGCGCTTATTTGATGCTTGCCGAGGCGCTGGATCGTCCTGAAATTCAAGGACAGGCGTTCAATTGTGGCACCGACGAGCCGGTGAGTGTGCTGGACATGACCCGGATGATCCTTTCACTATCACCGCATCCCCGTTTACAGCCCATCGTGCTCAATGAAGTCAAAAACGAGATCAAAGACCAGTACCTGGACAGCACCAAGATCAAAGAGGCCATCGGCTGGCAACCCGCCTGGTCGCGCGAGGCCGCCCTGGTCGAAACGCTGGCGTGGTATGCACAGTATCTGGGGTACAAGTTAAAGGTCGAGGATTAAGGGGCGAGGGTCAACCATGATGTCGGAAGCTAATCCCTGCCCCGCATCCCGCACCCCCACCCCACCACTCCCGACCTCCATTTTCATCACCGGTGCGACGGGTTTCATCGGGCGGCGGCTGACGGAGCAGTTGGTCGCTGCCGGCGCCGATGTGACCGCATTGACGCTGCCCGAGGAAGTCCCTTGGGTGCCGCAGGGTGTGCGCGTCCTGCCCGGTGACATCACCGACGCCACGAGCGTACAGCGCGCTATAAGTGCCGCCCAACCGACTCTGATCATCCATCTGGCCGCCGTGGGCATCACCAATCCCCATCTGCCTTTCACCACCGCCTGCCGCGTCAACGTGGACGGGGTGATCAATGTGCTGGATGCAGCGCGCACAACTTCCGGCGTCCGGCGCATCGTCCTGGTCGGCTCTTCTTACGAGTACGGCGCACGGCGCACCGAAGATGGACTTGACCCTTTCAACGCCTACAGCGCCTCGAAGGTGGCGGCCTGGGCTTTTGCCCGTGCTGCTTATAATGCCTGGGGTGCTCCTGTGGTATGGGTACGCCTGTTTCAAGTCTACGGACCGGGGCAACGGGAGCAGGCGTTGATTCCCGCCGCCATTCGCGCGGCCTTGAGCGACGCCGACTTTCGTATGACGGCAGGGGCGCAACAGCGCGATTTTGTCTTTGTGGAGGATGTCGTCGCCGGCCTGCTGGCCGTTGCCGCCGCGCCGGCCATCGAGGGACGGGCGTTGGATATCGCCGCAGGGCAGTTATACCGCATCCGTGATGTCGTCGAGCGTATCTGGGCGCTGAGCGGCGCGCGGGGACGTATTCTCGCCGGTGCGCTGCCCTATCGTCCCGGCGAAGTGCCCGCCATCCCCGCCGATGTAGACCGCACGCGGCGGCTTACCGGTTGGGAGGCGCGGGTGGGATTGGAAGAAGGGCTGCGGAAGACGATTGATTGGACGCGAGAACATTAGAACGTTTGAATGTTGAGACGTTTTTATCGGAGGCATGCGTATGGCAGATGAGCAGACGATGGCGCGGGCAGAGGCGCTCCGCCGCGAGATTCTCGATAAAGTAGCCGCATACTATCAAGTCGTTCACCGTCCGGCGGACTTTGTTCCCGGCGAAACATTCGTCAATTATGGCGGGCGCGTCTACGATGAACGCGAACTGCAGAGCGCGGTCGAGGCCGTGCTCGACTTCTGGCTCACCGATGGACCGCGCACAGAAGCCTTCTCCACGCGGCTGGAGCAGTATGTAGGTTTGAAGCACATCCTCACGGTCAATTCCGGCTCATCGGCGAACCTGGTGGCGATGACGACGTTATGTTCGCATCAACTGGAACGCCCCCTGCTTCCCGGCGACGAAGTCATCACGCCGGCCGCGACCTTTCCCACCACCGTGGCACCCATCGTACAAAACCGGCTCATCCCGGTCTTTGTGGATTGCAAGGTGGGCACGTACAACATTGACGTCAATCTGCTGGAAGCCGCGCTTTCGCCAAAAACGTGCGCCGTATTTGTCCCCCACATCCTCGGCAACCCCGTAGAGATGGATGTGGTGATGGATTTTGCGCGGGCGCACGATCTCTACGTGATCGAAGACACCTGCGACGCGCTCGGCAGCCGCTATGACGGCATAGCTTGCGGCGCGTTTGGGCATCTCAGCACCTTCAGCTTCTATCCGGCACACCACATCACCACCGGTGAAGGCGGCGCGGTGGGCACGAACGACAGCCGCCTGTATCACATCGCCCACTCCATCCGCGATTGGGGCCGTGATTGTTGGTGCGACCACAAAAGCCCGCGCGACGGCGAATGTCATCAACGTTTCGACTGGAAAATCCCCGGCCTGAACGAGCCTTACGATCACCGCTACTATTTCACGGAGATCGGCTACAACCTCAAGATGACGGACATTCAAGCGGCCATCGGCCTGCCGCAGCTTGATAAGTTGCCGGACTTTGTGGCTGCGCGCAAACGCAATTTCGCGGTCCTCTACGAAGGGCTGAGCCGCTACGCCGATTATCTCGTACTGCCGGTCTGGAGTTCTAAGGCCGATGTGGCATGGTTTGCGTTTACCATCGCGGTGCGCGAAGATGCACCCTTTACCCGGCGCGATCTCAATGACTACCTGCGCACGCGCAAAATCGAGACGCGCTATCTCTTCGCCGGCAACATCCTGCACCAGCCCGGCTATCGCCATATCCCCCATCGCGTCGCCACGCCGCTGCCCGAAACCGAGCAGGTGCTCAAGAGCGCGTTCTTCATCGGCGTATATCCGGGGATGGATGACGCACGACTGGCGTACATCTTGCAGGTGTTCGAAGACTTCTTCACGGCGCGGGGACTCTCATGAATCATGAATTACAAATTATGAATTACGAGTCAACCATCATGAAACTTTCGATCATCATTTGCGCCTATAACGAGCGCCGGACGATCCTTGATGCCATTGCGCAGGCGCATGCAGTGGCGTTGCCGTCCGGCTGGGATAAAGAGATCATCGTCGTAGATAATTGCTCGACCGACGGCACACGCGACCTGCTCCAAACGGTGGATATGCCGGGGGTACGCATCATCCTGCACCCCCGCAACCTGGGCAAGAGCGCCTCCATCCTCACCGGCATCAGCGAGGCCAGCGGTGACTATTTCCTCATCTTCGACGCCGACCTGGAATATGAAGCCGCCGACATCCCGCGCATGGTCGCCGCAGTGACGCCCGGCGAGACGGTCGCCGTTTTCGGGTCGCGCACGCTCGGTGGACGTAAAATCTACCTGTACGCGCAGAATTATTGGGGTGTACGCTTCCTCACCACCATCGCCAACTTGCTTTTCGGCGGACATTTGACCGACATTGCCACCGGCCCCAAGCTGGCGCGGGTGGATGTAGTGCGCTCGCTGAACCTGAGCAGCCACGAATTCGACCTGGATTTCGATCTGCCGTGCAAATTACTCAAAAATGGTTATAAAATAAAAGAAATCGCCATCAACTATCACCCGCGCTCGGTAGCCCAAGGGAAGGGTCTGGCAGGCTGGAAAGCCGTGCGCACCGGTTTGCGCGTGCTGTGGATCTATTTCAAAGTTCTGATCGGAAGGGAGTAGGAGCAAGAGACCGAGACTAGGGATTGAACAGTATCTCAATCACGAATCCCCAATCACTTTTTTAAGGAGGTAATGCGCTTATGAAACCATCAACACTCCACACCATTGGACGGATCGTTTTGGGTTTGGCGTTGGCGGCGTTGAGTGCAGTATTGGTCACGTTGGCCTTTCCTCCATTCAACCTCTGGTTCCTGGTATGGTTCGCTGCTGTCCCGGCGGTAGTGGCACAATACCGCATCATGCCGCGTAAGCTTTCCTCGCTGGCCTCGGCAGTGTTCAACGGCGGCTGGGTGCTCGGCTACCTGGGGCCGGTCTTCGCCGGCAGCGGCAATTTTATGGAATACCTGTGGCTCTATGTCCTCATTATCTCTTTTCTGGCGGATATGGGCAACCGCGCTTTCCACGAGCGCACGCGGTATCGCTGGTTTGTCCCCCAGAGCGTTATCGGATGGGTGGGCATCGAGATGATCCGCAGCTTCCTGCCCATCGCCGGGACGTGGGGTTTCATCGCCTACACGCTGTACCGGCAGCCGTGGCTGATCCAGCCCGCGAGTATCTTCAGCATCTTCGGCGTGAGCACGCTGATTATGCTGGTCAACTACGCGCTGGGGCTGGGCGCCATCGCCCTTTATGACCGACGATGGCAAACGGAAGCCGACGCCCCAACGCCGTCCCCTGTCACAGTACGCCGTTGGCTCATCGGCGTGGGGGCAACGCTTGCCGCCTGGACCCTGCTGAGCCTGGTGCTCTTCCGCCACCCCACCACCCCGACGGTCAAAGTCGCGGCGGTACAGCCGGAAGCCTCGGTGATTCTCGCCGCGTTCAGCGGGCTGGATGACAAGGTCGCCAAACTTTCGGCGCAGATGGTCGCGCAAACCCGCAATGCTGCCGCACAGGGCGCAGAGTTCATCGTCTGGCCGGAAGGAGCCATGCCGTTCGATCCACAGGTGGAAGACAAGCTCGGCTTGCGCGACCTGGCCCGCGAAACCGGTGCCCATCTGGCGGTCGGTTATGGCGTGGTCACAGATGCCGGGCTGCGCAACGAAGCCACCGTCATCAACCCACAGGGTGAATTTCTGGGCGTCTTCGGCAAGGATCACCCGGTCACATTTGGCGGCGAGACAAGTCTGACACGCGGGACGTATCCGGTGTACGACACGCCGCTCGGCAAGCTCGGCACCATTATCTGCTACGATCTCGACTTTACCGACACGGCGCGCAAGCTGGCGCGACAGGGCGCGCAGCTTATCGCCGTCCCTTCCAATGACTGGAGTGCCATCACCTACAAACACTACACCCACCTTGTCTTCCGCGCCGTTGAGAACCGCGTGACGATGGTCAAAGCCGACGGCAGCTTCGACTCGGCGGTCATTGATCCCTACGGGCGCATCCTGGCGCTGGCAACCATTCCCGAAGGTGGCGCGGCCATCCTCGTCACCGAAGCACCGCTCGGCACGGCCAGCGCGCCGGCCATCTTCCTGGGCGACTGGATCGGCTGGTTGAGCCTGGCGGGACTGGCTTTCTTCACGTTCGGCGGTGGGTGGTTGGTGAAGCAAGCGGAGAAAGGTAGTCGGGTAGTCAGGTAGTCGGGTAGTCAGATAGTCGGGTAGTCAGATAGTCGGGTAGTCAGGTAGTCGGGTAGTCAGGTAGTCAAAGTGTTTGGCTGAAAACGATTATCTGAGTACAGACTAAACTATTAGATTATGGAGTCTCACAATGAACATCGTTATCACCGGTTCCATCGCTTTCGATTACTTGATGTCGTTTCCCGGCAATTTTATGGAGCACATCAAGCCGGACAGGCTCAACAAACTGAGCCTCAGCTTCCTGGTGGATGAAATGCGCAAGCAATACGGCGGGTGCGCGCCGAACATCGCCTTCACGCTGGCGCTGCTCGGGGAGCGTCCCGTGGTGATGGGCACAGCCGGCCAGGATTTTGGGGACTACCGCACCTGGCTTGAGGCGCACGGCGTGGACACCTCCGGGGTGCGCATCATCCCCGATGTGTTCACGGCATCGTTTTTTGTCAGCACCGACCAGCAACAAAACCAAATCGCCAGCTTCTACACCGGCGCGATGGCCTATGCCCGTGAGCTGTCGTTTTACGATACGGCGGCGCCGGTAGACCTGACCATCATCTCCCCCAACGACCCGCAGGCCATGCAGAAGTATCCGGCGGAATGTAAAGCGCTCGGCATCCCCTACATCTACGATCCCAGCCAGCAGATCGTGCGGCTGGACGGCGCGGCGCTGCGGGAGGGCGTCACGGGTGCGGACATCCTCATCGTCAACGACTACGAATACGAATTGCTCAAAGATCGCACCGGCATGAGCGATGCGGACATTCGCGCCACCGTGAAACGCGCCGTCATCATCACCCGTGGTGAGCACGGCTCACTGATCTGCGCCGACGGCGAGGAAATCAACGTGCCGGTTGTCCCCCCACGGCAAGTGCTCGATCCCACCGGCGTCGGCGATGCCTACCGCGCGGGTATTATCAAAGGGCTGGCGTTGGGGCTGCCGTGGCGCATCTGTGGGCAAATCGGCGCGCTCGCCGCGACCTACGTGCTCGAAACGCCCGGCCCGCAAACCCATACCTACACATTGGCGGCGTTTGGGGAACGATATAAAGCGACATTCGGAGAAGACGCATTTACTGGTATAATAAGGATGTAGAAACATGCCAGTGAAGTGAAACGAGGGAAACAATGGTTGCGCGTTTTATTTTGAGTGATTACGTCGAAGAGGCATTGGCGCAAGCGGTATATGACAAACTAGAAGACGGAACTTTCGCCGGGCGCGTCCCGTCGTGCGTGGGTGTCATTGCATTTGGAGACACGTTGCGCCAATGTGAGGACAACCTGCGTTCCACGCTGGAAGACTGGATCCTGGTGGGACTAAAACTCAATCACCCCCTACCCCTTATCGCTGACATCGACTTAAATCTGGAGCCAGCCTATGCCACGATGGACGCCGTGTAAGCGGCGCGATTTCATACACAAGCTGCGCCAACTTGGCCTCGATGGACCATATTCGGGCACTCGGCACCAGTTTATGATCTATCAGTATCATCGTCTAGCCATACCATCGAATATTGAATATTACCACAATTGCGGATGTTGATCAGCGAAGTTGAGCTGATTATCGAACGCGAGTTATCCGTAGAAGAGTGGAACCAACTCTAAAAGAGAACAACGTACAAGGAGTCAATCACACAATGAAAAAATACCACGTCAAAGACTTAGATTTAGCCCCTTCCGGGCGGCTGCGCATGGAATGGGCGGAACGCGAGATGCCTGTACTGCGGCAAATCCGCGAGCGTTTCGCGGTAGAGCAGCCGCTCAAGGGTGTGCGCCTGTCGGCCTGTCTCCACGTCACTACGGAAACCGGCAATCTGGCGCGCGTGCTCCAGGCCGGCGGCGCGGACCTTGTCCTGGTCGCCAGCAATCCGTTGAGCACCCAGGATGATGTGGCGGCGGCACTCGTCACCTACGACGAGATCCCCGTCTACGCCATCAAAGGCGAGGACAACGCCACCTACTACGAGCACATCCACGCCGCGCTGGATCACCAGCCCCACATGACGATGGACGACGGGGCCGATCTGGTCAGCGTCCTGCACAAAGAGCGCCGCGAGGCACTCGGCAACGTCATCGGCGGGACCGAGGAAACGACCACCGGCGTCATCCGTCTGCGGGCTATGGCGAAGGAAGGAGCGTTGGAATACCCCATCATCGCCGTGAACGATGCAATGACCAAGCATCTCTTCGACAACCGTTATGGCACGGGGCAATCCACACTCGATGGCATTATCCGCGCGACCAATGTGCTCATCGCCGGCAAGACCGTGGTTGTCGCCGGGTATGGCTGGTGCAGCCGGGGCATTGCGATGCGCGCCAAGGGGATGGGGGGCAACGTCATCGTCACGGAGGTTGATCCACTCAAGGCGCTCGAGGCGGTGATGGACGGCTTCCGCGTGATGCCGATGCTCGAAGCGGCACCCATCGGCGACATCTTCGTCACCTCCACGGGCGATATCAACGTCGTGGACCGGCAACACTTTGCGGTGATGAAAGACGGCGCGATTGTCTGCAACTCCGGGCACTTCAACGTGGAGCTGAATTTGCCCGCACTGGCCGAGATGGCCGTTGGTGCGCCGCGGCGGATTCGCCCCTTCGTCGAACAGTACACGCTGCCCGATGGGCGGCATATCAACGTCCTGGGCGAAGGGCGCCTGGTGAACCTTGCCGCCGCCGAAGGCCATCCCAGCGCGGTGATGGATATGTCCTTCGCCAACCAGGCTTTGTGCGCCGAGTACATGCGCGTCCACGCCGACGAACTCGAACACACCGTCTATGCCGTGCCTGAAGCCATTGACCAGGCCATCGCCCAACTCAAACTCGCGGCAATGGGCGTAAAAATTGATGAGCTGACCGAGGAACAGAAGCGGTATCTGGAATCCTGGCGCGAAGGGACGTAAAATCGGCCAATCACAATAGTTCCCACTCTCGGGTGTTGACGCTTTTTCTCACCACAGTCGCCATACTCCAGGAGCATGGCGACTGTGGTTAAACACAGGCCGGCAACACTCGACAGGGAGACTATCCCCAAACGGCTGTTGGTGAATTACCGGTTACAGGCCGGATACTTCTGAGAGCCGCATGTCGTCACGGCGGATGATGCCCCCCATGGGCACATGCCCGGCAATCTCCTGCAAAGTCTGCCCGGTTTCGGGATGACGGTACCCCGGCGCGAGATCGGCGAGCGGCACGGCGATATGCGCATACTTGAGGATGTCAGGATCGGGAATGTGGCGCGCCCCGATGTCCAGCACATCCGTGTTGAACAGGGCGATATCCAGATCAATGGTGCGGGGGTCATTCTTGTCTGTCGTGCGCACACGCCCAAGCTGCTGTTCAATATTCGCCAGCACCTCACCCTTCAAATCCTCCGCCGCCAACGACGTCTCGATCAGTGCCGCCGCATTGAGAAAATTCGGTTGATCCGTTTTGCCGACGGGGAGCGTCTCATAGACCGGTGAGACTGCCAGCAACGTGCAATGTTCCGCCAGCAGCCGCGTGGCGGCAAGCAGGTTTTCCTCAGGATTGATGTTCGAGCCTAGCGTCACGAAAACGCGATTGCGCCTCTCTACCACATCGGCGCGGGTGCGATAGATCTCCACCCCAACGGAACGGGCGAAGCGTAAGGCGCCGGGTTTCTCTATCCGCACCTGTGCCGCTTCAACGCGCCCGTCTGTGAAACAGATACGGGCAACCTCTGCCGCCAGTCTCTCCACGGTGAAAAAGTGTGACGCTTCCACCAGGGCGATGACTTGTTTGGTGATCGTGCGATAGTTCACGGCATCGGCAATTTGATCGGAGGCGCCGGCGGGACGCAAATCCGCGAAAAGTGTGATGTTGATCAGCACGTCCTGCCGGTTGCGGCGCTCTTCATCGTTGATCCCGATGATCGTCCTCAGCAACAAGTCTTTGATATGAATCTGGTCAGGCATAGCACCCTCCTGAAAATAGTTTGGTAGTCGTTAGTCAAGTAGTCGTTAGTCGTATAGTCGTTAGTCGAGTGGTCGTTAGTCGAGTGGTCGTTAGTCAAGTAGTCGTTAGTCGAGTGGTCGTTAGTCAAGTAGTCGTTAGTCGTATAGTCGTTAGTCGAGTGGTCGTTAGTCGAGTGGTCGTTAGTCGAGTGGTCGTTAGTCGAGTGATCGTCAGAAAATCCGTTTCATCCGTTCAATGTCCGTTGACACACTTACAGTTCTACAGATTTGTGGTTTAATAAGACCATGCACACCTATCAACCAACCCTGGCTTCGGTGAAGCAACACCCACTTCCGACATGGTTCGAGGATGCCAAGTTGGGTATTTTCGTCCATTGGGGGCCGTATTCCGTGCCCGGATGGGCACCCCGCACCGGCAACCTCCGCGAGGTCATCATCAGGCACGACGACGCGCACTGGTTCGCGCACAACCCCTACGCCGAATGGTATTGTCAGGCCATGCAAATCACCGGCAGTCCCACGCAACGCTATCACGCGGAGACTTACGGTACACATACCCCTTATGCCGCTTTTGGTCCGCAGTTCAACGCCGCAGCGCGGGGCTGGGACCCATGGGCCTGGGGCGACCTTTTCCGCCGGGCCGGCGCACGCTATGTGGTGATGGTGACCAAACATCACGACGGCTTCTTGATGTGGCCGAGCGCCGTCCCCAATCCCCACCGGCCCGATTGGCACGCCGCGCGCGATTTCGTGGGCGAGTTGACCGAGGCCGTGCGCATCAACGGCCTGCGCATGGGACTATACTACTCCGGCGGGCTGGACTTCACCTTCAAGGATGTCGTCATCCGCGATTTTGCCGACATGCTGACCGCGATCCCTACCGATCCGGGGTACGCCACCTACGCCGATGCCCACTGGCGCGAACTCATCAAACGCTACGCGCCCTCCGTGCTGTGGAACGACATCGGTTATCCGGCCTCGGCCAACCTGCCGGCGCTCTTCGCCGACTATTACAACGCCGTGTCCGATGGCGTGGTCAACGACCGCTTCATGCAGATAAACCTGCCAGGTTTTAGAAATCTGACAGGTCTGCCGCGCAAACTCATCCGCTGGTTGATCCGCCGGGCAATCACCCACCCTCAGAGTCTCGCCGCGCGCCTGCAAACCGGCGGCCTTCATTGCGATTTTCGCACGCCGGAATACGCCATTTACAATAATGTGACAACGCAGAAGTGGGAAACCGCGCGCGGTCTGGGGGCTTCCTTCGGGTACAACCGCAATGAACACGCCGATGATTTCATTTCTGTCAAAGAACTTATCCACCTGCTCGCAGATGTCGTCAGCAAAAACGGCAACCTGTTGCTCAACGTCGGGCCGATGGCCGATGGGACCATCCCGGCGGCGCAGGTCGCGCGGCTAGAGGGGTTGGGCGCGTGGCTCAAAGTCAACGGCGAAGCCATTTACGGCACGCGCCCCTGGCAACAGGCCAAAGGGCGCACCGGCGAGGGATTGGCGGTACGCTTCACGCAGAAGGCCGATGTACTATACGCGATTGTGCTGGGCAGGCCGCAGGCCCCGCAATTGGAAATCCCCGCTGTGCCGTTGACGAACACGACCCGCGTTTACGTTCTGGGCTACAACGCGCCTTTCGCCTGGACGCCCCACAGCACAGGACTGCGCCTCACCCTGCCCCGCACCCTGCCGGATACCCCCGCCGTTGCACTTAAAATCGTCCCCCGATGAAACGCAATTCGTCATTCGCTACTCGTCATTCGCTATTCGTCATTCGCTACCCCTTAGCTTCTCCTTTGGTCACCTGCGTCATGCACAGAATAGCAAACAGGAAGAACAACGGCGTGACGACAAAAATCAGGTTGTAGTCATTGCCGAACCACTGCACGATATGGCCGTTGAGGATCGGCCCGACAATCGCGGCCAGTTGAGAAGCAATGTAGTACAGGCCGGTGTACGTCCCCACATCCGCGTCGGAGGCAGCGGTATCCACAACCATGGGCAAGGAATTGATGTTCACAAGTGCCCAGCCGATCCCCCCAATCCCCATAATCGGCCAGATCAATGTCGAGTTGCGCAGGAAGAAGTTGAGCAGCAACAACACACCAAAGACAATCAGGCCGGTGATGATGGTCTTGCGGCGTCCAAAGCGCGCGGCGATGTATCCGGCGGGCACGGCAAAGATGAGAAACGTCAGCGATGCCACCCCCATCAGCAGCGGCGCTCGCCCCGTCGAGATGTTCAGCACACTGACGCCATACGAGGTCAGAAAGGTCTCCGTGGCATTGTAGCCCACGAACCAGCAGAAGATCGCGCCCATCAAGAACCACAAGCTGCGGCGGGCCTCCGGCGACACACGCTTGATGCCACGTAAAGCATTGAATCCCTCGGTTTCCTCATCGGCCGCCGCCACCACCGACTCACGCCGTTCCTTGACGAAAATGAACAACATCAGCACGGCAACCGCCATCAACACCCCACCAAAGATGAACGGCGTGATACGTCCCATCTTGTAGAGGATGCTGCTCCCCAACGTCGCAATCAGTGTGCCGATACCGCCCATCATATTGATGACGCCGTTGGCCTGTGAGCGCAGCGGACTGGGGGTAAGATCGGGCATCAGCGCAATGACAGGCGTGCGGAAGCCAGCCATCGCCAACAGGAAAAGCCCCAGAGCCAGCATAAACAATGCCAACGGACCGCCCAGTTGCGCCGTCTGTCCGCTCAAAGAGACCGGAATCATCCCCACCGCGACGGGGATCAGGATAAAAGCGACAATCGCAATTGGCGCGAGGATGAGGATGAAGGGCATCCGCCGCCGAAGCGCGTCCACACCCGATCCGACCACACGCCGATGAGGGGAAGCAAAAAGAACGCCGCGATGTTATCGAGCGTCATAATGAAGCCGGTCAGCCCGGGCTTGAGGCCGAAACCCACTTCCCCGGTGGCCTTAAAAGCCGGGTTCCCGGCCTGCAAGAAAATAGGAACATAGGCATTGTACAACGTCCACATCACACTGATCCCAAAGAAGCCAAAGCCAATGAGGAAGGTCTTGCCGTAATTGAGTTTAGGTTTGTCCATAGTGAATCATCTCCTTTGCGAATCCGTTTGAACGTTCCAACGTTGGAACGTTATTTTCATCCGGTCACCGGTAAACCGCAGGTTAAGGGTGAATTCCTTATGCAGATATAGGACGTCATGAAACACCGGCAATAGTTGTAGCATGAATATGCAGACAAGCAAGCCCTGGATGAATAAATCCAGGGCTTTTGCGTTCGCTCAACTCTGATCACACGTATGCTATGGCCCACGACGGCGCGGCAATCGCCGGAAGTCGAGGCTCCGGATGTTCAGGTACAGCGGGGCAATTTACTTTTCTGTACTGACTTCATTATAGGATGAGTTAACGGAAAAGCTCACCTGCTCGCGTCGCCGGACGCCTGCCCCACACCCCATTATGCCTTGGGCTTGATCATCCCGTGCATGGTAAGCCAGCTCACGAAGGCATTGAACCAGCCGGTACTGGTTGTTTCTTTGGGATACATACCGAAGCCGTGCCCACCCTGCTCATAGAGGTGAAATTCGACCGGCCTTTTGGCCGCGCGCCAGCTCTCGATCAGCCCGAATTCGCTATCGCCGAAGAAGGGATCGTCGGCGGCGAGCGCGACGAACAGCGGCGGAGCGTCGGCCGGAACGGGCACCGCAGCCAGCGGACCGTAGATGTTGCCGATGAACGCCGGTCTGGCGTCCTCACCGACGAGCGCAGTCGCCAGGGTAAGCATGGCCCCGGCCGAGAAGCCCACCATGCCGATACGGTCCGGAGCGATCTTCCACTCGCCGGCACGCTTACGGATCAGGGCGAAGGCGGCGCACGCGTCCTCGAGCTGCGGCGCGAGGTAAACCTTCATCTGGTCCGGATCGGGGCGCGGAGGTCGGCGGCCAGGGGTCGAGAACATCTTGTCTATCGAACGTTTGAATTCGGCCAGGTCCGCCGGCGTCTGGTTCAAGCGATACTTGAGGACAAATGCCGCGACGCCGTGCCTGGCCAGAGCGCTGGCGACATTCCAGCCTTCGTTCTCCATTGATAGCGAGAAGAAACCGCCGCCTGGCGCAACAACAACCGCGGCGCCGCTGGCGCTGGCCGGATCAGGCAGGAACGGCGTGATCGTCGCAACCGTGACGTTACGAGCGAACTTGCTGCCATATTGCGAGTGCCACGCTTCTTGGGCCGTCGCGCCAGGCAGCGGGGGAGTGCCAATCTCGATCGCATCCGGCTGATCGGGGATGGCAATTGCCGTCATCGTGTGGTCCAACTCCTCAGGAACTGGTGTTGCAACTGCATGATCATTTTTTCCCATGAAATCTACTCCTTACAGGGCGTCTTCTGTTTCAGGGGTAAGTATAGGCCGTATGAAAAAAGGAGCAAGCGTGCTCAATGGATCGGGCAGAGAGACCAGAACGCCGCCCCGTCACCGTCAAAGGTGGGATGGGGGATGTTTCTTCGCGGGAAAGTAACGACCTGCGCATCAGCCGCGCCGCAAAGCGAGCGGAACGCTGTCGGCTGCAGCGGCGGGTTGGGCGGCTTCCTTTCCAGCTTATAGAACCGAGTGTCCAGGTCATCAAAGTCAGGTTGATAAGCGTCAAGTTGTTCCTGTCTTGTGGCTCTATCTAGATTTGGATCATCAATCTACGATCAGGCGGGCACAAAATGCCCATTCGGCCTCGGCGCGTCCGCGCTGTATCAAACACAAGGATGTTGTTATAAGCTCCGCCAACGCTCTCGTGGTCTTCGAGCACAGCGCCATGGGTGGTGTTGGTGGTGGCCGAATCTACCTGCGCGTAGACCACCATCCGGTCGCCGTCGCCACGCTCTGCGTGACCACCAGATCAGGAGCCGAGACATGGTTGCGCAGCACCAGCGGCAAGTAGAGGTCATAGCGCAGGGGCCTGACCGTGATCACCACCAGGTCGGGCGCGCTGGCCAGGCCGGTCGTATCGGTCACCGTCAGCGTGAAGGTGAGCACCGTTGGTGTCGCGGGCGCGGTAAAGGTGGTGACGCTCAGCACCGGGTTAAAGGTCACCGCCGGGCCGCCGATCTGCTGCCAGCCATAGGTGAGCGGTAGATGGCCGTCGGGATCGTAGCTCGCGCTGCCGTCCAGCGTCACCAGCGTGCCAGTGAAGACCACCTGATCAGCGCCGGCATGGGCCACCGGCGGCGCATTGGTGATGAGAACTTCGGTCGTCGCGGTCAGCAGGCTGGTGACGTTGCTGGCGGTGACCACCGCCGTGTATCTGCCCGCCGCCAGATAGATGTGTGTCGGGGTAGCCCCGGCCCCCCCCGTGCCATCGCCAAAGTCCCAGAGGAAGCTCACATTAAAGCCACCAGCGACCGTGGCGGTGAAGGTGGTCAGCTGTCCGAGGACCGTCGGGCTGCTGTTGGTAGCCGTCAGACCAACAATCGCACCATCGTTCAGCGTCAGGCTGTGCGTGGCGGTGATGCTCACCGGATCGCCTTCGGCGTCCAGGCCGGCGGCGGTTCCCATGTTGACCAGGGGATCGGGGTCGGTGAGCTGGATCGTATAGGCTGCCGTGTAGAGCCACACCTCGCCGCTTTCCAGGAGGCCATCGTCGTCGTCGCCGCTCAGATAGGTGGCAGGGCCGGCAATGTCGTCCATCACACTCAGGGTGCTCACCGGCGAACCGTCACTGCCGGGGGCGTGGGCGACGGTAAAGGTAAAGGTTACTGTTTCGCCGATGTAGGCCCCGTCCGGGCCGCTCTTGGTCAGGGTCAGCGCCGGATTGTAAACCACATCCAGGGTGTGTGTGTCGCGATCGGTGACCACCATCCCCACCGCATCGGTCGCCGTGACGGTGACGGTGTTGGTGATCAGGTTCGGGTCGGTGCGCAGAATTACATAGGCCGCGGTGTAAACCCACGTCTCGTTCAAGTCCAGCCAGCCGTTGCCGTCATCGCCGCTCAGGTAGGTGGCCGCACCGCCCAGATCGTCCCACAAGGTCAGGTTGTGCAAACGGGTGTCGCCGGGGTTGGTGACACTGAACGTATAGACCACCGTGCTACCCACATTAGCCGTCGCCGGGCCTTGCTTGATCACCTGCACCTGCGGCGTGGCGACCACCGCATCGGTGACGGTGCTGACAACCGGATCGGTTACCTGGTCGCTGCGGGCATAGGCGGTGTTGACGATCAAGTCGCCGGTGTCCAGCGGGCGGTCGGCAAGCACCGCAAAGGTGACGTTCACCGCCGAGCCGGCGGCCACGGTAAGGTTGTTGACCAGCACCGGTGGGGTGCCCGGTGTGCCGCCGGCCGAGGGCGGCTCAATCGTCAGGCTGCCGGGAATGAAGGTTGTGTGCATCGGCACCGCGTCGGTGATCACCACCCCGGTGTTGGGAAAGGGCGACTCGTTGACCAGCACCAACGTATAGGTGATCCGCTCGCCGGGACGCAGCGGGGCACCGCCTTCATTGACGCTGCTTTTGGACATGGCAAGTGTAGCCGTGGCCTCTACCGCGCCGATGTCGCACTGAGCGCCTTGCGGGCGGGCCACGCCGCGCTGGTCTATGCCGTTGACCGGCGCGGCCGCACAGACGCTGGCATTGCCCGTGTTCACCGCCGGGTTGCCCGACAGGAGCAGATGGGTCGGCGTCGCGCCGCCGTTATCGGCCAGCGGGCCGAGGCGGGCGGCGTTGGGGTTGTTGGTAAAGTTGCTGCCGCAGGTGGCATCATCGGCCAGATTGCTGCCGCCGGTGGTGCCAATGGTGCCGCTACAGTTGAACGGACTGTTGCCGGCGACCAGGGAGTTTCTAAAAACAACAGTGCCGGCGGTGGCGCGGCGGACGCCGCCGCCCAAACCGGTGGCGGTATTAGCGAAAAAGGTCGTGTTGTACAGGTTGGCATTGGTATTGACCCACAGCGCGCCGCCGTCGTTGCCGGAGCGGTTGCCGGAGAAGGTGCTGTTGGCCGTGGTGAGCGTGCCGCCGGCTATATAGAGCGCGCCGCCGTTGTTGCCGGCTATGTTCCCGGCCAGGGTGCTGCGATCCAGGGTGACGTTACCGCCGTTGCGATAGATGCCGCCGCCGTAGCGGGTGGCCGTGTTGCCGCGCAAAGTGACGCGGGTGAGCGTGGTGTTGCCGTTGATATAGAGCGCCCCACCGTCGGCATCGGCGCCAGAGCCGGTCGCGTTGCCGTTCAGGGTGCTGTCGTTGATGGTCACGGTGCCAACGGAACTGTAGATGCCACCGCCGTCATCGTTGGCGGTGTTGCTGATGACCTGGGCATTGTTGAGGGTGACATTGACTGCGGTATAGATCGCCCCGCCGTCGCCGTCGGCGGCGAGGTAGGTAGCGTTTTGCGCCAGAGTGCTGTCGTTGATGGTCAGCGTGCCCCCGGCGGCATAGAGACCACCGCCGTGATTGCGGGTCGAGTTGCCCCGCAGAGTAGCATTGCGCAGGGTCAGGGTAGAGCCGGCATAGAGGCCACCGCCCAGATCATCGGCCGTGTTGTTCAGAATCTCGACCTGATCCAAGGTGGAAACCGCACCGGAGACCTCAAAATAGAGACCGCCGCCATCGCCGCCGGCCCCATTGGCCGTGTTACCGCTGACGGTGACACGCGTCAGGGTGGTCGCCGCCTGGCGCACGTAAATGCCGCCGCCGTTGTTGGTAAGGGCCTGGTTGTCGGTAAAGCGGCTGTTGGTCAACGAAAAGACCGAGTTCGTCGCGCCGTAATAATAGAGTGCGCCGCCGGCCCGCTGCGAGCGGTTGTTGGCAAAAACGCTATCCGAGATGGTCAGGCGGGAGGCGCCGGCCGCGTTGAGGTAGAGACCGCCGCCGCCCGTGTCGGCAGTGACGTTGCGCAGCGTCACGTTGCCGCTGATCACGCTGTTGGCGACGATCACCTGGGCCGTAGTGTTGCTTAGATAGATGCCGCCGCCAGAGGCTGCTGCGGTGTTGCCGGTCACGGTGCTGTCGGTCAGGGTCAGATTTGACCCCGCACCGTTCATATAGAGTGCGCCACCGGCCCAATCACCGCTGGTATCGGGGGCGCGGTTGTCGTTCAGTGTGCTTTGGGTGATCGTCACTGCGCTCTGGTAGGTGTACAGCCCGCCGCCGCTGCGGTCGGTGGCTTCATTAGCATTGATCTGGCTGCGGTTGACCGTCAACTGCCCCGGAACGGTGTTACTGTTGTTGGACAAATAGACACCGCCGCCGAACCGCTCGGCGATGTTGTTCGAGATGCTGCTGTCGGCGATGTTCAGTTTGACGCCGACACCGGACAGGTAAATGCCGCCGCCCTGCGCGCCGTCGTTGTCCTCGGTGCTTTCGTTGCCATCCACCGTGCTGCCGTTACGCACGGTCATCTGGATATAGTTGCCCGACGCATAGATGCCCGCGCCGGTGCGCCCGACCTTGTTGCGGGAGACCGAGCTGTGATCGAGGGTCAGGGTGGTGTTCAAGCCGGTGAGATAGATGCCGCCACCGAAACGGCCCGCTGTGGCTGCGCGGTTGTTGTCTACCGTGCTGTTGACGACGGTGATCAGCGTCTGGTCGGCCCAGATGCCGCCGCCGTTGTGGGTGGTGGCCTGGTTGTTGTTGATTTCGCTATCGGTGATGGTCAGGCGGGCCTGGTTGGTGTCGCTGTTGCCGTCTATATAGATTGCCCCGCCATAGTTGACCGAGGTGTTGGTGGAGACCGTGCTGGCCGAGATGTTCAGCACGGCGCGGTTGCCAAACAGATAAATGGCCCCGCCGTAGGCCGAGCTGTCGTTATCGGAGGTAGAGTTGCCGGTGAGGGTGCTGCCGTTCAGCACGTTGATCTGGATGTCGTTGCCGCTGGCATAGATCGCCCCACCCTGGCGGAAGCCCTGGTTATTGGAGAGCGTGCTGCCGTCAAGAGTCAGACCGGACCCGACGCCGGTCAGGTAAACCGCGCCGCCCATCCGGTCGTTGCCCAGGGCGCGGTTGTTATCTACCGTGCTCCGGGTGATGGTGATGACGGCCAGGTTGCCGAAAATGGCCCCGCCGTCCATTTCCAGGGCCGCGTTGTCGCCGATACGGCTGTCGGCAATGCTCAGGTACGCCGGGGTGCCGTTGCCCTCAATGGCAATCGCCCCGCCGTAACGTTCGGAGGTGTTATTGGAGAAGGTTGTCTCTTCCACCACCAGCCGCGATCCCGCGCCGGAGACGGCGATGGCCGCGCCACGCGTGTTGTTGTCGTTGCTATAGTCTACATAATTGTCGGTGAAGCGGCTGCGGCGGACGATCAGCGTCGCGCCGGGCGAATCCATAAACATCGCCCCGCCGCGATAGCGGGCCATGTTGTTGGTAAAGATCATGTCCTCAAAGCGCGGCTGCGCCCCGCCGGTGATATAGACGCCGCCGCCGTTGTCCGTGCCGTTGCCGTTCTGGAAGGTCATATTGGCGATCAGCACATCGTTGGTCACCAGCGTGCCGGTGATGGTCATCACCCGCTGGTTGGCCGGCGCGCGGACGATGACCGTGGCGCTGCTCACGCCGGTCACGCTGACCGGTTTGCTGAGCGTCAGGCTCTCGGTGTAAAGGCCCGCCGGGACGATCACCGTCTCGCCGGGGGCGGCCAGGTCAATCATACACTGGATGGTGCTACAAACTGACGTAGCAGCTTCTGCCGCATTGCCACCCTGGTCAGAGGTCAATTCGGCCACACTTCTGATCGTTTGCCCGGACAGACTGAGGCCCACGCGGGCCGTGATCGTGATGGCACCTGTTTCGCCTTGCGCCGGGTCTTGCACTTGCCAGGCGTAGGTGGGGCCGGGGATGGGGGTGATGCTCGCGCCGCTGCTCTGGCGGATCATCAGCCCCGTCCCGCCGCCACGGTTGCCGGTTGAAGTGACCGTGTTGTTGTAAATGCGCGAGTTGAGCAGTTGCGACGAGTTGTTGTCAATGAACACGCCGCCGTAGACGACCCCGCTCCCCTGCACCTCGGCCAACACAATGGGCGTTGGGGTGATGAGGATCAGCGTCACAACCAGCACAAACAGCATAGCCAGACCGACCGTCATGGTGACAGTCAAACGAATTGATTTGCGCATCTTGCCTCCTTGAAGCCTCTGCAAATAATAATTTAGCTTTTGTGCAACTGATAACCGAATTGCCAAAAACGGCTGAAAAAATGAACTTTTACAACTGAACCCTGTCGAGTATATCTGTGACATCTTGCATTGAAGGAGCTGCCATGAGCAAGACCACAACTACGCTTTTGACCCAACACGCTCAGACGATTGAGGCTGGCATCAAAGAAGGTAACAACGTCTTCCAGAGGCATCATCTCAAAGTGCGTTCGGAGGCCGCGCTGTTTCTGCAAGAGTATTTTGCCGTCTTCGCCGCCAACCTGGTGCGCCGGGCCGCTCACTGGTTGGTGACCGAGTCTACTGTTCAAAAGTTGCATTTTTGCGCCCAGTTGACCATTCTGGTCTCATTGCTTTCTCCTTGTCCATGTACTATGGCGATCTCGTTCTTGAAACTCAAAAGCAGCTCATCCCCTTTATAAATGGCATACACGAAAACCACACCCCCCAATGTACACAGCAAAATCATCCGCCATGTTTCGTACTGGGAAGAAGTAGGAGATAGCAATTGGCTCATAAAAAAATTTGAACTGAAATGCACCCACAAAGCCGAAAGGATGCTCCGATGGGTTCGGATGTACACAAAAGACATCAGCAACGACAGCCCAATGAGACTGAGGATATAAAGCCAGAAACTCCTCAATTGCTGCGTCTGGCCTGGCATGAAACACCAGGGTAGATGCCATATGCCCCAAACGAAGCCCAATATCGCCGATCCACGCACAAAGCCAAAACGGGTCAGCAGCGGATCTAAAGCATATCCGCGCCAGCCAAATTCCTCATTGAGAGGCCCAGACCAGAGATAAAGGAAGAGTGCAACTGGAATCATCAAAGGATTTGCCACAAGAGCTTTCAGAGCATTCATTCCTGGCGGCTCTCCCTTAAAGAGGCTAGCAATGACAACGCCAACAAAAGCCAGCACAATGAACAAGAGTGGCGCAAGTAGGAACCACCAGCCAACGCGACGAAAATCAATGCAACGCGCAAGGTAATCCCTCTTTTGTTGCCGGGTATAGGTCTTCCAAACCATCAGAAGCCCCATAAACGACGGGGCTGGCCCGCCGGCGATAAACAGAACCAGGCCAAGGCCACTCGACCAGTTCAAACGAAAAATCACAATAGAAAAATAAAAAACCCACGTCCATAACAGTGTGCCGAGAAAGAAATAGAGCAAATATCGCGTTTCTTTTTTCATTACCCTCAGATGACCTCCTGTGAAGTTGGGAACTGTCTCTCGGTGAGGCCTTCAGGTGTCGCTGCCGGCCGCTCCCTCCAGCAGTCCGCCCCACGTTGCCTGTTTTTGCTACGGCCTGTCAGCCTCTTTGAACGCTTCCGACTGACGGGATGTGCAATCCTTCACATATATTCAACCTTCCTGGGCTTCCCTGGGCCATCCCCGCCTTGAGGTCGGCAGGTTGAGGCCGTTGTCCCCAGGGCTTTGCACCCCGCCGTTACCAGCGACACACGCCCCGGTTTACCGCTCTTAAGGTTGCGTGTGTCTGTTCGTCCTGACTATATGTCATCCGACGTCATCCGAATTGCTATGCCTACGGCTTAGAATGCACAAGCCGCCCCACGTACAGGCTTAAGCCGCGCGGCGGGTGCGGCGTAGTACCTCCAACAGCAGACCTGGTTGTGAGCGTTTCCTCTCCAAGACCCACGTTGATAACCACGTCAGCCTGAAGCGGTGTTGGGCGGACGCCCACTGCCCACCAACTGCAGACCCCGCCGACCACGCACGGTTCTTGGAGGGTCTTGACCCCCACCGCCCGCGCTTAGCCTTTCAACGTCCCTCTTTGCCTTCCTCATCACTGGTGATTACCCATAACTCGAGAGAGCCTGGAAAAAGCCCCACCTCCGTGGTAAACTTGAGTTAGCACAACCAAAACTCAACCGGGAGATGAAGCCATACTAGATATAACCGCAAAAGCCATTTTGGGCAAGTTGCCCGTGAGCGAATTAGAGCAGAGTTTGACGACCTTTTTAGCACCATTACTTTTCAGGTCACCTTTACCCACGCCCGCAAAAAGCGGCGCACGCAAGTCAAAGTCGGCTGGCTGACACTGCACCTACCCGATACCCACCAACGCTTGTGGGCTGTGGTCATCTATGACCCACCGTTGGATCGTACGCTGGTCTTATTAACCAACGTCCCTTTGCTCACCATTGAGGATGTCCGCCAGGTGTATGAGGACTGGCGACTACGCACCCGCATTGAACACGGCTATCGCTTTGACCAGGAGCAAGGCCTCGATGCGGACGGGGCAGTGCGACCCGTGCTACCCGAGAAAGCGTTCAGCGGTATTACCGGATATGTGCCGTCGAACGTCTGTTTCCGACCATCGCGGCTGTGCAAAGCGAGTTGGACTGCAACTGCAAGTTACCAATGCGCCGGAAGCGCGCCTGACGTTGCCCCAAGCGACCGCGGCTTATCGGGATGAATGGCATTTGGACCATGACTTTCATCGGCTGAAAGACCGTCCCGTGGGGTTGAGTCCCCTGTTTGCCTGGCGCGATGATCAGATCCGCGGCTTGACGCGACTGCTGGCGTTGGCATTGCGTCTGTTGACGCTGCTTGAAACCCAGGTGGCACAGGGCTTGGCAGCAGATGCCCAGAGGTTGTCCAGCCTGTACGAAGGACAACCGCAGCGGACAACGGCCCGTCCGAGTATTGACATTTTTACCTTTATGCCTATAATCTTGAGTAAGTCAGCGTAAGGAAAGAACCAATTTCTCACAGGAGACAAGCGTCATGAAGTTCAGAATGCAGTTCGTGAACCAGAATAATAATCACGGCGCGCGCCTGTGGGAGGGTCGAAGTTAATCCTAACCTGATTCCAAGACCAACCAAACCACGGGCGCGCGGTGCCCGTGGTTTTTTTGTTTCCAGACCACGGGCACACCCACAGCCCGTGGTTTTTTTGTTATGGGCACTTGTCTTTTCCGTCAGCAGATTTAGCAGATGGAGCAGATTTTTTGCTGCTGCCAACAAAAATCTGCTAAATCCGCTTAATCTGCTGATAAATATAAGGGTGAGGAGGAGAAATATGGCGCAGCGAACGCATACGTGTGGAGCATTACGGCTGGAGGATGTGGGCCGGGAGGTGACGCTGGTGGGCTGGGTGCGCACCCGGCGCGATCACGGCAAGCTCGTGTTCCTTGATCTGTGGGACCGTGAGGGGACGACGCAGGTGGTGGCACACCCGGGGGTGTCGAACGGCGCGAGCAAAGTCGCCCACACGCTGCACGCCGAAGCGGTCGTGGCCGTGCGTGGCGTCGTGCAGGCGCGCCCGGCGGGGACGGAGCACCCTAGCTTGGCGACGGGTCACATCGAAGTAACGGCGCACCAGATCGAGGTGCTCAATGACGCGCGCCCGCTACCTTTCGCCCTGGACAGTCACCATCCGGTGGATGAGACGCTGGCGCTGCGCTATCGCTATCTCGATTTGCGGCGGACGGCAATGCAGCAGAACCTCCGGTTGCGCCATCGCGTAGTGAAGGGAATGCGCGACTTCCTCGACGCAGCGGGCTTCCTGGAAATCGAAACGCCGATCCTCACACGCAGCACACCGGAAGGCGCGCGCGATTACCTGGTGCCGAGTCGCGTCCACAGCGGGGAATTCTACGCGCTGCCCCAGTCGCCGCAGCAGATGAAGCAACTGCTGATGATCGCCGGTGTGGATCGCTACTTCCAGATCGCGCGCTGCTTCCGCGACGAAGACCTGCGCGCCGATCGCCAACCGGAGTTCACCCAGCTCGACCTGGAGATGAGCTTCGTAGAGCAGGAGGACATCCTGACGACGATTGAGGCGATGATCACCAAGATCGTGCGCGAGGTCACGCCGGAAAAGCGCATCCCCACGCCGTTCCCGCGCCTCACGCACGCCGAGGCGCTCGCGCGCTACGGGACGGACAAGCCCGATTTGCGCGCGGAGACGGATAAGGACGATCCCGATGTCTTGGCCTTCGCCTGGGTGGTGGACTTCCCGCTCTTCAAGTGGGATGCAGAAAGCGGGCGCTGGGACGCTGAACACCACCCCTTCACCGCCCCCAAGGCCGAGGACCTGCCGCTGTTGGAAAGCGCCCCCGGCATTGTCCGCGCCGACTGCTACGATCTGGTCTGTAACGGCTGGGAATTGGGGTCTGGGTCGCTACGCATCCACACGCGAGACGTGCAGGCGCGCATCTTTCGCCTGTTGGGCTACACCCCGGAGCGCGCCCAGGCCAGCTTCGGCCACCTGCTGGAAGCCTTCGACTACGGCGCGCCGCCGCATGGCGGCATCGGCATCGGTGTTGACCGGCTCGTGGCGATTCTGGCGGGAACGGATTCCATCCGCGACGTCATCGCCTTCCCCAAGAACCGGCAGGCCGTGGACGTGATGATGAACGCGCCCGCGCCGGTCGAACCAGAGCAACTGGAAACCGCGCACATCCGCCTTGCTAAAACACACAGAGAATTTGTCAACGGACATTAACGGATTGTCTGCGGGAATACGCCGTAGAGATTTTGCCATTCGCCATTCGCCATTCGCCATTCGCCATTTGCCATTTTTTTCATTTCAAGGAGGTGTTTGATGTCACAACGTATAGATACCGATCTGGTGCAACACATTGCCTTGCTCACGCGGCTGGCGCTGACCGAAGAAGAGACGTCGCTGTTCAGCGAGCAGTTCAGCGCCATCATTGACTACTTCGACATGCTCGGCGAGGTGGACGTCAACGCGGTCGCGCCGTTCACCCAGCCGCAGATCACGCGGGCCGAACTGCGCGAGGACATCGCGCGCCCATCCATAGACCGCGAGGATTTCCTGGCGAACGTCCCGCAGCGCAAAGGCAACTCCGTCCGCGTCTCCGTCGTGCTGGAAAACCTGTCTGCCGGTGACGATAGTTCGTCAGCAGATTGAGCAGATTAAGCAGATTTCATCGTCGCTGAAAATGTAGCGCAAGCTGTTAGCTTGCGGCTTGCAGCAAAGGCGAACTGACAGTTTGCCCTACGGTTTGTTATTTGCCATTTTCAAGCGAATGTAGCGCAAGCTGTCAGCTTGCGACAGAGGCAAACTGTCAGTTTGCCCTACGGTTTGTTATTTGCCATTTTCAAGCGAATGTAGCGCAAGCTGTCAGCTTGCGACAGAGGCAAACTGTCAGTTTGCCCTACGGTTTGTTATTTATCATTTCATAGGAGGAAAACTATGGACTTACACACACTCAGCGTTCGGCAAGCGTCGAATCTGTTACAAGCTGGAGAAATTACATCGGTCGCGCTGACGAGCGCGATTCTGGAGCGCATCCGCGCGGTAGAGCCGACCGTGCGCGCGCATATCACCGTCAGCGAGGAGCTGGCGCTACAGCAGGCGGAAGCCGCCGATGCCCGTCGCCGCGCCGGAGAACGGGTGACACCGCTGACCGGCATCCCCTACGCCGTCAAGGACTGCCTTTCGACCAAAGGCGTGCGGACGACGTGCGCTTCAAAAATCCTCGAAAACTACGTCCCGCGCTACAACGCGACCGTCATTGAGCGGTTGACGGACGCCGGCGCCGTCCTCGTGGGCAAGCACAACATGGACGAGTTCGGTATGGGATCGTCGTGCGAGAACTCGGCGTTCTTCGCCACACACAACCCCTGGGACGTGACGCGCGTGCCGGGCGGGTCGAGCGGCGGGTCGGCGGCGGCGGTGGCAGCGGAGATGACGCTGTTCGCGCTGGGCGAGGATACCGGCGGCTCCATCCGCATGCCCGCAGGGTTCTGCGGCGTGACCGGCCTCAAGCCCACCTACGGGCGTGTGTCGCGCTACGGGTTGATCGCGCTGGTGTCGTCGTTCGACACGATTGGGCCGCTGACGCGCGATGTGGCGGATGCGGCGCTGGTGATGCAGACGATTGCGGGTCACGATCCGCGCGACAGCACCTCGCTGCGTGCGCCCGTGCCGGATTACAGCCAAACGTTCACGCGCGATCTGAAAGGTGTGACCGTCGGCGTCCCGGTGGAGTATTTCGCTGAGGGCATCGCCCCCGCCGTCGAAACGCCGATCCGCGAGGCGTTGGCCGTGTTGCGCGATTTGGGAGCAGAGGTGCGCGAGGTCTCGCTGCCGCACACGCCCTACGCGATCCCCGTCTACTATCTGATCCTCTTCGCAGAGGCCAGTTCCAATCTGGCGCGCTTCGACGGGGTGCGCTTCGGCCTCTCGTGTGACGGCGCGGACGTGCTGGAACGCTACCTGCAAACCCGCGCGGCGGGTTTTGGCGATGAGGTGAAGCGGCGCATCATGCTCGGCACGTTCGCCCTCTCCGCCGGCTACTATGACGCCTATTACCTTCGCGCGCAGAAAGTCCGCGCGCTGCTCCGCCAGGACTTCGACCGCGCTTTCGCCGAAGTGGACGCACTCGTCGCGCCGGTCTGCCCGACGCCGGCCTTCAAGCTAGGTGAGAAGGTCGCCGATCCGCTGACGATGTACCTGTCGGACGTCCACGTGGTCGCCATCAACCCGGCGGGCGTCCCCTCGCTGGCGCTGCCGTGTGGCTTCACCAATGACGCGCCGCCGCTACCCGTGGGGATGCAGATCATCGGCCGCCCGCTCGACGAAGCCACGCTCTTCCGCATCGGCCACGCCTACCAACAGGCGACGAGTTGGCATCTGGCGCGCCCCACTCTGGCATCCTAGACAATCCGACTAACGACTACAAGACTAACGACTACAAGACTACGCCCGGAGGATATGGAAAAATGAACCGCTTGAACGATTACGAACCCGTCATCGGCATGGAAATCCACGCCGAGTTGCACACGCGCTCGAAGATGTTTTGCAGTTGCGCGGTGACGGATACCACCGTCGCCGAGCCGAATACCACCATCTGCCCGGTCTGCACCGGGCTGCCCGGCGCGATGCCGGTGATCAACCGCGAGGCCGTCGAGCAGGCGATCATGGTCGGGCTGGCGCTCAACTGCCGCATCAATGCCTTCACCACCTTCGCCCGCAAAAACTACTTCTATCCCGATCTGCCCAAAGGCTACCAGATTTCGCAGTACGATTTCCCCATCGCCGCCGAGGGTTGGGTGGATGTGGTGGACGAGAACGGCGCGGCGCATCACATCCGCGTGCGGCGCGCGCACCTGGAAGAGGACACCGCCAAACTGTTCCACGTCTACGAGCCTGCCGCCGCCGACTACACGCTCATTGATTTCAACCGCTGTGGCGTCCCGTTGCTGGAGATCGTCTCCGAGCCGGATATGCACTCCGTCGCAGCCGTCCACGCCTACGCGACCAAGATCCGCGAAATCCTGCGCTATCTCGGCGTGAACAGCGGCGATATGGAAAAGGGCGTCCTGCGCTTCGAGGCCAACGTCTCCGTGCGCCCGCGCGGCAGCGACACACTCGGCACGCGCACCGAGATCAAGAACCTCAACAGCTTCCGCGCGCTGACGCTGGCGACGGCCTACGAGATCGAACGGCAGATCGCCATCATCGAGGCCGGCGGCGAGGTCGTCCAGGAGACGCTCGGCTGGGATGCGCTGCGCAACGTGACCTTCTCGCAACGCAGCAAGGAACAGGCGCACGACTACCGCTACTTCCCCGAGCCGGATTTGCCGCCGCTATGCATTGATCGCCAGTGGGTAGACGAAGTCGCCGCCGCCTTACCGGAACTGCCCGACGCCAAGCACGCGCGTTTCGTGGCCGATTACGGCCTCACGCCGCAAGATGCCCGCATCCTGGTGGGGGAGCGCGCCGTCGCGGACTATTTCGAGCGAGCGGTCCGTGCCTACAACGGCACACCGTCGGCGGTAAGCAAATGGCTGATCGGGGAACTGTTCTATCTGATGAACCGCGAAAGAGTTGCTATCGAGGCCGTGCGCGTCCGGCCGGAGGCATTGGCGCGGCTCATCGGCCTTGTGGACGCGGGAACGCTCAACCAGAACAGCGCCAAAGCCGTGCTCGGCGAGATGTTTGCGACGGGTGGATTGCCTGAAGCCATCGTCGAAGCCAAAGGGCTGGCGCAAATCTCCGACAACGACCAACTCTCCGCTATCGTGGCGCGCGTCGTGGCCGATAACGCCGAGCAAGTCGCCGCATACCTCGCCGGCAAAGATTCCGTCTTCCAATGGCTCATGGGACAGGTGATGCGCGCGACCCGTGGACGCGCCGCGCCCGACGTCGCGCGCCAGCTTTTGACCGCCGCCTTGAATGTCCGAAGATAAGTGCATCAGGATTCAGGCAAACGAGTCGAATTCACCGCAGTCAAATTCTACGAATAGATGTAAAGGGCCGATCTTACTGCCGCAGCCCCAAAGGTAAGAGAACGTGCTGTACCGGCACAATGGTGACGACGGTGAAGGCGCTCTGCGTGTTGATCGAATTCGTCGCCGTGACCGTGGCGGTGTAGACGCCCACGTCCGGATACGTGTGTGTCACCGTCGCGCCAATGACGCTGTGCCCGTCGCCCAGGTCCCAGGTGAAGCTGATGTCACTGCCGGCCGCTCCCTCCGGCAGTCCGCCCCACGTTGCCTGTTTTTGCTACGGCCTGTCAGCCTCTTTGAACGCTTCCGACTGACGGGATGTGCAATCCTTCACATATATTCAACCTTCCTGGGCTTCCCTGGGCCGCCCCCGCCCTGAGGTTGGCAGGTTGAGGCCGTTGTCCCCAGGGCTTTGCACCCCGCCGTTACCAGCGACACACGCCCTGGTGTACCGCTCTTAAGGTTGCATGTGTCTGTTCGTCCTGACTATATGTCATCTGACGTCATCCGAATTGCTATGCCTACGGCTAGAATGCACAAGCCGCCCGACGGCCTGCCGCTCAGCCACGCCGCCGCAGGCGGCGTCGGCTGGAGCAGGTGGTTGGGCAGCATTTATCTTGCTCTCATTTTACGTTGCGCAATTACAGCAAACGTGTTCTTCATGCCCGATGCACTTCCAATAGGTTGAAACAGGCGACTCTGGGTGCTGAAGTACCGTACTATATTGCAATCAAAACCACGGTCTTCGAAAAGTCTAAAAATAGCATCTTGATCAACACCATTTCGTATTACGTGATATTCGGCATTGTCGTGGATTGAGTCTTCTAAGTAGATCCCACGCATGCGTCGAAGGCGCCTTTTAGTACCACCTACCAGATCACCCCGAAAAATACGCCATGAGAAATAAGCCAACGTACTGAATATCATCGTGGGCTTTCCGACTGAATCATATCTTAGTGGGTCTTGGAAAGAGAAAAATTGCCCATATGGGGTTAGCAGATTGACGGCCTCAGTAATCATCCCCAAATAATCTGGCATATGATGCAAAAATGAAACGGCAATAATGATATCATACCTGGTATTCTTGTCTTTGAGGGTATCAAAAATATCCTCACATCGCACTTCTAATCTATCACTGAAGCGCTCGCATTTCTTCTGCAAGGCATTAAGTTGACTACTTGAAATATCAACCGCTGTTACCCTTGTTCCAAGTTCTAGAAGGGGTAATGTTGCTGAACCTTCACCCGCGCCTAAATCTAACACACTCGGCACTGCCGTATGCTCTTTTGCATAATCGTACACTTGAACAAGCAACTTGCCATAGAGTGCGCGCAATGATGCATGTTTGACATGTGGCGCACCGTCAATGTATTTTCTGGTAGCCTCTGAGCCATAAGCGGACATGTTAGCTAATGCTGCTACTCGATTGATTCTTTCATCCATCGTCATCGATTCTCTCCCGGAAGTTTGTACACCTGTAAGCTGCCCAACGGGAGAGCTTAGCCGCCGCCGCCGTCCCTCGCCTGCCGGAGCCCCAGATGGCCCCAGAGCCTTCCCCTGTGCGAGCCTTTGCTGCGCCGCTGAGGCGGCGGTCGGCTACAGCGAGGGTTAGCCGCTTCCCCATCCTGTCTGCGAGGACACGGCGTTTGCCTGCCTGCGACTCGACCCCCACGTTATTGCACCGACCGACCAACCCCTTTATGGATATTCCCTTTATGTGCCCCTCTATATACTTCTCCCGCGGCTAACGGCCTGCCGCTCAGCCGCACGCGGAGCGGCGTCAGGTGCAACGCAAGGCGACTCGCCTGGAGTTCTCACTCGTACCTGCCGCAGCCGAGGCTGTTTCCTTAGCAGATCCATTGCGCCCCAGGAAGAGGTGTTGACGCTCTTCCCTGAACCGGCCATAAGCGGCTGAGCGGCGAGACCGACAATCACATGCCTCATAGCACCCTCGCTGCGAAAAAGCAGGCAGCGGTGGGAGCGGGGAGGTATTGCTTCTCACCGCCCTTCCCAAACCGAGCCGGTTTGACAGACACTTTTAAGGTGCCGGGACTTGACATTGCAATTCATCGGTAGCTGGCCTTCGATCCGTGGCAGCCAGTATGCTAGCCATGATTATCGGGCTTGCTTGCAAGCCGCCCAGGTGTTTGAACATCGGCGCTCGATCACTTTCGGTGCGCCGGAGTCCGCGGGCGCTTAACTTTCCATCAAAACGGGTCAATTTCAGCTATGCGGCTGCGATAGTAGTTGCCTGTGCAGAGAAGAAGGATTTGTTTGTGTGTCATCGAAAAATAACCGGGAGATAGAGATTGGTTGGCATGGGCGGCGGGGACCCTGCAAGGATTTCCGTAAACAAATCTACCAACGGTTGGTTGGCGTTTGCTGGCGAGGGCCATTCGCACGCTGTGGTAAATGGCGGGCAATTGCGGTAGATGTAGTAGTTGTTGAAGCGGGAATAGGCCCAGTAAGACGAATTGATGTTGTATTGCCGGAACAAACCCAGCACATCTCGGGCATAATCCAGACCGCCTGCTGATACATAGTAACCCGACTTTTCTGCGAAAGAATAGGGCGAGAGTCCCCATTCGCCGGCGTTGACGGGAATTTTTTGAGAGATGTAATAGGTATATTTGTAGTCCCCGTTGCTGTCTAACAGGTGGGTCTCCAAAGTTGCTTTGGTGAGGGGCTCGGAAGTGCCATATGGCCAGTCCCCCCAGCGCACGCCGAACCCACCGCTGCCGGTTACGCTTGCGCCTTTCAGCCAGCCGCGAATCTTATAAGAATATCCTTGCCGGACCGGGAAGGCCAGGCGGTCAGCAGCGAATTTCGAGTTGGCGGGGAAACTGATAGAAGCAAGCCCGCTATGAATATTCCCTGCCCCTGTTTCCGCTGTAGCGCTGCCGCTGCCGCTGATGCGAGTAAGCTGAGCGCGATATACTTTGTACGGAGCATCGGCAGGATAGCCGGTATCCGTATTTTCCAAATCTACGGTTTCCAGCAATAGTTCGGTGTTGTCGGGCGCTACCTCGATGAGTTGAAAATCATCGAAGTACATTGTTCCACCCGAAGGCGCAACGAAAACGGGTTGGGCGACGATATGCTCTGCGCTGGGCGGCGTGAATAGCGTAGTCTCGTACTGGGCCCAACCGAAGGTCCCGGTGGGGGATGACGGCAACAGGGAGCCGGTTGCCGTACCCCAGGTAATGTCCCAGGGTTGGATGGGCCAGGGATTGGATGAGGTCGTCTGATATTGCCCTTGCCAGCCGCGCCGCACAAAGAGCGTCGTGTGATAGTACGGATCGTAGAAATGCGCATCGTACATCACGTTGTTTTGAGGGTCAGTGACCAGGAACGTCGTGCCAGTATCGAGGTCGAGTTGGATATCTATAAGATGGTTCGTGTCAATTGCGCGAATCGCATTCACCAACGTTTGCGCGTAAGTGTGCCACTGACTGGCGCTGGCAGGAGTTGGTTCGTTCAAAATGTCATAGTACGCGATTTGAGTTTCGTCCTTGTAACGGGCGGCAAGTTGCTCCCACAAGGATCTCATGTTGTTCTTTGCCGTCGTGTTCCCAAAAAAGGTGCTATCGGCATAGCCCTGAGGCTCTACTCTCATCAAGGACAGACCAATATACACACCGGCGTTCTTTGCCATTTGAATGTGGCTATCCAGCCAGGCCCATCCCGGCGCGCTGCCAGTGGCTTGATTGTAAGTCCCATTGCTTTCTTTGAACAGTTTATACCAGATGGGCAGGCGGACAACATTCATGCCCATCGCGGCGACGCGGTAGTAATCTTCCTGCCTGAAGTCCGTAGCGTTGAGCACGTTATTGATGCTTTCACTCTCATTATCGTACCACCCAACGGCAGGGAAGTTGACGCCCGTTAGGAGGATTGGTGTCTCGTTCGGACTTACGACCAGGCGAGGTTCCCCTGCTTTGGCATGAACAAAGCCTGCGGGCAGGGCTTTTGTCCGCCTGGCGACTGTGCTATAGGGAGCAAAAAACTGAAACCAGGACACAAATAGCATCATCCCGATTAAGGTAATGCCTCTTAGGGTGCGTATGCCCTTTGCGTGCATGGCCTGATATCCTTTCATGGTAGATTCTTCCGGAAGCAAGGGGCGGTCGGTTCAACCTTCGGGACAAGTGACTAACGGCCGGCGCGTCAGCCGCGCCCGATTTGCGCCTGACCCGCCGATTAAACGTTCAACCACCAGGAACACACAACGATCGTTAAACGTGCGCCGAGAGGGCGTCGGCTGAACGCGCCTGTTAGGCACGGCCACACGCCCATCTGCCCAAACGCCTCGACCGAACACAACCGGATGGGTACTTGCTCCTCGACCCCGCTCGACGCTCGCCCAACTCGCAACGCCAACCGGTCACAACCCTGCGCCAATTTTGTTTTCATTATATCACTCGCGCGCCGCCGGTCAATCCCTCACGGCGTCCGTGCCTAACGCCCTGCCGCTCAGCCGCACGCGGAGCGAAGCGTGTCGACTGGAGCGGCGGGTTAGCCGCTTTCCTCTCCGTCTGCAAGGACACGACCGTCTGCCTGCCTGCGACTCGACCCCCACATTATTGCACCGACCGACCAACTCCTGTATCGCTATTCCCTTTATGTGCCCCGTGACACTTCTCCCGCGGCTAACGACTCGCGTTTCAGCGGCGGCGGAGCGCAGCGAAGCCGTCCGCTGGAAACGCCTGTTGGGCGGCACTTTTTCCTCCGGTATCTGGTGAACATCGCAGATCGAGTCGCTTTGAGATATAGACTTTACTTTTGCTCGGGTTTGCTAGGGGATACCGGCAACGCCATTTCCCTGGGACTCGCTGCAAAGAATATGTCGGACTGACATTTGCTACATTTATAGCAAAAGATCGGTATCCTGCCTATGGTAAACATGCCTGCGAGTAACGGTTTTGCAATCGAGTATGCACAGACCGCAATGAAGACCGGGACAAAAATCCCTTGATTTAGAGGCACATTCGTGCCATTGACCCACCGATGCGCATAATAGTAGACGACTAATGCCGCTACAAAAGCTAGAATTCGTGCAATAAAATCGCGTCCCACTGCTTGTTGGGTTTTCGTTAACCCTTCGATTTGTGCCTCAGGATTTTTCGCAAAAATTGCCGAATCAAACTGATAGTGTTCCTGGCATATTGGACAGTCAAAAGAGATCAAACCGTTTTTAATGGATTCGATACGCCATTGTTGAGGTATAGCAGCCTGGACAGTTCGCTTGTTAGACACTGGTTCCATGTTTCCTCCTTTCATGGCCTTTCAGCCGCCCAACGGGATGCTTAAACTGCGGGGCGGGTGCGGCGCAGAGCCTGCGAGAGCAGCCCTGGTTGTGCGCGTTTCCCCTCCGCCGGCCGGCGGCGTAGCCGCGTCGCCTGCAACCGATGTTAGTAGAATGTAATTGCGCTGGGACGCGGACCGTGCTATCCTTGTCCGCAAGTAGGACGGGAACGCTCCGGGGGCACGGAGCGTGAGGGCCAACCGTTGCCGCCCATGGGATACCTCTGGTAAGCCCGTAATGTTTTGTGGCTGCCCGTCGGATACTACTTTGGAACGGTGTCTGCACCGAGTCCGCATCAGTTGGTGAACCTCTGCGCCTCCAATCCGCGCCCCAGCGCTCGCCCGCTCAACGGCGAAACTCTACGGTGTAAGGAGCAGCTCATGAATACGAATCCCGTGTTTCTCAGATATCTGGCAATTGATGCCCACAAGCACTATGTGGTCATCGGTGGCGTCAATGCGGCGTGCGAACTGGTGCTGTCGCCGCGGCGCCTTGAATGGGCGGAGCTGGAAGACTGGCTCCGCACCCACCTCCAGCCCACCGACAAGGTGGTCATCGAGGCCACGACCAACACCTGGACGCTCTATGACCAGGTGGCGCGCTACGCCGGCGCAGTCGTGGTCGCCCACCCGCCGCACATCAAGCTGATCGGCGCGGCCCTCGTCAAGACCGATAAGCGCGACGTGCAGGTGTTGGCCAAGCTCTTGGCGCTCAACCTCATCCCCGAAGTGTGGGTGCCCCCACAACCGGTGCGCGAACTGCGCGAATTGACCGCACACCGCTTGCGCCTGACACACGCCCGCACCCAGACCACCAATCGCCTGTACAGTATGCTGCAACGGCATAATCTCGCCGCCCCCGCCGGTGATCCCTTTGCCGCCCAACACCGCGCCTGGTGGGAAGCTCTGGACCTCTCCCCTACCGAAAAGCTGCATGTGCGCCAAGACCTCGCTACCCTCGACCTGCTCAATACCCAGCTCGCCGAGGTCGAACAAGAACTGGCGCGCCTCAGCACCGTCGCCCCGTGGGCGGCACAGGTCCCCTTCCTCATCCAACTGCCCGGCATCGGCCTCATCACGGCGATGATCATCCTGGCCGCAGTGGGCGACATCACCCGCTTCGCGCGCGCCAAGAACCTGGTGGGCTATGCTGGCCTGGGGACCTACGTCCACGATAGCGGCAAAACCCACCGTCACGGCGGCATCACCAAGCACGGCCGCGCCGACCTGCGCTCCGCCCTGGTGGAAGCCGCCTGGATGGCTGTGCGCACCCACCCGCGCTGGCAGGCCGAATTCGCGCGGCTGTCCAAGCGCATGCCCGCCAACCAGGCCATCGTGGCTATCGCTCGCAAACTCCTGGTCGTCGTCTGGCACGTCCTCCACGACCACGAACCTGACCGCCACGCCCAACCGGACAAGGTCGCCGCCAAGTTCTTCGTCTGGTCAGGCCGCCTCGGCCAGACCCACCGTGGACGCTTCACCCCCCGGCAGTTCGTGCGCTGGCAATTGATGCAGCTGGGTCTCGGCGACGACTTGACCCACATCCGCTTCGGCGGTGACCTGCGCTCGCTGCCCACCGCCGAGGAACTGGCCGCCCTGATACCGACCGTGACCTGAGCCGCGCTGGCGCGCCGCGATCACTCTATACCGCCTCTCACCCGGCTGCGACACCACGCAGCCACGGGGATAGGTAGGTATTGCCTGACGCCCTGAGCAACGGTCTCGCCGACCGCCTTGCCCTTTCCAGCGTTCTGCGTATACTGGCTTTACCCCAAAGGCGAGGCGAGAGGGGCGGCTGGTTTCCAGGCGCTCTTCTTGTCTTTCAGTGCAGGCGAGTGAACGGCACAAGCGCATCCACCAATTTGAGCTTTTTAAGGTCCTTCCCCTTGACAACGGCATACATCAGTGGGCGGTACTCTGTAAGAAAAACTTAGAAAGAATTGAAATCGCAACCTAGCAATATACCTTTTTCAGCGAAGAATATTTAGTATTACACTTTCTAACTCATCACACTCTAGCACTAATGCAGTTACAACAGCAGCGAAGTAACGACTATCTATGAGTTGCATTTCTGCATTATGCATACACGAGAACACCTGTTTGTTGCCGATTTGTTCAATACACCAAAAACCAATTTTCTTTTCTGAACTTCGTTTTAATAGTAATGTAGATATGTAGTGCGGTATATTATCAACTGAGTCAAAACTGAAAACACTTGGAACAGAGAATTCCAGAGTGCTTTCATATTTAATGATATAAAGAGTCTGTGTCCTTCCAGAATCCATTGAAAATTTGAGGATGGCTCGGCTGTCGTTAATGTCATTGATTCTCCATCCTTTTTCATTACAATACTTCTGTATCGTGACACGAAAATTCGCTCCAGAGAAAAGTTGTGCAAGGCTACCCATTCTTTACCTCCATTCAAGTTTTAGTGAGCAATGTGTCTTTTTGTTATCGCGCAGAGAACTTGCTTCCGCCGCCCAACGGTTGGTTTCAGCGGCAGCGGCGGGACGAGCAAGATACCTTCGCCCACAATCTACGCCGCTGGCTCGCGGCGCATACCCCGAAGCGGCGAAGCCGCTGTCCGCTGCAAACGCTTGTTGGGCGCATTTTCTCCTTTGAACGTCTCGCGTGGGCCTATATCAAGAGAATACCCGCGCGTGTATTCAATAAACCTGTTCGCTCACGAACCACTGTAACCGTCACAGTTCTTGAAGTCATGCTGTAGTTTATGATGAGGGGGGACTGGCTTGCTGTCGTAGCAACATGACAGTTGCGCGCGTATTCTCTTCCAGCGCAAGTAAGAGATATACTCCTTCGCCAGCAGCATAGAGGGTTACTGCCAGCCCACCGCCATAGATAATTGCCAAAACACTTACAATTAAACCCCCGACAAATCCGCTTAACAAGCCAGCGAAGCCCGTATCGCCGCTCAACTCGCGGCCTAAGGTGTCGATGACTGCGCCCCCCAGAGCACTGGTGGCGCAAATGCCAAGCACAAGCAGAATCGTAATGACCCCAACTATACCCCCAAGCACTTTGTAGATTGTGCCTATGACTCTAAGGGCTGTGTAACGCTTCTCCATGGTAGGCCTCCTGCAAGATTGTTGTGCTGAGAAATTTATAGGCGAATGCCATTAGTATGGTGCGCCCAACGATCAAGCTCACCGGCGGTAATGGAGCGCAGGGGAATTGCCGTCCGGTGCAGCGCCTTGTTATGTGCGGTTTTTATTAATTACTTCCTTTTCAATTGATTTAAGAATTTTCAAAATTAGACCTGACTCAAATGCGGAGACCAAGGCTCCCTCGCAAAACCTGTCATTCCTCACAATTGCAGTTATCAATTTACATTTCGTGACAATATCAAGTGTATCAAAATCAAAGTCCACGTTACTTGCTATTCTTCGCCCCTCCTCCCACGACCCCCAATCAAAACTGATGATAACCGGGATAAAGTAAACTGCATCCAAGAACTTTTGAACGATTGGCGCCGTCTCGCACCAAGGCATGGTAATAGAGCCATCAGGGTCCTTTTTCCCGCCCTTCCATTCACCAAACTTTGATGTGTTTTCAATCTCCGGTATCAACGCCAACAATGGCTGCCAATCTTCCTGCGTAAGGTCGTTTATTCTGGCTCTACAATCCTTTTCATCTATCACCATTTTGTTGTTCCTTTAGCACATAACGCCCTGCCGCTCAGCCGCACGCGGAGCGTGTCGGCTGAAGCGGCGGGTTGGGCGGCCATCTCTGCCATCACAGAGTTATGGGACCAGCGTGAACCTTTCCCAGTCACCAACATCACAAGCTTGTCCCTTGAGCATCCAAACCCACTTCGGGTCTTGGGCATCATTTAGTGCAGTGACGTACCTGCTATAGCAAGTCTGAAAAGAAACCTCTCCGCTTGACAGTGTCTCCATAGTGAACTGGGCACACTCGTTCAGAGTATCGGTTTCTGTTAGTATCCACTGGTCGTCCTTACCCATAGCCATAATGTACTTATATTTACCATCACACGTCTGGAACGCCACTTTGCTATTACTTAGTTTCAAAAGGGTAACAGCACAAGCTGTCTGTGCCGCTGTTGTTGACTTGAGCACCCCTCTCCCCACAAAAAATGGGTCGTCAACCACGGTGACAAATGTGTTGTGTCTGGTTCTGATTCTCCAATTAGTACTCTCCACCGAAGGGGTCGGAGTCGGCGATGGTGTTGGCACTGGCGTACAGGTGGTACAAGGTGCGCAGGTGGGACAAGGCGTGGGAGTAGGACAGGGTGTGGAAGTTGGTACTGGCGTCGCGGTAGGCCAAGCCTGTACTGTCGCGCTGACAGCATTCCCAATCAATGGTTCAAGCCAAAATGGTTGCTTGGATAGCCAGAGGTAACAGATAAGTATCCCTATGATTCCTCCTATGAATACCAACACCGAAGCTTCTATGCCGAAAAGCCTTATTTGTCTTCGCCACCAGGGTTCTTCCCCCTCTTGCACGGTGGCTGATAGGTTCTGCCCATGCTTACCCATGCTTCCCTCGCTGATTGGCGCACCTAAGGGTTTATCACGAGTTCCGCCGCCCAACGGCACGCGCATCAGCCGCACCGCCGCAAGCGGCGTCGGCTGGAGCGGCGGGTTGGGCGGCAACGCAACTGAAATAGGAGGCACGGCGACACCCGAACCCCTGCCCCACACCAAACCCCACCGACCAGCCGCACTCCCACGCCCTGCGCACCCACCCAATGCGGGAGCATTCTACCATAAACAAAAAAGCGTTGACCTGCCGACCACATGCTTTACTCTACATCATACCCCAAAGAGCACTCGCCGTCACCCCAACGCCCTGCTACGTGACCAACCCTCATCCCCACCCGCACCCCGCCAATACACGAATCCGGCACTTGATGCCGCATCCACGCGCGTCTATGTTACTTTAACTCCGTTTACAATGTCCAACGGTTTCCTGCTATTATCACCGCCCAACGGTCAGCATAAGCCGCCGCGCCGACTGCGTGGAAAACCTTTGTGCCAGCATGCACGCCCCAAAGCGCGTTTCACCTTCGCTGGCACGCGCCGAAGGCGCGGTCGGCTTGATGCAATGTTAGCCCGCTCTTATTATGCAAATTTACTTGTTCCGTAAAACTAACGGTAGGTAGATAAAAGTCTCCTCCGCTTGCTCGAAACTAAATTCCTGACTCTGATAAGTATTGCCGCTCAAGTCGGTGCTGCTACATACACAATAGTATGTCGTTCCAGGAGTCAAGTCAGTCAACGTAATGGAGTGTTGTTTGACATAGAGCGGGTCGGAAAAGGTCATTGTGTAGTTGCCAGATTGTGTGCCACATCGAACCGTACTGTCAGCATACTCATCGGTAGTCCAGGTAATTGTTGTGCTGGTCTCCCCTGCCGGTTTGACCGTGATAGTGCTTCCCTGTGGTGGCGTTGTGTCGTTGATGAGGGCAACAGGAAAACTCAGCGTGATATAGCGGTTGGCTTTGGCAAATTGCAGGACAAAGCGCGGCGCAGTCTGTCCGAGAAGCGTATCAAGTTGGCTCGGAATAGGTGTGAGTGTGTAATACTTGTTCGCTCTGGCAAATTCTATGACAAAACGCGGCTGAAGAGTTTCGAGTAAGTCGTTGAGCGCGGTAGGAATAGCCGTGAGCGTGTAATATTGATTGGCGTGGGCAAATTCCACGACAAAGCGGGGCGCGACTTGACTGATTAGTGTGTTGAGTTCGGTAGACGATGTGAATGAGAGAGTGTTAGTAGCGTCTGCGTTCTGAATGATGAAGTCGCTTTGTCCACTTGCGGGCAGAGTCATTACCGCCGCAACGAGCGCAAACAATAGCGGTAAAAAGGCCAGGCTGATTTTTTTCATCATTGCACCCTATAAGTGATAACCAGAACACCATAAGGATACTGATTGCCACTTAGGTTGATATAATGGGTTTGTCCAGGGAGAAGTTGTGAGGCAGTGATTATACCATAAGTCATATCCCATCCGGTCCAAATTCTTGTTGCTTTGACACCGTTGATCCAGAAATCAAGTCCATCACCCCACTGACCGCTGTTGCTTATCGCAAACGAGCGTTCAAAATATCCAAAGTCATTCGGCATTTGAATAGTGAAGTCTCGCCCATCTTCGTGATTCTCTGCTACCATTAGGATGTGTGTTGCATTTGGATAGCGAAAATCATAGTAGTTCACATTGGGTGTAGGGTATCCAGCGGCACCAGCCACGATTGCAAGAACTGTACTTAACTTAGTCGAATTTATGGTGCCACCCCTAACGTCAGCGATTTTACTTGCAGGATCAGTTTTCAAATAGTATGCCAGAATCCAGCCGTCAGTATGGACATAAACGTGTACGTCAAAGTTTTCAGGATGGTTAGGCACAGCCACCGAACCAATGATGTAATTGGCGGTCTCAGTCTCAATTGTGCGGAACTCTCCACGAACTTGATTTAGGTTAATAGAACTTGCTGTCTGAATATAGGCAGAAATACCCGCCTCAGTACTCAGATATGTTCCGATGTTTGAAATTGTTGATTCATCCGCTGAGGCTCGAACAAACGCGGGGGCTTGAAGCGTCAATGTCTGTTCTGCGTTGGCTGAATTTCTACCAGTGAAAGCCACTACTGCTACAAGAAGAATCGCCACAACGCCAATAACCCATAGTCTGTACTGCTGTTTCATCATAAGCCTCCATAGCAACTAAACTGATTGATATGCTGTATGCTCGCGTTTAGCGGGCTAACTACTATTAGACGGAAATTGCATCTATCCCTAGATGCTACTATATACATTTGTATACTTTTTGCCTACCATCACTCCTGCATATAGCCCTGGATACTTGTATCTATTGCTATATGCTTGCATCTCTGGTTGACTGACAAAAATCAGGTGCAAAGGTTAGAAGAGATCGCCTGAAGTTGGCGTTGACGGCGTTTGTGGAACTGTTTGTTGGAAGCCTGAGATGGTTCAGGATCGGGCTTACCAGAAAGGTGCAAATGGGTAATCAATTTCAAGCCTTTTTTGTAGAGAGCGGCCTTCACCCACTGCCAGCCGATGCGCAAGTAGCTGTTTCCCCGAA